>Ga0196970_1000346_pt1 | contig 59426 bp, 53 predicted proteins | sample S1v_513CmetaG_FD_148672 | JGI IMG/M metagenome (GOLD analysis project Ga0196970, IMG submission 148672) | Soil microbial communities from Anza Borrego desert, Southern California, United States - S1+v_5-13C | ecosystem: Environmental > Terrestrial > Soil > Desert | place: USA: California...
CGCCTCGTCCACCTCGAACAGGGTCATGTCGTAGCCGCCGGTGATGTTGATGAGGACGCCGCGCGCCCCCTTCATCGACACGTCGTCGAGCAGCGGGTTGGAGATCGCGGCCTCGGCGGCCTCGATGGCGCGGCGGTCGCCGGTGGCCTCGCCGGTGCCCATCATCGCCTTGCCCATCTCGGTCATCACCGAGCGGATGTCGGCGAAGTCGAGGTTGATCAGGCCGGGCATGACCATCAGGTCGGTCACGCCGCGCACGCCGGAGTGCAGCACGTCGTCGGCCATCTTGAAGGCGTCGGCGAACGTGGTCTTCTCGTTGGCGATGCGGAAGAGGTTCTGGTTCGGGATGATGATCAGCGTATCGACGTACTGCTGCAGCTCGGCGATGCCGCTCTCCGCCAGGCGCATGCGGTGCGCGCCCTCGAAGTGGAACGGCTTGGTCACCACGCCGATGGTCAGGATGCCGCGCTCGCGGGCCGCGCGCGCGATGACCGGGGCGGCGCCGGTGCCGGTGCCGCCGCCCATGCCGGCGGTGATGAACACCATGTTCGAGCCGTCGAGGTACGACACGATGTCGTTGACCTGCTCCTCGGCGGCGGCGCGGCCGACGTCCGGCTTGGAGCCGGCGCCCAGGCCGCGGGTGGTGGCGGTGCCGAGCTGGAGGCGCTTCTCGCACAGCGAGCCCTTCAGCGCCTGCGCGTCGGTGTTGCCGACCACGAAGTCGACGCCTTCGAGGTTCGACTTGATCATGTTGTTGACGGCGTTGCCGCCGGCGCCGCCGACGCCGAACACGGTGATGCGCGGCTTCAGCTCGGTCTCGATGGGGGGGATGCTGACGTTGATCATGTAAGCCTCTCCTCAGCCTTCCTTGGTTTCGTTCTCGTGTTGCTCGCAGTGCCGGTTGGTTCCGGCGGTTTTAGGCACTTTTGACGGCTACAGGTTCTCCCGCAGCCACATCCCGACCCGGCCCCAGATGCCGCCGCCGGACACCGCCTCGTGGACGGAAACCGGCAATTCGGTGGGGTGGCGGACGGCATGGATCAGCAGGCCGGCGGCGGTCGAGAAGGCCGGGCCGCCGTTGGCGTCGGCCAAGCCGCCGATGCGCGTCGGCCGGCCGAGCCGGACCTGCTTGTCGAGGATGAGCTGGGCCAGCTCGCGCGTGCCCGGCAGCTGGCTGGCGCCGCCGGTGAGCACCACGCGGCGCCCGGCCAGCTTGGCGAAGCCCGACTGCTCCAGGCGGGAGCGGACCAGCTCGAAGATCTCTTCCAGCCTGGGCTGGATGATGCGGACCAGCAGCGACTTCGGCACGTGGTTGCCCGACGCGCGCTCCTCCTCGCCGACCTGGGGGACGTCGATCATCTCGCGCTCGTCCGCGGCGCTGGCCATGGCGCTGCCGTACAGCGTCTTCATGCGCTCGGCGTGGACGACCGGCGTGGTCAGGCCGCGGGCGATGTCGTTGGTGACGTGGCTGCCGCCCACCGGGATGCAGTCGGTCCACACCATCTGGCCCTCGAAGAAGACCGAGATGGTGGTGGTGCCGCCGCCCATGTCGATGCAGGCCACGCCCAGCTCCATCTCGTCCTCGACCAGGGTGGCCAGCGCCGAGGCGTAGGGGCTGACCACCATGCTCTCGATGTCGAGGTGGCAGCGCGCCACGCAGGTCTGCAGGTTGCGCACCGCGCCGGCGGCTGCGGTGATGACGTGCACGTGCACGGCCAGGCGGTCGCCGTACATGCCCTTGGGGTCGCGGATGCCGCGGTTGCCGTCCAGCGAGAACCCCACCGGCAGCGCGTGGATCAGCGTCGAATCCGCGCCGACCTGGAGGGCGCGGGCGTGCGCCAGGGCGCGGCGGACGTCGCTGTCCGTCACCTCCTGGCCGGGCACCGAGACCTCGGCGTTGAAGGTGTGCGAGACCGGGTAGCCGCCCGACACGTTGACCACCACGTCGCGGATCGTCTCGCCGGCCATCTGCTCGGCGGCGTGGACGGCGGCGCCGATGGAGGTCTCGGCCGCTTCCATGTCGATGATGGCGCCGGCGCGCACGCCGGCGGCGAGCTGGTGGCCGACGCCGATCACCTTGACCGAGCCCTGGTCCTCGTGCCGCGCGATGAAGCAGCACACCTTGGTCGAGCCGACGTCGAGCGCGGCGACGACGCCGCCACGCGTCGGCCGCTTCGGCTTCTTCCCGCCATTGAAGCCCATCTTCAGCACCCCTTGGCCTCGTCGGTCATCAGGTCTTCTTCCCCGGCTTCTTCTTCTCGTCTTCCATGCCCGGCAGGATGACGGTCGTCTGCAGCACCATGCGGTCGGGCTGGCGCAGGTCAACCGCGACGATGTCGCGGTCCAGCACCTTGCCCGTGGCGTCCATGTCGGCGAGCTGGCGCAGCGCCGTCAGCATGCCGCCCTCCGGCAGCTTGACGACGACGCCGTTGTCGAGCGTGAGGTTCCAGCGCCGGTCGCCCACCCAGGTGGCGGCCTTCAGCCGCTTGGCGACGGCGGGCACGCGATCGAGCGCCGACAGCAGCTTCTGCACCTGGCCGGGCGCGTTGGCGCCGACGACCTGCGGCAGCCGCTCGACGTCGCGGTTGCCGCGGCGCGCCAGCTCTGCGGCGTCGGCCAGCGGGCGGCCTTCGCGGTCGATGACGGTGAACCTGCGGTCGTTCTGCCAGATCGCCATGGGCTCGCGCTCGGACAGGCGGACGTACAGCGTGTCGGGCAGGTGCCGCTCGATGGCCGCCGACGCCACCCAGGGCAGCTGCTCGAGCCGCGCCTTGGCCTCGGTGAGGTCGAGGTCGAGGATCGGCGCGCCGCGCTCGACGCCCAGCGTGCGCAGGATGACCTCCGGTTCGGTCGCGGTGCGGCCGTGCACCGCCACGTCGTTGACGGCCAAGCCGGCGTCGGCGCTGGCGACGATGAAGGCGCTGCGCGCCTCGGCGATGGCGATGCCCAGCGTGCCGGCGCGCAGGTGCCACGCCGCGAACCCGGCCAGCGCCAGCACCGGAATCAGCAGCAGCGTGGCCTTCAGCGCCGGCCTGGCCCAGCGCGGGAAGGCGCGGCGGCGGTTGCCGCGCTGGGCGGCGTGCGCCATGGCGCGCGGCGGCGCCGGCGTGTCCTTGCCGCCATTGGACCCCGAGGTCGGGGTGCGGGGCGGGGCGCTCAGCCGTGTTGGCATGCCGCGTTCTCCACCAGCCAGCTCACCAGCGCGCCGTACGAGATGCCGACGTGCGCCGCCTGTTCGGGGACCAGCGACAGCGGCGTCATGCCGGGCTGGTTGTTGATCTCCAGGAAGTACAGGCCCTCGGTGCCGGGCTTCGAATCGTCCCAGCGGAAGTCGCTGCGCGATACGCCGCGGCAGCCCAGCGTGTCGTGCGCCAGGACGGCGACGCGCTTGGCCTCCTCGGCGACCGCGTCCGGGATGGCGGCGGGCAGCGTGTGCACGGCGTGGCCGGCGCTGTACTTGGCCGTGTAGTCGTAGAGCTGCGCCTCGAAGACGATCTCAGTCACCGTCAGCGCCTTGTCGCCCATCACCGCGACGGTCAGCTCACGGCCGGGGATGAACTCCTCCACGAGCGCGCGCTCGCCGAAGGTCCAGGCGTCGCCGACCGGGCTGTTCTGCCCCTCGCGCACCAGCGTGACACCGACGGTCGAGCCTTCGTCCACCGGCTTGACGATGTAGGGCGCGGGCATCGGGTGCGAGCCGCCGGTCAGCTCGCCCTTGGTGAGGACGAGGCCCTTGGGCGAGCGCACGCCGACCGAGTCCAGCACGCGCTTGGTCATCACCTTGTCCATGGCGATGGCCGAGGCGCGCACGCCCGAGTGGGTGTAGGGCAGCCCGAGGAACTCCAGCACGCCCTGGATGGTGCCGTCCTCGCCGCCGCGCCCGTGCAGCGCGTTGAACACCACGTCCGGCCGCGGATCGCCGAGCGCCGCAACCAGCCCCATCAGGTCGCGCTGCACGTCCACCGCGGTGACGGAATAGCCTTCCTCCTCCAGCGCCTTGGCGACGCCGGCGCCGGAGACGAGCGACACCTCACGCTCGGCCGACCAGCCGCCCATCAGGACCGCGACGTGCTTCTTGCGCATGCTCATTTCGCGACACCGATCCGCTTGATCTCCCACTCCAGCTCGACGCCGGAGGTCTCGCGCACGCGGCGGCGCACCTCCTCGCCGAGGTTTTCCAGGTCGGCCGCCGTGGCCGAGCCGAGGTTGAGCAGGAAGTTGCAGTGCTTCTCCGACACCTGGGCATCGCCGATACGCAGGCCGCGGCAGCCGGCCTCGTCGATCAGCTGCCACGCCTTCCTGTCGCCGGCCACCTCCTTTGGGGGGTTCTTGAAGGTGGAGCCGCCGGTGCGCGAGCGGACCGGCTGGGTGTCGCCGCGCTTGTCGTTGATTTCGGCCATGCGGCGGGCGATGGCGAGCGGGTCGTCCTCGCTGCCCTCCAGCACCGCGCCGGTGAAGATGAAGTCATCGGGCACCGCGCAGTGGCGGTAGGTGAAGCCCATCGCCTCGTTGGAAATGGTGTGCAGGTTGCCCTGGCGGTCCACCGCCTGCGCGGCGACCAGCACGTCCCTGGTCTCGCGCCCATAGGCGCCGCCGTTCATGCGCAAGGCACCGCCGATGGTGCCGGGTATGCCCGACAGGAACTCCAGGTCGGCGATGCCGGCGTCGCGCGCCACGGTCGCCACGTGCAGGTCGAGCGCGGCGCCGCCCGCGGTGACGCGGGTGCCCGCCGTCTCGATGCCGGCGAAGCCGCGGCCCAGGCGGATCACCACGCCCGGAACGCCGCCGTCGCGGATCAGCAGGTTGGACGCCACGCCGACCACCGTCACCGGCACCTCGTCCGGCAGCGCCGCCAGGAACTCGGCGAGGTCCTCGGTGTCGGCCGGGCGGAACATCACCTCGGCGTTGCCGCCGACGCGGAACCACGTCACGCCGGCCAGCGGCGCGTTGGCGGAGAGGCGGCCGCGGCACTTCGGCATCAGGTCGATCAGGTGGAAGTTGGTCATGGCGAGCGCGGCCGTCATGCAGTCCTCCCCGAGGTTCCAAAGAGCTTGTCCAGTTCGCCCGGCAGGGCGTTGGCCCATTGCGTGATGTTGCCGGCGCCCAGGCACACCACGAAGTCGCCGGGGCGCGCCATGTCGCGCACCATCTGCGGCAGCTCCTCGGGCCCGTGCAGCGGGATGACGTGGCGGTGGCCGTGCATGCGCAGGCCCTCGACCAGGGCGTCGCGGTTGACGTTCGGCACGGGCTGCTCACCGGCGGCGTAGACGTCGGCGACGATCACCGCGTCGGCGTCGTTGAAGCAGGTGCAGAACTCCTCGAACAGGCTGGCGAGGCGCGAGTAGCGGTGCGGCTGCACGACGGCGATGGTGCGGCCCGTGCCGGCGGTGCGCGCGGCGCGCAGCACGGCGGCGATCTCCACCGGGTGGTGGCCGTAGTCGTCGATGACCGTGACGCCGTTCGACACGCCGGTGCGGGTGAAGCGGCGCTTGACGCCCTGGAAGCTGGCGAAGCTGTCGCGCATCACGTCGTTGGGGATGCCCATCTCGTGCCCGACGGCGAAGGCGGCCAGCGCGTTCTGCACGTTGTGCGGCCCGTACATCGGCAGCCGCACGCCGGACAGTGTCACCGCCTGGCCCGTCGTGCGGTCGGTGATGATGACGTCGAAGACCGCGCCCTCGGCGCCCAGGCGCACGTTGTCGGCGCGCACGTCGGCCTGCGGCGAGAAGCCGTAGGTGATGATGCGGCGGTCGGACACGCGCGGGATCATCGCCTGCACCTCGGGGTGGTCGATGCACAACGCCGCGAAGCCGTAGAACGGAATGTTCTGGACGAAGGTGTCGAAGGCGGCGCGCTCGTGCTCGAAGGTGCCGTAGTGGTCCAGGTGCTCCGGGTCCATGTTGGTGACTACGGCGATGCAGGCCGGCAGCTTGGTGAAGGTGCCGTCGGACTCGTCGGCCTCCACCACCATCCAGTCTCCGGAGCCGAGGCGCGTGTTGGTGCCGTAAGCGTTGATGATGCCGCCGTTGATGACGGTGGGGTCCAGCCCGGCGTGCTCCAGCATGTGGCCGACCATGGAGGTGGTCGTGGTCTTGCCGTGCGTGCCGCCGATGGCGATGGCCCACTTCAGGCGCATCAACTCGCCCAGCATCTCGGCGCGGCGGACCACCGGGATCATCGCGGAGCGGGCGGCGACGACCTCCGGGTTGTCCTTCTTCACGGCCGAGGAGACGACGACCACGGCGGCCGAGCCGAGGTTCTCGCCCCGGTGGCCGATGGCGACGGGGATGCCGAGGTCGCGCAGGCGCTTGACGTTGGCGCTCTCCGCGATGTCCGAGCCCTGCACGGCATAGCCCAGGTTCTTCAGCACCTCGGCGATGCCGCTCATGCCGATGCCGCCGATGCCGACGAAATGGATCGTGCCGATGGAGAGGGGGAGAGCGCGCATGGTCCGGTTACCCGTGTTCGGTCAAACGTGGCCGCGACGTAGCATCAGCCGCAGCGTCGCGTCCACAGCATCGTCGGACAGCGCCATCGGCAGAGGCACCGCGCCTGTGACAACGTGCAGACGGTCGCGCAGGAAACCGTGCGCGGCGACCTCGCGCGGCAGCAGCGGGCACTCCGGCCGAAGGCCCCAGCTGCGTTCGGAGCGGGTCAGCTCGGCCGGCCACTCCTGCAGCGGGCGGGGGTTCCGTCGCGTGGGGGTGCGCGCTTTGATCATTCCGCTGCCTCCGTGGCGTGGGGGTGGTTTCCGTTGGTGCCTGCGCCGCGGCCGGCCAGGGCCAGGACGGCGTCGGCGAGCGTCGATGCGGCCGCGTCGGTGCCCCAGGCGGCGCTGGCCTGCGCGGCGCGCGCCAGCTCGGCCGGGTTGGACAGCAGCGCGGTCAGGCGCTGGGCCAGCGTCTCGGCGGTGAACTGCGGCTGCGGCACGTGCCAGGCGGCGCCGGCGTGCGCCACGGCCTGGGCGTTGGCGGTCTGGTGGTCGTCGGTGGCGAACGGGTAGGGGACCAGCACCGCCGGGCGGCCGACGCAGGTCAGCTCGGCGACGGTGGAGGCGCCGGCGCGGGTGATGGCGAGGTGGGCCGAGGCCAGCCGCTCCGGCACGTCGCGGAAGAAGCTCTCCAGCTCGACCGAGCCGAGGGCCAGCGGCGTCAGGGCGGCACGGGCGCCCTCCAGGTCCTCGGGCCGGCACTGCTGCGACAGGTGGATGCGCCCGCGCAGGTCGGCGGGCAGCAGGGCCAGCGCCGCCGGGATCACCTCGCTGAAGACGCGCGCCCCCTGGCTGCCGCCCATGACCAGGATGCGCACCGGGCCGTCGGCGCTGGGCACGTCGTACAGGGCGTGGCGCTTGGCGGCGACGGCCGGGCGGACCGGGTTGCCGGTCTGCACCAGCTTGGTCGGGTCGGCGACGCCGGACACCTGGGGATAGGCGACGGCGACGCGGCGGGCGGACGCGAACAGCAGGCGGTTGGCGCGGCCGAGCACGGCGTTCTGCTCGTGCAGCAGCACCGGCACGCCGGCGCGGCCGGCGGCGTAGATCGTGGGCACCGACGGGTAGCCGCCGAAGCCGACCACCGCGACGGGATCCAGCCGCTTCAGCAGCGCGCGCGCGTCGAACACGCCCAGCAGCAGCTGGACTCCGCCCTTCAGCTTGCCCAGCAGCCCGCCGGACGGCGAGCCGGCGCGGATGCGGTGCACCGGCACCTCGGGCAGGCTGTCGCCGAAGGCGTGGCCGCGCTTGTCGGTGACCAGCGTCACGGTATGGCCGCGCTTCAGCAGCTCGCGCGCCAGCGCCTCCGCCGGGAAGATGTGGCCGCCGGTGCCGCCGGCCGCCAGGATGATGGGCTTGTTCGCCTTGGCCATCGGTTCAGTCCCCCGGCCCGAAGCGCTTGCGGGTCAGCGCCAGCACCATGCCCATGCCGAAGCCCAGCGCGATCAGCGAGGAACCGCCGTAGCTGATGAAGGGCAGCGTCATGCCCTTGGTCGGCATCAGGTGCAGCGACGAGCCCATGTTGATCGCCGCCTGCAGCCCGAACTGGATCAGCAGCCCGGCCGCGGCGAGCAGCGCGAAGTAGTTGTGCTCGTTGAACACCCGGGCGAAGCCGCGCAGCACGATGAAGGCGAACAGGAAGACGATGAACAGGCAGAAGATCAGCCCCATCTCCTCGCCGGCGACGGCAAAGATGAAGTCGGCGTGGCTGTCGGGCAGCGAGAACTTCACCGTCCCCTGGCCCGGTCCGGTGCCGAGCAGGCCGCCGTTGGCGAACGCCTCCATGGAGCGGCTGACCTGATAGTTGTCGCCGGTGGAGGGATCGAGGAAGCGGTCGATGCGGCTGGCGAAGTGCGGCAGCGTGAAGTACGCGCCGACAAGGCCCGCCACGCCCACGCCGGCCAGGATCATCACCAGCACGATGTTCAGCCCGGCCAGGAAGAACTGGGTGAACCACACCGCCGAGACCACGAAGGTCATGCCCATGTCCGGCTGCAGGATCAGGCCCGCCACCGTCACGCCGTACAGCGCGATCGACACCAGCGCGCCGGGGAAGCCCGGGTTGGTGCGCGACAGCGAGAACAGCCACGCGGCGACCACCGCAAAGGCGGGCTTGACGAACTCCGAGGGCTGGATCGACAGGCCGGGCACGTGGATCCAGCGCTTGGCGCCCTTGATCTCGACGCCGATCACCAGCGTGGCGAACACCAGCGCCAGCGCGATCACGTACATGAACAGCGCGGCGCGCCGCACGCCCTTGGGCGACAGCAGCGAGATGCCGACCATGATCGCCACGGCGGGCGCCAGCATGATCAGGTGGCGCTCGACGAAGTAGAAGGTGTCCTGGATGCCGATGCGCTCCGCCACCGGCGGGCTGGCGGCGGTGATCAGCACGGTGCCCAGCGCCATCAGCACGGCCAGCGCGCCGAGCTGCACGCGGTCGATGGTCCACCACCAGCGGCCGAAGACGGACTGGTCGGTGCGGTCGAACGTGATCATTCGGCACCTCCCAGAGCGTTCACGTGCTTAGCGAACGCGTCGCCGCGCGCCTCGAAGCTGGTGAACTGGTCCCACGACGCGCAGGCCGGCGACAGCAGCACGCAGGCGCCGGCCTTCTTCTCGGCCAGCGCCAGCTCGGCGGCCTTGCCGACCGCCACATCCAGCGTGCCGCAGCGGGTGTGGGGCACGTCGCGCTCGGCCAGCCACGCGGCGAAGGTCTCGCTCGCCTCACCGATCAGGAAGGCGTGGCGGACGCGGCCCATGTAGCCGTCCAGGCCGGCCAGACCGGTGCTCTTGGCCTGACCGCCGAGGATCCAATAGATCGGGTCGAAGGTCGCCAGCGCCTTCTCGGCGGCGTCGGCGTTGGTGGCCTTGCTGTCGTTGACGAAGCGCACGCCGCCGATGGTGCGCACCAGCTGCTGGCGGTGGGCGAGGCCGGGAAAGGTCTTCATCGCCGACACGATGGCCGGCACCGGCACGCCCGCCGCCTTGCAGGCGGCGAAGGCGGCGGCGGCGTTCTGCCAGTTGTGCTTGCCCAGCAACGTCGGGAAATTGGTCAGGTCGGCGACGCGCTCGCCCCGGCCTTGCGTGTCGTCGATCAGCCAGCCGGCGTCGGCGTAGACGCCGCCCGGCACGCGGCCTTCGGCGGAGATCGGCCAGACGTGCTGGTCGCCGGCCGCCTTCAGGTCCTCGCAGATCTGCCGGCAGATGGCGTCGTCCACGCCGATGACGGCGGTGCGCGGCTTGGTCTGGCGGTGGAAGATCAGCTTTTTGGCGGCGACGTAGCCGTCCATGCCGCCGTGGCGGTCCAGGTGGTCCGGCGTGACGTTCAACAGCACGGCGACGTCGAAGGTGATGGAGAACGTGAGTTCGAGCTGGTAGCTCGACATCTCCAGCACGTAGGTGCCGCCGACGCCCAGCGGGTCCAGCGTCAGCACCGGCGTGCCCAGGTTGCCGCCCACCGCAACGCGGCGCTTCGCGTCCTTCATCACGTGGCCGATCAGCGACGTGGTGGTGGACTTGCCGTTGGTGCCAGTGATGCCGACGTAGGCCGCGTCGCGCTCGGAGCGGGCCAGCAGCTCGATGTCGCAGACGATCTCCAGGTTGGCGGCGCGGGCGCGCTCGGCCACCGGGTGCGGCTTGGGGAAGGTGTGCGGGATGCCCGGCGACCAGACGACGGTGGTCAGCTCCGACAGGTCGGCGGTGGTGAGATCGACGACGCGGTATCCGGCGGCCGCCGCCTCGTCGCGCCTGGCCTGGCTGTCGTCCCACACCCACACCTCGGCGCCGGCCTTGGCGAGCGCGTCCGCGGTGGCCATGCCGGACTTGCCGAGGCCCATGACCGCCACGGGCAGACCGTCCATGTAGAAGAGGTTGATCATGGCCTTCCTCACCGCAGCTTCAGGGTGGACAGGCCGACCAGCGCCAGGATGCCGGCGATGATCCAGAAGCGGATGACCACGGTCGGTTCGGCCCAGCCCTTCTTCTCGAAGTGATGGTGCAGCGGCGCCATGCGGAAGACGCGCTTGCCGGTCAGCTTGAAGGAGGCGACCTGCACGATCACCGACACCGTCTCCAGCACGAACAGGCCGCCGATGATCGCCAGCACGATCTCGTGCTTGGTCACCACCGCCACCGCGCCGAGCGCGCCGCCCAGCGACAGCGAGCCGGTGTCGCCCATGAACACCATGGCCGGCGGCGCGTTGAACCACAGGAAGCCGATCCCGGCGCCGATCAGAGCGCCGCAGAACACCGCCAGCTCGCCCGCACCCGGCACATGGTGGATCTGCAGGTAGTTGGAGAAGATCGCGTTGCCGGTCAGGTAGGCGATCAGGCCGAAGCAGCCCGCGGCGATGATCGACGGCACGATGGCCAGCCCGTCCAGCCCGTCGGTCAGGTTCACCGCGTTGGACGCGCCCACCATGATGAAGGCGCCGAACGGGACGAAGAACCAGCCCAGCTGGATCAGCAGGTCCTTCACGAACGGCACCGCGACGCCGCCCGCCAGCGCCGGCGGCTCCAGCAGCATGACCAGCGTGGCCGCCACCACCGCAATGCCGATTTCCCAGCCCAGGCGGAAGCGGCCGGACAGGCCCTTGGTGTTGCGCTTGGTCAGCTTCTGATAGTCGTCGCCGAAGCCGATCAGGCCGTAGCCCACCGTCACGAACAGCACGATCCAGGTGTAGGCGTTCGTCAGGTCCATCCACAGGATGGTGCTGACCGTCATGGCGATGAGGATCATCAGGCCGCCCATGGTGGGCGTGCCCTTCTTCTTGAAGTGCGTCTCCGGCCCGTCGGCGCGGATCGGCTGGCCCTCGCCCTGCTTGTACTTCAGCCAGGCGATCAGGCGCGGAAAGAAGACGAAGCTGATGACCAGGGCGGTCAGCACCGCGCCGCCGGTGCGGAAGGTCAGGTAACGGAACAGGTTGAACGGCGTGAAGACGTCCGACAGCGGGAAGAGGAGGTTGTACAGCATCCGGAACTCAGCCCCGCTGACCGTTGACGGCGGCCCTATGCCCAGTCGAGGGCGGCCGGGTTGAAGAGGTTTGGTCGAGCGCGGAGAGCGCCTCGACCACCACGGCCATGCGGCTGCCGGCGGAGCCCTTGACCAGAACCACGTCGCCGCCGCGCACGTCGGCGGCCAGCAGCGGCGCCAGCGCCGCGCTGTCCTCGGCGTACTTGCCGCGCATGGCCGCGGGCAGCCGGTCCCACAGCGCCTTCATGTGCGGGCCGCAGCAGTAGACGGTGTCGATGTGCGCGCCCTTCAGCGGCGTGGCGAGGCCGGCGTGCAGCGGATCGGCGCGGGTGCCCAGCTCGCGCATGTCGCCCAGCACGGCGATGCGGCGGCCGCCGGCGCCGGGATCGACCTTGCCCAGCACCTCGATGCTGGCGGCCACCGACACCGGGCTTGCGTTGTAGCTCTCGTCGATCAGCGTGAAGGCGCCGTGCGGAAGCTGGACGCGCTTGCGGGTACCCCGGCCCTTGACCGGCTGCAGCGTGGACAGCGACCGCGCCGCGGTGGCGAGGTCGCCGCCGGCCGCGCGCACCGCCAGCAGCACGGCGAGGCTGTTCATCACCCAATGCTTGCCGGGCAGCGACAGGCAGTACTGGATGCGCTCCCCCTTGAAGGACGCGGTGACGGTCGAGCAGGTGGCGTGCAGCGAGCAGTCGAGCAGCCGGGCGTCGGCGTCCTCGTGGCTGCCGAAGCCCCAGATGCGGCCCAGGCCCTGCGTGCGGGCGGACGCCAGCAGCCGGCCGAAGTGCGGGTTGTCGCGGTTCAGCACGGCGACGCCCTGCGGCGTCATGCCCTCGAAGATCTCGGCCTTGGCGTCGGCGATGGCCTCGACCGTGGCGAAGAACTCCAGGTGCACCGCTTCCACCGTGGTGATGACGGCGACCTCCGGCTGCACGAGGCGCGACAGCGGCCCCAGTTCGCCGGCGTGGTTCATGCCCAGCTCGAAGATGGCGAACTGGCTGTCCTCGGGCATGCGGGCCAGCGACAGCGGCACGCCCCAGTGGTTGTTCAGCGAGCCCTCGGTGGCGAAGGTGCGCCCTTGAGCCGACAGGCAGTGGCGCAGCGCTTCCTTGGTCCCGGTCTTGCCGACCGAGCCGGTGACGCCGATCACGCGGGCCTTGGTGCGCATCCGCGCGACGCGGCCCAGGTCGGTCAGGCCGGCCAGCGTGTCCTCCACCGCCAGCAGCGGGGCGTCGGCGGCCACACCCGCCGGCACGCGGCTGACCATCGCCGCGGCGGCGCCGTTGGCCAGCGCCTGCGCCACGAAGTCGTGCCCATCGAAGTTCGGGCCCTGGATGGCGACGAAGAGGTCGCCGGGCTCGACCTTGCGGCTGTCGATCGACACGCCGGTGGCGCGCCAGGGGGTGCTCGCCTGGCCGCCCGTGGCGGCGGCGGCGTCCTCGGCGGTCCACAGGACCGGCTTCTGGGCGTTTTCGCTCATGCTCCGGTGATCTCCGCTACGGCGGCACGGGCCTCGGTGGCGTCGTCGAACGGCCGCACCTCGGTGCCGACAATCTGTCCCTGCTCGTGTCCCTTGCCGGCGATAACCAGCACGTCGTCGGGGGCCAGCCCCCGAACGGCCGCGCGGATCGCCGCGTGACGGTCGCCGATCTCCTCGGCGGCCGGGTAACCCGCCAGCACCTCGGCCCGGACGGACGCCGGTTCCTCGGTGCGCGGGTTGTCGTCGGTGACGATGACCCGGTCGGCCAGACGGCCGGCCAGCTCGGCCATCACCGGACGCTTGCCGCGGTCGCGGTCGCCGCCGCAGCCGAACACCACGACCAGTTTCCCGGCCGCGTGCGGGCGGAGCGCCGTCAGCACCGTCTCCAGCGCGTCCGGCGTGTGGGCGAAGTCCACGAACACCGGCGCCCCGTTCGGGTGCGTCGCCACGTGCTGCATGCGCCCCTTGACGCCGTCCAGCGTCGTCAGGGCCTCGACCGCCCGATCCACCTCGGACTCCGCGTCGGCCCCCGTGGCGAGCACGAGACCCAGCGCGCACAGCGCGTTCCACGCCTGGAACCGGCCGACCAGCGGCAGCTCCACCGTGTGATCGCGCCCGAGGACCGTCAGGTGCAGGCGCTGCCCGTGCGGCATCGGCTCCACGCTGCGGACCGTCAGTTCGCGGCCGGCAAACCCATACCCGAACAGGCGGTGACCGTGGTGGGTACAAATCTCGGCCAGCGCGGCGAATTCGGGGGAATCGGCGTTCAGCACGGCGCCGCCGCCCGGTGACAAAACGCGTCCGAACAGCTGCGCCTTGGCCGCAGCGTAGGCTTCCATGGAGCCGTGATAGTCCAGGTGGTCCCGGGTGAGGTTCGTGAATCCCGCAGCGCTGACCCGCACCCCGTCCAGCCGGTACTGGTCCAGCCCGTGGCTCGACGCCTCCATGGCGAGGTGGTCGACGCCGGCCTCCGCCACCTCGGCCAGCGTCCTGTGCAGCAGCACCGGGTCGGGCGTGGTCATGGCGCCGTACTTGTCCACGCCGGGGCCGGTGATGCCCAGCGTGCCCAGCGCCGCCGCCTTGTGGCCGAGCGCGGTCCACAGCTGGCGGGCGAACTGCACGGTGGAGGTCTTGCCGTTGGTGCCGGTCACCGCCACCACCGTCTCCGGCTGGCGGCCGTGGAAGCGTGCCGCCATGCGGGCGAAGGCCAGGCGCGGCTGGTCGTCCTCGATCAGCGCGGCGGTCGATCCGGCGGGCAGGGTGGTGCCGCGCGGCGCCAGGACGGCGACCGCCCCCCTGGCCAGCGCGTCGGCGATGAAGGCGCGGCCGTCCGCCTTCGCCCCGGGGAGGGCTGCAAACACAAAACCGGGCTCGACCGCGCGGGAGTCGGCGGTCAGCCCGGTCACGTCGATGTCGCGGTCCGCACCGTCAGTGGGTGCGCGGAGGCGGGACAGAAGCAACGGTGCTCCCCTTCACAGGTACGGTGCCGTTCGTGTTGATGGCGGTCGCAGCGATGATCTCGGGCGCGTTGGGATCGACCGGCTGGACGCCCAGCAGCGGGCCGATCTGCTTGATGATGCGGCCCACCGCCGGGGCGGCGACCCAGCCGCCGGTGGCGTAGCCGTAGGTCTTGGCCGTCGCCTTGGGCTCATCAACCATGACGAGGACCATGTATTTCGGGTCGTGCATCGGGAAGGCGCCGACGAACGACGACAGCCGGGCGTTCTGGCTGTAGGAGCGGCCCTTCTGCTTGTCCGCCGTGCCGGTCTTGCCGCCGACGATGTAGCCCTGGACGTCCGCCGCCTTGGCCGTGCCCTCGGTGACCACCAGGCGGAACAGACGGCGCATCGCCTCGGACGTCTGCGGGGAGATGACGCGCTCGCCCGGCAGTTCGGCGCCGGCCTCGCGCTTCAGCAGGGTCGCCGGGCGCATGATGCCGCCGTTGATGGTCGAGGCCGCCGCCGCCACCGTGTGCATCGGGCTGACCGAGATGCCGTGGCCGAACGAGATGGTCATGGCGTTGACCTCGCGCCACGGGTTCGGCACCAGCGGCCAGCCGTTCTCCGGCAGCTCGACCGGGGTCGGGCGCATGAAGCCCATCTTCTGCATGAAGGCGCGCTGCGTGGGGATGCCCGCGGTCAGCGCCATGCGCACCGAGCCGATGTTGGAGGAGTGCTGGAAGATCTCCGGCACCGTCAGCCAGCGGTTCTTGCCGTGGTAGTCGCTGATGGTGAAGCGGCCGATCTGGATGGAGTGGGTGGCGTCGAAGCTGTCGTGCAGCCGCACCTTGCCCGATTCCAGCGCCATCGCCGAATTGAAGATCTTGAACGTCGAGCCCATCTCGTACACGCCCAGCGTGTTGCGATTGAAGCGCGTGTTCTCGTCCAGGTCGGTGGGGTTGTGCGGGTCGAAGTCCGGCAGCGAGACCATCGCCAGCACTTCTCCGGTGTTGACGTCGTAGACCATGCCGGCGGCGCCCAGCGCGCGGAATTCCTCCACCGCGGCGGCCACCTCCTTTTTCAGGATGTGCTGCAGGCGCAGGTCGATGGAGAGCTGCAGCGGGGTCGGGTCGTTGCGCAGGCGCTTGTCGAACTGCTGCTCGATGCCGGCCAGACCGTTGTTGTCCACGCCGGTGAAGCCGACGACGTGCGAGGCCAGCTGCGTCGCCGGGTAGAAGCGGCGCTCCTCGCGCTCGAAGTACAGGCCCGGGATGCCCAGGCGGTGCACCTGCGCCTGCTGGCGCGGCGTCAGGTTGCGCTTGATCCAGACGAAGCGCTTCTCGCTGGACAGCTTTTCGTAGACGTCCTTGTAGTCCAGCTCCGGCAGCACGGAAACCAGCTTGCGCGCGGCCTCCTTGGCATCGATGACCACCTTGGGGTCGGCGTGCAGCGAGGCGGTGGCCAGCGAGGTCGCCAGCAGGTTGCCGTGGCGGTCGATGATGTCGGCGCGGCCCACCGGCGGGGCGTGCGCCTCGGCCGCCTGGATCTGCCGCGGCTCGGCACCGCCGCGCAGCAGCGTGGCGTCGACCAGCTTGGCGCCGATGGCGGTGAAGGCGAGCGTGACCACGGCCGCGGTCACCATCAGGCGGTTGCGCGTCTGCTCCAGCGCGACGGAGAGCGAGCTGCGCGGCTTGCTCATCGTCGGCGCCGACGCGTAGACCGCCCCGATGGGATCGTAGCCGAGCCGCGTGTCGCTCATCGATTGCCTCCGAGACGGGCGATCATCACACCCAGCGAATCGGTCTTCGGCGGGGCCGGCTGCTGCTTGACGCTGGCCGGGACCAGGTTCTTGGGCGGTGTCAGGGTCTGCGGCGAGGGCTGCTGCGGCTGCTTCACCACGGCCGGCTGCGCCTTCGGCGCCGCCTTGGCGGCGGCCGGCTCGATGACGGCCGGGGCCTGCTGGGCCGGCGCGGCGGGCGGGGCAGGGACCTTGGCAGGCGCGGCGGGCGCCGACTTCATGACGGCCGGGGCCGCGACCGGGGGGGCAGGGGGTGCGGCCGGCGCCGACACCTTGACGATGCCGCCCTGCGTCTGCAGCGGCGACAGGCCGGCCATCGGCGGGATCTCGGGCACCACCGGGGCGGGGGCCGGGCGCATGGGGATGAGGTCGGCGGAGGCGACGAACTGCCGGGCGTCGGTCGGGCGCAGCGACAGGTGCGTGCGCGCCAGCGTCTCCAGCCGCGACGGGTCGTTCAGGTAGCTCCACTCCGCCTTGAGGATCTGGATGGCTTCCTGCTCGGCGACGATCTTGCGGTTCAGCGACGCGAGCTGCTCCTCGCGGTTCTGCACCGTGTAGCTGGTCTGGAAGAGGACGGCGCCGGCGGCGCCGGCCAGCCCGAGCCAGACCAGAGCGGATTTGCCCTTCATGCCGCCTCCTTGGCGGACGCCGGGAAGGCCGGCGCCGCGGTGCGTTCGGCCGCGCGCAGCCGGGAGGAGCGCGCGCGGGGGTTGATCTTCAGTTCCGCCTCGCCGGGCGCCACGGGCTTCCGGTGGATCAGGCGGAACGACGGTTCGCGATGCTCGCCGGCCACCGCGGGGGCGTGGCGCGACGGGGCCGGGGGAGGGGAGGAGCGCTCCTTCAGGAACGCCTTGACCTCGCGGTCCTCCAGCGAATGGAACGAGACGACGGCGAGCCGTCCGCCCGGCTTCAGGATGCGCTCGGCGGCGGCGAGGCCGCGGCGGATCTCGCCCAGCTCGTCGTTCACGTGGATGCGCAGGCCCTGGAAGGTGCGGGTCGCCGGGTCGATGCCGTCGCGGCCCGACTTCGGCACCACGCGGCGCACGATCTCGGCCAGCTGCGCCGTGCGGGTGATCGGCGCCTCCTTGCGGGCGGCGACGATGGCGCGGGCGACGCGGCGCGCCATGCGCTCCTCGCCGTAATGGAAGACGATGTCGGCCAGCTCCTCCTCCGACGCGGCGTTCACCACGTCGGCGGCGCTCGGCCCATCCCGGCCCATGCGCATGTCGAGCGGGCCGTCGAAGCGGAAGGAGAAGCCGCGCTCCGCCTGGTCGAGCTGGGGGGAGGAGACGCCGAGGTCGAGCGCCACGCCGTCCACCGACCCGACGCCACGGTCGGTCAGCAGGGAATCCATGTCGCCGAAGCGGCCTTCGACCACATCGAGCCGGCCGGGGTAGGCGAGGGCGAGCGCCCTGCCCCGCTCCACGGCGTCGGGATCGCGGTCGATGCCCCAGACGCGGCAATCGGCCGCATCCAGGATGGCGCGGCTGTAGCCACCGGCGCCGAAGGTGCCGTCCACGTAGACGCCGCCGTCGCGCGGCATCAGGGCCTCGACCACCTCGGCCAGCAGGACCGGGGTGTGCAGGGGAGAGGCTTGCGTCATGCGCCCTCCCCTCCCCGCGCCGCGGCGCCGCGCGATGCCTTGGCGACGATCTGGCTGAGCGAGATGTCCTTGCGCACGACCTGGTCGCGCAGCGCGTTCTCGTGCGCCTGGAGCGCCTTCGGCTCCCACACCTGGAAGGTCTTGCGGCGGCCGATGAAGGAGGCTTCCTCGGTGATGCCGGCGAATTCGGCCAGCGCGGGCGGCAGGGAGATGCGGCCCTCGTTGTCCATGGAGACGGGGATCAGCTTGCCGAAGATGAACGTCTCGATCATCTCGCGCTCGTCTGCGTCGAGGTCGGGGGACTCGAGGCTGTCGGAGAGAATGTCGAGATAGTCCTGGTCGGCGCCTTCCAGGCACTGATGGTTCAGCGACGGCCAGAGGTAGACCGTTCCCGGTGCCGACGTCTTGGCAAGGGACTGGCGGAACTGCGCCGGAATCGAGACGCGTCCCTTCCTGTCGACCTTGTTGACGTATGTGGACAGGAATACGGCCATAGGCCCCTTGGTCTCCCCCGAAAACCCGTCGCGGCACCACCGCCGCGCCCTACGACCCGAAAGCCCCCGCTGAACCCAAAGATGTACCTACACTGGGTAGGGATACCCTCTTCTCTGGGTGTCTATGGGATAGCATGGGACGGTATGGGCGTCAACGGGCGCTCTAGTAATCGGTCGGGGGTGTCAAGAGTTTTCGCCGGACGTGTTGCTTCCCGGCAAATAGGTAATCGGCATTTGAGAATTCTCGCAACATTCCAGCAGTTTATCGGGCTGTGGATAACTTATCCACAGAAGGTTCTACGAATGTTCCGCGAACGCTGCGCTGCCGGATCATGAAATAACATTGCGCTCGTACGAATCGTATCCCCCGAATGGCCTACCCGCGGTGGGTAGTCGGCACGGGTCGGGCATGGGATAGCATGGGAATGCGCCCCAAGATATCCACCGCCTGTGGAAAGATGTGGGGATAAAATGCCAGACGGCCTGTAAGCCGGGTTTTGTCCCCGGGGATGAACCCCGGTGGATGGTCATTCATCTGGGACGCCCGTTGCCGGACGCCTCGCGCGACCAACCCGGACGGCAGCGCGGAAACACGCTTGGCCCACGACATCCCAGAGGATGCCGGGCCCGGCCGTCCCTATTCGGTCTTGCTCCCGGTGGGGTTTACCCTGCCACCCCCGTTGCCGGGGGCGCGGTGCGCTCTTACCGCACCCTTTCACCCTTACCCACGGCGTGAGCCTGTGGGCGGTTTGCTTTCTGTGGCACTTTCCCTGGGGTCGCCCCCGCCGGCCGTTAACCGGCACCGTGTTTCCGTGGAGCCCGGACTTTCCTCCCCCGGCGCGAAGCCGAAGGCGACCATCCAGCCGTCTGGCACGGGCCTGTTTACAGGGACGACTCGCCGGATGCAACGACGGTGGGGGATTTTCCCAGATCGACGGCGATCGTCACCGCTCACCCCCCACCTCAATCGTCCCCACCTCGCGGGGGAGGGAGGGTAGAGCCAGCGCCTCCTGGAACGCCGGCTACCGCCCCGTCACCCGCACCAGAGCCCGCAGCCGCCGCACCGTCTCGTCGTCCGCCACCCCGGTCATCCGCTCCGGCAGGAAATGGCGCTGGAACGACAGCAGCGCGCGCGGGGCGGCGGCGTCGTACCCATAGCGTCCCAGCAACTCCGCCACCTCGTCCGCGGTGAACGGCCCCTCGTCCGTCTGGGACGGCATGGGCCAGAGCCCGACGCCGGCCCGCGCCAGCCGGGGCCAGTCGAACAGCTCTCCGGGGTCCTCCTTGCGCGCCGGGGCGATGTCGCTGTGGCCGAGCACGTCCTCGGCGCGGATCCCATGGCGTCCCATCACGGCGACGCACAGCGCCGCCACGGCGTCCATCTGTGCGGCCGGGAAGGGGCGGTAGCCGAATTCGTGGCCGGGGTTCACGATCTCGATGCCGATGGAGCGGCTGTTGATGTCGCCGACACCGCGCCAGGAACTCACCCCGGCGTGCCAGGCGCGGCGGTCCTCGGGGACGTGGGCGTAGACGGTGCCGTCCTCGTCCACCGTGTAGTGGGCGCTGACCTGTGCGGCCGGGTCGCACAGCCGGCGCAACGCATCCGCTGCCGTGGGCATGCCCGTGTAATGAAGGATGAGCAGCGCGGCGCGGGCACCGTCCGGCCGCGGCCCGTGGTTGGGGGAGGGGAGGTCGATCAGGCGCACGGCAACCCCTCCTAGGTCAGGTTCGTCACCTTGTCGTTCACCACCACGCGCGGCCGGCGCAGCACGATGATGCCGACGCCGCCCACCGTAGCCAAACCGCCGACCACCAACGTCCAGGTCACCGGCTCGTTCAACAGCACCACCCCCGACAGCACGCCGAACAGCGGGATCAGCAGCATGAACGGCACCGCCTGGTTGACGTCGTAGCGCCGCATCAGCCGGTACCACAGCCCGTACGCCACGATGGTCGCCAGCACCGCAATATAAAGAAGCGAGCCCCACCCGGCCCAGGTGGCGTTGCGCACCGCTTCCCACTGCCCGCGCTCGAACAGGGCGGAGAGGATCAGCAGCTGCGGCGCGGCGAACAGCCCCATCCAGGCGTTCAGCGCGAAGCCGTCGATGTTGCCCAGCCGCTTGATCTGCACATTGGCGGCGGCGAAGGCGAAGCTCGCCGCCACCACGAGGCCGAGCGCCCAGAGGCTGTCGCCCAGCCGCGGCTCGCCGGCGATCAGCATCACCCCGGCGAAGGCCACCAGCATGCCCATCGCCCGCTTCCAGCCGAGCCGGTCCTTGAAGATCACCGCCGCCAGCAGCGAGGCGAACGGCACCTGCAGTTGCGCCACCACCGAGGCGGTGGCTGCGTCGATGCCCTTGATGCCGTTGAACATCATCGGGAAATGCACGGTGCCGAGGATCGTCGACAGCACCAGCACGCCCAGCAGCTTGCCGCGCGGCATCCGCACGAAGGGCAGCAGCAGCCCGGCCACGATGATGAAGCGCATGCCCATCAGGAACAGCGGCGGGAACTCCAGCAGCGCGATCTTGGCGACGCCGAAGTTGATGCCCCACAGCGCCACCACCAGCATCGCCACGCCGAGGTCGAGCGGGCTCATGGGGTGGCCCACCCGTTCCCGGCGCCCCTATGGCCGTCATCCCCGCGAAGGCGGGGATCCATAATCCCCAACGCAAGCATCCTTGGAGCATATGGATCCCCGCCTTCGCGGGGATGAAGTGCTGGAGGGATGGCCGGCGGGAGGGAAGTGCGCTGCACGGCGACGCCCATCATCCCCGGCCGCCTTCCAACTCCTCGCGCAGGGCTTCCAGTTCCAGCCAGCGCTCCTCGGCCGCCGCCAGTTCGGTCTGCTTCGCGTGCAGCGCGTCGGAGGTCTTCTGGAACTTCGCCGGGTCGCGGGTGAACAGGTCGGGGTCGGCCATCGCCGTTTCCAGCTTCGCGATCTCGGCGCCCAGCTTGTCCATGCGGCCGGGCAACTCGTCCAGCTCGCGCTGGTCCTTGTAGCTCAGCTTGCCGCGCGGCTTGGGCGCGGCGGGCGCCGCCTCGGCGGGTTTCGGCTTCGCCGCCGCGGGCGCCGCCTTCGCCGTCGGGGCGCGCTGCACCAGATAGTCTGAGTAGCCGCCGGCGTACTCCATCACCGTGCCGTCGCCCTCCACCGCGATGGTGCTGGTGACCAGCCGGTCGAGGAAATCGCGGTCGTGGCTGACCAGCAACAGCGTGCCCTGGTAGTCGCCCAGCACGTCCTCCAGCAGGTCCAGCGTGTCCATGTCGAGGTCGTTGGTCGGCTCGTCGAGGATCATCATGTTCGACGGCCGGGCGAACAGCCGGGCCAGCAGCAGCCGGTTGCGCTCGCCGCCCGACAGGCTCTTGACGGGAGAGTCGAGCTGGCGCGTGTCGAACAGGAAGTCCTTCATGTAGCCGGCGACGTGGCGCGGCTGGCCGTTGACCATCACCTTGTCGCCGCCGAACGGGCAGAGCACGTGGCGGATCGTCTCCTCCGGGTCCAGCCCCTCGCGGCGCTGGTCGAAGTAGGCGGTCTCCAGGTTGGTGCCCAGCTTCACCGTGCCGCTGTCCGGCTCCATCTGGCCGGTCAGGATCTTCAACAGAGTGGATTTGCCCGCGCCGTTCGGGCCGATGACGCCGACCCGGTCGCCGCGCAGGATGCGGGTGGAGAAGTCCTTCACCACCACCTTGCGGCCCTCGCCCTCACTGTTTGGGGTGTCGAACGCCTTGGCGATGTGCTCCGCCTCGATGACCATGCGGCCGCCGCGCTCGGCCTCGGCGATGGCGAGCTTCGCCTGCTGGCCGCCCTTGATGCGCTCGGCGCGGTCGGTGCGCAGCTGCATCAGCGCGCGCACGCGGCCCATGTTGCGGGTGCGCCGGGCCGAGATGCCCTCGCGCAGCCACTTCATCTCGGTGACGATCTTGCGGTCGAGCTTGTGGGCGGCGGCCTCGTCAGCCTCGAACACCTCGGCCTGCCACTCCTCGAACTGCGCGAAGCCCTTCTCGGAGATGCGGATGCCGCCGCGGTCGAGCCACAGCGTGCGCTTCGACAGGTGGCTGAGGAAGGCGCGGTCGTGGCTGATCAGCAGCAGTCCGCCGCGGAACGCCTGCAACTCCTCCTCCAGCCACTCGATGGTGGGCAGGTCGAGGTGGTTGGTCGGCTCGTCCAGCAGCATCACGTCCGGCTCGCCGACCAGCGTGCGGCCCAGCGCGGCGCGGCGCGCCTCGCCGCCCGACAGCGTGGTCGGGTCGAGGTGCCCGGCCAGCTGCACGTGGTCGAGGACGGCGTCGACGCGGTGCGCCTCGTCCTGCTCGGGCGCCGGCAGGCCGGCGGCCACGTAGTCGTGCACGGTGGCGAAGCCGGTGAAGTCCGGTTCCTGCGGCAGGTAGGCGACGCGCGCGCCCGGCTGCACGAACACCGTGCCGGCGTCGGCGTGCACCATGCCGGCCAGCACCTTCATCAGCGTCGATTTGCCGGAGCCGTTGCGGCCGACCAGGCACGCCTTGTCGCCGCGCCCGACGGAAAGGTCGATGCCCTCGAACAGCGGGCGCCCGCCGAAGGTGACGGACACGCCCTGGAGCGCGACGATGGGAGCGGGAGGAGCCATGGGGTCAACTGCGGTAACGGGCGGGGAGGGATGTGTATACCCTCCCCGCCCGCGTCCGGCGACCCCCCAGAATCGCAGACGTGTCGTCAGGCGTTCGCCGGCTGCGCCCCGGTCTGCGCCGGCGGCACCTGCGTCTCGTTGATCTTGAAGCCGAAGTAGGTGCCGCTGCTGATGCCCATCAGCACCAGCAGGTTGTCGTCCAAATCGGGCATGCCCATGGTGCGCATGGTCTTGACCAGGAACACCATGCCCAGCACCACCGTCCAGATCAGCATCTGCAGGCGGTGCACGCTCAGCCCGTTGGCGTCGGTCAGCAGGTCGTCGAAGAAGTTGCGCGACGCGTTGTGCACGTCGTGCTCCAGTTCGGACAGCGTGAGCGCTGCGGCGGGTGCGACGTTGACCGGAACCGCGCTGGCGGGCGCCGCGCCGTCCGCTGCGGGCGCGGCCGGGGCCGGAGCGGCCGCGGCGGCGATCTGCTGGTAGTCGGCGGCGAGGTTGGCACGCTTCACGTTCTCGTCGGGCGCCTTGCGCTGGTCCTGGGTGACGGCGAGCAGCGAGGTGCCGCCGACGATGCCCAGCAGCACCAGCGTGTCGTTGCTGATGGTGTCGGTGCGCCCGGTCAGGGTGACGATCACCATGAAGCACATGGTGACGATGAACAGCCACCACAGGAACTGCATGCGCGACAGGCTGAAGGCCGGCCGGCAGCCGTCCGGGCAGGGGACGCCGTTGACGATCGACGCCGGCGGCATCGGGTCGCGCGCGATGTTGGTGCCGAACACCATCAGGAAGAAGCCGCCGATGCCCGCCAGCAGCGTCGCCACCACCAGCGCGCGCTGCCACGTCGCCGTGCTCTTGACCCACAGCGTCTGCGCCGGGCCGATGGGCTGCGCCGCCGGGCCGACATCGACGCGCAGGAACTGGCCGTCGAACGCCGCCCAGATGTTGTCGATCGGCCGTTCCACCTGCTTCAGCAGGGTGTCGGGCAGCCCGTGGTAGAGCAGCCGCACGGTGGCGCGGACGACGGTGGTCCCCTCGCACTCCAGCGCCACGCCGCCGACGCTGGCCGGGGTGGGGGTGCCCTGCACGAACAGCTGCCACGCCTGCGCCTCCAGCGCCGGCAGCCAGTCGGCGCATTTGCCCGCCGGGGTGGTGCCCGCCGCCGGCCCGAGGCGGAAGGTCACCAGATCGCGCACCACCACCGAGTGCTCGGCGAGGTTGAGGACGGTCAAGGCCGGCGCCTGGGCGCGCGCCGCGCCGCCCACAGTCATGATGGCGACAAGACACAGGAGAGCGGGCAGGAACCTGCGGAACATCGACGGTCGTCCTCGGCGTAGGGAATTACGCCGAAGAGGAGAGCAGATCCCCTGGATACAGACAAGCCGACTATGCGGGATCGCCCGCGCAACGACACGATGTCACGCCGGCTGGCGTTCCTTCTGAATACGCGAGTATGCAGCGTTGATCGCCGCCATCTTCTCGTTGGCGAGATCGACGAACTCCTTGGGCAGACCCTGGGCGATCAGGCGGTCGGGGTGGTGCTCCTGCACGAGGCGGCGGTAGGCGGTCTTGATCGCCGTGTCGCCGGCGTCGCGCGCCACGCCGAGCACCGCGTAGGGGTCGGTATCCGGACGGCCGCACAGCGCGCAGTGTTCGGCCAGGATGCGCTGCACGTCGGGCTCGGTGAAGCCGAAGATGCTGGCCACCGCGCGCAGGTAGCCCAACTCGGCGTCGTGCACCTCGTCGTCGGCTTCGGCGATGCGCAGCAGGCTTTCCAGCAGTTCCTCCAGCACCGGGTCGCCCGGCTTGAACAGGCCGGCGATCTGCTTGGCGTAGACCTCGAAGCCCTGCGAATCGCGGCGCGCCTGGTCGAAGACGCGGCCGACGTTCTTCATCTCGTCCGGCGGCACCTCGAAAGCGCGCTTGAACGCCTCGACCTCGACGCGGCGGACCAGGCCGTCCACCTTGGCCAGCTTGGCCGCCAGCACGATGACGCCGATGGTGAAGACGATGGACTTGGTGCCGTCCCCGTCCTTGGCCGCGTCCGGTCCGCAGCGCGCGATGTGGTCGACGGCGTGCCCGGCCACCGCGCCCAGCAACGCGCCCAGCGGCCCGCCGATGGCGAAGCCCGCGGCCCCGCCCAGGATCTTGCCCCAGATGCTCATGGTGTCGCTCCCTCGGCTGCGGAGCATACCGGCGCTCCGGCGCCCCGCCAACTGTGGCGCTTGCGTCACACGCAGGGCTGCATCCCACCCTTTCGATTGGAACCCCGGGCGCACCATCTATGTTGCAGTGCAGTATAAAACGAGAGCCGCGGCACCGACCGTGGCCGCATCGCAGGGGACGGACGCTCCGGAACGTGTGTCATCGAGTTGACGACGTGAGCAGGAGCCCATGCCAATCTATCGCAAGCTGCTTCCGCAGGAACGCCACCGCTATCCCGGCCATCTGCTGCGCCTCGAGCGCCGCGACCGCTACGCCCGCTTCACCGGCACCGTGTCGGACGCGGTGATCGAGCGGCACTGCGCCACCCTCGACTGGGGGCGGACGACGGTCGTCGGCGCCTTCCACCAGGGCGAACTGCGCGGTGCCGTCGAACTGTGCACCGACCGCCTGCTCTGGCCGCATGAGGCCGAACTGGCGGTCAGCGTCGAGACGCCGTTCCAGGGGCAGGGGGTGGGCACCGCGCTGGTCCGCCGCGCCCTCACCATCGCCCGCAACCGCGGCATCGCCAAGGTCCACATGCTGGCGTTGGCCGACAACCGGCGCATGCGGGCGCTTGCCCGACGCTTCGGCGGTGCGCTGGTGCTGGACGGCGGCGAGCTTGCCATGGCCATCGGCCTGCCGCCGCCCAACCAGTTCTCGCTGGCGCTGGAGGCGTTCGAGGCCGGTGCCGGTGCGTTCGGCGCCGTGCTCGACCAATGGCAGGGAAGCGTGGTCGAACAGGCCGCGTGATACACACCGCACACATTATTACTTGCTGATGTGCCTATGACCGGGTTGTTTGCTTTCTGATTGTTGAACAATCATGTCCAAGCCGGTATCGTCGTCTACACCCTAATAGAGGTGTGCGGACCGGCGTGATGAAGGCATCTTCGGCGAGAGCGACGGCGGAACTGCTGGACGCGCTGTTCCGCCGCTACCATGTGGAAGCCTTCACCGGCGGCCTGAACCCGGCGCAGTGGGCGGCCTTGCGCTTCTTCGCCCGCGACCTGACCGACAGCAAGACGGCGGTGTCGCTCGCGCGCTTCCAGGGCGTCAGCCGGGCCAGCGCCAACGACACGGTGCGCGCGCTGGTGCGCAAGGGCCTGCTCGCCCGCATGGTGTCGGCCGAGGACGGCCGGCGCCAGGAGGTTTCCGTCACCGAACAGGGGGTGGCGGCGCTGGAGGGCGACCCGCTGGCGCTGCTGTGCAACCCCATCGACGGCTTGCCCGAGGAGGTCCGGCGCGACTTCGCCGGCGTCGTCTCGCAGCTCCTGGCCGCCATGCCGGCGCCGTCGCGGGGGAACCGGTAGGATCCCTTATTCCGCCGCCGCCGCCGACCGCGCCGTGCCGAACACGGCGTCGAGCAGGCGGGCGGCGTCGAACGGCTTGAACAGCACCGCGTCGGCGCCCAGCGCCTCGGCGCTCGCCAGCGCCTCCAGGGCGGAGCGGCCGGGGCCGCCGCCGGACATGGCGACGATGCGCGCGCCCACCCCCGCCTTGCGCAGCCGGCGAATCAGCGTCGCCCCGTCGAGGTCCGGCAGGAGGACGTCGATGAGCAGCGCGTCGTAGCCGGCCACGGCCATCGCCTCGGCGGTCGCGGCGCTGGCGGCGAGGTCAACGGCGTCGGCGTGCGGCAGGAGCCAGTCGCGCAGCATCCCGCGCAGTTCGGCTTCGTCGTCGACGATGAGGACTCGCATGGCTCCGGTGTCCTCCCGCAAAGTGCTCGTGCAGAGAAAAACGCTAACATGGCCCCCAAGGGTCCACCATGCGACAGAATATCCGGATACAAAGTAAGGACTCGCCAGCGACCCCGGCGCGCGCCGTTTCGACACGACGCCGATGGCCGTGCGCGCTGGTGGGTTGACCTGGACACGGCAATCGCCACACTCCGTGCCGCACACCGGGAGGAGCGGGTATGGACACGGGCAGCGCGGGCCGTTGGCAGTTCTGGATCGACCGCGGCGGCACCTTCACCGACATCGTGGCGCGCCGGCCGGACGGCGCGGTGCTGACGCACAAGCTGCTGTCCGAGAACCCGGAGCGCTACCGCGACGCCGCCGTGCAGGGCATCCGCGACCTCCTCGGCCTCGCCCCGGACGAGCCGATCCCGGCCGAGCGGGTCGAGGCGGTGAAGATGGGCACCACCGTCGCCACCAACGCGCTGCTGGAGCGCAAGGGCGAGAAGACGCTGCTGCTGATCACCGAGGGCTTCGCCGACCAGCTGCGCATCGGCTACCAGGCGCGCCCGCACATCTTCGCCCGCCGCATCGTCCTGCCCGAGCTGCTGTACGACCGCGTGATCGAGGTGCCGGAGCGGCTGCGCGCCGATGGCCTGGTGATCCGCCCGGTCGAGCTGCGCCCCGTCCGCCTCGCGCTGGAGCAGGCCTACGCCGAGGGCTTCCGCGCCTGCGCGGTGGTGCTGATGCACGGCTACCGCTTCCCCGACCACGAGCGGCAGGTGGCGGCGCTCGCCCGCTCGCTGGGATTCACCCAGGTGTCGGTGAGCCACGAGGCCAGCCCCCTGATGAAGATCGTCGGGCGCGGCGACACCACGGTGGTCGATGCCTACCTGTCGCCGATCCTGCACCGCTACGTCCAGCAGGTCGCCGGCGAGCTGAACGGCGTGCGCCTGATGTTCATGCAGTCGAACGGCGGCCTGACCGACGCGCGCTATTTCCACGGCAAGGATGCGATCCTCTCCGGCCCGGCCGGCGGTGTGGTCGGCGCCGTGCGCACCGCGCGCATGGCCGGGTTCGACAAGGTCATCGGCTTCGACATGGGCGGCACCTCGACCGACGTGACCCACTACGCCGGGGAATACGAGCGCGCCTTCGAGACGGTGGTGGCCGGCGTGCGCATGCGCGCGCCCATGATGCACATCCACACCGTGGCGGCCGGTGGCGGCTCGATCTGCGTTTTCGACGGCACCCGGTTCCGGGTCGGGCCGGAGAGCGCCGGGGCCAACCCCGGCCCGGCCTGCTACCGTCGCGGCGGGCCGCTGACGGTGACCGACTGCAACGTCATGGTCGGCAAGCTGCACCCCGACTTCTTCCCGCGCGTCTTCGGGCCAAACGCCGACCAGCCGCTCGACGCCGCGGTGGTCCGGGAGAAGTTCACCGCGCTGGCCGCCGAGATCCGCGCGAAGACCGGCCGCGACCTGACGCCGGAGCAGGTGGCCGAGGGCTTCCTGACCATCGCCGTGGACAACATGGCGACTGCCATCAAGAAGATCTCCGTCCAGCGCGGCTACGACGTCACCAAGTACACGCTCAACGGCTTCGGCGGGGCGGCCGGGCAGCACGTCTGCCTGGTGGCCGACGCGCTGGGCATGACGCGGGTCTTCCTGCACCCGCACGCCGGCGTGCTGTCCGCCTACGGCATCGGGCTGGCCGACACCGTGGCGATCCGCGAGCGCGCGGTGGAGGCGCGCCTGGACGCCACGCTGATCCCGGCGCTGTCCAAGGCGCTGGAAGCGCTGGAGGCCGAAGGCCGCGCCGAGCTGGCCCGCCAGGGAGTCGAGGAGTCCCGCACCGCCATCCTGCGCAAGGCGCTGGTGAAGGTCGAGGGCTCGGACACCCCGCTGCCGGTCGCCTTCGGCCCGCTGGAGGCCATGCAGGCGGCGTTCGAGGCGGCGCACCGCCAGCGCTACGGCTTCATGATGGACGGCAAGCCGCTGGTGGTCGAGGCAGTCTCGGTCGAGGCGGTCGGCCGCACCGAGGCGGCGGACGACGTCGACCTTCCCCCGCCGCCCACCAGCGCGCTGCCGCGCCGGTTGGGCAACCTGACGGTCCACACCGGCGGCCGCTCGCGCGAGGCGCCCATCTTCGACCGCGACGCGCTGCTGCCCGGCAACCGCATCTTCGGTCCGGCGGTCATCAAGGAAAAGATCGCCACCACGGTGATCGAGCCCGGCTGGATGGCCGAGGTGACGCGCAGGAACCACCTCGTCCTCACCCGCGTCGAGGCGCTGCCGGCCCGCACCGCCATCGGCACCGCCGCCGATCCGGTCATGCTGGAGGTCTTCAACAACCTCTTCATGTCCATCGCCGAGCAGATGGGCTTCACGTTGGAGAAGACCGCCTATTCCGTGAACATCAAGGAGCGGCTGGATTTCTCCTGCGCCATCTTCGACGCCGACGGCGGCCTGATCGCCAACGCGCCGCACATGCCGGTGCATCTGGGATCGATGGGCGAGAGCGTGCGCGCCGTCATCGAGGGCCGTCGCGGCGGCATGAAGCCCGGCGACGTCTACATGCTGAACGACCCCTACCACGGCGGCACCCACCTGCCGGACATCACCGTCATCACGCCGGTGTTCGACGGGAAGGGGGCGGAGGTGCTGTTCTACGTGGCGAGCCGCGGCCACCACGCCGACATCGGCGGCGCCACCCCGGGCTCCATGCCGCCCGACAGCACGACCATCGACGAGGAAGGCGTGCTGATCGACAACTTCCTGCTGGTCGAGGGCGGGGCGTTCCGCGAGGCGGAGACGGTCGAGCTGCTGACCTCCGGCCCGCACCCGGTGCGCAACGTCCAGCAGAACCTCGGCGACCTCAAGGCGCAGATCGCCGCCAACGAGAAGGGCGTGCAGGAGCTGCGCCGCATCTGCGGCCAGTTCGGGCTGGAGACGGTGCGCGCCTACATGCGCCACGTCCAGGACAACGCGGAGGAGCAGGTGCGCCGCGCCATCGGCGTGCTGACCGACGGCCGCTTCGCGCTGGTGCTCGACAACGGCGCGGTGATCCGCGTGGCCATCTCCATCGACCACACGACGCGCTCGGCCAAGGTGGACTTCACCGGCACCAGCGCGCAGCTGGCCAGCAACTTCAACGCCCCCAGCGCGGTGTGCCGGGCGGCGGTGCTCTATGTCTTCCGCACGCTGGTGGACGACGAGATCCCGATGAACGAGGGCTGCCTGAAGCCCATCGAGATCGTCATCCCCAAAGGCAGCATGCTGTCCCCCGGCCACCCCGCCGCGGTGGTGGCGGGCAACGTCGAGACGTCGCAGTGCATCACCGACGCGCTGTACGGCGCGCTGGGCGTGATGGCCTCGGCGCAGGGGACGATGAACAACTTCACCTTCGGCAACGCGCGGCACCAGTACTACGAGACGATCTGCGGCGGCTCCGGCGCAGGGCCGGGCTTCGACGGCACCTCGGCGGTGCACACGCACATGACCAACTCCCGCCTCACCGATCCGGAGGTGCTGGAGTGGCGCTTCCCCGTGCTGGTGGAGAGCTTCCGCATCCGCTCCGGCTCCGGCGGGGCGGGCAAGTGGCGCGGCGGCGACGGGGCGGTGCGCAAGGTGCGCTTCCTGGAGCCGATGACCGCCGCCATCCTCTCCAACCGCCGCCGCATCCCGCCCTTCGGCCTGAAGGGCGGCGAGCCGGCCAAGCCCGGCCGTACCTGGGTGCAGCGCATGGACCACCGAATCGAGGAACTCGGCCCCACCGACAAGGCGCTGATGGAGGCGGGCGACGTCTTCGTCATCGAGACGCCGGGCGGAGGAGGGTATGGCCGGGCGGAGTGATCCCGCCCGACCCTCCGCCAGACCCATACCTGCGTATGTCATGCATATGTATGATTCATCTCCACCTAAATAATGATGCGAGGATGTGGAAATAATCACGGATGCAAGCTTTGGAATGTGGTGCTGGTGTGTCGTTACGACGCATACAGGAATATGAAAGTGCTCTACTCTCGTGACGGATATCGGGGCTAACCTTTTGGGAAATTCTCCATCAGGCAAGCACGCACCGTCAGGGAGTTACGCAATGAGCACCCTCCATCTGCGCCGCCGTTTGGCCCGACTTGCTCCTGCCGCCATCGGCCTCGCCCTGTTCGCCGCCCCGGCGCTGGCCGGCGAGTTGAAGTTCGAGCACGTGATGAACATCGGCTCGGAGGGCACCGGCGAGGGGCAGTTCAAGTACGTCGAGGACTTCGCGCTGTCCAAGGACGGCAAGCTGCTGGCCACCGACGCGGCGCACGCCTATGTCCAGGTCTTCGACAAGACGACCGGCAAGTTCATCTCCCGTTTCGGCGGCAAGGGCGACAACGACGACAGCCTGGAGAAGCCCGAGGGCATCGCCGTCGATCCCGCCGGCAACGTCTTCATCGCCGACTACACCACCGGCGCCATCAAGAAGTACAATGCCGACTACAAGTGGCTGAAGACCTTCAGCGAATACGGCTCCGCGCCGGGGCAGAACATCAAGTCGGAGTTCATGGACATCGCGGACGGCAAGCTGTACATGCCGGAAGCGGGCAACCACCGCGTCGACGTGTTCGACCTTGAGGGCAAGTTCCTGTTCCTGTTCGGCGGCGAAGGCACCGAACCCGGCAAGTTCAACGTGCCCGAGGCCGCCAAGTTCGGCCCGAACGGCCTGCTGTACGTCTCCGACCTGAAGAACGACCGCATCCAGGTCTTCGACAAGGACGGCAAGCTGGTCAAGACCTTCGGCAAGTCCGGCTCCGGCCCCGGCGAGCTGAAGGCCCCCGCCGGCATCGGCATCGACAAGGACGGCAACGTCTATGTCGCCGAGATCGGCAACGACCGCGTCCAGGTCTTCGACAAGGACGGCACCTACCTGACCGGCTGGGGCAAGAAGGGCTCCGGCAACGGCGAGTTCGGCAACCTGCACGGCCTTCTCGTCGACAAGGCGACGGGATGGGTCTACGTGGCCGACACCGCCAACAACCGCATCCAGGTCTTCAAGCCCGCCTCCTGACCGCGCCGTCATTGATCGGCGGGGGCGCCCACGCGGCGCCTCCGCCCAGGAAGGGCCGTTATCATGAATACCTCCGCTCCGTCGTCGCCGGGCCGCACGCGCAGCCTGCGCAGCCGGCTGATCGCCGCCTTCGCCTTCCTTTCCGTGCTGATCGGCGTCGCCGGCGGCTCCGGCGTCCTGTTCGTGCGGGACATCGCCGGCTCCGTCGACTCCGTGGCGCACGTCGGCTCACCACTGCTCGCCGGCGCCCTGCGCCTGGTCGGCACCATGCACGCCGCCGAGGCGGTGGTGCTGGACGCCCTGGACGAGCCCGACCCGAAGGTGGCGGAACGCGCCGTGCAGAGGATCGCCACCCTGGGCGACACGCTGCGCGGCGGCCTGTCCGGGATCGAGCGGCTGGCGGCCGACCATGGGCTGACGCTCGACACCACGGCGGCGGCGCGGGAGCAGGGGCTGTTCCTGGACAACGCCAAGGCGGCGCTGGCTGCCCGGCGCGAGGAATTCGCCCGGCGGGCCGAAGCGGAGGCCCGTATGGCCGAGTTCGAGGGGCTGCGGCGTGAATTGGACGAGCGCGTCGGTCGCCTCGCCGCCCGCGCCGAAAGCGACATGGGCGAGCGGGAGGACCGCAGCAAGACGCTGGTGCAGAGCGGCGCGGCCACCACCGATGCGCTGGGCGGCGCCATCGGCGAGATCTTCGAGCGCGCCTACCCGACGCTGCAGAACGCCTACCGGCTGCTGCGCTACCAGGCGCAGATGTCGGACCTCGTCCGCCAGTTCCTCGCCGAGCCGGACGCCCAGAAACGCGACGCCCTGCGCAAGCGGATCGAAAGCGCGCTGAAATCGGCCGACACCGTGCTGAAGCGCCTGTCGGCGCGCGCCACCGGCGACGAGGCGCGGCAGGAACTGGCGCAGCTGAACGAGCGGCTGGCCAAGCTGCGCGACGCGGCGCTGGGCGGCAGCGGCATGCTCGCCCTCCACGAGGAGGCGCAGAAGGCGCACGCCGCCGCCGAGACGCGCTCCGCGGAGCTGTCGGCGGTCGGCCGCCGCTACGAGTCGCTCCTGCAGGGCATGGTCGAGGTGGCCGAACGCCTCAGTCACGGCGCCGAGACGGCGGCCGACGGGACCGTCAACCAGGCGTTCTGGGCGCTGGCGGCGATCATGGCGGCCGGCGTGCTGCTCGGCCTGCTGTGCGGCGCGCTGGTCGGCCGCTCCATCGCCAATCCCCTGGAGCGCCTGACCAACGCCATGGGCGCGCTGTCCGAGGGCGCGCTGGACGCCGCGGTGCCGGACACCGACCGCGCCGACGAGCTGGGCGCCATGGCCCGCACGCTCCTGGTCTTCCAGCGCAACGCCCGCGAGGTGAAGCGCCTGGAGGCGGAGACCCGCGCCGAGCACGACCGTGCCGAGCAGGACCGCCACACGCTGCTGGAGCGGCTGGGCCACCAGTTCGAGGAGGGGGTCGGCCATGTGATCGAGCGGCTGACCGCCGAGGCGCAGCAGATGCAGGTCGCGGCGCAGGCGATGGCATCCATCGCCGACCAGACCGGCCGCCAGTCGGCCGCCGCGTCCGCCGCGTCCGAGCAGGCCTCGCAGAACGTCCAGACCGTCGCTGCGGCGACCGAGGAGCTGTCGGCCTCGATCGGCGAGATCAGCCGGCAGATGTCGGAGTCCACCACGGTCGCCGGCCAGGCCGCCGCCCGCGCCCGGCAGGCCGACGGCCGCATCGCCGGCTTGGCCGAGGCGGCGCACCGCATCGGCGAGGTGGTCGGCCTGATCTCCGGCATCGCCGGGCAGACCAACCTGCTGGCGCTCAACGCCACCATCGAGGCCGCGCGCGCGGGCGAGGCCGGCAAGGGCTTCGCCGTGGTGGCCAGCGAGGTGAAGTCGCTCGCCACCCAGACGGCGCGCGCCACCGAGGACATCGCCGCCCAGGTCCAGGCGATCCAGGCGGCCACCGAGGAGGCGGTGAACGAGATCCGCGCCATCACCGGCGTCATCGAGCAGGTCAACGGCATCTCCGCCGCCGTCGCCGCCGGCGTCGAGCAGCAGATGGCGGCGACCCGCGAGATCACCCGCAACGTCCAGCAGGCGTCGGCGGGCACCATGGAGGTGACGCACAACATCTCCGGCGTCTCGGAATCGGCGGCCAAGGCCGGCGAGTCCGGCAGCGAGGTGCTGGCCGCCGCCACCGAACTGGCCCGTCAGGCCGAGACGCTGAAGACGGAGGTCGGCGGCTTCCTGGCGGGGATCCGGGCGTCTTAGGGGGCGCGGCGCCCTCAGCGGTGCAGCGCCAGCCCCTTGACCACCTTGTCCACCGCCTTGCGGTCGCCGCGCACCGCCAGACCGACGAGGTCCATGTCGGCCGGGTCCGCCTCGTGGAAGACGGCGCGGTTGGCGGCGTCATGGCCGGTGGCGAACATCGCCGCCACATAGGCCGCCACCGTCAGGTCGCGGTCCAGCGCGCCGCGGTGCGCCGCCTGCAGTTGCGCGCGGTCCCCGGCGAAGATCAGCACCGGCTGGCCGAGCATCCGGGCGTAGCGCCGGCCGGCGGCGTCCTCGTAGGATTCGCCGATGGCATCGGGGGCGGAGACGGCGATGCCGCTCGCCAGGAAGGCGGTCACGTTCAGCTTCTGCCAGACGGCCAGATCGTCGCGCACGATCAGCGCGATCTTGGTGGTGAGCATCATCGGTCGCAGCCCTGCCGTTGAGGAACGCCGCCATCATGGCGCGGCGGCGCTGCCCCGGTCTGGAACGTTCGTGCACAGACGGCGGTAGGCGGCCGGCGTGAGCCCGTAGGCGCGGCGGAACCAGCGCCCCAGATGGCTCTGGTCGGCGAAGCCCACGGCGGCGGCCACGGATGCCGGCGCCTCGCCGGTGGACAGCAGGCGCCGTGCCGCGGTCAGCCGCAGCTGCACCAGATAGGCGTGCGGCGGCAGCCCGTAGGCGGTGCGGAAGGCGCGGGCGAGCTGGAAGCGGTCGGCCGCCCCGCACGCCTCGGCCAGCGCGTCCAGCCCCGGATCCTCGGCCATCAGCGCGTGCAGCATCTCGCGCGCCCGCCGCGCCGCCTTCGGCGCCCGGCGCGCCCCGGCCTCGGCCGGGCGTCCGTCCGCCAGCTGCGGCTCCAGCGCGGCGACCATGGCGTCCAGCGCGGCGTCACGGGCGAGGCGCGGCATCTCCGGCGCGCGCAGCACGGCGAAGGCGCGCCCGATGGCAGCGGCGAGGCGGGCGTCGTCGGCCAGCGTCGCCGGGAAGCCGACGTCGCCGGTCCCGCGGTCGCCGGCGGCGACCAGCCGGCGCGTCTCCGCCAGCCAGCCGGTCGGCAGGTAGAGCATCACGTAGGTGAAGCCTTCGGCCGCGGCGGCGTGGCCGTCGTGCACCTCGCCCGGCTCGATCAGGATGACGCGCCCCGGCGTGCTGCGGTGCAGGCGGCGCCGGCACGAGAACTCCTGCAAACCCTGCTCGGTGACGCCGACCAGCGCCTCCTCGTGGTAGTGCGGGTCGTAGGCGTGGCCGGAGAAATGGGCGCGGATCGTCTCCACGCCGGTCGCGGCGTCGCGGGTCACATCGACCCAGTTGCGCGGGGAGGGGGCCGTGTCCATGCCCAGCAACATAGACGCGCGTCCGGGCGCCGGGGAGTCGGCCATCTTTCCGATGCGGGGCGGGAGTCAGGCGTGCGCGCGTCCCGCTTGTCAGCCTCCGCGGCCGGCCTTAGCTTGCTGGTACTACCAAGGAACGCCAAGCAGAACACCGGAGGGAAGTCCCATGGCCGTCGTCACCGCCCCGCGCGTCGCCCCGAACGAGGAGGCGCTGGCCGAGTTGCGCGCGCTGCTGGGCGACCGGCTGAGCACCTCCGGCCCGGTGCGCGAGCACCACGGCAAGGACGAATCCTACCACCCGGTCATGCCGCCGGACGCGGTGGCCTTCGCCACCTCGACGGAGGAGGTCAGCGCCATCGTCAAGGTGTGCGCCAAGCACCGCCTGCCGATCATCCCCTTCGGCACCGGCACCTCGCTGGAGGGCGGCGTGGCGGCGCTGAAGGGCGGCATCACCATCGACGTGTCGGGCATGAAGGAGATCCTGCGGGTCAGCCCGGAGGACCTGGACGTCACCGTGCAGGCCGGCGTGACGCGCAAGCAGCTGAACGAGCACCTGCGCGACACCGGCTTGTTCTTCCCCATCGACCCCGGCGCCGACGCCTCGCTGGGCGGCATGACGGCGACGCGGGCGAGCGGCACCAACGCCGTGCGCTACGGCACCATGCGCGAGAACGTGCTGGGCCTTACCGTGGTGCTGGCCGACGGGCGGATCATCAGGACCGGCGGGCGGGCGCGCAAGTCGGCCGCCGGCTACGACCTGACGCGGCTGTTCGTCGGTTCGGAGGGCACGCTGGGCATCATCACCGAGGTGACGTTGCGCCTCTACGGCATCCCCGAGGCGATCTCCGCCGCCGTCTGCCCGTTCGAGAGCGTGCGGGGTGCGGTTGACACGGTGATCGCCACCATCCAGTCCGGCATCCCGGTCGCCCGCGTCGAGTTCCTCGACGAGCTGCAGATGGAGGCCATCAACCGCTACTCGAAGTTCGACATGGCGGTGAAGCCCACGCTGTTCTTCGAGTTCCACGGCACCGCGCGCGGCGTCGAGGAGCAGGCGGAGATGGTGGGCGCCATCGCCAAGGAGAACGGCGGCCTCGATTTCGCGTGGGCGACGCGGCCGGAGGACCGCTCCCGGCTGTGGCAGGCGCGGCACGACGCGTACTACGCCGCGCTGGGCCTGCGGCCGGGTTCGAAGGGCTGGCCGACCGACGTGTGCGTGCCGATCTCGCGCCTCGCCGACGCCATCCTGGAGACTAAGGAGGATCTGGCCTCCTCGTTCCTGGTGTCGCCGATCGTCGGGCACGTCGGCGACGGCAACTTCCACCTCGTCTTCCTGGTCGATCCCGACAAGCCCGAGGACATGGCCGAGGCCACCCGCCTCAACGACCGCCTCGTCGAGCGGGCGCTGCGCATGGGCGGCACCTGCACCGGTGAGCACGGCATCGGCTACGGCAAGATGGCCTTCCTGGAAAAGGAGGCGGGCGAGGCGTACGCCGTGATGGGCGACGTCAAGACGGCGCTCGACCCGCTGAACATCCTGAACCCGGGCAAGGTGGTGCGGGTGTAGGGCATTGCGAGCCCTCCCCCAGCGGGGCTGGGGGAGGGACTGACGCCTTACTTCGCCAGCCGCTTGATCAGGCTCGACGTGTCCCAACGGCCGCCGCCCATGGCCTGGACGTCGGCGTAGAACTGGTCGACCAGCGCCGTCACCGGCACGGCGGCGCCGTTGCTGCGCGCCTCGCCCAGCACGATGCCGAGGTCCTTGCGCATCCAGTCCACGGCGAATCCGAAGTCGAACGTGCCGTCCAGCATCGTCCTGGCGCGGTTGTCCATCTGCCAGGACTGCGCGGCGCCCTTGGAGATCACGTCGACCGCCTTGCCGGCGTCCAGCCCGGCCTTCTGCGCGAAGGCCAGCGCCTCCGACAGGCCCTGCAGCAGGCCGGCGATGCAGATCTGGTTGACCATCTTGGTCAGCTGCCCGGCGCCGCTGTCGCCCATCAGCACGACCGAGCGGCCGTAGGCGTCCATCACCGGCTTGGCGCGCTCGAAGGCCGCGGCGTCGCCGCCGACCATGATGGTCAGCACGCCATTCTCCGCCCCGGCCTGCCCGCCGGACACCGGCGCGTCGAGGAAGACGAGGCCCCGTTCGGCGGCCAGCGCCGCCATCTCGCGCGCCACGCCGGCCGAAGCGGTGGTGTGGTCCGCCAGCACCGCGCCGGGCTTCATGCCCTGCATGGCCTGCCCGGCGACCTGCCGGACGTCGTCGTCGTTGCCGACGCACAGGAAGACGAAGTCGGCGTCCTTCGCCGCTTCGGCGGGCGTGGCTGCGCTGGCGCCGCCGTGTCGGGCGACCCAGGCTTCGGCCTTGGCGGGGGTGCGGTTGAAGACGGTGACGGCGTGGCCGGCCTTCGCCAGATGCCCGGCCATCGGGAACCCCATGACTCCCAGGCCCAGGAACGCGACGCGGTGCGTGTCGGACATGCCTCTTCTCCGTTGGACTCCGTTGGATGGCGCGCAAGGTAAGGCCGGACCGCCCTTCGAGCAAAGCCCATATGCACAGTGCGGCTGTGCCACTCCGCCCCTTGTCCCGGACGTGGGTTGTGTTAAAGGTTTGGGGGAAGGCCGGCCGCGTTGCGGCGCGGCATACCGGGCCCAGCGCCGCCAGAAACATAGGGGAAGGATAAGCCGCATGCCTACCAAGGGCTTCCAGGACGCTCCGGACGACCGCAGCGAGCTGACCGCCGAGCAGGAGAGCGCCGTCCGCATCGTCGCCAACAGCCTGCACCGCCTGAACGAGGCGGTGGTCAAGTGCGTCGAGGCCGGCATCACGGTCGAGCTGATGCGCACCGCCCGCTACCACAACGAGTCGGGCAACTGGGGCGACCAGCTCACCCCGGTGATCCGCACCAAGTAAATTTTTCGGCGCATCCGCCGACCCGACGGCCCGCCGGCTGCACCCCGGCGGGCCGTTTGCGTGTCTGCGACGGCTTTCGTTCGTCTCTGAAGCCCTTCTCCCCTTAGGGGAGAAGGGTTGGAATGAGGGGTCGTTACGCGCGGCGGCGCGGAAAAGGGAGTTTGCACCCCTCACCCCAACCCCTCTCCCTCAAGGGGAGAGGGGCTTCATAATGAAACGCAATCCGCTCTACTCGGAGCCTGCCGCCAGCGCCGGCTTGATCAGCCCGAAGAACACCGTCGCGTCGCCCTCGTACCGCCAGCCCAGGTGCGCGCCGCAGCCCCGGCACACGGCGAAGCGCCACGCGAAGCCGCGGAACCATGTGAACTCCGCCGTCGCCGGTCCCACCCCGGCGGCGCCCGGCGCCTCCTTGAAGCACAGCACGCGGAAGACCCGGCCGGCCGGATTGAAGAACGCCCGCTCGTGCGCGCCGTCCACCGCCATCTCCCAGCGCCCGCGGGTCACCTCGTGCGCGCAGGCGGCGCAGCGGTAGACGCGCTCCGCGTCCTTGGCGGCGCTGTCGGCCACGCTGTCAGGCAGATCCTTGGGCATGGCCGCATCCTAGCGCTCAGGCGGTGCGCCGCGCCAGCGTCGCCACGCCCCAGGCCAATCCGGCCGCCAGCATCAGCCCGCCGGTCGCCGCCAGCCCGCGCACGGTGGCCTCGCGCAGCACCGGGGCGCGCGGGCTGGCTTCGTGATCGAAGGCGCCGTGCGTCGCGTGCGGGGCGTGCACCGGCTCGTAAAGGTTGTCGCGGTAGTCCGCCGGCAGCGGCTCCGGGCGGAGTTGCTGTTCATACGCCATGCGGGCGACGGCGCGGTCCATCAGGCCGGGCGCCACCATCTGGCCGAGGATCGTCTGCACCGTCGAGCCGCCGACCCACAGCGCGCGCGGGGCGTGCGCGGCGGCGTGCAGGATGGCCTCGGCGGCGCGCTCCGGCTGCATGATGGCGCCGACCGGCTTCGGCCGGCGGGCGAAGCGCACGCGCGCCCAGTCGAACTGCGGGGTGTTCATCGCCGGCAGGTGCACGGCGGTGAGGCGGATGTTGCTGCCGTCGTGGATCAGTTCGGCCCGCAGCGAGTCGGTGAAGCCGACGATGGCGTGCTTGGCGCCGCAATAGGCGGCCTGCAAGGGGATTCCCCGGAACGCCAGCGCCGAGCCGACCTGCACGATGGTGCCGCGGTCGCGCGGCAGCATGCGGCGCAGCGCCGCCATCGTGCCGTGCACGAAGCCGAAGTAGCAGACCTGCGTCACCCGGTGCAGTTCGTGCGGCTCCAGCTCGCGGACCGGCGAGAAGACGGTGGTCATGGCGTTGTTGACCCACACGTCGATGGGGCCGAACGCCTCCTCCACCGCCGTCGCGGCGGCGTCCACCGCCCCGAAGTCCGACACGTCCGCCGGCAGCGCGATGGCGTCGCCGCCCAGCCGCTCGACCTCGCGCCGGGTGGCGTGCAGCGCCTCGCCGTCGCGGGCCAGCAGGCCGATGCGCGCCCCCTGGCGCGCGAAGGCGTGCGCGGTGGCGCGGCCGACGCCGGCCGAGGCGCCGGTGATGACGACGACGGGGGAGGGGGTGGGCATCGGGCGGTCTCCGGCTGCTGGGGCTCGATACCGTCAACGGTGCAGGCGCGTTCCGGTGCCCTCGCCGGTCAATCCCCCGAGCGCTGCGCCTCATGCCCGCCCGGCGCCTGGGCCCGCTCGCGGGCGGGGCCGGCGAAGCGGGCGAGGTTGCACGCGGAGTTGACCAGCGCCACGTGCGAGAACGCCTGCGGCACGTTGCCGAGCTGGCGGCGCGCCACCGGGTCGTATTCCTCGGCCAGCAGGCCGACGTCGTTGCGCAGGTCCAGCAGCCGCTCGAAGAGCTCCTGCGCCTCCTCGTGGCGGCCCAGCATCACCTTGGCATCGACCAGCCAGAAGGCGCAGGCCAGGAAGCAGCCCTCGCCGGGCGGCAGGCCGTCCACCTCCGGCTCCGTCAGGTAGCGTTGCAGCAGCCCGCCGTCCGTCGCCAGCTCTTGCTCCACCGCCGCGACGGTGCCGGCGACGCGCGGGTCCTCGGGTGGCAGGAAGCCCACCTGCGGGATCAGCAGCAGCGCCGCGTCGGTGTGCTTCGCGCCGTAGTATTGGACGAAGCTGTTCCGTCTGGCGTCGAAGCCCTTCTCGCAGACCTCGGCGTGGATGCGCCGCGCCACCTCGCGCCAGCGCTCCACCGGCCCGTCCAGGCCGGACTGCTCGACCGCCTGCACCGCGCGGTCGAAGGCGACCCAGGCCATGACCTTGGAGTGGGTGAACTGGCGCGGCGGGCCGCGCATCTCCCACAGGCCGTGGTCGGCGGCGTGCCAGACGGTCTCCAGGTGCCTGACCAGCGCGCGCTGGACGTGCCAGCCGTCGTCATCGCGGGCGATGCCGCTGCGCCGGGCGATGTGCAGGCTGTCCAGCACCTCGCCGTAGACGTCGAGCTGGCACTGCCCGTGCGCGCCGTTGCCGATGCGCACCGGCCGGCTGCCCTCGAACCCCGCCAGCCAGGGCACCTCCCATTCGTCCAGCCGCCGCTCTCCGGCCAGGCCGTACATGATCTGCAGCTGCGAGGGCATGCCGGCCACCGCGCGCACCAGCCAGCGCCGCCATGCTTCCGCCTCCTCGCGGTAGCCGGCGGCGAGCAGGGCGTAGAGCGTGAACGCCGAATCGCGCAGCCAGCAGAAGCGGTAGTCCCAGTTCCGCTCGCCGCCGATCTTCTCCGGCAGCGAGGTGGTGGCCGCCGCGGCGATGCCGCCGGTCGGGCCGTAGGTCAGCCCCTTGAGCGTGATCAGGGAGCGTTCGACCGCCTCGCGCCATGGCCCGTCATAGCGGCATTGGCCGCTCCAGGCCCGCCACCACGCCTCGGTTTCCGCCAGCAGGGCGTCCGGATTCTCGGCCGGCGCCGTGGGGAGGTGGGAGCGGTGCCAGATCAGCGTGAACGGCGTCCGCTCGCCGGCGGCGACGGTGAAGGCGGCGCAGGTGTGGAAGTCCTCGCCGTGCAGCGGCACCGGGGTGCGGAGCGCGACGGCGTCCGGGCCGGCGATGGCGCTCAGCCCGTCTTCGGTGCGGCGCACCCATGGCACCATGGCGCCGTAGCCGAAGCGCAGCACGAGGTCCATGCAGAGAGCGACGCGGCCCCGCCGCCCCTCGACGATTCGCACGAGGTCGGCGCGGTCCTCGTCGCGGTCGGTCTGCGGCGGCATGAAGTCGATGAGGGCGACCGTGCCGTCGGCGGTTTCGAACTCGGTTTCCAGCACCAGCGTGCCGGGGAGGTAGCGGCGGCGGACCGCCTTGACCTTGCCCTCCGGCGCGATTCGCCAGCGGCCGTTCTCGGCATCGCCCAGCAAGGCGGCGAAGCAGGCGTCCGAATCGAATCGCGGCAGGCACAGCCAGTCCACCGCGCCGTCGCGCCCGACCAGCGCCGCGGTGTGCGTGTTGCCGATGAGCCCGTAGTCCTCGATGCGGCGTCCCATGCCCACGCGAACGGCGGCAGGGGTGCCAGAGTTCCAAACGCGAAAAGGGCCGGCGCATCGCTGCGTCGGCCCTTGTCGTTGGTCGGAGAGAGAGGATTCGAACCTCCGGCCCCTGCCTCCCGAAAGCAGTGCTCTACCAGGCTGAGCTACTCTCCGTCGGACCGGCGTCGCCGCCGGTGGAGCGGGTATATAACGGCTCCGATCCCGCCCTGCAACTCAATAATCGCGGTCGATCACGAAATCGATCACGTCCAGCAGGGCGCGCTTCACGGCGCTGTCCGGGAACAGGCCCAGCGCGTCGCGGGCGATGGCGCCATAGTGGCGCGCGCGCTCCACGGTGTCCTTCAGCGCGTTGTGCTTGACCATCAGCTGCTGCGCCCGCTCCAGGTCGCCGTCCTGCTGGTCCAGCTCCTCCATGGTGCGGCGCCAGAAGGCGCGCTCCTCGTCGTTGCCGCGGCGGAAGGCCAGCACGATGGGCAGCGTGATCTTGCCCTCGCGGAAATCGTCGCCGACCGTCTTGCCCAGCTTCGCCTGCTTGGCCGAGTAGTCGAGCACGTCGTCCACCAGCTGGAAGGCGATCCCGAGATTCATGCCGTAGTCGTAGAGCGCCAGCTCCTCCGCCTGCGGGCGGGACGCCACCACGGCGCCGACGCGGCAGGCGGCGGCGAACAGCTCGGCGGTCTTGGCCTTGATGACCTCGAGGTAGGCCTGCTCGCTCGTCTCGGTGTCGTTTGAGGTCTGCAGCTGCAGCACCTCGCCCTCGGCGATGACGGCCGAGGCCTTGGACAGGATGCGCAACACGTCCAGCGAGCCGACCCCGACCATCAGCTCGAACGCGCGGGAGAACAGGAAGTCGCCGACCAGCACGCTGGCCTTGTTGCCGAACACCGCGTTGGCCGACGCGAGGCCGCGGCGCAGGTCGCTTTCGTCCACCACGTCGTCGTGCAGCAGCGTGGCGGTGTGGATGAACTCCACCACGGCGGCCAGCATCTTGTGATTGTCGCCCTTGTAGCCGCACATCTGCGCGGCCGCCAGCGTCAGCACGGGGCGCAGGCGCTTGCCGCCGGCGGCGATGATGTAGCCCGCCAGCTGCGGGATCATCTCCACCGACGAATGCATGTTCGCCAGGATCAGCTCGTTGACGGAGTCCAGGTCCTGGGACACCAGACTGGTCAGCTCGTCGAGCGGGGTGGACTTGCGCCGTTTCGGATCGAGGTTCGTGACGACCGCCAAGGCCGGCTCCAATCGTGATTGACGTGGCGATTCCCGGCAGCGAGCATAACGGCATACCCTGTTCGGTCAAGTCCGCTTGCCCACAGCACCCGGAGCGCCATGCAGAACCGCCTGCGTACCACCGAGTTCCAGCCTTGTCACCCCGTCCGACGGACGGAAGGAGGGCGCCGTGACGGACGGTGAGGACAGCCTGCTTGGGGGGCGCGTGCGCATCGCCCAGCCGCCCGAGGGCTACCGCGCCGCCATCGACCCCGTGCTGCTCGCCGCCGCCACCGCGGCCGAGCCGGGGGAGCGCGTGCTCGACGTCGGCGCCGGCACCGGGGCGGCCTCGCTCTGCCTCGCCGTGCGGGCGCCGGCCTGCCGCATCGTCGGGCTGGAGAAGCACCCGGAGGTGGCCGCCTACGCCAGCCACAACATCGAGCTGAACGGGTTGCAGGCCCGCGCCTGGGTGGTGGTCGGCGACCTGCTGAACCCGCCGCTGATGGTGGCGCCCGGCTCCTTCGACCGGGTGATGATGAACCCGCCCTACCTGAAGGCCGACGCCGCCACGCTGCCGCCCGACCCCTGGAAGGCCGCCGCCAACGTGGAGGGGGAGGCGACGCTGGCGCACTGGATCGCCTTCGCCGCCACCATGCTGAAGATGCGCGGCTGGCTGACGCTGGTGCACCGCGCCGACCGGGTGGACGAGATCCTGGCGCTGCTGCACGGCCGCTTCGGCTCGACCACGCTGTTTCCGCTGTGGCCAAGGGCGGGAGAGCCGGCGAAGCGCGTTCTGGTCAGCGCGCAGCGCGGCGGCAAGGCGCCGACCACGCTCGCCGCCGGGCTGGTGCTGCACGAGGCGGACGGCCGCTTCACCGCGGCGGCGGAGGCGGTGCTGCGTGACGGGGCGGCGCTGACGCTGTAAAGGGAATACAGGCGTACCCATCTCTTGCGGCGATGATCCGATCCTTCCTCTCCAAACTCCCCTTCGGCCCGTGGCGCGAGCGCGGTCCGGTGGTGTCCGTCGTGCGCCTGTCCGGCGCCATCGGGGCGGTCAGCCCGCTGCGCCCCGGCCTGTCCCTGGAAACCCTGGCGCCGCTGCTGGAACGCGCCTTCGCCCGCCGGGGCCAAGCGGCGGTGGCGCTGCTGGTCAACTCGCCCGGCGGCTCGCCGGTGCAGTCGGCGCTGATCGCCAAGCGCATCCGCGACCTCGCCGAGGAGAAGAAGGTCCCCGTGCTGGCCTTCTGCGAGGACGTGGCGGCGTCGGGCGGCTACTGGCTGGCGTGCGCGGCGGACGAGATCTTCGCCGATGAAAGCTCCATCGTCGGCTCCATCGGCGTGGTGTCGGCCGGCTTCGGCCTGCACGACTTCATCGAGCGGCACGGCATCGAGCGGCGCGTCTACACGTCCGGCGACAAGAAGGTGCTGCTCGACCCCTTCGCGCCGGAGCGCGAGGATGGCGTCGCCCACCTCAAGACCATCCAGGCCGAGGTGCACGAGAGCTTCAAGGCGATGGTCCGCGCGCGGCGCGGCGCCCGGCTGACCGGGCCGGACGAGGACCTGTTCACCGGTGCCTTCTGGACCGGCCGGCGGGCGCTGGCCTACGGCCTGATCGACGGCATCGGCGACGCGCGCGGCGTCCTGCGGGCGCGCTTCGGCGAGAAGGTGCGCTTCGCCGTGGTGCACGAGCACCGGCCGTGGTGGCGCCGCCTGCCCATGCGCAGCCAGTCCCATCCGTGGGCGGCGGAACTGGCCGACGCGGCGCTGGGCGCCGTGGAGGAACGCGCGCTGTGGGCGCGCTACGGATTGTAGGAGAGCAGGGGATGAGTCAGCCCCAGGTGTTGAGCCGCCGCGTCGTCCACAGGGATCAGGTGATCTTCCGCGAGGGCGAGCCCGGCAACGTCATGTTCCTGGTGCAGAGCGGCCGGGTGCAGATCTGGCGCGGCCAGCCCGACGATCGGGTTGAACTGGGCGTCGTGCCGCAGGGCGGCATCTTCGGCGAGATGGCGATCTTCGACGGCAAGCCGCGCATGGCCAGCGCCTCGGCGCTGGAGGACACGGTGCTGGTGCAGATCCAGGGCGACCACGTGCGCGAGGCGCTGCGCAAGGCCGACCCGATCCTCACCAAGCTGATCAAGGTGGTGCTGGACTCCACCCGGAGCCTCGGCGCGCAGTTGGAGGAGGCGCATCGGGTGCACGGTGGGGTGGTGGAGAGCCCGCGCGACAATCCCCCCTCCTAACCTCCCCCTGTTGCGCAGGGGGAGGGGTTGAGCGAGGGGCCGACGCGGAGCCTTATCCCTCGATCCGCGAGAAGTCCGCCACCGCGTTCAGCGTCGCGCGGATCTGGCTGAGCAGACGCAGGCGGTTGGCGCGGAGATCCGCCTGTTCGGCGTTCACCGTGACCTTGTCGAAGAAGGCGTCCACCGGGCCGCGCAGGCGGGCGAGCGCGCCCATGGTGCCGGTGAAGTCCTCCTTGTCCAGCAGCGGCTTGGCGGTCGCTGCGGCGTCGGTGAGGGCGCCGTAGAGGTCCTTCTCCTCGGTCTGGCTCAGCAGGGCGGCGTCGACCGGCTGGTCGTAGGCCTTGCCGTCCTTCTTCTCTTCGATGCGGACGATGTTCGAGGCGCGCTTGTAGGCGGTCAGCAGGTTGGCGCCGTCCTCGGAGCCGACGAACTCCTGCAGCGCCTTCACGCGGGCGAGCAGACGGACGAGATCGTCCTCGCCGCCCAGCGCGAACACCGCGTCGATCAGGTCGTGCCGCACGCCCTGATCGCGCAGCACCACCTTCAGACGGTCGGCGAAGAAGGCGAGGAGGTCGTTTGCAATCTGCTGATCTTGCTTCGGCTCCCAATAGTCTTGGTTCTGTATCGCAGTATCCAGATCACTCATGCTCTGAACGGGTTCGTTCAGAATGAAAACCTGTAGACCCGACTTCATCGAGGAAAGCAGCGTCGAAGGGACGTTGTCTGTTGAGCCGGAAAACACATATGCCAAACCTTGCCGACGCATAGTTTCAAGCGTCTGCTCATAGGCCTGGACAAACAAAGGTTTGAGGTTCAGCCGCAGCCCGTTCTCCAGCACCAGCCGGATGATGCCCAGCGCCGCGCGGCGCAGGGCGTACGGGTCCTTGGAACCGGTCGGCTTCTCGTCGATGGCGAAGAAGCCGACCAGCGTGTCCAGCTTGTCGGCCAGCGCCACCGCCACCGACACCGGCGCCGTCGGGCAGGAATCGTTGGGGCCGAGCGGCTTGTAGTGCTCGGCGATGGCCTCGGCCACCTCGGCGCTCTCGCCCTCACCCAGGGCGTAGTAGCGGCCCATGATGCCCTGGACCTCGGGGAACTCGCCGACCACCTCGGTTACCAGATCGGCCTTGGCGAGGAAGGCGGCGCGGGTCGCGGCGTCGGCGTCCGCGCCGATCGCCCGGGCGATCTCGGCCGCCAGAACCTGCACCCGGTTCACCTTCTCGGACACGGTGCCGAGCTTGGCGTGGAAGGTGATGTTGGCGAGCTTGGGGACGCGCTCTTCCAGCTTGGTCTTGCGGTCCTGGTCCCAGAAGAACTTGGCGTCGGACAGGCGGGCGCGCAGCACGCGCTCGTTGCCGGCGACCACGGCCTTGCCGCCGTCCGCCGTCACCATGTTGGCGGCGACGATGAAGCGCGGGGCCATCTTTCCGGCCTTGTCCAGCACGGCGAAGTACTTCTGGTGCGTGCGCATGGAGGTGATCAGCACCTCGGCCGGCACGTCCATGAACGCCTCGTCGATGCTGCCCATCAGCATCACCGGCCATTCCACGAGGCCGGCGACCTCCTCCAGCAGCCCGTCGTCGGGCGAAAGGGTCAGTCCCTGCGACGCGGCCAGAGCCTCGGCGTCGGCCTTCACCTTCGCCTTGCGCTCCTCGCGGTCGAGGATGACGTGCGATGCCCGCAGCTTGTCCTTGTAGTCGGCGAAGCTCTCGACCGTGAAGGCATCGGGCGACAGGAAGCGGTGGCCGCGGGTGGTGTTGCCGAAGGCCAACGTGCCCTGGCGCTCACCCAGGTTGAACGACCCGGCCAGCGTCTTGCCGCCGAACACCGCGACGATGGAGTGCAGCGGGCGCACCCAGCGCACGTCGCCGCTCGACCAGCGCATGGACTTCGGCCAGGGCAGCTCGGCCATCACGGCGGGGATGATTTCGGCCAGCACCTCGGCCGTGTCGCGGCCCTTCTTCTCGGCGACGGCGAAATAGAACACGCCCTTGCCGGTGTCGCGCTGCTCGCACTGGTCGAGGCTGGTCAGGCCGGCGGACTTCAGGAAGCCCTGCACCGCCTGCTCGGGGCTTCCGACGCGCGGGCCCTTCTTCTCTTCCTTGACGTCGGCGGTGCGCTCCGGCAGCCCGTCCACCACCAGCGCCAGCCGGCGCGGCGTGGAATGGGCTTGCGAGCCTGCGAAGGTCAGGCCCGACGCGGTCAGCCGGTCGGTGACGAGGCGCTTGAGGTCGTCCGCCGCACGCGCCTGCATGCGGGCGGGGATTTCCTCGGAAAAGAACTCGATCAGAAGCTCGGGCATTACTTGGCCCCCCCGGCGATCCACGCCTCGCAGCAGGCTTTCGCCAGCGCGCGCACGCGGCCGATGTAGGCGGCGCGCTCGACGACGGAGATCACGCCGCGCGCGTCCAGCAGGTTGAACAGGTGCGACGCCTTGATGCACTGGTCATAGGCGGGCAGCGCCACGCCCTTGGCGACCAGCGCCTGGCACTCGGCCTCGGCGTCCTTGAAGTGCTGGAGCAGCATGTCGGTGTTGGCGTGCTCGAAGTTGTGGGCGGAGTACTCGATCTCCGCGCGCTTGAAGACGTCGCCGTACTTCACGCCCTCGCCGTTGAAGTCGAGGTCGTAGACGTTCTCCACGCCCTGCACGTACATGGCGAGGCGCTCCAGGCCGTAGGTCAGCTCGACCGCCACCGGATCGCACTCGATGCCGCCGACCTGCTGGAAATAGGTGTACTGCGTGACCTCCATGCCGTCGCACCACACCTCCCAGCCCAGGCCCCAGGCGCCCAGCGTCGGGCTCTCCCAGTCGTCCTCGACGAAGCGGATGTCGTGCAGCCTGGGGTCGATGCCCAGCACTTCCAGGCTCTTCAGGTACAGCTCCTGCGCGTTGGCGGGCGAGGGCTTGAGGATCACCTGATACTGGTAATAGTGCTGCAGGCGGTTCGGGTTCTCGCCGTAACGGCCGTCCTTGGGGCGGCGGGAGGGCTGCACATAGGCGGCCTTCCACGGCTGCGGGCCGAGGGCACGCAGCGTCGTCGCCGGATGGAAGGTGCCGGCCCCGACTTCCATGTCGTAGGGCTGGAGGATCACGCAGCCCTGTTCGGACCAGAACTGGTGAAGCTTCAGGATGAGGGCCTGGAACGACAGGCTCTTTGAGGACGCCATGGGCGGTCACTTGCAGGTCGGTTGAAAGCGCCGGGCACGATACGCGGGCGACTCCGGCAAATCAAGCCGCGACCGGGCTTAATCCTCAGCGCCCGTACGGGCATCCGGCCCGCCCGCACGACGTGGCGGAGCGCGGCGCCACCCAGGCCCCGCACTCGGGGCACTTCTCCATGTCCTCGGCGTCCACCGCGCGGGCGGGGCCGGCGGACGCGGCGGGCGAGTCGCGGCCCGGGGCGGTGTGGCGGGCCGGCTGCGGGGCGGTCTGGCGGCGCAGTTGCTCGCGGCGCACGGCCTCCATGCGCTGGTACCAGCGCCAGCCGAACCACACGGCGCCGATCACCAGCGCGAGGAGGAGGAGTTTCGAGAACGACAGCATCGCCGCAGGATGCGGGGCCGGCGGCGGAGGGTCAAGGACGGATCGGTTTCCGGTGGGCCATAGGCCGGGCCATGGGTTAGGCCCATGTGCCGAGCGCGCACCGCCCATACGGTGCAGCCCACCGGTTGGCCTTGTGTTCCCCATCCGCGCCGGACTAGAAGGGAGCGTAAGCGGTGCTACCAGTCCGCCTTCAAACAACGTGTCGGCGGACAGACGACCAACCCAGGGGATGGAACAAGCCATGGCGAGCCAAGGCGTGAATCAGTGGGTCTACAGCTTCGGTGCGGGCAAGACCGAAGGCCGGGCGGACATGAAGAACCTGCTCGGCGGCAAGGGCGCCAATCTGGCCGAGATGGCCAACCTCGGCCTGCCGGTGCCGCCGGGCTTCACCATCACGACCGAGCTCTGCACCTACTTCTATGCCAACGGCCGCACCTACCCGGCCGAGCTGAAGGAGCAGGTGGCCGCCGCGCTGGCCGCGGTCGAGCAGGCCATGGGCGCCAAGTTCGGCGACGCCGCCAACCCGCTGCTGGTTTCGGTGCGCTCGGGCGCGCGGGCATCCATGCCGGGCATGATGGACACGGTTCTCAACCTCGGCCTCAACGACGTCACCGTGCAGGGGCTGGTCAAGCGCTCCGGCGACGCGCGCTTCGCCTTCGACAGCTACCGCCGCTTCATCCAGATGTACGGCAATGTGGTGCTGGACGTTGACCACCACCACTTCGAGGACATCCTCGACAGCCACAAGCGCGACCGCAACAAGGCCTTCGACACCGACCTGACCGCCGAGGACTGGGAGGCGGTGATCGCCGACTACAAGGCGATGGTCGAGCGCGAGCTGGGCAAGCCCTTCCCGCAGGACCCGCAGGAGCAGCTGTGGGGTGCCATCGGCGCGGTGTTCGGCTCGTGGATGAACGCCCGCGCCATCACCTACCGCAAGCTGCACGACATCCCGGCCGACTGGGGCACCGCGGTGAACGTGCAGTCCATGGTGTTCGGCAACATGGGGGCCGACTGCGCCACCGGCGTGGCCTTCACCCGCAACCCGTCCACCGGCGAGAACGCCTTCTACGGCGAGTACCTGGTCAACGCCCAGGGCGAGGACGTGGTGGCCGGCATCCGCACGCCGCAGCACCTGACCATCGCCGGCAAGCAGGCCAACCACTCCGACCTGCCGGCCATGGAAGAGGTGATGCCGGAGGTCTTCAACCAGCTGAACGACGTGCGTCTGCGGCTGGAGAAGCACTACCGCGACATGCAGGACATCGAGTTCACGGTGCAGCAGGGCAAGCTGTTCATGCTGCAGACCCGCAACGGCAAGCGCACCGCGCCGGCCGCGCTGAAGATCGCCGTGGACATGGCCAGCGAGGGCCTGATCGACAAGAAGGAGGCGGTCAAGCGCATCGACCCGGCCTCGCTCGACCAGCTGCTGCACCCGACGCTCGACCCGAAGGCGGAGCGCAAGGTGATCGCCAAGGGCCTGCCGGCGTCGCCGGGTGCCGCGTCGGGCAAGGTCGTGTTCACCGCCGACGAGGCGGAGAGCCAGGCCGGCCTGGGCGACGCCGTCATCCTCTGCCGCGTCGAGACCAGCCCCGAGGACATCCACGGCATGCACGCCGCCAAGGGCATCCTGACCACCCGCGGCGGCATGACCAGCCACGCCGCCGTGGTCGCCCGCGGCATGGGCCGCGCCTGCGTGTCGGGTGCCGGCGAGCTGCGCGTCGACTACAAGACCAAGACCATCATGGTGCGCGACATCGTGGTGAAGGAGGGCGACGTCATCACCATCGACGGCTCGACTGGCGAGGTGATGCTGGGCGAGGTGCCGACGATCCAGCCGGAACTGAGCGGCGACTTCGCCACGCTGATGGGCTGGGCCGACGAGATCCGCCGCATGAAGGTGCGCACCAACGCCGAGACGCCGCTGGACGCCCGCACCGCGCGCAAGTTCGGCGCCGAGGGCATCGGCCTGTCGCGCACCGAGCACATGTTCTTCGACCCGCAGCGCATCCTGGCGGTGCGCGAGATGATCCTGGCCGACAGCGAGAAGGGCCGCCGCGCCGCGCTGGCCAAGCTGGAGCCGTACCAGAAGCAGGACTTCATCGAGCTGTTCGAGATCATGGCCGGCCTGCCGGTCACCATCCGCCTGCTCGACCCGCCGCTGCACGAGTTCCTCCCCACCACCGAGGCCGACATGGCCGAGGTCGCCAAGGCCGCCGGCACCGACCTGCTGCGCGTCCAGCAGCGCTCGGTCCAGCTGCACGAGACGAACCCGATGCTGGGCCTGCGCGGCTGCCGCCTCGGCATCGCCTTCCCGGAGATCTACGAGATGCAGGCCCGCGCCATCTTCGGCGCGGTGGCGGAGGTCGCCAAGTCGGGCCAGACCGTGATGCCGGAGATCATGATCCCGCTCATCAGCACCAAGAAGGAGCTGGACATCCTGAAGGCCATGGTCGACCGCGTCGCCAAGGAGACCATGGCGGCCACCGGCCAGACCTTCGAGTACATGGTCGGCACCATGATCGAGCTGCCGCGCGCGGCGCTGCTGGCCGGCGAGATCGCCGAAACGGCGGAGTTCTTCAGCTTCGGCACCAACGACCTGACGCAGACCACCTACGGCATCAGCCGCGACGACGCCGGCAGCTTCCTGCCCGACTACGAGCGCGCCGGCATCCTGGAGCACGATCCGTTCGCCACCCTCGACCCCGAGGGCGTGGGCGAGCTGGTCCGCATCGCCACGGAGCGCGGCCGCAAGACCCGGGCGAAGCTGAAGCTCGGCATCTGCGGCGAGCACGGCGGCGACCCGGCGTCCATCGCGTTCTGCGAGGCGGTCGGGCTCGACTACGTCTCCTGCTCGCCCTACCGCGTGCCGATCGCGCGGCTGGCGGCGGCGCAGGCGGCGCTCAGCTCCGACACCGTCAAGCGCGACTGATCCTTGCTCTGCTGACGAAAGCCTCTTCCGGTCCTGCCGGAAGAGGCTTTCTTTTTTGCGTCGCGGCGTGGATGCGGTGCTGGTACGATGCTTCCATCGCTAACGATGGAAATGGGGGCCGGATGCCGGAAGCGACGCTGCTCGCCTGGAAGGACGCGTGGTCCATCGGCGTGCCGGAGATCGACCGCGAGCACGCCGCGCTGGTGCAGGACTTCGCGCGCCTGATCGACCCGGGGCACCGGAACGATCCGGCCTACCAGCGCGTCGCCCTCGACCTGCTGACCGAGCACGTCTGCCGGCACTTCGACCACGAAGAGCACCTGATGCGCGAGCACGGCTATCCGGAGTTCCGCCGGCACGCCGAGGTGCACGCGATGCTGCTCCGCCAGCTCACCCACTTCGAGGCGCTGCTGAACGCCCAGCCGGAGGAGGGCGCCGGCCCGAGCATCCTGGACTTCGTCGGCCGCTGGCTGATCGACCACATCCAGGAGGACGACAAGCGGCTGGGCGTCTACCTGCGCGAACGGTTCCAGCAACGCAAGGCGTCGTAGGCGCTGACGTTAGCCGTCAAGCACGTTTCCGGCCTTGCAATCCCTTCTTCCACCGTCATCCCCGCCTTCGCGGGGATGACGGAATGGGGGTGGTTGGGCGCCGAAAACGCTCCTGAGTCCCTATCGCCGCCACAGCTCCATGTCCCCGTCCAGCGGCACCTGTCTGAGGCTGCGCAGGTAGTCCAGCTCCTGCGACACGGTCTCGCGCTCGGTTTCCGGGCGCAGCAGGCGGCGCATCACCTTGCCGGTGGTGGGGAAGAAGTGGACGCGCCGGCCGGTGGCGCCGCCCAGGTCGCGGCCGGTCAGCGCCAGCCCCTCGCGCTCGACGAAGTCCAGGGCGAAGGCGGCGTTGGCGACGCCGACGTCCATGCTGCTCTCGATCACCCGGGCGCCGCCGAACAGCTTGACCTCCAGCCGCTCCTTGCGCGCGCCGCGGGCCAGCAGGTCGTTGATGAGCCGCTCCATGGCGACGCCGCCATAGCGGGTGGCCAGCCCGATGCCGCCCTCGGCCGGGGCGCCGGGCAGCAGGAAATGGTTCATGCCGCCGACGCGCGCCACCGGGTCGTGCAGGCAGGCGGCGATGCAGGAGCCCAGCGTCGTCACCAGCATGTCGTCCGCGCGCGACGAGATCCGGTGATGTCCCAGCACCACCGGAACGACGTAGGCCTTGAACTCGGGATCGTAGTAGGAGCCGTCGGAGCGCACGCCTTCGGCACCGGCAGCCCGCCGGTCGTGCGCCACGCTGCTCGCGTACCCTGCCATCACGGCCCCTCCTGCGCGACCGACGCTAGACAGGATCTTTTAGGAAAGTGCTAACGCTGTTTCGTGCACGCAGCTTAACGTCCCCCCTGCACACTGGAAGGGCAGGAGGGCGCATGGGCGGCGGTCGCGACTGGACGTACGAGGCGATCCGGAAGATCGAGGCGGACTTCAACCGCTCGGCCGACACCCACCTGATCCGCCTGGAGGTGCCGGCGCTGCCGGGCATCACGCTGTACCTCAAGGACGAGTCGACGCACGCCACCGGCAGCCTGAAGCACCGGCTGGCCCGCTCGCTGTTCCTCTACGCGCTGTGCAACGGCTGGGTGGGGGAGGGGACGACGGTGATCGAGGCGTCCTCCGGCTCCACCGCGGTGTCGGAGGCGTACTTCGCCCGCCTGCTCGGCCTGCGCTTCATCGCCGTGATGCCGCGCGGCACCTCGTGCGAGAAGGTGGCGCAGATCGAGTTCTACGGCGGCCGCTGCCATTTCGTGGACGACCCGACCACGGTGGTCGCCGAGAGCCGCCGGCTGGCGGCCGAGGTCGGTGGCCACTTCATGGACCAGTTCACCTACGCCGAGCGCGCCACCGACTGGCGCGGCAACAACAACATCGCCGAGTCCGTTTTCCAGCAGCTGGCGCAGGAGGAGCACCCGGTGCCGGAGTGGATCGTCTGCGGCGCCGGCACCGGCGGCACCTCGGCGACCATCGGGCGCTACCTGCGCTACCGCCGGCACGCCACCCGGCTGTGCGTCGTCGATACCGAGAACTCGGTGTTCGCCGAGTCCTGGCGCACCCGCGACCGCACCGTCACCCGCGCCCGCGGCTCGGCCATCGAGGGCATCGGCCGGCCGCGCGTCGAGCCGTCTTTCGTGCCCGAGGTGATCGACCGCGTCATCGACGTGCCGGACGCCGCCAGCTTCGCCGCCATGCGCGTGCTGTCGCGGATGATCGGCCGCGCGGTCGGCGGTTCCACCGGCACCAACCTGTGGGGCTGCGCCGAGCTGATGGCGGAGATGCGGCGGGCCGGGCGCGGCGGCTCGGTGGTGACGCTGCTCTGCGATTCGGGCGAGCGCTACCGCAACACCTACCACGACGACGCCTGGCTGGCGGCGCACGGCTACGACCTGGCGCCGTGGACGGCGCGGCTGGAGTGGTTCTTTACGTCCGGGGAGTGGTGAGGCCCCTCAAAGCAGGATGATCCACGTCGCCTCGCGCCCCTTCGCCCCCTCGCGCACGTGCATCAGCACGCGCTGGCCGGGCGGCAGCAGGCCGACGTTGCAGCGGCGCAGCAGGCTCTTGTGCACGAACACGTCCGGCCCGCCGTCGTCGGCCACGACGAACCCGAATCCCTTGTCCGGCTTGAACCACTTCACCGTGCCGGCGACCTCCGTCTCCTCCCCGGCTGGAGCGGCCGGACGCGAAGCCGGGCCGCGCACCTCGATCAGCTCGCTGACCTGCGGCCCTTTGCCGCCGGGGACGACGCGGCAGACGATCTCCGTCCCCTCGGGGATGTCGTAGAGGCCGGCGCGGGTCAGCACGGAGACGTGCAGGAACGCGGCGGGCGAGCCGTCCAGCGGCGCCACGAAGCCGAAGCCCTTGGCCGGGTCGAACCATTTGACCACGGCGTTGACCGGAATGCCCTCGTGCAAGGTTCCGTCCCCCTACCCGGTGAAGGGATTTAGCCACACTCGAAATCGTCCCGCCAGTGCCTTTCCTCGGTTATCCTGGTGGGTGCCCGAGGGGCGTGGTCGCCGGGTTGCTTTCCCGCCGGCCGCCGCCCATCTGCGGGAGTGGCAAGCCCGGCGCAGAACGGGCGACTTGAAACAGGGGAGGTCACCATGGGTGAAGCCGCCGAGGCTCTGTCCGGCTATCCTTGGGAGCGCGCCTATCCGGCGGACGTGGACTACCACGCGGCGCTGCCCCGCCGGCCGCTGTACGAACTGATGGACGAGGCGGCGCGCGCGTTCGCCGACCGTCCCTGCCTGGACTTCCTGGGCAAGCGCAGCACCTACCGCGAGATCGGCGCGCTGGTCGACCGCGCCGCCAGGGGCTTCCAGGAGATGGGCGTGCGCAAGGGCGTGCGCGTCGGCCTGTTCCTGCCCAACACGCCCTATTACGTCATTTGCTACTACGGCATCCTGAAGGCCGGGGGCACGGTGGTGAACTTCAACCCGCTCTACGCCGAGCGCGAGCTGAAGCACCAGATCGACGACAGCGGCGTCGAGACCATGGTGACGCTCGACCTCGCCGTGCTCTACGACAAGATGGCGCGGATGCTGGACGAGACCGGGCTGAAGCGGGTCGTCGTCTGCCCGATGGCGGAGATCCTGCCGTTTCCCAAGAACTGGCTGTTCCCCGTCGCCAAGCGCAAGGAGCTGGCGAAGCTCCGCAAGGACGACACCACCGTGCCCTTCGCCCGGCTGACCGCCAACGACGGCCGTCCGGCGCCGGTGTCCATCGACCCGGACGCGGACGTGGCGGTGCTGCAGTACACCGGCGGCACCACCGGCGTGCCGAAGGGGGCGATGCTGACGCACGCTAACCTGACCGCCAACGCCGAGCAGTGCTCGCTGTGGTTTGTCGGCGCCGAGCCGGGGAAGGAGCGCATGCTGGGCGTGCTGCCGTTCTTCCACGTCTTCGCCATGACCGTGGTGATGAACCTGAGCATCCGGTTCGGGGCGGAGATCATCCTGCTGCCCCGCTTCGACCTGGATCAGGTCATGCAGACGATCCACGACAAGAAACCGACGCTGTTCCCCGCGGTGCCGACCATCTACACGGCGATCAACCACCACAAGGACCTGGGCAAGTTCGACGTCTCGTCGATCCGCTTCTGCTTCTCCGGCGGCGCGCCGCTGCCGGTGGAGGTGAAGGAGGCGTTCGAGCGCAACACCGGCTGCATCCTGGTGGAGGGCTACGGCCTGTCCGAATCCTCGCCGGTGGCCACCGGCAACCCGCTGCGCGGCGTCAACAAGCCCGGCTCCATCGGCCTCCCGATCCCCGGCACGGTGATCGAGATCGTCAGCCTGGAGGAGCCCAAGCGCGTGCTGCCGCCCGGCGAGAAGGGGGAGGTATGCATCCGCGGCCCGCAGGTGATGAAGGGCTACTGGAACAAGCCGCAGGAAACCGCCGAGACGCTGCAGGACGGCCGCCTGCACACCGGCGACGTCGGCCTGATGGACGAGGACGGCTACGTCTTCATCGTCGATCGCATCAAGGACATGATCCTGTGCAGCGGCTTCAACGTCTACCCGCGCAATGTCGAGGAGGCGATCTACCTGCACCCGGCGGTGGCCGAGTGCGTGGTGGCCGGCGTGCCCGACGAATACCGCGGCCAGACGGTGAAGGCGTACGTCCGCCTGCTCGACGGCGAGGACTTGACCAAGGAGGAGCTGTGCGCCTTCCTCAAGGACAAGCTGTCGCCCATCGAGATGCCGAAGATCGTCGAGTTCCGCGGCGAGCTGCCGAAGACGATGATCGGCAAGCTGAACCGCAAGGCGCTGCTGGAGGAGGAGAAGGCGAAGCGTGCCGGAGGAGAACCTGTCGACAATGCCTGAGGCGCCGCCCGAACCGGCGCCGGATCCCGCCGAGACGGCAAAGCGCCGGCGGCTGCGCGGCTTCCTCAACCACCTCATCGGCTATTTCGCGGTGATGGTGGTGCTGGTGCCGGTCAACGCGGTGCTCGACCCGACCCGCGCGTGGTTCGTGCTGCCGCTGGTCGGCTGGGGCGCGCCGCTGGCGGTGCACGCCGCCTACGCCATGGGCCTGATCGGCCGCAAGCCCGGGGCGGACGCATGACCGGGCGCAAGGCGGTGCTGGCGCGCATCTCCGGGCGCGTGCAGGGCGTGTGGTACCGCGGCTGGACGGTGGAGCGGGCAGTCGCGCTGGACCTCAATGGCTGGGTGCGCAACCGCGCCGACGGCACGGTTGAGGCGCTGTTCGCCGGCCCCTCCGACCGGGTGGACGCCATGCTGGCCGCCTGCCGCGAGGGTCCGCCGGCCGCCGTGGTCCGCGACGTGGCGGTCGAGCCGGCGGCCGATCCCGGCGGCGGCCCCTTCGAGCAGCGGCCGACGCTGTGACGCACCTATGGTTAGCGACTCGTTAGCCATGTGCGGGTTATGGTGCGTCGCATGAAGATCCTGGTTCAGCTTGCCGTTCTGATGTTGGCCGCCGCGCCCGCGGTCGCCGCGTCGGTGGAACGCACCGATCCCCAGCATCTCACCCCACCGCCGCCCGGCGGCTACGACCTGCCGCTGTCGCCGCCGGTGGTGCGATTCCCGCTGCCGCCGCAATGGCTGGCCATCAAGAACGATTTGGACTGGCGCAAGGCCGGCGTCTTCGACAAGAAGCTCAGCGACGCCTGCGCCCTGCGCAAATTCACCGAGAAGCAGCCGATGCGTTTCCGCGCCGCCTACAAGGGGGAGGTGCTGGGCGTGGCCTTCGGGCATGGGCTGAACCTGAACGATCCCGGCAAGCTGGCCGACCCCAAGATGATCTACCTGTTCCGCAACGGCGACAGCACCCAGTGCGGCGTGCTGAAGATGCCGAACGACGACCCGCAGGTGTCGGGGAAGCCCGAGGCGGCGCGGTAGCCGTAGGCTGATGCTGCGTTCATCGTCATCCCCGCCTTCGCGGGGATGACGACCGGAAGGTTCACTCCGGCTGTTCCGGCGCCGCCCCGAACACCTCCTCCCACGTGGCCATCAGCGCCGAATCGACGTCCTCCATGGTCACCAGGTGCCCCAGCGCCACCATGGAGGTCACCCCGTACTGGCTGATGCCGCACGGCACGATGCCGGCGAAGTGCGACAGGTCCGGCTCGACGTTCAGCGCGACGCCGTGGAAGGTCACCCAGCGGCGCACGCGCACGCCGATGGCGGCGATCTTGTCCTCCTGGCCCTTCAGGCCGCCGTACGGCCCCTTGTCGACCCAGATGCCGACGCGGCCCTCGCGCCGCTCGCCCTTGATGTTGAAGGAGGCGAGCGTGCGGATCAGCCATTCCTCGAGGTTGTGGACGTAGGCCCGCACGTCGGCCCCACGCGCCTTCAGGTCAAGCATCACGTAGGCCACCCGCTGCCCCGGCCCGTGGTAGGTGAACTGCCCGCCGCGGCCGGTGCGGTGGACCGGGAAGCGGTCGGGCTCCAGCAGGTCCTCGTCGCGGGCGCTGGTGCCGGCGGTGTAGAGCGGCGGGTGCTCCAGCAGCCAGACCAGTTCCGGCGCCGTGCCGGCGCGGATCGCCTCGACGCGGGCCTCCATCTCCGCGATGGCCACCTCGTAGGGCACGGGCTCGTCGCTGATGCGCCATTCGATGGGGTTCATGGGTGGGCTGACCACTTTCTTTGCGATTGGTGAAATGCGCGGCTTGATCCCGCCATCGGGATCTGGTATTCCCCCGCCCACTCCGGTGCAAGCATCGGATGCCTACCAGGGATGCGGTCGTGGCGGAATTGGTAGACGCGCAGCGTTGAGGTCGCTGTGGCAGAAATGCCGTGGAAGTTCGAGTCTTCTCGACCGCACCATCTCCGGATCTTCCGGAGATAAACGAAAAGCCCGCAGGCCTTAGGCCCAGCGGGCTTTTTCGTTTCTCGGCCGGGTCTCAGCGGATGAACACGTACTGGTCCAGCGACACCCGGCGCATGGTCTGCACGATGTAGGGCTGGGCGTTCACCACGGTGACGCTGCCCTGCCGCTCGCGGCAGCGGTTGGCCAGCACGAACAGCATGCCGATGGCCGTCGAATCCAGGAAGGTCAGGTAGCGCAGGTCGAGCGGCACGTCGGGCTTCGCCGCGAAATCCCACAGCGCCAGCATCTCGTGAAACTTGCGGCTGTCGTCGTAGGTGAAGCGTCCCGACAGCAGGATGCCGTCCTGCCCGTCCACTTCGGTGAAGGCGTACTCCATCGCGCGAAACCCCGACCCGCCGTTGCTTCGCCCCATATTACGCAGGTATGCCGCCGAAACCATAAAGTTCGCGCGCCGGTTCGCCCGTCGTGCTGGACAAAGGCGCGGCCCGCCTATATTCCGTGCGGACCCCGTCGGTCGCGCCAAGCCGGGCCGCCGGGATTCCTTGACAGGGCATCAAGCGTGCACCCCGGTGCTGCCGAAACGGGAGCGGACGATGGACGTGGCCGAAAACCGTGACCCGCACCAGCCGCCGCCCCAGCCCCCGGAGGAGCCGCGCCACCCCTTCCGCGAGGAGGACGAGGAGCGCGCCTACGGCGTCGATCCCGAGTTCGTGCAGGAGATCGGCGACCTGCTGCGCGACGGCCGCGCCGACGAGGTGCGCGCCGAGGTCGAGGACCTGCACGCCGCCGACGTCGCCGACCTGATCGAGCA
>Ga0196970_1000347_pt1 | contig 59414 bp, 56 predicted proteins | sample S1v_513CmetaG_FD_148672 | JGI IMG/M metagenome (GOLD analysis project Ga0196970, IMG submission 148672) | Soil microbial communities from Anza Borrego desert, Southern California, United States - S1+v_5-13C | ecosystem: Environmental > Terrestrial > Soil > Desert | place: USA: California...
CATCGTGCCGGTGGGCGTCATCCCGCCCGATGCCGTCGTCACGCCCAACGTGCTGGTCGACTACCTCGTCGCCAAGGAGTGCCGCCATGGATGAGAAGACCCTGATCGCCAAGCGCGTCGCGCTCGAACTGCGTGACGGGAACCTGGTGAACCTCGGCATCGGCCTGCCGACCATGGTGGCCGGCTTCCTGCCGCCCGGCGTGAACGTGTTCTTCCAGTCGGAGAACGGCATCATCGGCATGGAGCCGGTGCCCGAGACCGGCATGGAGAACGAGGATCTGAGCGATGCCGGCGGCAGCCCGATCGGCGCGGTCCCCGGCGCGGCGGCGTTCGACAGTTGCACGTCGTTCGGCCTGATCCGTGGTGGCCACCTGGACGTGACCGTGCTCGGCGGCTTGCAGGTGGACGAGGAAGGCCGGCTGGCCAACTGGATGGTGCCCGGCAAGATGGTGCCCGGCATGGGCGGCGCCATGGACTTGGTCTCGGGCGCCCGGCGCGTGATCGTCGCCATGCAGCACAGCGCCAAGGGCGAGTCCAAGATCGTCAAGCGCTGCACCCTGCCGCTCACCTCGGTGCGTCCGGTCAGCCTCGTGGTCACCGACCTGGCGGTGATCGAGCCGACGCCAAATGGCCTATTGCTGCGCGAGGTCGCCCCCGGCGTGACCGTCGAGCAGGTGCTGGCGGCGACCCAGGCCGAACTGATCGTTCCGGCCGACGTCCCCGTCATGCCGATCACCGCCTGACGCAGCGTTCCTCCGCTCTTCCCGTGGATGGGAGTTCCAACCATGACTCACGTGACCAATATCTCGGACGGCGCCGACGTCAAGCACCGTCCGGCCACCGCCGCCCAACAGGGGCGGCTCGCCCGCATGGCCATCGCGTTCACCGAGTGGGCCGAGAAGTGGTTTCCTGACGCCTTCGTGTTCGTCGTCCTCGCGGTGCTCGCGGTGGCGCTCGGCAACCTGGCGACCGGAGCCACCCCGACCGCCATCGCAAAGGGCTTCGGTGCCGGCTTCTGGACGCTGATCCCCTTCACCATGCAGATGGCGATGGTGGCGATCACCGGTTATGTGGTGGCCAGCTCGCCGCCGGCGACCCGGCTGATCGAGTGGATCGCCCGCTTCCCGCAGACCGGGCGCGGCGCGGTCGCCTTCGTGGCCTTCGTCAGCATGGCCGCGTCCTACTTCAACTGGGCGCTCAGCCTGGTGTTCGGCGCGCTGCTGGTGCGGGCGCTGGCGCGGCGCACCGACCTGCGGATGGACTACCGGGCCGCCGGTGCCGCCGCCTACCTCGGCCTCGGCGCCACCTGGGCGCTGGGCCTCAGCTCCTCGGCGGCCATGCTCCAGGCCAATCCGGCCAGCCTGCCCAAGTCGATCTCCGACATCACCGGCGTCATCCCGCTCAGCCAGACCATCTTCTTGTGGCAGTCGTTCGTGATGGGCGGCCTGATCTTCGCGGCGTCCGTCGCCATCGCCTACCTTTCGGCGCCGGCAGACCAGTTCGTCCGCACTGCCCAGGACTACGGCATTGACCTCAGCGAGAAGCAGGAGGCAGCGCCGAAGATGACCCGTCCGGGTGAATGGTTCGAATTCAGCCCGGTCCTGCCGCTGCTCCTTGTCGTGCTGGCGGTGGGGTTCGTCTACAGCGAGTTCGCGAGCAAGGACCCGCTGCTGGTGATCTCCAACCTCAACACCTACAACTTCGTCTTCCTGATGCTGGGCGTGCTGCTGCACTGGAACTTCCGCAGCTTCCTCAGCGCGGTGGCGAAGGCGGTGCCGACGGCCGGCGGCGTGCTCATCCAGTTCCCGCTCTATGGCGCCATCGCCACCATGCTGACCTCGGTCAACGGTGCCGACGGCGTGTCGATCTCGCACCATCTGGCAAACATCTTCGTCGGCATTGCCAACACGCACACCTACCCTGTGGTGATCGGCATCTACTCGGCGGTTCTGGGCTTCCTGGTCCCGTCGGGCGGCGGCAAGTGGATCATCGAGGCCCCCTACGTGATGCAGGCGGCCGTCGACCTGAAGGCGCACCTCGGCTGGGCGGTGCAGGTCTACAACGCGGCCGAGGCCCTGCCGAACCTGATCAACCCCTTCTGGATGCTGCCGCTGCTCGGTGTGCTTAGCCTGAAGGCCCGTGACATCGTCGGCTTCTGCTTCACGCAGTTGCTGGTCCACGTGCCTCTGGTTCTGTTCCTGCTGTGGATCCTGGCCTACACCCTCTGACAACATTGGTTCGAAAGCGGTGGGCGCGACACCGTCGCACCCACCGCGTCCGCACCCTTTTCCCCCATTGTCCTTCATCCCCGAGGAGGGATCATGAGCAACGACGTCGTCATCGCCGGTGCTGCCCGCACGCCCATCGGCGCCTTCAATGGTGGGTTGAGCTCCGTCCCGGCGCACTACCTGGGTGAGGTCGCGATCCGGGAGGCGCTGAGCCGCGCCAAGACCGATGCGGCCGAGGTCACCGAGGTCATCCTGGGCCAGATCCTGACCGCCGGCCAGGGCCAGAACCCGGCCCGCCAGGCCGCCATCAACGCCGGCATCCCGGCCGCGAAGACCGCCTTCGGCATCAACCAGCTCTGCGGCTCGGGCCTGCGCGCGGTGGCGCTCGGCTACCAGGCGATCCGCGAGGGCGACGCCGAGGTGATGGTGGTCGGCGGCCAGGAGAGCATGAGCCAGGCGCCGCACGTCATGCACCTGCGCAACGGCGTCAAGATGGGCTCGGCCGAGCTGCTCGACACCATGCTCAAGGACGGCCTGTGGGACGCCTTCCACGGCTACCACATGGGCGCCACCGCCGAGAACGTCGCGCAGAAGTGGCAGCTCACCCGCGAGGAGCAGGACGCCTTCGCGGCATCCTCGCAGCAGAAGGCCGAGGCCGCCCAGAAGGCCGGCCGCTTCCAGGCCGAGATCGTCCCGGTCACCATCAAGGGCCGCAAGGGCGACGTGCTCGTCGACACCGACGAGCACCCGAAGCACGGCACCACGGTGGAGTCGCTGGCCAAGCTGCGCCCGGCCTTCGCCAAGGACGGCACGGTGACCGCCGGCAACGCCTCGGGCATCAACGACGGCGCCGCCGCGCTGGTGCTGATGACCGCCGACAACGCCGCCAAGCGCGGGGTGACGCCGCTCGCCCGCATCGTGGCCTGGGCGACCGCCGGCGTCGATCCGGCGATCATGGGCACCGGGCCGATCCCGGCCAGCCGGCTGGCGCTGCAGAAGGCCGGCTGGACGGTCGAGGACCTCGACCTGATCGAGGCCAACGAGGCGTTCGCCGCCCAGGCGCTCTCGGTCAACAAGGAGCTCGGCTGGGATCCGGCCAAGGTGAACGTCAACGGCGGCGCCATCGCGCTCGGCCACCCCATCGGCGCCTCGGGGGCGCGCGTGCTCGTGACGCTGCTGCACGAGATGCAGAAGCGCGACGCGAAGAAGGGGCTGGCCACGCTGTGCATCGGCGGCGGCATGGGCATCGCACTCTGCGTGGCCCGCGACTGACGGATGGGGCGTCCTTGCGTCTTCATCTCCTTTCACGAAAGAACAGTCATGTCTCTCATCGTCGACGTTCCAGTCACCTTGCACATTGCGGTTTCCTTTCCGGAGGGGCAGCCCATCGATGCGCAGGGCGCCGCGGCGGCTATAGCCGCTCATGCGGCGGAGCATTTTGCCCATGTCAGTCAGGTTCGGATCGCGGCCTTCAACGAAGTGAACCGCATCCACCCGTATGGTGCGGGCATCATCGAGACGGTGACCAGCACCGTGCACGCCGCCGTGAAGCAGGTGGCTTAAGGCCGAACCGGGTATGGCCGGACTTGCCCGGCTCCCTGGGCAAGTCCGGTTTGGGTAGAGCAGCCCTATCCCAGGAAGGAGGTGCGTGCGCGGGATTTGACGACGACGCTGTGCGCTGTCCTGCTCGCCGAAGCGTGCAGCACCGGCTTGGAACCGCTGGCGTGCCCCGACGTTTCGGCGCTCCGGCGATCTCCTGGATAGGGCGATTCCGACCTACTCGTCGCTGCGTCTTCTCATGAATTTCAATGCCTTAGCCAACGCGCCGAGTTCTGGGGGCAGGTCCAAATCCTGTCGCTCCGACGATTTTCTGAACCCGGCAAAAAGCCTTGGATCCCAGTGGGTCCAAGGCTTTTTCTGTGCGCCAGGTGCGCCTGAGGCCTCACTGGTTTTCCCTTTGGGCGTCCTTGGCCTTGTTCTCGATGGCGCTGCCGGCGTTCTGCAAGGCCTCTCCAGCCTCTCTGGTGACGGCCTTCGCCGCCTCACCGACGCGCTCGGCGGTCTGGTCCACGGCCCGTCCAACCTCCTGGCCCGTCTTCTCGGCGCTTTGCTGGTCATCGCACGCGGCGACCGCGAGCAGCGGCATCATGAGGATAGCCGCGGCTTCCCTTCGCATCCTGTTCAACACGCTCATCAAACTTTCCCTGATTGTTGCTGATATAGGGAAACGCTCTTCGCACCCGAAAGTGCCATCCCGGCCTGTCTGGATTCGGCTTGGCGTGCTTACGTCCCTCCAGTGCTCCGAAGCGCCGGTCCAGGTGACCGGTCGCCAGTCCTGCTCCAAGCAACCTATGGTTTTAGGGCCAGGGCGCAGAACCAGTTATTCCTCTCCATCAGGTTTGCCTTTGTGAAGCCTGCGGCCGTGAGCCTTTCTGTTAAGCCTTTGTTCGGCTGCCCCGAGTAGGGCGTAAAGCCAAGCGCGATTTTGCCCCCCGGTTTCAGGACCCGCCATATTTCGCGTAATCCAGCCGCGGCGTCCGGCCAGATTTGCATTGAGTTGATCGCCAGTGCTTTATCGAAGCTGTTGTTGGCAAATGGCAAGCTCTCCACGGAGCCGTGCCGCAGGTCGACAAGACCGCTCTGGATGGCGGTCACGTTCCGAGCGCGGGCTTGCTCAACCATCTCCCGCGACAAATCAATGCCCGCGATGTGCCCCGCTGACGCCAGTATCGCCAAGCGTTGAATAACCACGCCGGGTCCGAAACCCACTTCCAATACGCTGTCGTTCGGTCCGATTTCAAGGAGGTCGACGACCCAAGCGCCACAATTCTCATTCATGCGCGCCATGATGATGCCACCCAACCGTCCCAGAACGCCTTGGGGACGACCAAACGTGCGCATCAGAATAGTATGCACCATACTCATTGGCTGTCCGTCTGCGATGGGGGATGTCTTGCCGGGCATTGAACGACGCGGCACGCGCGTGGTTCCTTCATGATATGGATGCTGGAACGCTGAGATGAGAGGTGGTGAACAAGGCAGCCCTATGATCGGTTTCAGTGTTGGCGATGAGAGCCCCCTGAGGCCCGGAGCAGGAGAAAGCCATGGTTGGACCGCACCTCGTCTATGTCGCTGATCCCATGTGCTCATGGTGCTGGGGCTTTGCCCCGGTGATCGAGGCCATCCGCCGCCGGTTCGCCGACGCCCTGCCGATCCGCGTCATGATGGGCGGGCTCCGCCCTCAGACCACCAAGCCGATGGATGGTGCCGCCAAGCAATCCACCCGGACGCATTGGGAGCGCGTGCACGAAGCCTCCGGTCAGCCCTTCGATCTTGCGTTCTTCGACCGCGAGGGATTCGTCTACGACACCGACCCGGCGGCCCGGGCCGTGGTCGTGGTCCGTCGGAGCGGCATGGAGAGGGCCCTCGACTACCTGCACCTCGTGCAGGCGGCCTTCTACGCGGGGAACCAGGATGTGACCGACGAGGCGGTCCTCGCCGACTTGGCTCACCGGGTTGGCGTCGATCGCGATGGCTTCGTCAACGCGTTCCGTAGCGAGGACGCGAAGCAGGAGACGTGGCGGGATTACGGGATCAGCCAGCAGGCCGGGATCACCGGGTTTCCGACCCTGATCGCCGGAGATGGCGGCTCCACCCCGTACATCGCGGTGACCCGAGGCTACCAGCCGGCTGACCGGATCCTCCCGCTGCTCGAGCAGTGGCTGGCAAGCAGGACACCCGACGGCCAACGCACGGTGTGAGAGCGCCTGCGTCGCGGAGGATGCAACAAGGTCTGCCGACATCCCATCCGTACGGATAATTGGAAAATATAGGCTCGACGTCATCTTACTCGTGCGATTTGAAAGCACCCGCAGAAGGCGAGTAATGCACGGTCCACTGAGATACGGTCCTGCGACTTGCATCCTAAGTTTGGCTGCTCTTCTGCTCGGTGCGCCGGTGACGGCACTTGCCGAGGAACCGGCCGTGGAAGAGCAAATCGTCGATGCCATGCAAGCGGCCTTCGGAAAGCATCCAGGGCAACGGGCCAACCACGCCAAAGGCATCGTGGTGGAGGGCACATTCCAACCTGCACCGGATGCGGCGTCGATCACCCGCGCAGCACATTTCCAAAGCACAACCGTGCCGGTCGTCGTGCGTTTTCCGATGCAACGGGCATACCCAGCATCCCCGACGGCGATCCCAAGGCCAATCCTCATGGAATGGCTATCAAGTTCCACTTGCCGGACGGCAGCGACACCGACGTGGTGATCAATAGCCTGCATTTCTTCCCGGTTGCCACGCCTGCGGAATTTCGCGACTTCCTGCTCGCGGCTGGTGCGACCAAGCCCGACAGTCCGAAGCCGACCAAGTTCGACGAGTTCCTTGCCAGCCATCCCGCTGCGGTCCGGGCGGGTGCCACGACGAAGACACCCACGAGCTTCGCGACCGAGGAGTATTTTGGGATCAACGCATTCCGGTTCATCAACAAGGCTGGGGAACAGCGGTTCATTCGGTATGTGATGGAGCCGCTTGCCGGAGTTTCACATCTCAACCGGGAAGACGCGGCAAAGCGGCCTGCGGACTTCTTGATCACCGACATGAAGGAGCGGCTGCAAAAAGGTCCCGTGCGGTTCCGCCTGTTGGCACAAGTCGCTCAGCCTGAAGACCCGATCACGGATGCAACCATGCCTTGGCCGGAAAGCCGTCGGCGTGTGGAACTTGGCACCCTCAACTTGACGGCAGCGGTGCCGAACAATGAGGAGACGGCGAAGACGCTCCTGTTCCTTCCCGGGCAGGTAACGGATGGTATCGAGCCGTCCGACGACCCGTTGATCGCAGCCCGCGATGCGGCTTATGCGATCTCCTTCTCGCGACGCAGTCAGTAGTGGGTGATGTTCATGACTGCGAGGCGCCCGAAATAGCATTGCTGCATGACGCGGCTTAATCGGTCCGCCCAAGCACATCGAAAAGCCAAACCATGCCAGCGTCCATCATGGCAACCTTCGGCGCCACGGCTAGAATTGGACGCGGACTCAGCGGCAACGGCAGCTTCGTTATGGCAACGCCAAAACGCCGAGCGTGCATTTCCACAAATCTCTTCGGCAGGACTGCGATCAATTCCGTCTTGGAGACGAGGTCGAGCGCCAACATGAAATTCGGAACCGCCACCGCCACCCGACGAGAGAGGCCTTGCTCGGCCAGCATGTCGTCCAAGGGGCTGCGCGGGTCTCCTCTCGGCGCAACGAGCAGGTGCTGCATCTGGCAATAGCGGTCAAGCGTCGGGTCAGCCGAAAACGGGTGACCGATGCGTGTCGTGACCACGAAATCCTCTTCGTACAGAGTTCGCCCGACGAACCGAGCCGGGAGGTCGTCGTCGAAGGGAGCGATCGCCAGGTCGATCCTGCGCGCGTCGAGGTCGGAGAGAGCCGTCTCCCGCTGGAGATGCCGTACGACAATGTCGATGCCGGGCGCGGCACGGCCAAACTCGGCGAGCAGCGGGGGCAGGAACACCGAGAAGCCGTCGGCCGTACCGATCGTGAACCGGCGTGTCGACCTTGCCGCGTCGAACGGCTCAGCGGTCGAGATGACGCTTCTCACCCGCGCGAGAATGTCGGCAACCGGTTCGGCCAGTTCCGTCGCGCGCTCGGTTGGAACCACGCCCTTGGGCGTCTTGAGAAAGAGCGGATCGTTGAGAAGCCGCCGAAGCCTGCCAAGGCCGTGACTGACCGCCGAGGCCGAGAGGTTCAGCCTTTCAGCCGCGCGGCCGACATGCCGCTCGTCCAGAACGGTTTCGAAGAGAACCAGAAGATTGAGATCGGCCCGCGAGAGATCGATTTCATTCAGCATATTATTGAAATCATATCACTGTACTCAGCATGTTTCAAGGCTCAGTTTGTTCGCGACGGGCGGGACCACGGCGTCGGTCTCACCCGAGAAGCCAGGCATTGGAGATGAGCACGATGTCCCCACTTGGTTCGGTTCTGGTCCATGGCGCTTTCGGCGCTCGGGGCTCCGCGGTTGTGCGCGCCGCCCTCGCGGCGGGCGGAAAAATTCGTGTTCTGCCGCGCGAGGGTACGCACAACGCCTTCGGCGAGGCGGTCGAGGTGGTGCAATGATAATCGACATCGCCTGGTATCTGGACGCTTTGGCCGCCCGCGATATGCAGCGAGCCGGCTCCGACAGTCTCCCGGATGCACCTGCCGCCACATCCTTCAACGCGCGTCTCAAGCAGGCGCTTACGTCGCCTGACGAGGCTGCGACGGTTGTCGACTTCTGGCGCGACGCCGGCCCCGAACGCTGGTTCGCCAAGGATGCCGATTTCGATCACGAGTTTCGTGAACGGTTCCTGTCCCGACACGAGGCTGCCGCACGCGGTGAGTTGACGGGTTGGAACGCTTCGCCATACGAAAGGCTGGGACTAGTGCTGCTCCTGGATCAGTTTCCGCGCAACGCCTTTCGCGGCACACCGCGCATGTATGCGACCGACACTTTGGCACTTCACGTCGCTTGTGCTGCAATCGACGCAGGTCACGATCGGGAGGTGCAGCCGGACCTTCAACTCTTCTTCTATCTTCCCTTTGCCCATTCCGAAAATTTGTCCGATCAGGAGCGATCGGTTGCGCTCTGCCGACGTCTCGGCGAACCCAACCTTTCACACGCTGAACGGCATCGGGACATCATTCGCCGCTTCGGTCGCTTTCCACATCGAAACCCGATCCTTAGACGCCCGATGACCGATGAGGAGCAACGGTTCCTGGACGACGGCGGGTTTTCCGGTTGAGCGGCCCCCGCGCCTCAATGCTGTGCGTGGCCGGAAGACGGGGACAATGGAGGCGGGGAAATGAATGAGGCCATGGCGCGGGCAATGATCAAGGAGCATTTCGATTGGGCCGGCAAGGACGTGGTCCGTGCTTCGCAAATCTACGCGGACGACGCTGTCCTTGAGTTCCCACAAAGTCAGGAGCGGATTCGGGGGAAAGCCGCAATCATCGCCTTTCGCACCGCCTATCCCGCAAGAGTAACCTTCGAAATGCACCGGACAATCGGCGGCAATGATCTCTGGGTTAACGAGTGCACGATAAGATACGACGGCGAGAAGCCTCACAAGGCCGTGGGCATCATGGAGTTTCGCGGGGGAAAGGTCATTCGTGAACGACTCTACATCAATGAGCCGTGGGACCCGCCCGCTTGGCGGGCGCAATGGGTCGAACCGATGGGCGAGTGATAAACGGTTCTGGAGCCCTTTCCCGAGATCCATCGATTTTGCCGGCAGCGGCGGAAGGCCGGCTTGGCGCCGGCCCATTGCCATCGAGCGATCCCGGCTCAGTTCACGAGCGCTGCGTCACGCACGAGCACCTGGCCGTTTTCTCGGCTGATCTGCACCTTGGCGGGCGCCTGCCCGTGTGAACGGGCAACCGAGAGAATGATCTTCTGATCCGGCGCGAGTGTGGCCTCGACGCGCACGGGCGTTCCGGCCTCCCCTTCGGCAAGCGTGGCAACCACCCGAAAGCCATCATTCTCGATCGTGTAGTAGGCAATGCCTGAATGGTTCCCGAGGTCGATGCTGTGCGCCTGAACCGGTTGCAGATCGGCGGCATGGGCGGCGCTCGCAAAGGTCAGGCCGAATACGGCGGCTATGGCGCTTGTGCGTATCATCGTGATCGTTTCCTTTGCCTTTGGCTTGTCGTGTGCGGCCGTCCAGGACACCGGGGTGAGAGATCCCACGCCGCGGCGTGCTGGACGATCACAGGGATATTCAATTACAGGGACACTCAGTGGACCGAGGTGGTGTGCTCGCTGATGTGCTCGGCTACGGTGACGTCAGCCGGCTGAACGCTCAGGCCGAGCTCGTTGCGGGCGAAGTTCAGGAACTGCTGGGCCTTGGCGGCGGACCCGTTGTTCCACAGGGATTCCGCCATCGTCAGATACTTCTCGGCCTCGATGCGCTCTTCGCGGCCGACCGCGGCCGAGTTGATGTTGGACAGAGCGCCCTTGGCGTCGCTGAGTTGCGCCGAGAAGCCCGCCGACGCCCCGGACACACTGCCGTCGGCGGCGTAACTGACGGCTGAGCCAAGAAGAGCGGATGAAAAGGCGGCGAGAATAGCAAGATTACGGATCGTCATAACCTACTCCATTGTTTGGGATCGTCACCGCTCGTCTGCTGATGTTTATCGGTCTGCGGTGGGTGTGAAGGAAATTTATGCCGCCGATCAGAATTTTGGAAATTGATAGTTTGCATGCCGCACATCACGGGTGGAAATAACACTCACCCGCGGGCAGGTTCATGGACCTGCAAGGCCAAGCCAGTGACGAGGCCGGTATCCGCCGGCAGATGCACGGTGTCGCCGCCGTTTACGAACACACCCGTGCTGACCTCGTCGCGTTTGTCGAGGCCACCTTCGTTTCCATCCTGTCAAGGCGCCTGAAGCGGTTGGCCGTCCAGGACGTCAGCCCCTGACGCTGCGAACAGATCTCGGTTTTCACGTCAACCTCCCGACGAACATCTTTTCAATTTGCATTTCGCGGAAGGTGTAGGGGATTCCGCCGACGCCGAGGCCAGATTGGCGCAGGCCCGCGAAGGGCATCCAGTCCACCCGGAACGCGGTGTGATCGTTGACCATGACGGCGGAGCCGTCCAGGTGCGTGTAGGCGTGCATCGCGGTCGCGAAGTCGCGCGTGAAGACCGCCGCCTGGAAGGCATAGGGCAGCGCGTTGGCTCTGCCGATGGCCTCGTCCAGGTCGTCATAGGCATAGACGCACACCACGGGGCCGAACACCTCCTGGGTTGACAGGCGGCAGTCGTCCGGGGGCTCCAGAACCACGGTCGGCGGGTAGCAGGTCTCCGACAGGGGGTGGCCGCCGCACAGCAGTTCGGCTCCTCGACCGACGGCCTCGTCGACCCAGCTATGGACGCGCGCGACCTCTTGCGGACGGATCAGCGGGCCGACTTCGGTATCCGCCAGCAGTGGGTCGCCGACACGCATGCCGCTGGCATATTGGGCAAGTTCCCGGGCGAACCCGCTGACGATGGATCGATGGGCGAAGACGCGCTGAACCGACACGCACACCTGCCCTGCATGGTAGAACCCGCCCTTAGCGATGAGCGGCACCGCCATGGCCAAGTCCGCATCGGGGGCGGCAAGAACGGGAGCGGCGCCACCATGCTCCAGAGCGCATCGCACGCCCGGGGCAAGGCGGGCGCGCAGGCTCCAGCCGACGGCGGCGCTGCCGATGAAGCTGAAGAAGCCGACGCGCGGATCGGTGACGAGTTTCCCCGTCATCTCCCTGCTCTCCGTGACCAGTGCCTGACACCATGCCTCCGGCAGTCCGGCCTCGTGCAGGATTGTGACGAAGCGCAGGCAAGACAGGGGCGTCGCCTCCGCCGGCTTGACGACCACCGGACAACCGGCGGCGATGGCGGGCGCGACCTGATGCACGATCAGATTCAAGGGGTGGTTGAAGGCGCTCACCGCGACCACCACGCCGATCGGTTCGCGCGTGGTGAAGGCAATCCGGCCCAGCGCCGCCGGGGTGACGCCCATCGGCACCACGGTGCCGGCCTCCGAGCGCAGGAGTTCGGACGCGTTCACGACTCCGTCAATAGCTCGCGCAACCTCGACGCGCGAGTCGACGAGTGGCTTGCCGCCTTCACGTGCCGCTTCGACGGCCAGATGCTCGGCTTGTTCCGCCATGCGCCGTGCGGTCTCGCGCAGGATCTCCACCCGCTTGGCGGGCGGGAGCCAGCCGTCACGGTTTCGAAAGAGGCGGTAGGCGGTGTCCAGCGCCGCCTCGACGGCCTCCGCCCCACTGGTCTCGACGACGCCGATCGGCTGCCGGTCATACGGCGCACGCACTTCGAGTTTCATTTCGATCAGCCTCCAGTTGGGATCAGCCTTGCGCCGCGGTCGCGATACCGCGGTTGCGCAGTTCTTCGACCAGGACCCGCGTGTTCTCGGAGTAGTCCACCGGGACGGTGACGAGATGCACGCCGCCGGCCTTGAACGCGGCCTCGAGCGTCGGGACCAGCCCCTCCGCCGTATCGATACGCCAGCCCGTGGCGCCGTAAGCCTCGGCATATTTGACGAAGTCAGGATTGCTGAAGGTCAGGCCCCAATCGGCGAAACCATCGACCGCCTGCTTCCAGCGGATCATCCCGTAGGCGTCATCCTCCAGGATCAGCACGACGAGGTTCAGCTTGAGCCGCATCGCGGTTTCCATCTCCTGCGAGTTCATCATGAACCCGCCATCGCCGCACACCGCCAGGACGCGGCGTTCGGGATGGAGCAGAGCGGCCATCATCGCCGAGGGCAATCCCGCGCCCATCGTGGCCAGCGCATTGTCGAGAAGCAGCGTGTTGGCGACGCGGGTGCGGTAGTTGCGGGCAAACCAAATCTTGTACATGCCGTTGTCGAGCGCCACGATCCCATCTTCAGGTATCACCTGCCGGACGTCGTGAACGATGCGCTGAGGCGTGAGCGGAAAACGGCTTTCGGTGGCGCGGTCCCGGATGCGCTCGAGAATCTCGGTGCGCAGCGGCAGGAGGGCCGACGCCGTCTTCAACGTCCCTTCGAGCCGGTCGCCCAGCAATGCCAGGCTGGGGCCGACGTCGCCGACGATCTCGGCATGCGGGAAGAAGACCTGCTCCACGGTAGCGGGCGTATAGCCGACATGGATCACCCGCGGTCCTTTCGGACCCATGAGGAAGGGTGGCTTTTCCACCGTATCGTGACCGATCGCGAGGATCAGGTCGGCCTTGTCGATCGCCTCGTGGACGTAATCCCGCTCCGACAGGGCAGCGGTGCCCATGTAAAGATTGGAACCGCCGGCGACCGCACCCTTGCCCATCTGGGTCGTGAAGAACGGGATCTGCATGCGTCGGACGAAAGCTGACAGGTCGGGTGCCAGACGTGGGCGGCTCGCGGCGGCTCCCAGCATGATCAAGGGGCGCTCCGCCGACAGGATCATGGCCGCCGCCCGGTCGAGGGCGCCTGGAGGGGCGACCGGCAGTTCGATCGGATGCGGCGGCACGAGTGCCACCTCCGGCACCTCCTCTCCCGCGATGTCCTCGGGCAGTTCCAGATGCACAGGCCCCGGACGCTCCTCGGCCGCCACGCGGAAGGAGTCGCGTACTAGCGTGGGAATGGCTGCCCCGCTGACGATCTGGCGCGACGACTTCGTCAGCGGTTTCTTCGTTGCCACCACGTCGACGATCTGGAAGCGCGCCTGCCGGCTCGACCGGATCGGCTTCTGGCCGGTGATCAGGATCATCGGCATGGCGCCCAGATGTGCATAGGCGGTGCCGGTCGCGAGGTTCAGGGCGCCCGGCCCGAGTGTACTGATGCAGACGCCCGGCCGGCCGGTCAGACGGCCGTGGGTCGCGGCCATGAAGGCTGCCGATTGTTCGTGCCGGGTCAGGACGAGTTCGATGGATGAGCGGCGGAGCGCCTCGACGACGTCAAGATTCTCCTCGCCTGGGATGCCGAAGATGCGCTCGACACCTTCATTTTCGAGACAGTGGACCAGGAGCTCTGCGGCTTTCATGGCTTTGACTCCACTGGCAAAGAATGGCGCACAATTGGGGTAGGGCGGGCGCTGGTGGCCGCCATGCCGCCGTCGAAGGGCCAGTGGTCATGCGAGCGGGGTGTTCGCACTGTCCATGATCCTTTCCCCGGCTGAAGAGAGGAGTGGAATGGATGTGAGGAGAGGGAAGGGACGTCGGCGCAGAAATCGCGCGAAGGAAGGCCTTCGGGTATGGAAGCAGCCCTCGAAGCCGAGAGCCGCATGTCTTGCAAAGCGGTGCCGGGCGACGGGCCGCTTGGGAGGTCAGGCGTATCCGCCGAGGGTGTGCGCGAGGGCCAGTATCGCCAGCAGCGGGGCGCCGAGAAGCAGGCCGAGGGCGCTGATGCGTTCGACGCGGCTCCAGGACTTCCAGTCACGACGGAGCGAATGGATGAACGACCGCATAGGTTCTACGGAGCGAGATATGATCATGACGCATCTCCTTGGCGGCGCGCAGGGGACCCCCTACGGGGAGAATTGGAGAAGCAGATCAAGACCGTGACCAGCGAGTAGCGGTCATAGCTGTGCGGTATGAGGGGCAGCGTAATTGGAACGATGCCTTTGCCATTTACAGCGGAGTGCACGGCAAGGCCATCTACCTACAGCCGTTCCAGGATGATCAGCGCTCCGTGAATGAGGATGCCGGTGAACAGCAGGAGTGCTACGACGCGGACCATGTTTTCCCTCAGACTCAAGCCACGCCACCAACCGTCCAACCCCGGGGTGTGGAGGGCTTCCATACCCCGGCGTGCTGGACGATCCGAAGGACGCTTAGCGGATCGGGGTGGGGCGCTCGGCCACGTTGACGTCGGGCTGCAGCAGGCTCAGGCCGAGCTTGCCGCGAGCGAAGTTCAAGTAGTCCAGAGCCCTGCTCTGCGCATTCCTGTCCCAATACCATTCCGCGGCAGCCAAGCTGTTGTTGATGGTTGCGCTTTCGCTGATTGACGGCGTCTTCGTTCTCGCTTCCGCAAGCAGAGAATGGAAGTTTTGGTCAAGACTGCTGTTGGTGGTCGTTTGGGCGGAAGCAACTGAAGTCAGGACAACGCTTCCAACAATTGCGGCCGCAAAGAGCTTGTGCATGTTAGACTCCTGTTTCGGAAAGATGTTCAGCGGATCGGGGTGAAGCGCTGGTTCATGTTCTCGGCCACGGTGGGGTCAGCCGACTCCACGCTCAGGCCGAGCTTGCCGCGAGCGAAGTTCAGGAACTGCTGGGCCTGGGCGGGGGAGCCGCGGTCCCACAGTGATTTCGCCATGGCCAGATACTTGCGGGCTTCGTTGCGTTCCTCGCGGCCGATCGGGGCCGTGTTATTGGTGGTCAGAGCGACCTTCGTATCGTTGAGTTGCGCCGAGAAGCCCCGCGGTGTACCCAATGCATCGCTGCTCGCAGCAAAACTGGCCGAAGAGCCAAGAAGAGCAGCAGACAAAGCGGTAGTTATCGCAAGAATGCGCGTCTGCATAACTTGCTCCAGTGTCCGGGGTTATCACCGCGCTTCTGCCATACCTTCTTGGCTGGCGGTGAGTATGATGAGAATCTATGCTACCGGCCGGACTATTGGAAATTGATAGTTTGCATGTGCCCCATCACAGGTGAAAATAACACTCACCCGCAGACAGGCTCTTCAAACACCGGAGCTGGAATGGGCAGGGAAGCCCGGCTCTCCCGGCCCTATTCCGGGCGCGTCAACGCATGGGGGAGGCGCCAGAGGTCGGCGCGCTCCGCAACGCCGGACGGCATGACAGCCACGTGATCGACCCCGGCCCTCAACAGCGCGTTAACCCGCTCGTCCAACCCCGGTCCACCGGGCAGCATCTGGACGAAGGGCTTGGAGCCAGCCACCCGCCGCCACTCGGCGAGCAGCGTCGACACGCAGTCCAGCCGCGCGCGGTCATAGACCCACCCTTGTGCCTTGTCGGCTATCCACTTCAGGCTTTCGTGGCAGGATCCCTGGATCAGCACCGGTGCCCCCGCATCGCGCGCGAGCACCTGGACTTTGCGCATCGCCCGCGCCACGGCATTTCGATAGGCTCGTGCGGACAGGCGCGCCGACAAGGGCAGATCGACGAAGCGAACGACATACGTCAGCCGCCCTCGCAGCCCGGCCGGATCGGGCAAGGCCGGCTTGGAGTCCGCCGACAGCCCAACCTCGACGGTGGTGACGACGGCGATGTTGCGCGTCACCTCGGCAGCCGCTCCGAGCGCTTCGGGCGGCACCCAGAGCGCCGTGAAGCCGGCCTCCTCCGCCCGCTCGGCGAGCGGACCGAAAATCGGCGACGCGGTGAGGCCAAGCCCCAGCGTAGGAGCATACGGGAAGGTGCGCAGCAGCGCCTCCCCCACTGTCTGCTCATGGCTGTCACTCGGCATGCAGCAACTCCTTCCTCGCGAGCAACCCAGGAATCACGAGCGGGCCGAGGCGAGCGGACGTCATGCGAATGCTCCTGAGATGGATCGATGCCGTACCTGCCAGCCCGCGTTGCGAGCAGGCTATCTCCGCTCTGCAAATTTAAGAAATTGATATTTCATATTTCCGTCATCACCACAGTGAATGGCCTCTGTGCAAAAAAAAGCCGCCGGCGGGGCGGCCGGCGGCGGGATTGAATGGGTATCGGTGTTCGGTTCAGGGGGGGTGGCGGGACAGCAACAATAACGTCACGCTACTCCCGGCAAGCCGATTGTTGAAATCAAGAAAGCGTATAATTAGTATTTCGATCATGAATTTGGCCGGGGTCGACCTGAACCTCCTGCTAGTCTTCGACGCGGTGATGTCGGAACGCAACGTCACCCGCGCCGCCAACCGGCTGGGCATGACGCAGCCGGCGGTGAGCAACGCGCTTAACCGCCTGCGCCTCACGGTGAAGGACGAGTTGTTTCTGCGGGGGCCGGACGGGGTGCGTCCCACGCCGCGGGCGCTGGAACTGTCGATGCCCGTCCACGAAAGCCTGCAACGGCTGGAGCACGCTCTCGATCCGGTGGACTTCGATCCGGCGACCACCACCCGCACCTTTCGCATCGGAATGGCCGAGTACTTTTCGGCGCTGATGCTGCCAAAGATAGTATGCCGGATGCGGCAGGAGGCACCGAACGCAAAGCTGTACACCTTCCCGCTGACGCGTCTCAACGTCGTGGAGCGCCTGGAAAAGGGCGAAGTGGACATCATTGTCGTTCCCCGCCGCGACATGGGTGAAACCTACCGGCACCAGGAGCTACTTAGGGACCGCTTTTTGGTCGCCATGCGCAAGGACCACCCGCTGGCCGGCAAGCCGCTCACGCTGGAGGATTTCTGTTCCGCCGAGCATGTGCTGATCACTCTCACCGGAGACACGCTGTCGCCGGTGGATGACGCGCTGCACCGCCAGAATTGCACCCGTCGCGTCGTGCTGACGACGAACCAGTTTCTCGTCACCTTCGACATCGTCAGTCGGACAGATCTGCTGCTCACCTGCCCCGGCGTAATCGTGCGGCGCTACCAGGACACCTATGGGCTGGTGCTGAAGGAGTTGCCGGTTGACGTGCCGCTGGCGCCGCTGCAGATCATCTGGCATGCCGGCCTTGGCAACCACCCGGCTATCGACTGGTTTCGCGCGTTGGTGGCCGAACTGTGTATTGATCCCTGCTGCGCATGACGGCGCGGTCGTCGGCCGGCTTTGGTGCAGCGAGGCGGCGGTTATTCCCAAGCAGCGCTACCGGGTTCGCCGGATCGCTTGCGGTGGCTGTCGGAGGCCCGGAAGAAGGCGCGCCGCATGCGTTCTCGGTCGGCGAATCCGGCCCGGGCCGCGATGATCTCGATCGGGTAGCTGGACGGCTCCATCAGGAGGTCGAAGCGATTGCCATCCCGTGGACGATTGCCTTGCGGTTGCACGCGGTCGACCTCGCGGATCCGGTCGAGGGTGAGCCGGCATCGGCAGCCAAGACGAGGCACGTGAGCCACGAATCCGAGCCATTGAGAGCCACTAGGGGAACCATCAACGTTTTCGTGCTGCCTCCCGGCTCGGGAGACCTCTATCTTACCTACAAGAGCGGCGAGTTGGCCGGTACCTCAAAGCAGTCCTGTGTCAGCGTCGATGTGAGGAGTGGCGTTCGTAGGCTGGGTTGAGCGTCAGCGAAGCCCAACATTCTCAGCGCCGCGGCCGATGGAGCAGTAGGAGTTCGTAATGAATTCGCCGAACACCGTTGTGGGCGCGCCCATGCTGAGCACCGCGGCTTCCCGTAATCCCGTTCACGGCGATAAGGACAGCCCGCTGCGCGAGGACATCCGCCTGCTTGGCCGCCTGCTGGGCGACACCGTGCGCGAGCAGGAGGGGAATGACGTCTTCGGCGTGGTCGAGCGCGTGCGCCAGGCCTCGGTGCGCTTCAACCGCCACGACGACGCCTCGGCCGGCCGCGAGATGGCGGAGATCCTCAACGCGCTGCCGCGCGACACCATGATGTCCGTCGTGCGCGCCTTCTCCTATTTCCTGCACCTCGCCAACATCGCCGAGGACCAGCACCACATCCGTCGCAACCGCGACCACGCCATCGCCGGCTCGCCGCCGCGCGACGGCACGCTGCCGCACGCGCTGGATCGGCTGGAGGAGGCGGGGGTGGGCACAGACCGCTTGGCTGAATTCCTGCGCCACGCCCTGGTCAGCCCGGTGCTGACCGCCCACCCCACCGAGGTGCAGCGCAAGAGCATTCTATCGCTGGAACGGAAGGTGGCCTGCCTGCTCGACGAGCGTGACCGCACCCGCCTCACCCCCGAGGAGGCGGCGGAGAACGATGACGCGTTGCAGGCCGCCATCCTGACGCTGTGGCGCACCCGCATGCTGCGCCCGCAGCGCTTGGCCGTCATCGACGAGGTGAAGAACGGCATCTCCTACTACACCGACACCTTCTTCGCCGAGCTGCCGAAGCTGTACTGCGGCTTCGAGGATTTGCTGGCGCGCCGCTATCCGGGCCGTGCGTGGCACCTGCCGCCGTTCTTCCGCATCGGCTCGTGGATCGGCGGCGACCGCGACGGCAACCCCTTCGTCACCGCGCCGATCCTGCGTGAGGCGATGCGTCAGCAGTCGGCCGCGGCGTTCGACCATTACCTGTCGGAGATCCACGAGCTGGGCGGCGAGCTGCCACTGTCCAAGCTGCTCATGGACATCTCGCCGGAATTGGCGGCTCTGGCCGAGCGCTCACCCGACACCTCGGCGCACCGCGAGGATGAGCCGTTCCGCCGGGCGCTGACCGGCATCTACGCGCGCCTCGCCGCGACCGTCCATGCGCTGGACCACCACGAGGCGCTGCGCAGCGCCGTCGGCAAGGCCGAGCCCTACGCCAACAGCGCCAACCTGCTGGCCGACCTGGAGGTGCTGGCCTCCTCGCTGAAGGCGCACGGCGCCGCCAAGCTGGCCGCCCGGCGGCTGCGCCGGCTGATCATCGCGGTGCAGGTCTTCGGCTTCCATCTGGCGCCCATTGACCTGCGGCAGAACTCCGACGTGCACGAGCGCACGGTGGCCGAGCTGCTGGCGGTGGCTGGACGCTGCGCCGATTACAGGGCGCTGTCGGAGAACGAGCGCATCGCGCTGCTGACCGAGGAGATATCCTCCCCGCGCCCGCTGCATTCGCCCTACTGCACCTATTCCGAGGAGACCGCTGGCGAGCTGGCGATCCTTTTCGCCGCTCGTGAGATCAAGCTGACCTACGGCGATGTGGCGCTGCCCAACTGCATCATCTCGAAGACGGACGGCGCGTCCGACCTGCTAGAGGTGGCGCTGCTGCTCAAGGAAGCCGGGCTGCTGACGCCGGGGGGCGAGCCGCGGCTCGCCATGAACATCATCCCGCTGTTCGAGACCATCGGGGACCTGCGGCAGGCGCCGGCCACCATGGAGCGGCTGTTCTCGCTGCCGGTCTACCGCGCCCTGGTCGCCTCGCGCGGCGATGAGCAGGAGGTGATGCTCGGCTACTCGGACTCCAACAAGGACGGCGGCTTTCTCACCTCGGGCTGGGAGCTGTACAAGGCGGAGATCGAGCTGGCCAAGCTGTTCGCCCGGCATCAGGTGCGCATGCGCCTGTTCCACGGCCGCGGCGGCTCGGTCGGCCGCGGCGGCGGGCCGAGCTATCAGGCGATCCTGGCGCAGCCGATGGGCGCGGTGTCTGGCCAGATCCGCATCACCGAGCAGGGCGAGGTGATCGCATCGAAGTACGGCAATCCGGAGGTCGGGCGCCGCAACCTGGAGGTCATGGCCGCCGCCACGCTGGAGGCGACGCTTCTCGACCTGGAGAACGACGTCGAGCCGGCGCAAGTGTTCTACGAGGCCATGGAGCGGCTGTCGCAACTGGCCTTCGGCGCCTACCGCGGGCTGGTCTACGAGACGCCGGGCTTCACCCAGTACTTCCGCCAGGCGACGCCGATCTCCGAGATCTCGACGCTGAACATCGGCAGCCGCCCGGCGTCGCGCACCAAGTCCGACCGTATCGAGGATCTGCGGGCGATCCCCTGGGTGTTCTCGTGGGCGCAGTGCCGCCTGATGCTGCCGGGCTGGTACGGCTTCGGCAGCGCCGTCGAGGCGTGGCTGGGCGAGCGTTCGGACGGGCTGGATCTCCTGCAGCGCATGCACCGGGCGTGGCCGTTCTTCCGCATGCTGCTGTCCAACATGGACATGGTACTTGCCAAGAGCGACCCCGCCATCGCGTCCCGCTATTCCGAGCTGGTCGGCGACGCCGAACTGCGCCAGCGCATCTTCGGCCGGATCCGTGAGGAATGGGAGCTGACGCGCCGCCACCTGCTGGCGATTATGGGGCAGACGGATTTCCTGGGGGATAACCCGCTGCTGCTGCGCTCGATCCGCAACCGCTTCCCCTACATGGACCCGCTCAACCACGTGCAGATCGAACTGCTGCGCCGGCACCGCGCCGGCGAGGGCGACGAACGGGTGCGGCGCGCCATCCTCATGTCGATCAACGGCGTGGCGGCCGGCCTGCGCAACAGTGGATGATCCCGACCTCGGCGGATGGGGCCAAGGTGCTGTGTAAGGGGCGGCCCCCAACAGGCGTTGTTTTACGAGAGGCGCTGTCATGAACCGCATCAACACGGCCTTTCTGTTCGACCTTGACGGCACGCTCATCGACAGCGTGTACCAGCATGTCCTGGCTTGGCAGGAAGCGCTGATCCGGGAAGGCATCGAGCTGTCCGTGTGGCGCATCCACCGGAAGATCGGGATGAGCGGCGGGCTCTTCGCCAATATGCTGCTGCGGGAGACGGGGCTTGCGATCAGCACGGAGTTGCTGGAGCGGCTGCGCCGGCATCATGCCGAGGCTTTCAAGAAGCAGGCGAGCCGAGTACGACCGCTGCCCGGTGCGCGCGAGCTGTTGGCGCATTTGACGACGGCGAACATTCCCTGGGCCGTGGCCACCAGTGGCCGGATCGAGACGGCGCGGGCTGGCTTGGAAAGCCTGGGGATCGATTTGGACAGAACGCCGGTGGTGACGCGGGATCAGGTGAAGTACGCCAAACCCGACCCCGATCTGTTTCTCGCAGCGGCCGAACGCTTGGGTGTTCCCATCGAAACCACGATCGTGGTCGGCGACAGTGTCTGGGATATACTCGCCGCCCGCCGCGCCCGCGCCCTCAGTATCGGCCTGCTGTCCGGGGGATACGGGCAGGACGAACTGGAGCGGGCAGGGGCGTTTCGTGTTTATGAGGATCCCGCCGCCCTTCTGAAGCATCTGGACGAGGTTGGCGGTCGGCGCTGATCCGGCGGTTTGCCTTTGCCCTTCGCCTACCGGAACCCGACCCTATAGACAGGCACTGAGACCGTCGACACCTATGGTGGGCTGCTGCTCGCTGTGGCCGTACGCGACAGGGCAGCAGGCGTTGACCCGGCTTGGTTGGTGGCTTTGGGGATCAGCGGCTGCCCGAAGGCACGCAGCGCGTCGCGGTGGGAGCTTCCGCCATTGGTTCGGGGGAGGATCACTCCCGCCCTCACCCGAACGCTGGCAGCACGCGGCCACTCACGGTGCCGAAGCCGACGCGGTAGCCGGCGCCCTGGCACCAGCCGGTCATGAGTACGTCGTCACCATCCTCCAGGAAGGCGCGCGGCTGTCCGTTGGCGAGCGTCAGCGGCTTCTGCCCGTTCCACGTCAGCTCCAGCAGGCTGCCGAAGGAGTCCGGCTCGGGCCCGCTGATGGTGCCGGAGCCCATCAGGTCACCGACCCGCGTGTTGCAGCCCGACACCGTGTGATGGGCCAGCTGCTGCGCCATGCTCCAGTACAGGTGCTTGACGTTGGTTCGGCAAATCACCGTCTCGCGGTCGGTACCCTGCGCCTTGAGCGCGACTTCCAGACGTACGTCAAAGGCATGCGGGCCATCGTGGCGCAGATAGGCCAGTGGCTCGGGATCCTGCGCCGGCCCGGCGACACGGAACGGCTCCAGCGCCTCCAGCGTCACCACCCACGGCGAGATCGAGGTGCCGAAGGTCTTGGCGTTGAAGGGCCCGAGCGGCACGTACTCCCACTGCTGCAGATCACGCGCGCTCCAGTCGTTCATCAGCACCAGGCCGAAGATGTGCTCCTCGGCCTCGCCGACCGGGATCGGCTCGCCGAGAGCGTTGCCCTGGCCGACGACGAACGCCGTCTCCAGCTCGAAGTCCAGCTTGCGGCAGGGGCCGAAGCGCGGCTGCTCCTCGTTCGGCGCCTTGGTCTGGCCGAGCGGCCGGCGGACCGGCGTGCCGCTGACCACCACCGAGCTGGCCCGTCCGTTGTAACCGATGGGAATGTGCCGCCAGTTCGGCAGCAGGGCGTTCTGCGGGTCGCGGAACATCCTGCCGACGTTGGTGGCGTGTTCCTTCGACGAGTAGAAGTCGGTGTAGCCGCTGATCTCCACCGGCAGGTGCAAGGTGGCCTCGGCCACAGGCACCAGCGCCTTGGCGCGCATCGCCGGATCGTCGCGCAGCGTCGGAGTGTCGTGGCGCAGCAACGTGCTGATGCGCGCCCGCGCCTCGAGCCAGGCGGAGCGGCCGAGCGCGATGAACGGGTTGAGGCTGGCGCGGGCGAACACCGGCGGGCCGACCGTCAGCAGGCCGGCCTGCTCCAGCACGGCGAGGTCGAGGATCTGATCGCCAATCGCCACCCCGACCCGCGGCACCGGGTTGGCGGGCGTGGAGAACACCCCGAAGGGCAGGTTCTGGATCGGGAAGTGGCTGTCCGTCGGGACGGCGATGAACGAGCGCAGAGAAGGATCGTTGGGGTGCATGATCCGTCCTCAGGGCTTGCCCGGGTTGAAATGCTTCTTGAGCCCCTGCCAGCAGCGGAAATATTCGTGCTGGAGCTGCGCCGTCTCTAGTGCGTAGCGGGTCGGCCGGAGAACGCTGCGCGTCTCGAACATGAAGGCCATGGTGTCGGTGATGTGCTGGGGCTTCGTGGTGTCGGCGCGCGAGGCCTTCTCAAACGTCTCCGCATCCGGCCCATGGCCGCTCATGCAGTTGTGCAAGGACGCGCCGCCGGGCACGAAGCCTTCCTCCTTGGCGTCGTAGACACCGTGGATCAGGCCCATGAACTCGCTGGCGTAGTTGCGGTGGAACCAGGGCGGCCGGAAGGTGTCCTGCATCGCCAGGATGCGCGGCGGGAAGATCACGAAGTCGATGTTGTCCACACCCGGCGTGTCGCTGACCGAGTGCAGCGCCAGGAAGATCGACGGGTCGGGGTGGTCGAAGCTGATCGAGCCGATGGTGTTGAAGCGGCGCAGGTCGTACTTGTAGGGCGCGTAGTTACCGTGCCAGGCGACGACATCGAGCGGCGAGTGGTCGATCGCGGCCGTCCACAGGTTGCCCAGGAACTTGGCGACGAGCTGGAAGTCGCCCTCGCGATCCTCGTACCAGGCGGTGGGGGTGAGGAAGTCGCGCGGGTTGGCCAAGCCGTTGGAGCCGATCGGCCCGAGGTCGGGCAGGCGCAGCAGCGCCCCAAAGTTCTCGCAGACGTAGCCACGGGCCGTTCCGTCCGGCAGCTCGACGCGGAAGCGCACGCCGCGCGGGATGACGGCGATCTCCTGCGGTTCGACCTCCAGCACGCCGAGCTCGGTGGCGAGGCGCAGCCGGCCCTGCTGCGGCACGATCAGCAGCTCGCCGTCGGCGGTGTAGAAGAAGCGCTCGGTCATCGAGCGGTTAGCGGCGTAGAGATGGATGCCGCAGCCGACCTGGGCGGCCGGATCGCCGTTGCCGGCCATGGTGACGAGGCCGTCGACGAAGTCGGTGGGGCGGTCGGGCAGGGGCAGTGGATCCCAGCGCAGCTGGTTGGGCGGGGTCGGCACTTCGTCGAAGCGGCTGAGCAGCCGGCCCTGGTCCAGGGGCTGGAAGGGCTGGTGCATGGCGGCCGGGCGGATGCGGTAGAGCCAGGAGCGGCGGTTGTGGGACCGCGGTGCGGTAAAGGCGGTGCCGGAGAGTTGCTCGGCGTACAGCCCATAAGGAGCGCGTTGCGGCGAGTTGCGCCCGACCGGCAGCGCGCCGGGCAGTGCCTCGGTGGCGAACTCGTTGCCGAAGCCCGTGTGGTAGGTGAGATCGGTGGTCATGGTGGCCTCCCTGCTTTTGTCCTTGCTGCGAGCCATGGCCCCCTCCCTAACCCTCCCCCGCCTTCGGCGGGGGAGGGGATTGCCGCTTTCCCCCTCCACCGCCGAAGGCGGGGGAGGGAGGGACCCGCGAAGCGGGAGGGAGGGGGGCAGGGCATCACGCCGTCAGAACGCCCCGCTGGATCTGGTCCAGCTCGATGCTCTCGAACAGTGCCTTGAAGTTGCCTTCGCCGAAGCCATCGTCGCCCTTGCGCTGGATGATTTCGTAGAAGATTGGGCCGATCACGGTCTCGGTGAAGATCTGCAGCAGCAGGCCGCCGTCGGGGCCGCCGTCGAGCAGGATTCCGTTGCGGCGCAAGTGCTCTACGTCCTCGCCGTGGCCCGGTAGGCGCTTGTCGATCAGGTCGTAGTAGGTATCCGGCGTGTCGAGAAAGGTGACGTTTCTGCCGCGCAACGCCTCGACCGTCCGGTGGATGTCGTTGGTGCCGAGCGCGATGTGCTGGATGCCTTCGCCCTTGTACGCCTGAAGGTACTCCTCGATCTGATCGACGCGGCCGGGGACCGCGCCGCCGGACTCGTTGATCGGAATGCGGATCTTGCCGTCCGGGCTGGTCATGGCGCGGCTCTTCACCCCGGTCAGCTTGCCCTCGATGTCGAAGTAGCGGATCTGCCGGAAGTTGAAGAGCTTCTCGTAGAAGCCCGCCCACACGTCCATGCGCCCCTTGTGCACGTTGTGCGTCAGGTGGTCGATGTAGGAGAGGCCGGCGCCGGCCGGCGCCTGGCCGACACCGGGCAGCGGCACGAAGTCGACGTCGTAGATGGAGCCCTTCTCGCCGTAGCGGTCGACGAGGTAGATCAGGCTGCCGCCGATCCCCTCGATGGCCGGGATGTTCAGCTCCATCGGGCCGACCTTGCCCTGCACAGGCTTGGCGCCGAGTTCCTTGGCGCGGGCGTAGGCCTGCGCGGCGTCCTTCACGCGAAAGCCCATGGCGCAGATGCTGGGCCCGTGGACGCGGGCAAAGCTCTGGGCGAAGCTCTCCGGCTCGGCGTTGATCAGAAAGTTCACGTCGCCCTGGCGGTACAGCGTGACCTGCTTGGAACGGTGCCGGGCGATGGCGGTGAAGCCCATCCGCTCGAACACGGTGGCGAGGGCGGCGGGGTCGGGGGCGGCGTACTCGACGAACTCGAACCCGTCGGTGCCCATCGGGTTTTCCCAGAGGTCCTGCATAATGGTCGTCATGGTGCGTTCTTTCCCAAATCGGTATTGGCGGGGCGGTCAGACGAGCTGGCTGAGCGCCGTCTCGAAGGCGGTGCGGGCGATGTGCGTCGTCGCCTGCGAGCGGCCATGGGCGTCGGCCAGCGCGCGACGCACGGTCTCCGACACATCGGCGAAGATCGCCTCGTCGGAGATCTCGACGCCGGTCTCCATCAGGTAGCCGAACACGCGGGCCATGCCGCAGTTGGCGATGAAGTCGGGGATGACGGCGACGCGGCTGTCGGCGTGCTCGTAGACCGGGCCGTAGAAGATCTCGCGGTCGGCGAACGGCACGTTGGCGCCGCACGACACGACCTCCAGCCCGCCGGCGATCAGGCGGTCCACCTGGTCGCGGGTGACGAGACGCGAGGCGGCGCACGGCAGGAAGATGTCGGCGCCGACGTCCCACACCTTGGCGTCGGCCTCGGCGAACGGGATCATGCCGTCCGCGACCAGCGTGTTGCCGTTCTTGGCGAGGAACAGGGCGCGCACCTCCTCATGGCCCAGCCCCTCCGGCGCGATCAGGCCACCGGCGCGGTCGATAACGCCGACCAGCTTCGCCCCGGCCTGCGCCAGGTAATAGGCGGCGGCCGAGCCGACGTTGCCCCAGCCCTGCACGACCACCCGCTTGTCGGCCAGTTCGCCGCCGTAGATGCGGTAGTAGTGGCCCACCGCCTCGGCCACGCCCCAGCCGGTGATCAGGTCGGCCACCGTGTACTTGCCGGCAAGGTCGGGCGTATAGCGCCTATCCTCGACGATCTTCGCCACACCGACGCGGAGCTGGCCGACCTTCTGGATCTGCTCACTGACGGTCGGCTGGAAGTGGCCCATGACGACGCCCTCCTGCGGGTGCCACAGGCCGTAGCCTTCGGTCAGCGGGATCACGTCGGCCAGTTCGTCGACGTTCAGGTCGCCGCCGGTGCCGTAATAGGTCTTCAGCAGCGGCGACACGGCGCGGAACCAGCGCTTCAGCACCTCGTCGCGGCGTGGGTCGGCCGGGTCGAAGTTGATGCCCGACTTGGCGCCGCCGATTGCCGGACCGGAGACGGTGAACTTCACCTCCATGGTCTTGGCGAGCGATTCCACTTCGCGGCGGTCGAGCCCGGCCCGCATCCGCGTGCCGCCGCCGGCGGCACCACCGCGCAGCGAGTTGATGACCGTCCAGCCCTGCGCACCGGTCTCGGCGTCGGTCCACTCGAAGACGATCTCCGGGGCCTTGTTTTCGAACGCCGTCAGCAGGTCCTTCATGGCGGCGCCGTTCTGGACGGCGCGGGTCAGCATGTTCATCGGGGTCTCCAAATTCAAAGAGGGGTCGCTCGGATTCAGGCGTTCAACGAGCCGAGGACGGTGGGCGTCCGCTGGGCGCGGGAGCGGCTGGCGAGGTAGCCGACGGCGAGGATCGCGAACCACAGCGGGCCGACGTAGAGGGCGATGCGGGTGCCGGCGTCGAAGGCGAGGAGCACGGCCACCAGGACCAGGAAACCCAGCACCAGCCAACTCGTGAAGGGCGCACCCGGCATCCGGAAGGCGACGGCAGGAGCTTGGCCGGCGCGCACCGACCGGCGGTAGCCGAGGTGGGCGAGGATGATCATGCCCCAGGTCCACAACTGCACGACCAGCACGACGCTGATGACGTAGCCGAACACCTGTTCCGGCATCAGGTAGTTGAGCAGCACGCCGATCAGCATCAGCGCCACCGAGGCGGTGATCCCCGCGGCCGGCACGTGGCGGCGGCTCACCGTGCCGAACACCGCCGGGGCCTGGCCGGACTGGGCCAGCGTGTGGAGCATGCGGCCGGTGCTGAAGATGCCGCTGTTGCAGGCCGAGGCGGCGGCGGTGATGACGACGAAGTTGATGATCCCGGCCGCAGCGGGGATGCCGATGCGGTCGAACACCATGACGAATGGGCTGGCGTCGGTGGCGAGCTGGTTCCAGGCGACCAGCGACATGATCACGGCCAGCGCGCCGATGTAGAAGACCAGGATGCGGTTGACGACCTGGTTGATGGCGCGCGGCAGCGTCCGCCCGGGGTTCTCCGCCTCGCCGGCGGTGATGCCGATCAGCTCGACGCCGCCGAAGGCGAAGGTGGCGATGGGCAGCGTCAGCACGACGCCGGCTACGCCGTGCGGCAGGAAGCCGCCGTTCGACCAAAGGTTCGACACGCTTGCCGTGGAGCCGAAGTCGCCGATGCCGAACACCAGGATGGCCAGCCCGAAGAGGATCAGCGCGACGATGGTCACCACCTTGATCAGCGCGAACCAGAACTCGAACTCGCCGAACACTTTCACGGCGATCATGTTGACGCCGTACAGCACCATCACGGTGACGAGCGCCGGTATCCACTGCGGTACGTCGGGGAACCAGTACTGCACGTAGATGCCGACCGCTGTGATCTCGGCGATGCCGACCACCACCCATAGGAACCAGTATGACCAGCCGGTGACGAAGCCGGCCCACGGCCCGAGGAACTCCTCGGCATACGTAGCGAACGAGCCCGACACAGGCCGATACAGCAGCAGTTCACCCAGCGCGCGGGCGATGAAGAAGATCATCAGGCCGCTGATGGCATAGGCGACGAGCAGGCCGGGGCCGGTGCTCTGGATGGCCTTGGCGGAGCCGAGGAACAGGCCGACGCCGATGGCGCCGCCCAATGCGATGAGCTGGATGTGGCGGTTCTTGAGACCGCGGACGAAGTCGCGCTGCTCGTCGCTCGACATAGTCTCCTCCCGTATTTGGATGCGTTTGCCCGAGTGGCCGCCGTGGCGTCCGGCGCCGGCGCGATGGTGGACTGCGGTGGAGCGTTTCGGGTCTTGTTTTGAAAAGCGGCCGGCGCTGGCGCAGCCGGCGTCGGGGGGGCTCCCCCCCGTGGGTCTTAATGGGGGTTCTGTCCGATGTGATCGGTCACTGCGTTTCCTCCAAACACTTGTTCTGGTGCCGGGGCCGCATCGTTCGTCGTGAGCCCTTGGTAGCACCGTCGTGCGTTATCCATTTGTTTACCAAACGATTTGCGGAATGGGCTTTCAAAATGGCCGCCGGAGTCCCACGATTTTGGTAGGACTTTTCAGAACCCGGTCATCCGTGAAAGGTGTGCCCGATGCCGACCGCTCTTTCGGACATGGACATCAAAATTCTCACCGCGCTGCAAGAAAACTCCAGGTTGACGGTGCAGGAGCTGGCCGAGCGCGTCGGCACCTCATCCTCGTCGTGCTGGCGGCGGTTGCGGTCGCTGGAGGAAACGGCGGTGATCCGCCGCTACACGGTGCTGGTCGACCCGAAGGCGGTCGCCGTCGGCGAATGCGTGTTCGCGCACGTCACGCTCAATGACCATTCGGCGGAGACGGCAGCGGCGTTCATCAAGGTGGTGCGCGAACGGCCGGAGGTGTTGGAGTGCTATGCCGTGTCCGGCGACGCCGACTACCTGCTGCGGGTAGCGGTGCGGGAGATCGCCGACTATCACCGTTTCCTGGAGGAATTCGTCTTCCAGCTTCCTTTCCAGGTCCAGATCCGCTCGAACTTTGCCCTGAATGAGATCAAGTTCGAAACGGCGTTGCCCCTGCGTCCACCGTCGAAGCGGTAGGAGTTGGACGAAGAAGGTGCCGCCTCACTGTTGAGGTGAGCCGCCTTTCAACCATTCTCTCTGGAGAGCGCTTTCTGGAGAAAAGGCCCTTTTCCCCAGATCGACCGTCCTCAAGCCCTTGCCCAGCCAGACTCCTGCACCATCGACGCTGTTCAGGGAGACCTCATCGTGAAGGAAATGACCGAGGAGCATTTCGCGATCCTGCGCCGGCACATGGTCGAGGTGATCGCCATCCAAACCGAATTGGCGAGCGAGGAACTCGGCAAAGCGATGCTCGATGAGCGGGTCATGGCGGCCATGCAGCGGGTGCCTCGCCACCTCTTCGTGCCCGAGCAGCTGGCGTCCTACGCCTACCACAACATGCCGTTGCCGATCGGCTTCGATAAAACGATCTCGCAGCCGTTCATCGTTGCGCTCATGACCGATCTCCTCGAACCTCGGCGACACGAGACCGTTCTGGAGATCGGCACGGGCCTCGGCTACCAGGCGGCGATCCTGGCGGAGCTTGTGCATCAGGTCTGGAGCGTCGAGGTCGTCGAGGAATTTGCGACCGCCGCCACAGCGCTTCTGCGCCGGCTGGGTTCCACGAATGTCGGCATCCGTGCCGGTGACGGGTCGCGCGGGTGGAGTGAGCATGCGCTCTTCGACAAGGTTATCGTGACGGCAGCAGCTGAGCGGGTACCGCCAGCCTTGGTCGAGCAGCTCCGGCCCGGTGGCCGGATGGTGCTGCCGGTCGGTCCTCCCGCGCTGCAGATACTCACGGTCGTCGATAAGGATGCGGCCGGCCGTATCGCGCTCCGGGGGTTCATCCCGGTGAGATTCACCCAGCTCGAGACCGTCCAGTGACGGAACATCCGGTGTGCGGCACGTGGTGACTGCACTGGCTTCGTGTCAGTTCGTAGGTTGGGCTGAGTGCCAGCGAAGCCCAACACAGTCCGCGATGCGAACACGTTGGGTTTCGCCTGCGGCTCAGCCCAACCTACGAGCTAGGGTGAATAAGGCCCGTCGCCGGCGATACGGTCCATATGCTGCGCAAGGTCGATGTCGAAGGTCGACAATCCGCCAGCGTCGTGCGTGGTGAGAGTCACCTCGACGCGGTCATAGACGTTGAACCACTCCGGGTGATGGCCCATCGTCTCGGCGACCAACGCCACCCGGCTCATGAAGCCCCACGCTTCGCTGAAGTTGCGGAAGCGGTAGGTCTTGCAAATCGCATCGCGATCCTCGGCTTCAGTCCAGCCGGTGAGATGGTCTAGAATGGCGCGGCGATGCGCGCCCATCAGCTTTTCGGGCATCGAAGAACTCCGCTGGAAGGCGGCATTACGAAACGTGGCGGGACACCGGATCGCCGATCAGGCTGAGGAACTCGCGGCGGGTCGAGGCGTTCTCGCGGAATGCGCCCAGCATCCGGCTGGTCACCATCGTGACGCCGGACTTGTGCACCCCGCGGGTGGTCATGCACTGATGCGTCGCCTCGACGACCACGGCGACGCCGTCCGGCTTGAGAACGTCATCGATGCTGTTGGCGATCTGCGCCGTCATCTTCTCCTGGATCTGCAGCCGCTTGGCATAGGTCTCGACGACACGCGCGAGCTTGCTGATGCCGACTACGCGGCCTTTCGGCAGATAGCCCACATGCACCTTGCCGATGATCGGGGCCAGATGGTGCTCGCAATGGGATTCGAAGCGGATGTCGCGCAGCAGCACCATCTCGTCGTAGTTCTCCACCTCCTCGAAGGTGCGCTGGAGATACTCGACCGGGTCCGCCGCGTAACCGGCGAACCACTCCTCGAAGGCGCGGACCACGCGCCCCGGTGTGCCAAGAAGTCCCTCGCGCGACGGATCGTCACCCGCCCAGCGCAGCAGCGTGCGGACGGCGTCTTCTGCCTCGCCGCGGCTCGGCCGGTGCTCCGGGTACCCATTGGGAATGCCTGTAGTAGCGGTCATCTCGTGCTCCCTTCACTTTTGGTCAGCTCAAGCCACGGACCGGCACGGCAGCGCCGTGCACCGCGCGCGCCGCATCGGAGGCCAGGAAGAGAACAACGTCCGCCAACGCCGCGGGCTCCACCCAGCGGCGCGGGTCGGCCTCGGGCATCGCCGCGCGGTTTTCCGGCGTGTCGATGATGGACGGCAGCACGCAGTTGACGTTGATCGCCTGTTCGCGCAGTTCCGCCGCCATCGCTTCGGTCAAACGGATCACAGCATCCTTGGCAGCGCAGTAGGCGCCCATGCGGGCAACGCCATGTTGCGCCGCGGCGGCGCCGACATTGACGATCTTGCCGCCGCGCCCCTCCAGCATGTGCGGGACGACCGCACGAACCGCATGCAGCAGCGTCCGCACGTTGAGGTCGAGGAGGACATCCAATGTCGCGTCCGACGTCTCGTGCACTGCCTCACCCATGCGGAAGCCGCCGGCGATGTTGCACAACACGTCGATCTGCCCGAAGCGCCGCAGCGCCGTGGCGACCGCCGCGTCGACCGATGCGGGGTCGAGCAGATCGGCGGCCAGCAACAGCCGCCGTTCCTCGTCGACGCCGAAGTCGCCCTCCAGCGCCTCGTGCGCCCGGTCGACCAGGACCAGATTGGCGCCGCTCCGGGCGAAGGTGACGGCTACGGCCCGACCAAGATTGCCCGCGGCGCCGGTCACCAGGACCGTACGGTTTTCGAAGTTCATGTGATGTCCTCCCTTCCCTTATTGGTTTGTGCTCAGCCGGCGCGCCGTTTCACAGTGTGATAGGCGCCGCTGCCACGGACGATCACTGCGTCATCGGGCAGAATGGCGCCGGGTTCAAGCTCCGGCTGCTTCCGGATGCGCTCATAGGCCGGGCCGAAGTCGATCCGGGCCAGTTCCAGCAGATCCTCGAAATCATGGATGACGAAGTAGACTTCCTGGAAGTCGTCGATGCGGTACCGCGTCCTCATGACGCGCTCCGTGTCGAAGCGGATGCGGTTTGGCGAGGCGTCCTCCAGCGAGAAAAGAGTCTCGGTGTAGGAGGAGGCGATTCCGGAACCGTAAATGTGCAACCCATCTGGACCGCCGATCAGCCCGAACTCCACCGTATACCAGTAAACGCGTGCCAGGTTCTTCAGAACGCCGAGGCTCTGCGCCCGCAGGCCGCCCACGCCGTAGGCCTGCATGTAGTCGGCAAACACCGGGTGCATCAACATCGGCACGTGGCCGAACACATCGTGGAAGACGTCCGGCTCCTCCAGGTAGTCCAGTTCCTCCGGCTTCCGGATGAACTGGCCGGCCGGGAAGCGGCGGTTGGCGAGGTGATCGAAGAACACCTCGTCCGGCACCAGCCCCGGCACGGCGACGACTTGCCAGCCGGTGCGCTTCATCAGCGCCTCGCTGAGCCGGCGGAAGTCGGGGATCCGGTCGGCGTCCATGGACAGCAGTTGCATCCCTTGGACGAACTCGTCACAGGCACGGCCGGGCAGCAGCCGGCTCTGACGCTCGAACAGCGTCTTCCAGATGCCATGCTCCGCGGCGGTGTAGGCTTCCCAATTCTGGTCGATGGTCCAGTCCGGACGCTCCGGCCGTCCGGACTCGCCGGCCGCGGCTCCGTGCTTCGTCGGTTGCATCGCTTCCCTCCCTTAATTTGTTGTTAACCCTAAAATACCCCAAGCCGCCGGGCATTTTCCGCCTAATGTTGTCTTGAAACCCGGCATGCCGGTCATAATCGGACCGATTTCCGGCGACTGGAGGAGGCATGGCCACGTACCCCGCCCGTGCGCTCTCGCGGGCAGACCGAAAGATCCTGCGTGTGCTGCAGGCCGAGGGCCGCATCACGAATGCCGAACTGGCCGAGCGCATCGGCATGGCACCGTCGCCGTGCCTGCGACGTCTGAAGGCGCTTGAGGCGGACGGCATCATCGAAGGCTACACGGCACGCCTGAACCGCCGGGCGGTGGGGTTCGGGGTGCTGGCCTTTGTCCAGGTCCATTTGGCACAGCACACGGACGAGGCGATCGAGCGTTTTCAGCAGGCCATCATGCGCGTTGACGAGGTGTCGGAGTGCTATGCGGTGATCGGCGATTCCGACTACCTGCTGCGCGTCGTTGCACGCGACCTCGACGACTTGGGGGAGGTCGTGCTGAAGCGGCTGCTGCGGTTGCCGGGCGTGCAGGACGTGCGCTCGACCATCGTTCTCGCGGTCACCAAGGACGCGCATCCTGTACCAGTCGACCTGATCGAAGACGGCGGAGAGTGAGACAGCTTCGTCAACAAGGCCGGATTGGTGGGTGTCGAGATGCCGATCGTATTTCATCGAGTACGGCCAGTGCCGCGGGGGAGAGCATCGCCCCTTCACGCAGGGTGATGCCGATCTGGCGAACGGTCTTCCCCAGATCGACGCGCATTTCAACGAGATCACCCGAGGCGATTTCGTAGTGCAGTTGATGCGGCGAAATGGCGGTCAGCATGTCACTGTTCATGAGCAGTCCTCGGAGAACGGCCAAATCCCCAGTCTCCACCGATGGGATCGGCGGTTCGATCGCGAGTTCGCGGAACGACAGGTCGATGAGGCGGCGCCCCGGCGCTCCGGGTCTCGGCAATATCCAGCGTTGCGGGAGCAGGTTCTTCAGCGATACCGGCGCCCCCAGCAAGGGATGCCCGGCCCGGACGATGATGCCCATGCGGTCTTCGAACAGGCTTTCGGTGATCAGCCCGGCGCTCTTCACATCAATGCGCAGAGCACCGAGGATGAAATCCACGTCACCGTCGCGCAGTCCCGCGACCAAGGTTTCATAGGGGCTTTCCACCGTGGTGACGCGAATGTTCGGATGACGCTGCAGGGCCGCCGCGATGGCCGTCGGCAGAACATGGGTCCTGCCCAGCGGCAGCGCCCCAATGGTGATGCTGCCCTGCATGGTTCCGGCGATGGCGGCGACATCGGATTGCATGTGGCGTAACTCGGCGACGATGCGCTTTCCGCTCGAGATGATCCTGGCGCCCACGTCGGTGGCAACCATTCCCTGCATCATGCGCTGGAACAGCGGTTGACCCAGCGCGTCCTCCATACGGGATAAGGACATGCTGGCGCCGGCCTGCGACAAGCCAACCTGGGCGGCGGCGACTGAAAGGTTGCGCAGTTCGGACACGCTGATCAACAGCATGAGGGCGCGGCCATTGAGTAGCAGGTTGGTGACGGCGTTGCGCTCAACGGCTTGGTGCCGCTTTCCGGTACGGGAGACTTCGTCAAGAGCGCCCGCGATCTCGTTGGTGATCCTGAGCGCCCGATTGTGCACGGCTTCCCCATAGGCATTGAGCAGCATACCACGGGGTTTTCGTTCGAATAGAGAAACACCAAGGCCATGCTCCAGTTCGCCAATGGCACGGGCAATCGCCGATGAGGCTTTGAAGATCGTTGCGGATGATTTGGCAATGGAGCCCGTTTCCGCCACCGAGAGGAAGTCGCGGATGTGGCGCAGGCTGTTCTCAATCCTCTCCGGAGTTGGCACGGGTTCGTTCATCTGGCTTTCCGGAATCCACTAAGTTTGGACGGTAGCGAAGCTTAGCCGGGACCGTTTGCCCAGCACTCTATCTCGACCCCACGCCTTAATCAGTCATCACAAAATACGCAGGCAAGGCCGCGGTTTGGTAATGAGGGTGTGCGGCAAACCTATGGACATAAGCCTATGGATATTAAGAAATTTCGATAACGATTGCTGGATTGCATGGCTGCCGCTTCAGGGTAAGTCATCACAAAATTCGGACGCTCGATCAGAGGGTAGCAACAGCGCGACCGGCTGTTGCGGCTATAATATCGGCCGCCGCTTCAAGTAATGGAGCAAAACGATATCGCTGCGGGTGAACGCGGAACATTCGCCTTCAAGGTCAGACAAACGAGAGAGTGAGGAGGAAGTCATGGCACGGATCATCGGCGGCATCGCCTGTTCCCACACCCCGACCATTGGATTTGCGGTGGACGGTGACAAGCGCAAGGACCCGGTCTGGGCCCCCATCTTCGAGGGTTTCGAACCGGCACGCCGGTGGCTGGAGGAGAAGAAGCCCGACGCATTGTTCATGATCTTCAACGATCATGTGACGTCGTTCTTCTTCGATCACTATTCGGCCTTCACGCTCGGGATCGACACGCAATATGGCGTCGCCGATGAAGGCGGTGGCGAGCGGGATCTGCCTCCGGTGAAAGGACATGCCGCGCTGGCGCACCATATCGGCGCCTCCCTGGTCGCCGACGAATTCGACATGTCCTTCTTTCAGGATAAGCGCCTCGACCACGGCTGCCTGTCGCCCCTGTCGATGCTGTGCGACCATCGCGACGGTTGGCCGGTGCCGATCGTGCCGCTCGCGGTTGGGGTGCTGCAGTTCCCGATCCCGTCGGCGGCACGCTGCTACAAGCTCGGCCGGGCGCTGCGCACGGCGATCGAGAGCTATCCCGAGGATATTTCGGTGGCGATCATCGCCACCGGCGGGCTGTCCCACCAGGTTCATGGTGCGCGGGCCGGCTTCAACAACACCGAGTGGGATCACCAATTCCTTGAGCTTTTCGAGAACGATCCCGAAGCGCTGACCCGCCTGACCATCGCCGATTACGCCGAGCTTGGCGGCGTCGAAGGGGCCGAGGTGATCATGTGGCTGATCATGCGCGGCGCCCTGTCGGCGAACGTCACCAAGCTGCACCAGTCCTACTACCTGCCGTCGATGACCGGCATCGCCACCGTGGTCTACGAGAACCGCGACCAGCCCCTGCCCAAGGACAAGGGGCCAGAGCAGCGCCAGCGGATCAATCATCAGCTCGCCGGCGCCGAGACCATCCCCGGCATTCATCCCTTTACGCATGCCGTCAGCGTCAAGGCCTATCACCTCAACAAGTTCCTGCACCGGATGATCGACCCCGCCCATCGCCAGCGCTTCCTCGACGAGCCGGAAGCGGCATTTGCCGCCGCCGGGCTCAGCGAGGAGGAGAAGGACATGGTCCGCCGGCGCGACTGGGACGCCATGATCCGCTACGGCGTCATCTTCTTCATGCTGGAAAAGCTGGGCGCGGTGGTCGGCGTTTCCAATCTGCACATCTACGCCGCCATGCGCGGCGAGACGCTGGAGCAGTTCCAGGCCACCCGCAATGCCCCGGGCGCCCTCTATTCGGTGGCGGGCAAGAAGGGCATGGCAAATCTCGCCTGGGACAAATCCAAGTAAGCGCGCGGACTTCAGGGAGACAGGACCACACCCCATGATCATCGACATCCACGGCCACTACACCACCGCCCCCAAGGCTCTGGAGGAGTGGCGCACCCGGCAGATCGTCGGCCTCACCGACCCCTCCCAGGCGCCCAAGGTGTCGGACCTCAAGATCGGCGACGACGATCTGCGGGAGAGCATCGAGACCAACCAGTTGGCCAAGATGCGCGAACGCGGGTCGGATCTGACGGTATTCTCGCCGCGGGCGAGCTTCATGGCGCACCATATCGGTGATTTCCAGACCTCCTCGACCTGGGTCGCCATCTGCAACGAGCTGTGCCACCGCGTGGCACAGCTCTTTCCCGACAATTTCATCGGCGCGGCCATGCTGCCGCAGTCGCCGGGCGTCGATCCCAAGACCTGCCTTCCCGAAATCGAGAAATGCGTCAAGGAGTACGGCTTCGTCGCCATCAACCTCAACCCCGACCCCTCGGGCGGCCACTGGACATCGCCGCCGCTCTCCGACCGCCACTGGTACCCGATCTACGAGGCCATGGTGGAGTACGAGCTGCCGGCCATGATCCACGTCTCGACGTCGTGCAACGCCTGCTTCCACACCACCGGCGCCCATTACCTGAACGCTGACACCACGGCCTTCATGCAATGCCTGACCTCGGATCTGTTCAAGGACTTCCCCACCTTGAAGTTCGTCATCCCCCATGGCGGCGGGGCGGTGCCCTACCACTGGGGCCGGTTCCGCGGCCTGGCGCAGGAGCTTAAGAAGCCGCATCTGCGCGAGCATCTGCTGAACAACATCTTCTTCGACACCTGCGTCTACCACCAGCCGGGCATCGACCTGCTGACCAAGGTCATTCCGGTCGACAACATCCTGTTCGCGTCCGAAATGATCGGTGCCGTGCGTGGCATCGACCCGGAGACCGGGCACGCCTACGACGACACCCGCCGCTACATCGAGGCGACGCTGAACCTCTCCGCCGAGGACCGCTTCAAGGTCTACGAGGGCAACGCGCGCCGCGTTTACCCCCGCCTCGATCGGGCGCTTAGGGCCAAGGGAAGGTAACCACCATGAGCATGAATCCGGTCGCGGGTTCCTTCACCTTGCCCGTATTGTACCGCTTCATCAGCACGTCGCCACGCGGTCCCGGGATATCGGTGGGGGGCGACGAGACCGACATCACAATCGCCGACCAATGGCAGTATCTGTACGGAGTTATCGACGCCAACGGTAACTGGAGCCAAGGTGGGTGCCCCGCGCCTTTAAGGGAACTCTTTCACTTCCTTTCGGTTAGCGCTTCGGTTCCCCTTATCCGGGGTGGTGATCATGAAACCTCTTCTCGCGGCTGCCGCAGTCATTGCAACGCTGTTGTTTGCGGCCTCGGACGCCTCGGCCTTTGGATCGGCCGGGGGCGGTGCGCAGGTGCGGCGCATTCCCGTCCGCCCTATCGACGGTCCGCTGGGGTGTCTCCACAACCAAACACCACCGGCCTGCAGTCCTCGTGGTGAGTCACGAAATGGCTCGGCAGTGGGGGCAGAAGTTCGGCCGCGAGATCGCCGACCGCATCCGCCCGTGACGCCTGGCGGCGGAGGGGAAATGGCACCTCGATGAGGTGGTGATCACGTTCGCCGGGGTGCTAAGCGCTTGCTGCGCAAGCTGCTCGAGAAGCCCGTGCCACCCGCGTCCAGGCCTTTGAAGATCTGGGCGGAGGTCATCGGTGCCCGCTCGGCTGCGTAAGCGATCACCTTCCTGCATCGCACCATGAGTCTGTCGTCAGATCCACAAGCCGCAAAACAACTCAAGAACGTTCTAGTGATAAGGCCCTCGCGTTCAGCTTGTTACCAAGCTTTGCGTCGGCCTCATCTCTCCTTCTTAGCGCATGCCAATACTCTCCATGCTCCTCTATTGGCTGAATAGAGCAGTAGGACCATTGACTGGATTCTGTGGTACAGCCATATTCCGAAAGGATAAAGTCACTTCAAAAGATGTAACGCAATATGGTTGCTTACCACCTGTACGACCTGCACCAATCCATGCTGCAGCCGTTCGGCTGGTTGGCGGAAGGCGTTCGGCGCACGATGCACCTTCCAGACCTACCGAACCTCCACGCTCCGATGACGCGTTTGACCTTTGCCGGTGCTTCGTTGTTGGAGCGCGCCACCCGGCGCTTCGGCAAACCGTCCTTTGGACTCCAGGAAACGACGGTGAACGGCGATCGGGTGCGCGTCGGCGAAGAGGTCGTCCTTGCCAAGCCGTTCTGCAACCTGTTGCACTTTGTCAAAGACGCGGACGTCGTACAGCCGCGCGTTCTTATCGTCGCACCGATGTCCGGGCACCATGCCACGCTGTTGCGCGGCACGGTGGAAGCGATGCTGCCAGACCACGACGTCTACATCACGGACTGGACAGATGCGCGGCTGGTGCCGCTGTCGAAGGGTCGTTTCGACCTTGATGACTACATCGACCACGTCATCGCATTCCTGCACCACCTGGGCCCGCAGACCCACGTCCTGGCCGTCTGCCAGCCGACAGTACCGACACTGGCCGCGGTGTCGTTGATGGCCTCGGCCGACGACGACATGCAGCCGCGCTCCATGGTGCTGATGGGGGGACCGATCGATCCGTCGGCCAACCCGACGGTCCCGGTGAAGCTGGCGACCTCGCGCCCGCTGTCGTGGTTCGAGCGCACGGTTATTTCACGCGTACCGGTGTACTACCCCGGCGCGCTACGTCGGGTGTACCCGGGCTTCGTCCAGCTCACCGGCTTCATGTCGATGAATCTGGACCGCCACATCAACGCGCATCTGACTCTGTTCCGCGACCTGGTGCGCGGCGATGGCGAGTCGGCTGCCGCGCATGAGCGCTTCTATGACGAATACCTCGCCGTCATGGATCTGACCGCGGAGTTTTACCTACAAACCATCGACACCGTCTTCCAGAAGCAGTCGCTCGCCAGGGGCACCATGGTGTCGCGTGGCCGCCCGATCGAGCCGGCGGCGATTCGCCGAACCGCCTTGATGACCGTCGAAGGCGAGCTGGACGACATCTCCGCCCCTGCCCAAACGGTGGCCGCGCACCGGCTGTGCTCCAACCTGCCCGAAAAGATGCACCGCAACCACCTGCAGGAGGGAGCCGGCCACTACGGCATCTTCAACGGCCGGCGCTGGCGCGAACAGGTCATGCCGAAGGTGCGCGATTTCATCCGTGAGCACGACTGATACCCTCGAGCGAAAGTCCTGACACACTTGCCCCCACCCTAACCCCCGCTCTCGGCGACAGCTCTCGCACATTGCCTTTCGCGCTTTCCTCCGGAAAGCGCTTCTCGCGGGATCCTTGATCCCGCTGACAGCGTCAGGCGATGCTGCGCATCGCCGAGAGCTGGCGGCAGCCCTTTGCAAGGCAAAGGGCGAGAGCTCTGCAATGTGCTGCCGCCGGGGGCCAAAGGACTCGCCTCTCGTCCGGTCCATTGGACCGGACTGGCGGCAGGCGGGTCCCGCCGGGACCCGCTGAGAGCCTGACGCCGGCAGCGCAAGCGAAGCTTGCGCGAGAGCTGCGCAGGGGAGGGGACTCGGCCGCTTGGCGCTTGTGAACTGGTCCTCAGCCGGATGCCCCGCACCGAAAAATGCGGAAGGGCCAGTTCCTGAAGACGTTTGACAAGTGCTATGTTCAGCGGTGGCCGTTGAAAATCATGCTGGCCACCCGTTCCCTGGCCGCGATGCCTGGAGAATGACGGTCGCAGGGCTTCTGCGGAGGCCGAGTTCGGTGGCGGCTGTTCGATCATGGTCCTGGAGGAAAGATGCTGAGCATCCGATTCCTCGGGGAGATGGAAGTCTCGCGCGACGGCAAGCGGCTCGAACTACCGCGTTCCAAGAAGACGCGCGGCCTTCTCGCCTATCTGGCTCTAGCCGGTCGTCCGGTCCGGCGCGAGCGCCTGTGCGCCCTCTTTTGGGAGATTCCCGATGACCCGAAGGGGGCATTACGATGGAGCTTGAGCAGGCTCCGCCCGATCCTCGATGAGCCTGGCCGCACCCGCATTTACGCCACACGCGAGATGGTGGCCTTTGAGCCCGGGGGAGCTCGGATCGACCTTCTGGACGTGAAAGCCCAGGCCGTTACCGGCTTTGACGCGCTCGACATCCAGGCGTTGGCGGCACTGGAACGGGAATTTCAGGGGGAGTTCCTGGAGAACCTGGAGCTCCCGGACTGCCACGAGTTCCAGGCATGGCGCGTGGCGATCCGAGATGAGGCCCGCGCGTTTCATGCGCGCATCCTCGCTGCACTGGTCGATCGGTTGCACGGCGATCCGGAGGCGGCACTGCCCTATGCCCGAGGCGCCATCCGGCTCGATCCCATCAATCTTACCGCCCACCACGCCTTGCTCAGGCTGCTCGTCGCAGCGGGACGGAAGGAGGCCTCCGAGGAACAGTACAAGATCGCCCTCCGCCAACTCCAGACGCACGGCGTCGCCACCGCCCCGCTTGTCCTTGCTTGGCGGGAACTCCGGAAAACGACGCCCGCCCCGGCACCGCTTCCTGCCTCCGACGCGGCCCCGTCGGGGCCTACGAAGGACCTGAGCGTCGACGGCGAGGCCCCCGGGTCGCGGGCCGGCTCTTCCCCGACCCCCGCAGCCGGAACCGTAGAACGCAAGTACGTGACTGTCCTCGTGGCGGCCCCGTCGGAGCCGAGCGCCTGGGACTACGACGCCGATCCGGAACTGATCTTCGCACGGACCGAACCCCTTTTGAACGCGGTGGAAACGGCTGTGGGTCGCTTCGGCGGCATCGTCAGCAGCCGGACGGGCGACGGCATCACGGCCGTCTTCGGGGCGCCGCTTGCGCATGAGGACGACGCCGTACGCGCCTGCCTCGCAGCGCTCGCCGCACGCGATGCGTTGGGCCATGGACCTTCGCCCGGCCTGCTGGGGATCGGGCTCCATTCGGGCATGGTCGTGGTTCGGATGAAGAGCGACCCGGGATCTTCGGGTGTGGAGGCCGTGGGGCCCGTCGTGCGGATCGCGGAGCAGGTCCAGCGCTCTGCTGCTGCAGGCATGATCGTCCTCAGCCACGAGACGCTGCGCCGTGCCGAAGGCTTCGTGCAAACCCGCCCGCTCGATGCCCTCGCCATGGGATCCGAGCCGCTGCCGACCTATGTGCTCGAGGCCCAGGCACCGCTCCGGTCACGGTGGCAGATCCGGGCCGCAAGGGGCCTGTCACGCTTCGTCGGACGGCAAGCCGAAGTGGCCGCGCTGCGGCGTACCTTGGAGCGCGCCGGACACGGGCGCGGCGAGGTCGTGGCCCTGGTCGGCGAGCCGGGGGTCGGCAAGTCCAGACTGGTGCATGAGTTCCTCCGGGACGCTGCACGGAGGGGCTGGGACATCCGTGAAACGAGCACGAGCCCGCATGACTCCCAAGCCTTCCTGCCGGTGATACGGCTGCTGCGCGATTGGTTCGAGGTCGAGGATCGGGACTCCCAAACAGCCGCCGAGAGGGTTGAGGCGATGGCCCGAGAATGGCTGTCCGACCCGGCCTCCCACCTCCCGGCCATCCTGACGCTTCTCGACCTGCCCGTAGCGGACAGGGCTTGGGCAACGTCGAGCCCGCAGCGCCGCCGACACCAGACCATCGAGGCCGTCAGGGCCCTGATCGTGCAACGGAGCCGTCGGCGTCCCCTGATCCTCGTCGTCGAGGACCTGCATTGGCTCGACGCCCAGACGCAGAGCGCTCTGGACGCGATCGTCGAGGGGTTGGGTGGTCTTCCGATGATCCTTCTGGTCACGTTCCGGCCGGGATACCGGCACCATTGGAGCACCAAGACCTATTTCAGCAGCGTGCGGCTGGACCCGTTCACGGAAGCCGAGGCCGAGGGGTTCCTCGATGCGGCGCTTGGGCCGGACCACTCGCTGCTCGGCCTGAAGCGCTCGCTGGCCTTGCGTACCGAGGGCACACCGCTGTTCTTGGAGGAGGCCATCAAGGCGCTTGCCGATTCCGGAACCCTCGTGGGGGCGCCTGGCGCCTACCGGCTTGCGGATACCCAGGGAGTCTTCGACCTTCCCTCCTCGATCCAGGCGATCATCGCCTCACGCATCGACCTGCTTCCACCGCGGGCCAAGGCGTTGCTCCAGGTCGCGTCGGTGATCGGCCGCGACGTGCCGGTCGCGCTGCTCCGCCGGGTGGCCGGCCTGGATGATCAGGATCTGTATGCGTCCCTCGCGGAACTGCAATCCGCTGAGTTCTTGTTCGAGACGCGGCTGCCGCCCGAGCTGGAATACACCTTCAAGCATGCGCTCACCCATGAGGTCGCTTATTCCAGCGTGCTGCGGGAACGGCGGCGCGAGTTGCACGTCGAACTCGTCCGCACCATCGAGGAGCTCTTTCCCGATAACCTCGATGAGCAGGTCGATCACTTGGCGCGTCACGCGTCTGCCGGCGGCCTCCGGGAGAAGGCGATCCGTTATCTCTTCCGGGCGGCCGAGAAGGCCATCAAGCGCTCCGCGCATCTCCAGGCGGCCGACCTGCTCAAGCAGGGGCTGGAGATCATCGCCGAGGCGCCGGAGACCCCGGATCTGCTGCGCACGGAACTCGGCTACCAGAAGGCGCTGGGCGTCACGATGATGGCCGCCCGGGGTTGGGGCGCGCGCGAAGTCTCGGAAGCCTATACGAGAGCCCGAGAGCTCAGCGAGCGCATCGGCGACGACCGCGAGCTGTTCGTGGCGATGCGGGGGCAGGGGCAGTTCCACATGATTCGCGGCGAGCTGGACACCGCTCGCGCCATCGGCGAGCGCTGCATCGCCCTGTTCTCGGGGACGGGGGACCATGCGGTGCACCTGGAGACCAATCACCTGTTCTGGAGCAACAGCTTCTTCATGGGGGACTTCGAACGTGCCGCCGCACATGCGGCACGGGGAATCGCGACTTACGAGCGGGACCGCGATCACGGCCTGACGTTCATCTATTCGGGCCATGACCCCGGGGTGTGCTGCCGGGCATTTTCGGGGCTTACCCTGTGGCAGCGGGGGCAGCCCGACACTGCGGTCCGGCGCTGTCTCGAGGCCCTGGAACTGGCCGAAGGGCTGTCCCACCCGCTTACACTTGCGCTGGCCCACTGGGCGCTCAGCTATGTCCACCTGTTCCGCCGGGAGCCGGCCGAGGCCCGCCGCTGGGCGGAAATGGAGATTGCCGTGTGCGAGCGGTATCTTCTTCCGCTCCTGCTCTCCCAGGGGCTGTTCCAGCTCGGCTGGGCGTTGGCTGCGGAAGGCGACTTGGCGGCGGGGATCGCGCGGATGGAGGAAGGGCTCGACGCGATCCAGGCCACGGGGGCCGAGATGGGCTTGCCCTACTTCATAGCCCTGCTGGGTGAGGCGTACGCGCGGGCCGGACGGGTGAGAGAGGGACTCCGAAAGGTCGATCTCGCGCAGGAGTCGGCCTCCCGCCACGGCGCCAACCTCCAGCAGCCGGAACTCTTGCGGCTCCGAGGTGAATTGCTGCTGATGGGCGGCGCCCCTGCGTTCCACGCCGCCGAGGGCTGCTTCCGGGAGGCCATGGCGTCGGCGAGGGCACAGGGCGCCGTGCTGCCGGAACTCCGCGCCACGACGAGCCTGGTACGGCTTCTTCGCCACTGTGACCCGACCGTCAACACCAGGGAGATCCTGGAGCCTTTGGTTGCTCGCCTCTCCGAGGGCCTGGACACACCGGACGTCCGCGACGCAAGGGATCTGCTGGGTGGCTGAGAGCGCGCTTCGACCAAGCGATATTCACCACGCCTACGCGGCGCCGTCCCGGGCGAGCAGCTCGTCGTGCATGACCTCCTCCAGGTGCCCCATGCGGCCGACCACGAGGACCCTGTCGGCATTGCGAATGGTCGCCAAGCGGTGGGCAATCACCAGGGTCGTCCGCCCCTCCGACAGTTCCTGAAGCGACTGCTGGATCTCGCGCTCCGTCTGCGTGTCGAGGGCGGAGGTCGCCTCGTCGAGGATGAGGATCGGCGGATTCTTGAGGAACATGCGCGCGATCGTCATGCGCTGCTTCTGTCCGCCGGACAGCTTCACGCCGCGCTCACCGATGATGGTGTCGAGACCATCGGGCAGTGAGTCGATCAGGGTGTCGAGACGCGCGCGCCGCGCGGCCTCCAGGATCTCGTCGTCGGTGGCGTCCAGCCGGCCGTAGGCGATGTTCTCACGGATGGTGCCGCCGAACAGGAACACGTTCTGCTGAACGATGCCGATCTGGCGGCGCAGCGAGGCAAGCGTCATGTCGCGGATGTCGATGCCGTCGATGGTGATCGAGCCGCTGCCGATCTCATAGAAGCGCGGCAGCAGCGAACAGATCGTCGTCTTGCCGGCCCCTGAGGGACCGACGAAGGCGACGGTGGTGCCGGCCTCAATGGAGAGGTCGACACCTTGGAGGACTGGGCGGTCGCTGCCGTACCCGAAGGTCACGCCAGTGTAGCGGATGTCTCCCTTGAGCGGCGGCGCCGGAACGGCGTGCGGGGCGTCGGCGATGTCCGCCCGGGTGTCGAGCAGCTCGGTGTAGCGCCGGAAGCCGGCGATCCCCCGCGGATAGGTCTCTATGACCGCGTTGATCTTCTCGATCGGTCGGAAGAAGACGTTGACCAGCAACAGGAAGGCGAAGAACCCACCGTGGCTGAGTTCCCCGGCCAGCACGTAATGCGCGCCCGCCAGCATGACGACGATCAGGATCAGCCGCATGCTTAGGTAGCTCAGGGTCGTCGAGAACGCCATGATGCGGTAGGCGTCGAGCTTGGTCCGGCGGTAGCGCGCGTTGTCGCGGGCAAACAGGCTGCGCTCGTGCTCCTCGTTGGTGAACGCCTGCACCACACGCATGCCGCCGACGTTCTCTTCGATGCGGACGTTGAAATCGCCGACGCGGGAATAGAGCGCCTGCCAGTTGCGCGTCATGCGGCCGCCGTAGCGGCTGGTCAGCCAGGCGATGATCGGGACGACGACCGCGGTGATCAGCGCCAGCGGCGGGTGCACCGCCAGCATCAGGCCGAAGGCGCCGACAAAGGTCATCACGGCGATCAGCAGGTCTTCCGGCCCGTGGTGGGCGACCTCGCCGATCTCCTCCAGATCGCGGGTGACGCGGGCCACGAGGTGCCCGGTCTTGCTGTTGTCGTAGAAGCTGAAGGAGAGCTTCTGCAGATGATCGAAGCTCTTCCGGCGCATCTCCGTCTCGATGTTGACGCCGAGCTTGTGGCCCCAATAGACCACCACCGCCATCAGTCCGCCATTGGCGGCGTAGACCGCGAGCAGCGCCGCCGAGGCGAGAACGATCAGCGGCCAGTCCTGAGTCGGCAGCAGCCGGTCCACGAACGACCGGACGGCCATGGGGAAACCGAGCTCCAACAGGCCGGACAGCACGGCGCAGCAGACGTCCAGGATCAGCAGGCCCTTGTAGGGGCGATAGTAGGCGAGGAAACGACGGAGCATGCTTCCACTCTCGACGGTGGCGGGGAGCTAACGGGAACGGGGACCGTCGCGGCCGAGCAGCCAGACCAGATACGGGCCGGCGAGCAGCGAGGCGAACAGGCCGAGCGGCAGTTGGTAGGGGAACGCGGCCATGCGGGCGAGCCAGTCGGACGCCACCATCAGGCCACTACCGATCAGGACGGCGCCGGCGCCGTGCGCCAGCGGGCGCCCGAGCCCGAGCAGGCGGGCGAGATGCGGCGCGACCAGCCCGATGAAGCTCAGCGGCCCGACGAACAGCGATGCCGTTGCCGTAAGCAGGCCTGCGAGCACGACCAGCAGCGTCCGGCAACGGTGCACCGGCAGGCCGAGCGCCCGCGCGGTCACGTCGCCCAACGGCAGGATCTCCAGCCACCGCGCCATGAAGGGCAGGGGGGCCAGCAACGCCGCCGCCGCGACGGCGCACAGCCAGGCCTCGGCCGGCGTTGCGTCGTTCGTGGATCCGCTCAACCAGCGCAGCAGATCGAAGGCCTGCGGTGAGCCGGTGGCGATGACCGCGGTCAACACGGCGCTGCACAGCGCGCTCATGGCGATGCCCGCCAGCAGCAGCCGCTCCGGCCCCAGCCCGGCGCGGCGCGACAGGGCCAGCATGGCCGCGAGCACCGTGGTCGCACCGACGGCGGAGGCCGTGACCTGGACGCCGAGGCCGGGAGCGGCGACGGCGAACAGCGCCGCGGCCAGTCCGACGCCGGCACCGCTGCCGACGCCGAGCATCTCGGGACTGGCCAGCGGGTTTGCGGTGACGCGTTGCAGCACCATTCCAGCCGCCGCCAGCATCGCGCCGGCCACCGCCGCGACGGCGACGCGCGGGCCACGCCACGCCAGAAGATCGGCGAAGAGGGCGCCGGTGGATACGGTCCACCCCTGCGGCCCGTACCCCACGGTGACGGCGATGGCGATGGCGCCGAGCGTACCGGTGCCGAGGGCGACCAGCAGGGCGGCGGGCCGAGCGGTCCGCCGCGCGGGCGCCGGCCGCGCGTTCAGCGAGGGCCACTCAAACATCCGAACGCGCGGCAGCAGCCACAGCAAGAGCGGTCCGCCGAGCAGCGCCGTGGCGGCGCCGGTCGGCACCCTCTCGCCGCCGGCTCCGGCCAGGAGCTGGACGAGACCGTCGGTGAGCCACAGGAGAAGCGCGCCGATCAGGGGGGCTGCGATCAGCCTCTCACGCTGCGACCGCGCGCCGCTGAGCTGCGCCAGGGCCGGCGCGGCCAGCCCGATGAAGCTGATCACGCCGACCTCCGCCGTCACCGTCGCGGCGAGCCAGACGGCGACGCCCACCACGGCGAAGCGGGTCGCGTGGAGCGCCACGCCGAGGCTGCGCGCGCTCGAATCGTCCAGGCCGAGGATGGCGAGCGGCCGGGTCAGGAGCATCGCCGCCCCGACACCGATCACCAGCCGCGCGGTGATGGTCAGCGTCGGCCCCCAGCCTTGCTGGGCGAGTGATCCGCCGCCCCAGATGAACAGCGAGAACAGGTATTCGCCATTGGCCAGGATGAGCGCGGCGCTGGCCGTGGTGGCGGTCAACGCCACCATCATGCCGGCCAGCACCACCGCGACGGGCTCCAGCCCGCGCCGCCAGGTGAGCGCCAGGATCAGCCCGACCGCCGCGAGCCCGCCGCCGAGCGCCACGCCCTCGCGGGCACTTTCCATCAGCGCCGGGGCGTGGATCGCCGCGACCGTCATGGCGAGCTGCGCCCCGGCGGACACACCGAGTGTCGAGGGTTCCGCCAGCGGGTTGCGGAGCACGCGCTGAAGCAGAAGCCCGGCCAAGCCCAACGCCGCACCGGCGACGAGCGCCACCGCCATGCGTGGCAGCACGCTGTGGTACAGAATGATGGCGTCGAGATCCGGAGTGTTCGCGCCTGACCCCGCCGGCAGCGGCCCGGTGATGCGGACGGCCGACAAGAAAGCAGCCGCCAGTGCCAATCCGCTCCACAGCAGGAGGGGCCGCGGCAGCATCGCACGCTCAGCCATGCGTCCGCCTGCCCTGTTCGCGCAGGGCCTCGGCGGCAAGGCGCGCGAAGCGCACCGCGGCCGGCAGTCCGCCGAAATGGTTGACCGGCGCGATGGTCGCCACGCGGTTGTCCCGCACCATCGGCAGCGCCTCCCACAGCGCGCTGTCGGCCAGCGTCCGGCGCGCCTCGGCCGGTACGGGCTCTACGACCAGGACGGTGGCGTCCGGCACCCGCGCCAGCGCCTCGATCCCCAGCGGGGCGGCCGCAGCGTAGCTGGTGCCCGTCGTCCAGGCGTTCTCGAAGCCAAGCCGGTCGAGCACGTCGCCGAACATGCTGTCGGCGCCGAACGCCCGGATGTGGCGGGCGTCGCCGACGCTGATCACGAACACGGGGCGGCGCGGCACGCCGTGCAGCGCGGCGCGGAGGCCGGCGATGGTCTCGTCGGCGCGGGCGACGGCGGCGCGCGCTTCCGCGTCGCGGCCGAGCACTTGGCCCAGGGTGGCGGTCGCCTCCGCCGCCCGCGCATAGGGCGGCACGCCCGGCTCGTACACCGGCAGGGACAGCACCGGGGCGATGCGTTCCAGGGCGCCGCGCTGGCGTTCGTAGAAGTTGGAGATGAGGATGAGGTCGGGTGCTGCGAGGCGAAGGGCCTCGTAGTTCGGCGTGCCGCGTAGTCCGATGTCGGCGACCGTGGACGGTACCCTCGGCTCGACGGCGATCTGACGGAACTGGAGCAGCTCCGTGGCGGCCACGGGGACGACGTCCAGCAGCAACGCGGTCTCCAGGGCCGCCCAGTCGATCGCCGCGACGCGCCGCCCGCCGGCGCAGACGGCTGCGGGGGCAAGCAGAAGCCCGGTGGCGAGCCCTAGCACCCGGCGCCGCGTGATGACCGCGCTCACCGGACGTACCCGATCGGCTGGCCGGTCGCCGGGTGCGGCAGGATGCCCATGGCGATGCCGTAGATGTCGGCGAGCATCTCGCTGGTCATGATCGCCTCGGGCGGGCCTTGCGCGATGAGGGTCCCGTTGCGCAAGGCCAGGATCTCGTCGCACAGGCGCGCGGCCATGTTGATGTCGTGCAGCACGATGACGGCGCCGATGCCGCGCGCGCGGCTCAGCGTGCGCACCAGCCCCAGCATCTCGACCTGATGCGCGATGTCGAGGGCGGAGGTCGGTTCGTCGAGGAGCAGGCACCGCGCGTCCTGCGCGATCATCATGGCCAGCCAGACGCGCTGGCGCTCGCCGCCCGACAGGCTGTCCACCAGCCGGTCGGCGAGCGGGTAGAGTCCGGTCTCGGCCAGAGCCTCGGCCACCTTGGCCGCGTCCTCGGCGCCGAAGCGGCCGAGCGCGCCGTGCCAGGGAAAGCGCCCCAGCGCCACCAGTTCGCGGACCGTCAGGCCTTCGCCCGCCGGCGTGAACTGCGGCATGTAGGCGACGGCCCGCGCGAAGTCGCGGTCGGTGAACCGCGACAGGTCGTCGTCTAGGAAGCGGATGCGCCCGGCGCTCGGTGCCTGCTGGCGGGCGAGCATGCGGATCAGCGTGCTCTTGCCCGACCCGTTGGGTCCGACGAGGCCGTGGATCCGCCCCGGCTCCAGCCGGAACGACAGGCCGGAGACGATCCGCCGCCCGCCGACGGCGAACTCCACGCCGTCGACGTCGTACAGGGCTGGGTGCACCGCGCTGCTCACGGCCTCACCACGTCATGTGGGCCTTCAGCAACGCCGTCCGTCCCTCGGCATAACCGCAGGAGAACTGCGTCTGGCAGCTCGCCACGTAGGTCTTGTCGAACAGGTTGTTGGCGACGACGTCGACGCCCCAGTTGTCCTTCCGGTAGCCGAGGCGAGCGTCGAAGACCGTGGCGGACGGGACCTTCAGCGTGTTCTCGTTGTCCGCCCACGAGGAGCCGATGTAGCGCACGCCGCCGCCCACGACCACGCCGTCGAGGATGCCATCCGCGAAGGTGTAGTCGAGCCCGACCGAGGCCTGCCGCTCCGGCACGATGAACGGCGTCTTGCCGATCAGGTTCGGGTCGGCGTCCTCCTTGATGTCCAGGTCGAGGACGGTGACGGCGGCGGTCGCCCTGAGGTTGCGGGTGACGTTCACCTTGGCCTCGATCTCCACGCCCTGCGAGTTGACCTCGCCGATCTGCGTCTCCGCGAGGAAGGGGCCGGTCACGACGTTCTTCCGCGTCAGGTCGAATAGGGCCACCGTGAACAGGCCGTCGACCCAGGTCGGGCGGTACTTGACGCCGACCTCGAACTGCCGCCCGCTCTCCGGCTTGAAGGCGCCGGCCGCCGACGAGCCGAGCACGGGGTTGTAGAAGGTCGAGGTGCTTGCGTACGGGGTGAGGCCGTTGCCGAATTCGTAGGCGATGCCGGCGCGGCCGCTGAGCTGGCCGTCCGTGCTTTCAAAGGCGGGCAGCCCCTTCGCCTTGATCCAGACGCGGTCGTAGCGGCCGTTCAGGGTGACCAGCCAGCCCTGGCCGAAGCGCGCCTGGTCCTGGGCGTAGAATCCGAGCTGGTTCATGGTCAGCGTCTGGTCGATGTAGGGGGTGCGGACCCCCTGCACCGCGCCGTAGACCGGGTTGGTGGCGCTGATCGGGGTGGCCGGGCCGGTCGCCTGCACTTGGTCCATGCCGTAGTAGCGGTAGTCGATGCCGGCCAGGGCGGTGTGCTCGACCGGCCCGGTCTGGAGCTTGGCCTGGAGCTGGTTGTCGAGCAGGACGGTGTTGACTTCCGTCTCGTGCTCGAAGTTGATCCGCGACAGCAGGTTGTCCGGGTCGGTCGGCCGCGGCGAGAAGCCGGCATAGCCGAAGGGATAGAGCGAGATCTCGTGGATCTTGGCGTAGCCGTAGCGGGCGTTCTGGCGCACGGTCACGTCGTTGTCGAAGCCGTGCGCGAACTCGTAGCCGATGGAGGCCTGCCGGCGCAAGTAGGTGTCGATGCTCGGCTCTGTGAAGTTGGCCTCGCGGCGGATCCGGCCGAACGGCGCATCCACGACCGTGCCGACATAGGGGAGGAACGCGCCGCCGTTGTGCGTCTCGTCGATGTAGGTGTAGTTCGAGAGCACCGTCAGGCTGGTGCGGTCATTTGGCGTCCAGGTCACGCTTGGCGAGATGGTGCCGCGGAAGCCGTCCTCGAAATCGGTGTAGCCGTCGCCGCCAGCGATGCGGCCGGTGAGCCGGTAGGCCAGCGTTTCGCCCACCCTGTCGCTGGCGTCGAAGCCCAGGTACGCGGTGCCGGCGTCGTTGATCCCGGTTTCGACGTAGCGTAGGCGCGTTCCGTCCGGCCGCTTGCTGACATAGTTGATCAGCCCGCCCGGGTTGCTGCCGCCGTAGAGGACGGACGAGGCGCCGCGCAGCACCTCGATGCGCTCAAGGCCGAAGCTGTCGACGAACATTCCGCCGAATCCGAAACCGTAGAGCTGCAACCCATCCTGGTAGACGCCGGTCTGCGTTGCCTGGAAGCCACGGATGAACATCCAGTTCGTATCAGAGTCCGGGCCGAAGGGCTGGCTGAAGACGCCGGTGGTGTAGCGCAGCACCTCGTCAACCTTCTGGGCGCCACGGTCGTCCATCTCCTCTCGCCCGATGACCGAGACAGACTGGGGGACTTCCTCGACCGGCGTGTCCGTCTTAGATCCCGTCGTGGTGCGCTTGGCCACGTATCCGTTGACCGGGCCGGTCGCCGTCTCGCCCGCTCCGCCGACCACAAGCTGGTCGAGCACGATCGGCTTATTCGACTCCTGCGAATAGGACATCGCCGGCCACAGCACGGCAGCCGCCGCCGTTGTGTTCAGAAGGAAAGACGCCAATCCCCTCCGTCGAATATACATCATGCCTCTTACTCTCTGAATATGGCCGAGCGACGTCAAAGCGCGCCTATTATCGATAGGTGCACTTGGCCCGTACTGGGGCAGGGGGCAGATAACATGACTGGCGACGGTGATATTGAACCGTTTTATGGTGGGTTGGACGATCTTTAGGCTTTTTGCGCGATCACCGGTCAAGCCGCCCGGCTGCGCTGCCAGACCGCCGGAGTCGTTCCCACGACCTGCCGGAACACGCGCGTCAGGTGCGCCTGGTCGGAGAACCCGGCGGCAGCCGCCGCCGCCGCCGGGGTCATGTTCGGCTTAGCGAGGAGTATCTTGGCCCGGTCGATCCGCGCCCGCATCTGCCATTTGTGCGGCGGCATGCCGGTTGAGGCCTTGAACGCCGAGCAGAAATAGGATTGCGACAAGCCCGTCAGATCGGCCAGTTCCTGCAACCGGATGTTCCGGTCGCAGTTGTCCTCGATGTATTCGATCGCCCGCTTTAATTGACGCGGCGGCAACTGGCCGCGCTTACGGTCGCTCTTCGGCGCGACGCGCAGCAACGCAACGAGGAGGGCGGAGACAAGGCTGTCGCCATACAGATCGTGGAGCGCGCCAGATTCAACGCATTCTGCCGCGATCAAGCGGGCCAAGCCGAACAGGCGGTCATCGGAGAATTTAAGACGCGGCGTCTCAACGACCTCGTTGTCGAGTTCGTCAGGCAAACGCGAACCAAGCGCGGCCATATCGAAATGCAGGTCGAGGTGCTTGAGGCGTTGGATGTTCTCCACCCTCGACCAGACCCGCAATCCCGCTGGGACATAGCTCATCGGTTGCCGATCAACCGGACGGCGAGACCTGTCATGGTCGGGGGAAGCCGTGACGTGGATATCGCCGTCGCCAACCTGGTCAAGGACCACGACCAGACGCGGAGCCTGCGAAATGTACTCGCCACGGGCAATTTGCGAACACTCGACATTCCAGACGTCAGCGATCACACCATTCCATGCGCGCCACCGGAGATCACCAAGAACAGTGATCCCCTCGATGGTGCTTTGCATTTTGGGATGGAATGTCATCGAACGTACTTCCTATTCACTCTGGCTCGTCCCGCCGCCTATTCGAAATCGGCGTCTGGCGACCAATCAGGTAAATTTCGCGTGTTCGGGTTATCGGGTTACGCTCCCTCTTGCATCAAGGATGCAGCCGCTCATGGAAGGCTCGACTCTGTCCTGGAGGGGAATCACTCATTCCGGATACCGTCTACGGGTGGTTTCCCCGGGATATACGGCAGAATGAGAATGAGAACAAGTTGCATTTGCGCCCGGCTCGCACAGCCGCGCTTGGTCCAGCTTGCCCGGCGAGATGAATGATCGCGGCGTGGAGCGTCCGCCGGCGGAATGGACACCGGGGTCAGGCGGTCCGAAGCTCGGACTACCCTGGGATGATATTCTGCCGGTCTGGAAGGCCGGCCCTTGCACTCAGGAAAAACCCGGACCAAAATATCCGTAACATTGCGGATCATGCCTAAATAACTGGGAATGCTGGATATTTCCGTGAAGATCTAATTTGAGACCATTTTCCGTAGTCTTACGGATGGAAGCCCGTGGTGTGCATGGACGGCAATTAGAACGCAACCTGTGCCGCAGTTGTCGTGCATTCGAGGACGTTGCCAATGACCGAGGGGCTGACCAACCGCTGATCTGGATCGAACGTGCGGACTACGGCCGCCTGCTGAGGGCGATGGATTGGCCGGCCGTGCAAGCGCCAGAAGTGCAGGCCTTCCTGTCCAGGGAACTGGATCGCGCCATCGTCCGTCCCGAAAGCGATCTGCCGTGGACCATCGTGCGCATGGGCAGCCGGGTGCTGTTTCGTCGCGCCGACGATACGCCTGCGGAGTGCGGCGAACTGGTCTATCCGGACCAGGTGCCCACGGAGGGCCAGATTACCCTCGCATCGCCTTGGGGACTGCCTTGCTCGGTCTCCGCGAGGGTGCACGCATGCCTTACATCGACGCCGACAGAAGTCACACGCTGCCTGTCGGTCGAGCGGTTCTGCCAGCGTAATTTCGTCCAGCAGCTGAGCCATTGGGCTGTCGTCCCCACAGATTCGGGCTCTCGTCAGGCAGCTCCCCAGTCCGTGTGCACCTTGCCGGCGCGGTCGGTGCGTTCGTAGCCGTGCGCGCCGAAATAGTCCCGTTGCGCCTGGATCATGTTGGCCCACAGCCGGTCGCTGCGATAGCCGTCCCAGTAGGCGAGCGCCGAGGACATGGCGGGGACGGGCAGGGCGGATGCGACCGCCGCGCCCACCGCCCGACGCCAGCCCGCCTCGCCGCCGGCCATCAGCGCAGCGATATCGGAATCGAACATCAGGTTGGGCAGATCCGGTGCACGCCGCAGCGCCGTGAGGATGCGATCCACCAGGCGGGCCCGGATGATGCAGCCGCCCCGCCACACGGACGCCACGGCGCCCGGATCGATGTCCCAGCCGAATTGCCGGCTGCCCGCCGCAATGACCGCGAAGCCCTGGGCGTAGACGGCGATCCGGCCGCACAGCAGCGCATCGCCGACATCCTTGGCGAAGTCGCCGCCGGCCGACGCGTGCGGCGGCCGCGGGAACGCTGCGGCGGCGCGCTCGCGCTCCTCCTTCAGGGCGGACAGGCAGCGGGCGTGCACCGCCTCGGCGATGGTCGGCGCCGGCATGCCCAACTCCATGGCCGTGGTCGTCGCCCAATGGCCGGTGCCCTTCTGGCCGGCGGCGTCGCGGATCACCTCCAGGATCGGCGCGCCGGTCTCGGGATCGGCCTTGCGCAGGATATCGGCTGTGATCTCCATGAGATAGGAGGCCAGCTCACCCCGGTTCCACTCCGCGAAGGTCTCCGCCAGGCGCTCGTAGGAGAAGCCGCCGAGGTGCCGGAGCAGGTGGTACGTCTCGGCGATCAACTGCATGTCGGCATATTCGATGCCGTTGTGGATCATCTTCACGAAGTGGCCGGCACCGTCCGGGCCGATGCGGGCGAAGCAGGGCTCGCCGTCGGCCGCCCGCGCGGCTATGGCGCGCAGCAGCGGCGCCACGCGCTCCACCCCCTCCGGCGTGCCGCCGGCCATCAGCGCCGGGCCGCGCCGCGCCCCCTCCTCGCCGCCCGAGACGCCGAGGCCGATGAGATGCACGCCGGACTCCATGGTCCGCAGGGCGCGGCGACGCGTGTCGGCGTAATGGGAGTTTCCGCCGTCGATCAGCACGTCGCCATCGGACAGATGGGGCAGAAGCACGGCGATCAGGGCATCGACCGCCGCCCCGGCGGGCACCATCATCAGGATCAGTCGCGGCGTCTTGAGCGCTGCCAGCAGATCCTCCGGCGAGGCACAAGGCACCGCCCCCGGCACCCCATCAGCGAAGGCGCGGCGGCATTCGGGGTCCAGGTCGTACCCGGCCACGACGGCCCCGTGGTCTGCCAAGTTGGCGGCGAGGTTGCGCCCCATCACCCCCAGGCCCACCACGCCCAGATCGGCCGTGCCCGACGCGCTGCGCTCACCCATGGTGCGGTCTCCACTCCGTTTCGAGATAAACTCCGCGGCAAGGCGGATGGTTGCGGGTCAGGTGCTCTCGCGCACCAGCAGGCGGAAGCCGAGGTCGATGCTGCGGGATTCCGCCGTCCTGCCGTCGATGCGGGACACGAGAAGGCGCGCCGCCTCGCGGCCGATTTCGTAGCGCGGTGTGGCGACCGTGGTCAGCGGCGGGGTCGTCCAGGCCGACGCCGCTAGGTCGTTGAAACCGGCAATCGCCAGACGCCCCGGCACCGCGATGCCCAGGCGGGTGCACTGAAAGATGGCACCCTGCGCCAGATCGTCGTTGCACAGGAACAGCGCGTCGCAATCCGGATGATCGGCCAGCATTCGCTCCAGCAGCGTAGCACCCAGGCCGATGGAGGAGGCGTCGGGGACCATCAGCTCGCGCCCGGGCTCGTGCAGGCCGGCCTCCCGAAGGGCGTGGCGCCATCCCTCGCACCGGCGCAGCGTGCGCGGGTCGAGTTGCGCGGCCACCAGCCCGATGCGGCGGTAGCCGCGCTCCACCAGATGCCGTCCCACCGCATGGCCGGCGTCGAACTGCGAGAAGCCGACGCTCAGGCAATCGTCGCGGTCGGTCAGGTCCATCGTGTGGACGACCGGGACGGGCAGGGTGCGCAGCAGCTCCCACGTGCCAGGGGAATGATCGAGCCCGGTCAGCAGCACGCCGTCGGGATCGTGCGAGAGGTAGGTTCGCAGCAGCTGCTCCTCGTCCTCCGGCGCATAGCCCGTGACGCCGATCAGCATCTGGTAGTCCAGCGCCCCGAGCGTCTGTTGGATGCCGGCCAGCAAATCGATGAACACGGCGTTGCTGAGCGACGGGATCAGCACCACGATGTTCATCGACCGCTCGGACGCCAGCGCGCTGGCCACCCGGCTCGGCACGAAGCCCAGGCGCCGGCTGGCGGCGGCGATGCGTTCCCGCACGGCATCGCTGACCATCTCGGGCGCACGCAGCGCGCGCGACACGGTCATGGTGCTGACGCCGACGGCGCGCGCCACGTCGGCCATAGTTGCGCGGCCGCTGCGGGAGGATCGGGGTTTGCGGGTGGTCATGCGTGCGGGGCTCCGGAGCGGCATTATCCTTCGGTACAGGTGACTTTACAAGCGCTAATGTTACCGGTAACATAACGATCTTCCGCCGTAAGATTGCCGAAGAGAGAGCTCTATATGCAGAATGTTACCGGTAACATTCCCTTTGGTCCGGTCGACGCGGTGGTGGTGATGGGTGTCTGCGGCTGCGGCAAGACCTCGGTCGGCCGGCGTCTGGCGCAACTCCTGGGCTGGCCGTTCCTGGAGGGGGACGAGTTCCACCCGCCCGAGAACATCGCGAAGATGGCCGCGGGCATCCCGTTGCAGGACGAGGACCGCTGGGGCTGGCTCGACACCATCGCCGCGCGGATCGGTGCCGCGCGGCGCGACGGGGAGAGGATCGTGGTGTCCTGCTCGGCGCTGAAGCACCGATATCGCGACCGCCTTCGGGAAGGGGCGCCACGCGTCCTCTTCGTCCACCTGCACGGCGACCGGGAGACGATCCTGGGGCGCATGTCGCTGCGGACCGGGCACTACATGCCCACCAGCCTGCTCGACAGCCAACTGGCCGACCTGGAACAGCTCCAGCCGGACGAACCGGGCGTGGTGTGCGACATCGGCCCGGCTCCGGAGGACATCGCCGCCCGCGTTGCTCCCCTGATCACACAAGCCTAGCGGAGGACGCCCGCATGTCTCTCCATCCCGTGCTCGCCGCCGTCACCCGGCGCATCGCCGAGCGCAGCTGCGACAGTCGTGCCGCCTATCTGGAGCGTGTGCGCGCTGCCGCAAGCCGCGGCGCCCGGCGCGCCGGCCTCGGCTGCGCCAACCGGGCGCATGGCTTCGCCGGCTGCACCGTAGCATCCGACAAGGAGGAACTGCGCGGCGGGGCCAAGCCGTCCATCGGGATCGTCACGGCCTACAACGACATGCTCTCGGCCCACCAGCCCTACGAGGGCTATCCCGAGCGGATCAAGGTGTGCGTCCGCGCGGCCGGTGGCGTGGCGCAGGTCGCCGGCGGCGTGCCGGCCATGTGCGACGGCATCACCCAAGGCTATCCGGGCATGGAGCTGTCGCTGTTCAGCCGCGACGTGATCGCCATGGGCACCGCCGTGGCGCTGTCGCACGACACCTTCGACGGTGCGCTGTGCCTGGGCATCTGCGACAAGATCGTGCCGGGGCTGCTGATCGGCACCTTGTCCTTCGGTCACCTGCCGGCGATCTTCGTGCCGGCCGGGCCGATGCCCTCGGGCCTGCCGAACAAGGAGAAGAGCCGCATTCGCCAGCTCCACGCCGAGGGCAAAGTGGACAAGGACGCGCTCCTGGAGGCCGAGGCGGCATCGTACCACGCGCCCGGCACCTGCACCTTCTACGGCACCGCCAACTCCAACCAGATGCTGATGGAGATCATGGGGCTGCACCTGCCTGGATCCAGCTTCCCCAACCCCGGCACGCCGCTGCGCGACGCCTTGACCGACGCCGCGGCACGGCGGGTGGTGGAGCTGACCACGCCGCTGGGCGAGATCGTCGACGAGCGTGCCATCGTCAACGCCGTCGTCGGGCTGCTGGCGACTGGCGGCTCGACCAACCACACGCTGCACCTGCCGGCCATCGCCGCTGCCGCCGGCATCCGCCTGACCTGGGAGGATTTTGCGGACCTGTCGGCGGTGGTGCCGCTGCTGGCGCGGGTCTACCCGAACGGCAGCGCCGACGTGAACCAGTTCCAGGCGGCCGGCGGCATGGCCTTCCTGATTGGCGAACTGCTGGACGCCGGCCTGCTGCACGGCGACGCCCGCACGGTGTGGGGTGGGGACGGCCTCGCCGGCTACCGCCGGGTGCCGCAGGTGGAGGACGGCCATCTGGTCTGGCGCGACGGCCCGCGCGCGAGCGCCGCCCCCTCGGTGCTCGCTCCCGTCGCCGCGCCGATCGCCGCCGAGGGCGGCCTGCGCGTGCTGTCCGGCCCGCTCGGGCGGGCGGTGATCAAGGTGTCCGCCGTCAAGCCGGAGCACCGCGTCGTCGAGGCGCCGGTCCGCATCTTCGCCGACCAGGAGGCGGTGCAGGAGGCCTTCCGGCGCGGCGAGTTGCACCGCGACGTGGTGGTGGTCGTCCGTTTCCAGGGCCCCCGGGCCAACGGCATGCCGGAGCTGCACAAGCTGACGCCACCGCTCGGGGTTTTGCAGGATTTGGGCTACCGGGTGGCGCTGGTGACCGACGGGCGCATGTCGGGGGCGTCCGGCAAGGTGCCGGCGGCGATCCACGTGACGCCGGAGACGGCGGCGGGCGGGCCGTTGGGGCGTTTGCGCGATGGCGACGTGGTGCGGCTGGATGCCGAGCGCGGCATGCTGGACGTGCTGGTGGGCGCCGCCGAGTGGGATGCGCGGCCCGCGGTCACGGAGCATGAGAGTGCCGGCATCGGCTGCGGTCGCGAGCTGTTCGGCGTGTTCCGCCGCGCGGTTGGCGGGGCGGATGCGGGGGCGTCGGTGTTCGGGTGACGCCCTCCGCGTTTTGGATCGGCGGGGATTGACGCTCGTCAATGCGCTGCCAAGAGTGCTTGATGAGTGTCCCTTTCAGCGCGTTGCTTGGAAGAGTGGTTCCATGATCGAGTGGTCGGAGGAGATGTCGGTCGGCATTGCCGACATTGATCGCGATCACCAAGCCTTTGTCTGCATGGTCAACCGCTTCAACACCTACCCCCGACTGGGTGCAAGTCGGGAGGAGATGCGACGCATGCTTGCCGACTTGGTGAGCTACGCGGAGAATCACTTCGTCAGGGAAGAGGCTTACATGCGGCGCGCCGGTTATCCGGACCTCGCCGGCCACATAGCTGGGCACGATGCCGCCGCGGCCAAGATCCACGACTTGCTGATTCGGAACGTGGACGAGATCGAGCTTGCTCGCTTCCTTGGGAACTTCTTGGAGGCATGGCTCGTAGGACACATCCTCGGCGAGGATTGGGCGTTCGGTGAGTGGCTCCGGGCCACCCAGTCCGTGGAACGTTGCACCTAGCGCCCTATCGACTGTGATGTGATGGGGCTCGTAGGTTGGGTTGAGTTTCCCACCGGCTGCGCCGACCCGCAGCGGATGAAAAGCGTGCTCGTGCTGGGCCCCCACCCTACCCCTCCCCCATCTTCGACGGGGGAGGGAACTCCGCCGCCATCCCCTCCCCCGCGCAGTGGGGGAGGGTTAGGGTGGGGGCCCAGGGAAGGGACGCCGGTCGGCAGCCTCACCCTGGCCAGCGTCATTTTTCTTCTTAGCCGCAGGCGAAGCCCAAC
>Ga0196970_1000348_pt1 | contig 59164 bp, 55 predicted proteins | sample S1v_513CmetaG_FD_148672 | JGI IMG/M metagenome (GOLD analysis project Ga0196970, IMG submission 148672) | Soil microbial communities from Anza Borrego desert, Southern California, United States - S1+v_5-13C | ecosystem: Environmental > Terrestrial > Soil > Desert | place: USA: California...
CGGTTCCATTCCAGGTGTAGAGCGGCACGCGAAGCGTAACGGTCGGCGTCCGCTCCGGCAGCGTCAGGGTTGCGAACTTCTACGGGGTGTTGGTTACGACGTTATGAACGATCCATCAAACACAACAGACCCCACTGGCCCCCGCAGGGCTTTCGCCCACGGAGGTCTGCAAGGCGCGATGACGCCGTCGGCGATGCCTCCGGCGGCGGCAGCACATATCACATTCACACCGTCGTGTCATCCACGCTGAGCACCGTTTCCGGGCTAGCTTTTCCGGGTCAACTTATCCGGATGATCTGTGTTGTGCTTTGGGATACCGTGCTGGGTATCACTCCAAGGAGGACAAATCAATGAGCAAAGAATCGCACATCGCTGCGCTGCGCCAGCGGCATGCGGACCTCGAAGAAAAGATCCGCCAGGAGGAGGCGCACCCCGCTTACGACCACGTCGCCGTGTCGAAGCTGAAGGCCGAGAAGCTGCGCGTGAAGGAAGAGATCGACCAGATGCTCGCCGCCTGAGCGTGCGCACCGTTCCGTGGCGGGACCCTTCCCGCCACGGACATACCTCTTCCGCACAGCCGGCCGTTCCGGCGGCAACACGGTGAACTTTCGTTAACCTATATGTGTACGAATAACGTCCTGTACAAGCCTCCCCAGCACGGAGACGCGGCATGGACGCCCGGCCTTCCCCCGCCGCCCGCAGCCCCCGGATCACACCCCGGATCACACCACGGATCACCCCCCGGACCGGCACCGAGATCCAGCGCGCCCTGAGCGCCGCCGCCGAGTTGGATCGCTTCGCCACCGCCGGCACCAGTCCCCACCAGCGCCCGCCCCTGTCCCTGCCCGTCGTCCGGGCGCTGGCGGCGCGCGTCCTCGCCGAACGAATCGCCGCCACCGCCGTGGACGCCGCGAACGCCGTGGACGCGGAGGCGCTGGCCGCCCAGATCATGCTGGTGACGCGGCACCGCCGCGACGGCGCCGCCATCGCGGCGGAACTGGCCCGGCGCTTAGGCCGCCCCGACGATTCGGCGATGGCGGCCGTCCTCGACGACTACACCTACGAGCTGCTGCTGGCGCACGACCGGCTGGTCGCCGCCTGGGCGGCGGCGCACGGCATCGAACCGGTGCTGTCCATCGGCGATCCCATCCGCGTCGTCACCAACGACCACGACTGGCGCCCGGTGGAGGTGACCGGAGAGATCGTCGGCATCGACCGCACGCACGCCAAATACCATGTCTTCAGCGCCGCGCTGGGCCACTGCCCGGACGGCCCCGGCCCCGCTTTCCGCGCCATCCCCTTCGAAGACGTCCGCGCCATCGGCGAGGAACCCACCCGCGACGCGGCGTAGGGGCAGCCCCGCGCACGCACCGCTGGCCTCCGCCGCCCGTTTCCGCTTTCCTGTCGGCAACCAACAGCGTTGCGGAGGAAACGATGGCGCACAGGATCGCGGTGATTCCCGGCGACGGAATCGGCAAGGAGGTGGTGCCGGAGGGTCTGCGCGTGCTCGACGCGGCGGCGGCCCGGTTCGGGATCGACTTCCGCTGGGACCATTTCGACTGGAGCTGCGACTACTACCTCAAGCACGGCCGGATGATGCCGGACGACTGGCGCGAACGGATCGGCACGCACGACGCCATCTACTTCGGCGCCGTCGGCTGGCCCGCCGCCGTGCCCGACCACGTCTCGCTGTGGGGGTCGCTGCTGAAGTTCCGGCGCGAGTTCGACCAGTACGTCAACCTGCGCCCGGTGCGCCTGATGCCGGGCATCCCCTCCCCGCTCGCCGGCCGCAAGCCGGGCGACATCGACTTCTACGTGGTGCGCGAGAACACGGAGGGCGAGTACTCCTCCGTCGGCGGCCGCATGTACGAGGGCACGGAGCGCGAGGTCGTGTTCCAGGAATCCGTCTTCTCCCGCAAGGGCGTCGACCGCATCCTGAAGTTCGCCTTCGACCTGGCGCAGAAGCGGCCGAAGAAGCACCTGACGTCGGCCACCAAGTCCAACGGCATCTCCATCACCATGCCCTATTGGGACGAGCGGGTGGAGGCGATGGCGAAGACCTATCCCGACGTGCGCTGGGACAAGTTCCACATCGACATACTCTGCGCCCACTTCGTGCAGCGCCCGGACCGCTTCGACGTGGTGGTCGCCTCCAACCTGTTCGGCGACATCCTGTCGGACCTGGGTCCGGCCTGCACCGGCACCATCGGCATCGCGCCCAGCGCCAACCTGAACCCGGACCGCACCTTCCCGTCCCTGTTCGAACCGGTGCACGGCTCCGCCCCGGACATCTACGGCAAGGGCATCGCCAACCCGATCGGCCAGATCTGGTGCGGCGCCATGATGCTGGAGCACCTCGGCCACGAGCAGGCGGGGGCGGCGGTGCTGGGCGCCATCGAGACGGTGCTGTCCGACGGCCCCCGCACCCCCGACATGGGCGGCACCGCCACCACCGCCGACGTCGGCAAGGCCATCGCCGACGTGGTGGCGAAGGGCTGATCAGCCCTCCCGGTACTCCCGCGCCAGCTTGACGTAGTGGCCGGCATCGAAGGCCAGGAACTCGATGTCGGCCGGCGTCAGGTCGCGCATGAAGCGCGCCGGGCTGCCGCCCCAGAGCTGGCGCGAGAGCACGCGCTTGCGCGGCGTCACCACCGCGCCGCCGGCCACCATCGCCTCCCGCTCGACCACGGCCGCGTCCAGCACGATGGCGCCGATGCCGACGAGGCAGCCATCCTCCAGCGTGCACCCGTGCAGCCGTGCTCCGTGGCCGATGGTGACGCCCGAACCGATGACGGTGGCGTGCTCCTCCAGCGTGACGTGCACCATGGTGCCGTCCTGGATGTTGGTGCGCTCGCCCACACGGATCGAATGGTCGTCGCCGCGCAGCACACAGCCGTACCAGACGCCCGATTCCGCCCCGATCTCCACGTCGCCGATCACCGCAGCACCCGGCGCCACGAAGGCGCCGTCGGCGATGCGCGGCCAGACGCCGCGGAACGGCCGGATGATGGCGCCGGGAAAACGCGCGGCGAATTCGGCGGCTTGGGAACCTGCGTTCGTCATGCTGTCTCATCCTCCTGATACGTGCACCTAAGGCAATCCCCACAGCGACCATAGCGGAGCCGGCGGGAAATCACCCCTTCTTCGCTTAAAGTTTCGTGACAAAACTATCGTGACTCGGGACTTCTCCGATTGAAGTGGCGCGGCTTCCGTGCGACCTTGCCCATGCAACGAGATGGGTCTTTAGGCCCGTCCGGCCTCGCCGCGCCGCCCCCCGGCCATGACCAACGGCAATGACAAGAACGATCGTGCACCGCGCCTTGGTCCTTCTGCTGCTCGTCCTGTGGCCGTCCCTCGCGGCCGCCGGTGCGGAGGACGCGCGCCCGGTGCGCATCGGCGTCCTCGCCTACCGCGGCGTCGACGCGGCGCAGGCGCAGTGGGGCGCCCACGCCGCCTACCTCGACGCACGGCTGGCGCCGCGCACCTTCCGCATTGTGCCCCTGGGGTATGACGAGCTGACGAACGCCGTGCACGACCGCGCGCTCGACTTCGTAATCACCAACACCGGCCACTACGCGGAACTGGAGCTGACCGGCGGCGTCTCCCGCATCGCCACGCGCCGGCTGCACGGTGCGGACGGCCCGCTGGACAGCTTCGGCGGCACCGCGGTCGCGCGGGCCGGCCGCGGCGACCTGGAAAGCTACCGCGACCTGCGCGGCCAGGCCCTGATGATCCCCGACCGCTCCAGCCTGGGCGGCTGGCAGGTGCACGCGGGCGAGGCGCTGGAGCAGGGAATCGACCTGCGCCACGCGGCCCGCTCCATCGCCGAGACCGGCAACCACGAGGCGGTCGTCCTCGGCGTTCTGGAAGGCCGGGCCGACGCCGGCTTCGTGCGCTCCGACCTCATCGAGTCCATGGCGGCGCAGGGCAAGATCCGCCTCGCCGACCTCAAGGTGCTCAACCAGCGGCGGGAGCCCGGCTACCCCTACGCGCTCAGCACGAAGCTCTACCCGGAATGGCCGCTGGCGCAGGTCACCGGCACGCCCGACACGCTGGCGCGCGAGGTGCTGATCGCGCTGCTGAACCTGCCGGCCGACAGCGAGGCGGCGCGCGCCGCCGGCCTGCACGGCTGGGCGGTGCCGCTCAGCTACAAGGCGGTGGACGAGCTGTTCCGCAGCCTGCGCCTCGGCCCCTACGCCACCGTCCGCTTCGCCTTCCAGGACGTGCTGGTGCGCTACCCGCTCGCCGCCGCCGGCGCCGCAACCGCCATCATCCTCCTCCTGTCGGCCGCACTCTGGCACAGCGCCCGCTCGCGCCGCCTCCTGCGCGACGAGGTGGCGCGCCGGGCCGAAGCCGAGCGGTCGCTGCGCGTCCTCAACGTGGCGGTGGAGCAAAGCCCCTCCTCGGTGGTCATCACCGACACCGAATGCCGCATGGTCTACGTCAACGACACCTTCTGCCGGGTCAGCGGCTATGAGCGGGACGAGCTGCTGGGCCGCGACATGGGCCTGCTGCGCTCCGGCCTGACGCCGCCGTCGGTGTACCAGGAGATGTGGGGGCGCCTCGCCATCGGCCAGCCGTGGAACGGCGACCTGTGCAACCGCCGCAAGGACGGGTCGCTGTTCTGGGAACGGCTGACGATCTCCCCCGTCGTCAACGAATCCGGCCACACGATCAGCTATCTGGCGCTCAAGCAGGACATCACCCTCCAGCGCGGGTTCGAGATGGCGCTGGACCGCGCCGCCAATTACGATTCGCTGACCGGCCTGCCCAACCGCACGCTGGCGCACGACCGGCTTCAGCGCCATCTGGTCGAGGACGGGACGGTTGCCGTGCTGCACGTGGCCACCGACAACTTCGCCCGCATCAACCAGTCGCTGGGGCAGGCGGCGGGCGACGCGGTGATCGCCGCGCTGGCCACCCGCCTCGCCGCCGTCACGGTGGAGACGGACACCGTGGCGCGCATCACCGGCGATGAATTCCTGGTCATCCGGGCACAGCCGGGCGACGCGGCGGAGATCGACCGCCTCGCCAACGCCATCCTGTGGACCGCCGCCCAGCCCATCGAGGTGGACGGCGCGGCGCTGCGCGTCACCGTACGCGTCGGCATCGCGCTCGCCCCGCGCGACGGCGCCGACGCCATCGAGGTGGAGAAGGCCGCCTACAGCGCGGCCCTGCGCGCGCGCGAGGCGGGCGGCAACGCCTTCCGTCATTTCCAGCAGTCCATCGACGCCGAGGCGCGCCGCCGCTTCGAGCTGGAGGTGGCGTTGCGCGACGCGCTGGAGAACGACGCGCTGGAACTGCACCTCCAGCCCTTCGCCGAGGTCGCCACCGGCCGCTTCGTCGGCGCCGAGGCGCTGGTGCGCTGGCGCCGCGACGGCGAGGGCTACGTGCCGCCCGGCGTGTTCATCCCGGTCGCCGAGGCCGCCGGGCTGGTGCAGGAGATCGACCGCTGGGTGGTCGAGGCCGCCGCCGCCGCGGCCGCCCGCCTGCGCGACGGCCTGGGCCGGCCGTTCCCGATCGCCGTGAACGTCAGCCCCAAGGACCTCGCCGACCGCGACATGCTCGACCATCTCCGCCGCGCGCTGGGCCGCCACCGCCTGCCGCCCGACGCGCTGGAGGTCGAGGTGACGGAGGGCATCTTCCTGGCCGGCGAGGAAAAGGCGGGCGAGGTGCTGCGCGCGCTGTCCGACATGGGCGTTCCGATCGCCGTGGACGATTTCGGCACCGGCTACTCCTCCCTGGCCTACCTGCGCCGCTACCCCTTCGGGAAGCTGAAGATCGACCGATCCTTCGTGGCCGGCATGGACCAGGATCCCAAGCTGGCCGGACTCGTCAACGCCGTGGCGTCGATGGCCAAGCATCTCGGCCTGAAGGTGACCGCCGAGGGCGTGGAGCGCGAAGAGGAACTGGCCCTGCTGCGCCAGACCGGCTGCGACCTCGTCCAGGGCTACCTGCTCGCCCGCCCGATGCCGCTGGCAAAGCTGGAGGCGCTCCTGGGCGTGGAGGAGATGGCGGCGGCGGTGTGATCCATCCTTTCCGCCGGAAGGAATTTCACGCCGGCGTCACCTTGCGCGCGGCGTGGATGCGCACGGCGATCAGGCCGGACTCCGCCACCAGCCCGTGCCGTTCCAGCATGGTGCCCAGCTCACGCGCCTGGGCGACCGCCGCGCGCAGCCCGGCCGGATCGCTCCCCGCGTTCCCGATGGCCTCCTGAACCGCACCCGCGACCTGCGCGGCCAGCGTGCGCAGGTTGCCGCGCACCCGCTCCTCGATGCCGTCGATGACGGCCGGGCGGGCGCTGTGGCGCAGGTGCGCGGTGAAACGGAACAGGCAATCGATCTGCCGCACCAGGCTGGGGAAGAAGGTTTCGGCCTTGCCCGGCTTGCCGGCAGCGCCACGGGCCAGCGCGAACAGCGCGTCGGTCAGCCGCCCCAACGCCGCCGTGAGCGCCTCCAGCGCCCGTTCGTCGCCGGTCGGCACGAAGGCCGTCGCCTCCTCCTCCCCCGCCTCCTGGGCATCCAGGACGCGCTGCGCCAGCACGATCAGGTTGTCGACCTGCGAAATGACCAGCGCGTTGTCGAACAGGGTGATCAGGTCGCGCGTCTTGACGAAGGCCTCGATGGTCGCGGCGGCGCGCGTCAGGCTCAGCCGGGCCAGCCGGCGCGACAGTTCGGTGAGGACGCCCTGCACCTTCGCGTCGCGCATCACCTCGGCCAGCCAGCGCAGCCCCTCGAGCCGCAGCAGGTCCATCGACAGGGCGTTCAGGTCGGGAACGTCGTGGCTCTCCAGCAGCCGCTGCATCGACCGCAGGCTGGCCTTGGCGCTCAGCAGGATCGCCTTGCCGATGTCGACGCCCAGCTTCTGGACCTCCGGCTCGCGCTGCCGCCACGCCATCCAGGCCCGCAAGGCGACGAAGGCGTCGGCGCACGCCATCAGGTCGGGCCGCTCCGTCGACGGGGTGCGCTGCCCCAACCCCTCCACCAGCCCGTCCCGCAGCGCCGGCAGCAGCACGCCCACGACCGCCGGCGCCACCAGCGGCGCCAGCCGCTCGCGCCCCGCCAGCGGCGGCAGGCCGCCCAGCGCCACGACGCCCGCCGGTCCCTGCCGCTCCAGCGGCTTCGGCAGGTGCGGGTCGGCGATGTCCATGATCGCGGCCACGGCGTCGGCGTCCCACGCCCCCTTCAGGCGGCGGGCGACCTCGATCGCCTCGCGGACGCGTTGCACGTCGGACACCGCTTGCTCCCCCCGGGAATGCCCCAGCCCACGCTTTGCACTCTAACAGAAGCCCCGCGCCTTGGGCAGGGAACCTTCCCGCCGCGCAAATGTTCTTGATATGTTCCCATCAAGCACGGAGAACGGACATGAGCAGGACCGACACCGCCGACCGCCGCCAGCCCAAGGCGGGCGAGGCCTTCTCCAACCGCGACAAGGCGCCCGAGGACTGGACCACCGGCGACGAGCCGATGACCGGCGCCCAGGCCTCCTACCTGAAAACGCTGAGCGAGGAGGCGGGCGAGCGCTTCGACCCCGATCTCACCAAGGCGGAGGCGTCCAAGCGCATCGACGCGCTGCAGGACAAGACCGGGCGGGGGCAATAGGCCCCCGCTTCCCCTTCCCCACCCTCAGTGCGGGGCCGCCAGCTTCAGACCGATGATGCCGGCGGCGATCAGGGCGATGCAGCCCAGCCGTACGGCGTCCGCCGGTTCCCCGTACAGCGCGATGCCGGCCAGCGCCGACCCCACCGTCCCGATGCCCGTCCACACCGCGTAGGCGGTGCCCAGCGGCAGCTCCTTCAGCGCCACGCCGAGCAGGCCGAGGCTGCCGATGATGGCGGCGACGGTCAGGATTGAGGGAACGGGGCGGGTGAAGCCGTCGGTGTGCTTGAGCCCGACGGCCCAGCCGATTTCCAGCAGTCCGGCGGCGAAAAGGACGATCCAGGCCATGACAGACCTCCTGGTCCAGGGCCGGGTCGTCCCAAGGCAAGCTCCCCTGGCGAAAGGCGGGGTCGTCCCCGCGGAAGCGCATGGCGTGAACGTAGGACGGCCCACGCGCTCCCGCAACCCCTCTGGCGTTGGGTTTTCGCTGCGCTCAACCCAACCTACAAGAACGCCGCGCGTAGGTTGGGTTGAGGCCAAAGCCGAAAACCCAACGTCAGGAACGTCTCCCCCCTCACGCCGTCTCACGCGCCGGCGTAGGGATGCCCGCCGCCTGCAACACGTAATCCAGCAGGTCGCGGCCCATGTCGGTGACCACGGTGATCTTCGCCGGGTCGATGGGGACGTTGTTCAGGTATTGCAGGCGCAGCAGGTCGCCCTCCTCCACCATCTCCGGGTAGAGGCCGCAGAAGGAGAAGCCCAGCACCTCCAGCTGCGGCGCCATGATCTGCGTCGCCGGGTCGGACAGCGGCAGGTCCAGGTAGACGCAGTCGACCCGCGACAGACGCAACTCGCGCAGCCGCACGCGCACGAGGTCGGGCAGGTCGCGCCCGCTCTTCACCACGCGCAGGACCGCCCAGTTGTAGTTGGCGCGCACCTGCACGTCGACCTCCGACCGCTCCGGCAGGCGGGTGATCAGGTCGGGATCGGCGCGTTCCACCGTGCGCTCCACGCCGGTCCAGGCGTAGATCCGCTCGATCATCGTGCGGTGGTGCAGCGGGGGATAGACGGTGCGCTTCGGCTCCGGGTTCAGGCGGATGTAGAACAGCACGGCCGTCTGCCGGTCGGCCGCCGAATCCCCGCCGTCACCGAACTTCTTGAAGGTCCGGTCGCCGGGAATGTAGGCCAGCAGGATGCCGGTCTCGCGCCCGCCGGACGCGAAGTTGGCCTTTTGCGAATAGGGGTGCAGCGTCACCGCCTCGCCGTACAGGCCCAGCAGCCCGTCGGCCTTGACGCGCTTGAACGCCTCCTCCTTCAGCCGCTCGAACAGCTTGCGACCGCGGAAGCGCGGGTCGACGGCGCCCATGGACACGTTGGCGACGCGCGCCTGCGGGCTGTCCTTCTTCAGGCCCTGGTGCCCGGCCACCTCGCCGTCGGGTGTCACGGCGACCAGCGAGAACAGCAGCCCCTTCTCGATCAGGTCGCGCACATGCTCGGGGAAATAGACCACCTCATGGTAGCTGTAGCCGTAGACGTTGTACATGCAGCGCGCCAGCGCCACGCCGTCCTCTTCCGGCCTCAGCAGGCGCAGTTCCAGCGGCGTGTCGGCGGGGGCGGCCGGCACCTCGGCCGCGGTGTGGCTGAGGGATTCGAGGTAGGGATTCTCCAGCTCCCGTTCGGAGCGGTTGACGATGAACTCGATCCGCTTGCCCTGCTTGCCCAGGTTGACGAAGCGGATCTCGTCGGTCAGCGAGCGCAGCAGCTGGATCGACAGGCTGGTGCTCTCCGCCGCCTCGGCCTTCGACCAGTCGAACGGCAGGCCCAGGTCGTGCACGGCGATGACGAAGCGCGCGCCCTCGTCGGAGATCGTCAGGTCGAACTGGCCGTCGCTGCGCCCCTCGAACGACTGCTCGATGACGACGATGCCCGCCTCCTCCGCCGCCAGCTCCAGGTGCTGGGAATGGCGCTCGTCGAAGCCGGCGCAGCGCGCCGTTTCCCGCACCAGCGCGCAGACGGCGGTCAGCATCTTGCGGTCGGTGTTGACGGTCAGGCGGGCCAGCAGGCGACCCGGTGCAGCCGCGTCGGTCATGGCGAGGGCTCCGTGGCGGGGGTGAGGGGTTGGGCGGAAGCGGCGGCGGCGGCGCGGGCGCGGGTGTGGGCGTGCCACAGGCACAGCGCCACCGCCCCGGCCAGCAGCCCGGCGAGCACGAGGTAGACGGCGGCCATCGTCCCCACCATCGCCTCCTTGAAGGCGGGGGAGACGGCGTTGTCCGCCGAAAGGTCCGACAGGTTGCCGTACGGCTCCACCGCCAGCGTGACCGCCAGGGTCGAAGCGGCGATGACCACGGCGTAGGTCAGCTGGCGGGTCAGCTGCATCAGCCCCGACACCACGCCCAGGTAGCCGTCGGCGAGGCCGGAGAACAGGATCACCCGGTTGGGCGCGAAGAACACCCCCGCCGCCAGCCCGATCAGCAGCTGCCCCAGCGACACCGCCATCAGCGGCCCGTCGAGCCCCAGCAGCGCGTAGCCGACCGTGACCGCCATGGCCAGCGCCGCCCCGCCGGCCATCATCCAGGCGGCGTTGAACTTCTCCGCCAGGATGCCGGAGAAGGGGGCCAGCACGCACATGGTGATGGAGTACGGGGCAAGCGCCAGCCCGGCCTCCGCCGCGCCCACGCCCAGGATGCCTTGCAGATAGATCGGCAGCAGGATGCCGCTGGCCGCCAGCGTGGCGCAGAACAGCGCGATGGCCGCCAGCCCGACGGAGACGTTGCGCTGCGCGAACACCTCCATCGGCAAAAGCGGGCTCGTCACCCGCCGCTCCACCACGATCAGCGCCGCCAGCGCCGCCACGCCGCCGGCCAGCAGCGCCAGCACGTCGCCGGTCAGCGCCTTGTGCCGGCCCAGCTGCTGCAGCCCGATCAGCAGCCCGCTCACCGCCAGCGCCAGCAGCACCGCGCCCACGTAGTCGAAGCGGAACGGCTTGCGCGCCGCCGGCCGCGTTTGCAGCACCAGGACCGACAGCACCGTCGCCGCGATGCCGATGGGCAGGTTGACCAGGAACACCGACCGCCAGCCGAACCCGTCCACCAGGAACCCGCCGACCACGTAGCCCAGCGCGATGCCGCCGGCCAGGATGGTGGAGTTCAGCCCCAGCGCGAAGCCGCGCCGCCCGTCGGTGAAGGTGCTGGTGATGATGGCGTTGCCGTTGGCCACCAGGCTCGCCCCGCCGATGGCCTGCAGCACGCGGCACGCCAGCAGCAGCGGCAGGTTCGGCGCCAGCGCCGACCCCACGGAGGCGGCGGCGAACAGCACGAAGCCGAAGGTGAACAGCCGCCCGCGCCCCAGCAGGTCACCCAGCCGTCCGGCGATCAGCACGACGACGGCGCCGGTCAGGTAATAGCTGGTGACCACCCATTGCAGCGTTCCCAGCGGAATGCCCGTGGCGTCCGCCATGGCCGGCAGCGCGATGCCGACCATCGACCCGTCCATGCTGGGCATCAGGTTGCCCAACTGGACCACGGCCAGGATCCACCACGGCCGGGCATCGACCCAGACGCGTTGCCGCCAGCCCCCCGCGCCCATCATTCACCACCTAAGGATTATCCCCTACGGTTGTGCACGCAGGACGCCGGGGAGGTCAAGCGGCGCCGCGACCCGTCACACCGCCATCTCCTCGGCGTAATGGCAGGCCACCAGCCGCCCGTCCACGTCGCGCAATGCCGGCACGTCCACCGCACAGTTCTCCCGCGCGTGCGGGCAGCGGCGGTGGAAGGGGCAGCCGGGGGGCGGGTTCAGCGGCGACGGCAGCTCGCCCTTGGGCACCACGCGCTCGGCGCGCAGCTCCGGGTTCACGCGCGGCGTGGCGGCCAGCAGGATGCGGGTGTAGGGGTGGCGCGGCCGGGCGAACACCACGTCCTTGGGGCCGTGCTCCACCGGCCGCCCCAGGTACATCACCATCACCGCGTCGGCGATGTGCCGCACCACGCTCAGATCATGGCTGATGAACAGGTAGGCGAGGCCCAGCTCCTCCTGCAGGTCCATCATCAGGTTCAGCACCTGCGCCTGGATCGACACGTCCAGCGCCGACACCGGCTCGTCCGCCACCACCACGCGCGGGTTCAGCATCAGCGCGCGCGCGATGGCGATGCGCTGGCGCTGGCCGCCGGAGAACATGTGCGGGTAGCGGTCGATCTGGTCGCGGCGCAGCCCCACCCGCGCCATCATCGCCAGCGCCCGCTCGCGTCGTTCGGCCTTCGGCGTCTTCGTGTTCACCACCAGCGGCTCGGCCAGGATGGCGCCCACCGTCTTGCGCGGGTTCAGCGAGCCGTAGGGGTTCTGGAACACCATCTGCACGGTGCGCCGCAGCTCCCGCATCTCGGCGGCGGAGCGCCCCACCACGTCGCGCCCGTCGTACAGCAGCTGGCCCGCCGTCGGCGGCTCGATCATGGTGACGGCGCGCGCCAGCGTGGACTTGCCGCAGCCGGACTCGCCCACCACCGCCAGCGTCTTGCCGGCCTCCAGCCGGAACGACACGCCGTCCAGCGCGCGCACCAGCGCCGCCGGCTTGAACAGCCCGCGCCGCACCGCGTAGTGCTTGCGCAGGTCCTTCGCTTCCAGGACCACAGCGTCGGTCATGCCGGCGCCCCCCACATGTCGCCGCCCAACGGGTAGTAGCAGCGCGCCAGCCCCTCCGGATCCGGGAACAGCGGCGGGCGCAGCCGGCGGCAGTCGGCCTGGGCGAAGCGGCAGCGCGGGTTGAACAGGCAGCCCTCCGGCCGGTCCGCGATGCCCGGCACCACGCCGGGGATGGTCGGCAGCCGGCGCCGGCCCAGCGCCCGTTCCGGCAGCGCGTCCAGCAGCGCGCCGGTGTAGGGGTGCTGCGGCCGCTCGAACAGGTCGCGCGCGGCGCGCGTCTCCACCACCTGGCCCGCGTACATCACGGCCACACGGTGCGCCGTTTCCGCCACCACGCCCATGTCGTGCGTGATGAGGATCAGCGCCATCCCCCGCTCCTTCTGCAGCTGCACCAGCAAATCCAGGATCTGCTTCTGGATGGTGACGTCCAGCGCGGTGGTCGGCTCGTCGGCGATCAGCAGGCGCGGGTTGCAGGCGATTGCGATGGCGATCATCACCCGCTGGTTCATGCCGCCCGACAGCTGGTGCGGGAAGGCCGACAGGCGGCTTTCCGGCGCCGGAATGCCCACCTGCTCCAGCAGTTCGATGGCGCGCCGCTTCAGCGCCCGGCCCGACAGCCCCTCGTGCGCCTTCAGCGATTCCATCAGCTGGAAGCCCACGGTGAAGCAGGGGTTCAGGCTGGTCATCGGCTCCTGGAACACCATGGCGACGTCCTTGCCGGTCAGCGCCCGGCGCTGCCCGCGCGACAGCGTGCGCAGGTCGCGCCCGGCGAAGCTCAGCCGGTCGGCCACCACGCGGCCGGGATCCGGGATCAGCCCCATGACGGCCAGCGAGGTCACCGACTTGCCCGATCCGGACTCGCCGACGATGCCCACCACCTCCCCTTCCTCAACGGTCAGGTCGATGCCGTCCACCGCGCGGAAGGTGCCGGCGCGCGTCGTGAACTCGACGGACAGGTTCTTGATGTCGAGCAGCGGCATGGGATCAGCGCTTGAGCTTGGGGTCGAGGGCGTCGCGCAAGCCGTCGCCCAGCAGGTTGAAGGCCAGCACGGTCACCAGGATCGCCACCCCCGGCCACGTCACCACCCAGGGGGCGCGCTGCAGGAACTGGAGCGAGGAGGCCAGCATCGTCCCCCACTCCGGCGTCGGCGGTTGCGCGCCCAGGCCAAGGAAGCCCAGGGCGGCGGCGTCCAGGATGGCGGTGGAAAAGCCCAGCGTCGCCTGCACGATCAGCGGCGCGGTGCAGTTCGGCAGCACGTCCACCAGCATCAGCCGCAGCGGCCCGGCCCCGGCGACGCGGGAGGCGACGACGTAGTCCTTCGACATCTCCGCCAGAACCGCGGCGCGCGTCAGCCGGGCGTAGTGCGGCACCACGACGACCGACACCGACAGCATGGCGTTGAACAGCCCCGGCCCCAGGATGGCCGCCACCACGATGGCCAGCAGCAGGCTGGGCAGCGCCAGCAGGATGTCCATCAGGCGCATGATGGCGATGTCCACCACGCCGCCGAAGAACCCCGCCGTCATGCCCACTGCCAGCCCCACGGCCAGCGACAGCGTCACCACGATCAGGCCGATCAGCAGCGACAGCCGCGCCCCGTACAGCACGCGCGACAGCACGTCGCGCCCGATGTCGTCGGTGCCCAGGACATAGGTCCACGACCCGCCGTCTTGCCACACCGGCGGCACCAGGATGGCGTCCCGGTACTGGGCGATGGGCGAATGCGGCGCCAGCACGTCGGCGAACACCGCCACCACCGCCAGCAGCACGATCACCACCAGCCCGGCCACCGCCCCGGTGTTGCGCCGGAAGTGGTGCCAGAACTCGGCCAGCGGATGCGGAGGGGTGCCCCCTTCCCCCTCTCCCCCCCGGGGAGAGGGTTGGGGTGAGGGGGTCCCGCGCGGCGAAGCGTCTGGGTCCCCCGCGATCCCCCTCACCCTATCCCTCTCCCCGGGGGGGAGAGGGGACTGTGGTTGTGCGGAAAGGGCCATGATGTCACCGCGCGTGCCGGATGCGGGGATTGAGTACGCCGTACAGCAGGTCGACCAGCAGGTTGACGCCCATCACCGTGGTCGCCACCAGCAGCACGCCGCCTTGCAGCGCCGGATAATCGCGCCGGTTGATGGACTCCACCAGCCACTTGCCCACCCCCGGCCAGGCGAAGATCGTTTCGGTCAGGATGGCGCCGCCCAGCAGCGTGCCGACCTGCAGCCCGATCACCGTCACCACGGGGATCAGCGCGTTGCGCAGCGCGTGCAGGCCGATCACCCGCACCTCGCGCAAGCCCTTGGCGCGCGCCGTGCGGATGTAGTCCTCGCCCAGCACCTCCAGCATGGCCGAGCGGGTCATGCGCGCCACCACCGCCAGCGGGATCGTGCCCAGCACCACCGCCGGCAGGATCAGGTGGTGCAACGCGGAGCGGAAGGCGTCCCAATCCCCGGCCATCCAGGTGTCGACCAGCATGAAGCCGGTCACCGGCTCCACGTAGAACATCAGCCCCAGCCGGCCGGACACCGGCGTCCAGCCCAGCTGGACCGAGAAGAACAGGATCAGCAGCAGGCCCCACCAGAAGATCGGCATGGAATAGCCGGTCAGGCTGGCCCCCATGACGCCGTGGTCGAACCACGTGCCGCGCTTCACCGCCGCGACGATGCCGGCCGGCAGGCCGACCAGCACGGCGAACAGCATGGCGCACACCGCCAGTTCGATGGTGGCCGGGAACAGCGCCAGGAATTCCCCGAGCACCGGGTTGCGCGTCACCAGCGATTCCCCGAAATCACCCGACAGCACACCGCCGACGTAGTCGAGGAACTGCTTCCACAGCGGCTGGTCCAGGCCAAGTTCGTGGCGCAGTTCGGCCAGCCGTTCGGGCGAGACGCCGCGCTCGCCCATGCGCACCTCGATGGGGTCGCCGGGGACGAGGCGGATCAGCACGAAGCTCAAAAGCGTGACGCCCAGGAAGGTCGGAACGACCAGACCCAGCCGCGTCAGGATGAAGCGAAGCATGTCTGCCGGGAACCCACACCATCAGTTCCCCCGAACCGTCATCCCCGCGCAGGCGGGATCCATGGGCACGCTGCGTTCGGCCGCCGGAAACATGGATCCCCGCCTGCGCGGGGATGACGACAAAGGGGAAAGAAAAGACGGAAACTGGAATAGCAAAGCCCCTCTCCCACAGGAAGAGGGGCTTTGTCGATAAGTCAGAATGTCACTGCTTCAGATCCACACCATAGAAACGGTGGATGCCGAACGGGTCCATCTTGTACCCCACGACGTTCTTGGACATCACCATGTGAACCACCGAGTGGGCGATGGTGAGCCACGGCGCCTCCTCCTTGAAGATCACCTGCGCCTGTTCGTACAGCTTGGTGCGCGCGCCGATGTCGTTGGTGCGCTTGGCCTGCACGACGAGGTCGTCGTACTCCTTGTTGCACCACTTGGCGACGTTGGACCCGCCGGCGCGCGACGCGTCGCAGCCCAGCAGCGTGTGCAGGAAGTTGTCCGGGTCGCCGTTGTCGCCGACCCAGCCGAACAGGCCGGCCTGATGGTCGCCCGCCTGCAGGCGCTTGCGGTATTCGCCCCACTCGTACTGCACGATCTTCGCCTTGACGCCGATCTTGGCGAGGTCGGCCTGCATCATCTCCGCCATGCGCTTGGCGTTCGGATTGTAGGAGCGCTGCACCGGCATCGCCCACAGGTCCGTCTCGAAGCCGTTCGGGTAGCCGGCCTCGGCCAGCAGCTTCTTCGCCTTCTCCGGATCGTAGGGGTAATCCTCGATGGCGTCGTTGTACGACCACATGGTGGGCGGAATCGGGTTCTTCGCCGGCACGCCCGCACCCTGGTAGACGGCGTCGACGATGGCCTTCTTGTCGACGGCCATGTTCAGCGCGCGGCGCACGCGGGCGTCGTCCATCGGCTTCTTCGTCACGTTGAAGGCGAGGTAGCCGATGTTCAGCCCCTCCTGCTCCATCACCGTCAGCGTCGGGTCCTTCTTCAGCGCCTCCACGTCGGCCGGATTCGGGAACGGCACGATGTGGCACTCGCCGGCCTTCAGCTTGGCCTGCCGCACCGCCGGGTCGGTGGTGATGGCGAAGACGAGGTTGTCGATCGGCGCCTTGCCGCCCCAATAGGCCTCGTTCGTCTTGTAACGGACGACGGCGTCCTTCTGATAGGTGACGAACTGGAACGGGCCGGTGCCGACCGGCACCTGGTCGATGCGTTCCGGCGTCTTCTTCTTCAGAAGCGCGTCGCCGTATTCCGCCGACAGGATGGCGGCGAAGGGCATGCCCAGGTTGGCGACGAAGGGCGCCTCGACCTTGTTCAGCGTGAAGACGACGGTGTGGTCGTCCACCTTCTCGACCGACTTCAGGAGTTCGGGCATGCCCATGTCCTTGAAGTAGTCGTAGCCGCCGCCCGACACCTTATGGAAAGGGTGGTCTTCCTTCCACATGCGGTTGAAGGAGAACAGCACGTCGTCGGCGTTGAAGTCGCGCGTCGGCTTGAAATCGTTGCTGCTGTGCCACTTCACGCCCTGGCGCAACTTGAAGGTGTAGACAAGTCCGTCGCTGGACACCGTCCAGGACTCCGCCAGCCCCGGCATGACCTTGGTGCCGCCATACTCGAACTGGACGAGGTTGTTGTAGACCGGCAGCGCCACGTCGAAGCTGGTGCTCGTCGTGTTGATCTGCGGATTGAAGTTCTCAGGGCTGCCCTCCGAGCAGAAGACGAGGGTCTTCGCGGCCTGCGCCGGCGCGGCCATCGCCAGCGCCGCAGCCAAACCGAGCCCGGCACCCGACAGGATGCGCTTCATTCGACGGTCTCCCAGTAATCCGGTTTTCCCGCGCCGTGGAACGGCGGGTGCTGTGATTGAACGGCAATTAGGCTCCGGCACGTTCGGAGTGTCAACTCGGAAGCCAGGAATAGCAAAGGTTCCCGACCCCGCGGCCGGCGACAGGCGCGGCGCGCCCGGCGTTTGACAATATTCCTAAATTCAAGCATCCTGAAGACGATACCGCCCTCACTCCGCGCCCCTGCCGTCCACGAAAATTGAGGTTTCTCCCGAATGAAACACCCTCGGCAAAAGCGTTTCACCGCGTTTCATTGGGTTACATTTCCCACCAAGCCCTGCGCCGGGCGCACCCCCCGGCTGCGGGGGCGGGCGTCGCCGCTCGCCCTGGCCGCGTGGTAACGTCCCGCGCCATGAGCCCATCGCGCCAGCCCCCCGCCCCCGCCGACCTGTCCGGCTACACCCTGTTCTTCGTCACCTCGGCCTTCATGGCGTCGAACGTCGTCATCGGGCGGGCGGCGGCCCACATCGTGCCGCCGGTCGGGCTTGCCTTCTGGCGCTGGGCGCTGGCCTTCCTCATCATCCTGCCCTTCGCCCTGCCCGGCCTGTGGCATCACCGCCGGGCGCTGAAGGCGGCGGGCCGCCGCCTGCTCGTCCTGGGGACGCTGGGCCAGGGGATCTGCGGCGCGATCGTCTACATGGGGCTGGAGCGCACCAGCGCCACCAACGCCGGCCTGATCTACGCCACCAGCCCGATCATGATCCTGCTGATCGCCGCCGTGGCGCTGGGCGAGGCGGTGCGGCCGCGGCAGGTGGCCGGCATTCTGCTGGCGCTGGCCGGCGTACTGGCGATCCTGGCGCGCGGCGACGTGGACGCGCTGCTGCGCCTCGCCTTCAACCGGGGCGACCTGCTGGTTCTGGCCGGCGCCGTGGCCTGGGCGGTCTACACCATCATGCTGCGGGGATCGCGCACGCCGGTGCCGGTGGTGCCGATGTTCGCCGCTAACGCGCTGGCCGGCGTCATCGTGCTGGCGCCCTTCTACCTGGCCGAGACGCTGCTCGACCGCGCCGTGGCGCCGAGCGGCGAGGCGATGCTGCGCATCGGCGGGGTGGCCCTCTTCGCCTCCGTGCTCGCCTTCACCACCTACCAGAAATGCATCGCGCTGCTGGGGCCCTCCCGCGCCGGGGCGGCGCTGTACGTGATGCCGCTGTGGGCCTCCCTGCTCGCCTGGGCGCTGCTGGGGGAGGCGCCGCAGCTCTTCCACCTCGCCGGAGCGGCGCTGATCCTGCCGGGCGTGCTGCTGGCCACCCTGCCCGCCCCGGCCCCGCGCCCCATCACCCGAGCATCGGAAGCGTGAGCCCCTGCTCCCGCGCGCACTGCCGGGCGATCTCGTAGCCGGCGTCGGCGTGGCGCATGACGCCGGTGGCGGGGTCGTTGGTCAGCACGCGCTCCAGCCGCCGGGCCGCGGCCTCCGTCCCGTCGGCGACGATGACCATGCCCGCGTGCTGGCTGTATCCCATGCCCACCCCGCCGCCGTGGTGCAGCGACACCCAGGTCGCCCCCGACGCGCAGTTGAGCAGCGCGTTCAGCAGCGGCCAGTCGGACACCGCGTCGGAGCCGTCCATCATCGCCTCCGTCTCGCGGTTCGGGCTGGCGACGGAGCCGCTGTCCAGGTGGTCGCGGCCGATGACGATGGGCGCCTTCAGCTCGCCCGACGCCACCATGGCGTTGAAGGCGAGGCCGAGCCGCGCCCGGTCGCCCAGCCCGACCCAGCAGATGCGCGCCGGCAGGCCCTGGAACCGGATGCGCTCCCCGGCCATGTCCAGCCAACGATGCAGGTGGGGGTCGCCGGGGATCAGCTCCTTTACCTTGGCGTCGGTGCGGGCGATGTCCTCCGGGCCGCCGGACAGCGCGGCCCAGCGGAACGGCCCGACGCCGCGGCAGAACAGCGGGCGGATGTAGGCCGGCACGAAGCCTGGGAAGGCGAAGGCGTCCTCCACCCCCTCGTCCTTGGCCATCTGGCGGATGTTGTTGCCGTAGTCCACCGTCGGCACGCCCATGCGGTGGAAGTCCAGCATGGCCCGCACATGCACGGCGATGGAACGCTTGGCGGCCCGCACCACGCCCTCCGGGTCGCTCAGGCGCCTCTGCTCGTGCTCCTCCAGCGTCCAGCCGGCCGGCAGGTAGCCGTTCAGCGGGTCGTGTGCGCTGGTCTGGTCGGTGACGGCGTCCGGCCGCCAGCGCGGATCTTCCTGGGCGCGCCGCGCCAGCTCCGGGAACACCTCGGCGGCGTTGCCGAGCAGGCCGACGGACACCGCTTGGCCCTGCTCCTTCGCCTCCCGGATCAGCGCCATCGCCTCGTCCAGCGTGCGCGCCATGCGGTCGAGGTAGCGGGTCTCCAGCCGCCGCTCGATGCGCTGGGCCGAGCATTCCACGCCCAGCAGGGAGGCGCCGGCCATGGTGGCCGCCAGCGGCTGCGCCCCGCCCATGCCGCCCAGGCCGCCGGTGAGGATCCACTTGCCCGTCAGGTCGCCGCCGAAGTGCTGGCGCCCCATCTCGACGAAGGTCTCGTAGGTGCCCTGCACGATGCCCTGGGAGCCGATGTAGATCCACGAGCCGGCCGTCATCTGGCCGTACATCATCAGCCCCTTGGCGTCCAACTTGCGGAAATGCTCCCACGTCGCCCAGGCCGGCACGAGGTTGGAGTTGGCGATCAGGACGCGCGGCGCGTCGGCGTGCGTGCGGAAGACACCGACCGGCTTGCCGGACTGCACCAGCAGCGTCTGGTCGTCCTCCAGCTCCGTCAGCGCCTTGACGATGGCGTCGAAGCAGTCCCAGTTGCGCGCGGCGCGGCCGATGCCGCCGTAGACCACCAGATCCTCCGGCCGCTCCGCCACCTCGGGGTCGAGGTTGTTCATCAGCATGCGCAGCGGCGCCTCGGTCAGCCAGGACTTGGCGGTCAGCGTCGTCCCGCGCGGCGCCCGGATGATCCGGCGATTGCTGGCGTCGGTCATGATGGTCCCTCCCGGTCTCCTGTCGGCCACCCTTCAGGTCGGTGCGGGGGCGGCGGCCGGCAAGTGTGGCGGGGCGGAACCGTTCAGTCCAGCATCGGCAGTCCGGTCTCGATGCGCACCAGGGCAGCGAGCAGCGGCGCGCCGATGTCGCGGCGCACGAAATTGCTGGACCGCTCGGCCGTGTTGATCGCCTGCTGGAAGGTCAGCCGCCAGCGCTCGTCACCGGTCAGCAGCCGCTCCGCCTTGGCCTTCTGGGCCAGCAGGGCCGGCCGCTTGCCGGCGTTGTCGTCGACCAGCTTCAGCAGCTTGCGCATCAGTTCGTTGGCGCCGCCGCCGTCGCCCCGGCGGATGGCGGCCTCGATCAGCTCGGCGAAGCACTCGCCGCGCACGTCGGGGTCCTGCACCTGCTCGGCGTAGCTCAGCGCCAGCCCGCCCTCGTTGCGGCGCGCCAGCCGGCCCAGCACGGCGGGGATCGTCCACGGGTTTTCGTCCTGCACGGTGCGCAGCAGGCCCAGCGCCAGATTGGCGTCGCCCAGGTCGGCGGCGGCCACCGCCAGTTCCGGCGGGCAGCAGTCCGACTTGCTCTGGCGGAACTTGGAGTACTGGGTTTCGACCGTGTTGAGGAACAGCGTGCGCGCCTGCGCCTCCTTGCCGGCGCGCAGCAGCGCCTGCGCCACGAGACCCAGCTCCCACGCGCAGTTGCGCGCGGTGGCGTACTGCTTGGCCTCGTCGGCCAGTTGGCCGGCCAGCGCCATGTCGCCCTTCCAGGCGGCGGCCTTGCCGATGTCGGCCAGATTGTAGATGCGCGTCGAGCAGTCGGGGATCTGCCGGGTGACGTCCAGGGCCAGCTGCATCTGCCCCATCAGCGCCAGCGCGCGGGCGACGAACAGGTCCTGGCCGGAGGAGTCGGTGGCCGTGGTGGCGCCGCGCCGCACGGCGGCGACGAAGGGGGCGACGATCTCCCGAGCGCGGCCCTGGTCGCCGACATGCTGGTAGGCGACGGCCAGCGACAGCCAATCCCAGCGCGCCGAGGTGATCGGCGTCTCGACCGGCGGCAGCATCTCGCCGATGCGGTGCAGGAAGCACAGCGAGTTCAGCGGCTCGTTGCACACCAGCCCCTTGATTCGCGAGCGGAACTCGTAGAAGTCGAAGTCGCCGACGAACTGGTTGGTGACCAGCTGCACCGCCAGCGCGCTGTCCGGGTACTTGGCGATGATGTCGGCCAGCAGCTTGTCCGCCTCTTTCAGCAGGCGGGCCTCCTCGGCCGTGTCCAGGGTGTTGTCGGCCTGCCGGATGATCTGCATGGCCTGAACGAACATGCGGTTGGCCGGCCCGGTGTCCTGCGCCTGCGCCGCCGGGGCGGCAAGGACGGCCGCCCCGGCACCGATGGCCACGGCGCCAACGGGCATGGCAAGCGCCACGAGGCAGACGGCGATCCAGCGGCGGACGGCGGCGGGTGAGAGGGCCATGGCGGGCTCGGTGCCTTCAGGCGGACGTAAGTTCAGGAATGGGGTTCAGGACTGACGGACGTAGGTGACGACGCGCTGCACGTTGGGGATGGCCCGGGCGTGCCCGACCACGCGGTCCAGCTCGTCCTTGCTCTTCGCCCATCCCATTAGATAGACAACGCCGTTGACGGTATCGATGCTGTAGTTCTGCGACGAGATGTCGGCATCGAAGGTGATGCGCGTGCGCAACTGCGTGTTGATCCAGGTGTCGCGCGCCGAGTCCACCAGGGAGGACTCGTTGTCCACCTGGATCTCGTTGATGACCTCCTTGACGCCGTCGGCCTGCCAGGCGAGCCGCACGGCGTCCAGGCGCATCTGCGGGTCGGCGGCGCGGCCGGTCAGCAGCACGTGCCCCTCGTCCACGCGCAGGCTCACGCTCTGATAGAGGTCGGTGGAGTGCTGGAGCCAGAGGTTGTTGATCTGCGCCCGGATGGCGGTGTCGGTGGCGAATCCCTTCAGGCCGCGCTTCTCCGACGCGGCCACCGCCGCAGTGGCGCCGCCCCCCAGGATCACCGGCGCACAGCCGGCTTCGACGGCGGCCAGAGCGGCCAACCCGATCACCGCGCAAAGGCGCCCAAGAGCCGCCACCATCCGCCTCCGTCCGCCATCCCGCCGAGGGGGCGGGCGGCGCGAAAAAGTCACGCCCACGTTCGGATTGCAACGGGTTTTTTCGAGGATTTTTCCGGTCATCGCGGTTTTGTCCATGGGTGATGCAGGGATGTTGCACCCGCTGCCGGGGAGGCGGCGGGCGGGCGTTCGCGCATCCGTGGTGCCGGCGAACCGCGGCGAATCCCCGCGCCCTCCGGCACCTGCCCCATGGATAGGCAAATTCTATTACCTATGCGTTAACCATCAGGAATCAGGCAAATCCTGGCCAAGCAATACCAGGGGCTCTCGTGCTGTTAACAGAGTCGCCCCTTCACCCAACGGGCAGTGCCGGGAGGGGAATGGACAGGCCCAATTGCTTGCTTGATGATTCACTCGACTCGCACTAAAATTTTAGCAATCCACGTGGGAGGTCGCGATGTTGAGGAATGCCTTGTTCAACATCATCCGGCAGGAGCAGCGGGAAATCGAGGACGAGCTCGAGAAGGAAGAGCATCGCCCGGCACCCGACATCGGCCGTTTGGCCGCGTTGCGTCAGCAGGCCACCAACCTGCGGCGCGAGCTTGAACACTTCCCGGAGTCCTGAGGCGCCGACCACGCCTGGGTTTATCTCCGGCCGCCCCTTCCCCACCGTCCGGGGGAGGGGCGTTGTCGTTTCCGGGGCTCGGCCGTCCCAGTGCCTGTCCATCGCGGCGTTCCAGTCAGCCATCCACACGGACGGGGTGCATCCACAGGTCATTCGTGCTAGGGGAAGGACCCTTTCCGACGACCCGTGAAGACCAGGACCGCACGCGCATGTCCGACACCGCCGCCGCCTACATCCTTACCATCTCCTGCCCCGACACCGTCGGCATCGTCTACGCGGTGTCCGGCTTTCTGGCCGAGCGGAAGTGCAACATCATCGACAGCGCCCAGTTCGGCGACCGCACCAGCGGCCTGTTCTTCCTGCGCGTGCATTTCTCGGCCGCCGCCGACAGCCCGACCCAAGCGGAGCTGGAGCAGGCCTTCCGCGATGTGGTCGCCAAGCCCTTCAACATGGACTGGAAGCTGCGCGACGCCACGCGCCCGCAGCGCGTGCTGATCATGGTGTCGAAGTTCGGGCACTGCCTGAACGACCTGCTGTACCGCTACCGCATCGGCTACCTGCCGATCGAGATCCCGGCGATCGTCTCCAACCACCGCGACTTCTACCAGTTGGCCGCGTGGCACAACATCCCGTTCCATTACCTGCCGGTGACCAACGAGACCAAGGCGCAGCAGGAAGCGCGGCTCCTTGAAATCGTCGAGGAGGAGAAGGTCGACCTCGTCGTGCTCGCCCGCTACATGCAGGTGCTGTCGTCGGGCCTGTGCGAGACGCTGGCCGGGCGCGCCATCAACATCCACCACTCGTTCCTGCCCAGCTTCAAGGGCGCCAAGCCCTACCATCAGGCGCACCAGCGCGGCGTGAAGCTGATCGGCGCCACGGCGCACTACGTCACCGCCAACCTCGACGAAGGTCCGATCATCGAGCAGGAGGCGGAGCGCGTCGACCACACGATGACGCCCGACGACTTGGTGGCCATCGGGCGCGACATCGAGAACGTCGTCCTGGCCCGCGCGGTGAAGTACCACGTCGAGCACCGCGTGCTGATCAACGGCACCAAGACGGTGGTGTTCAAGTAACCGGCGTCAGGTCGGCCGCGCGGCTTCGCGCGTTTCCTCCGCGGCCGGGGTGAAGACGGCGCGGGTGATGGCCTGTTCGATCTGGTCGCGGGTGAAGGGCTTGGGGATCACCGGGCCCAGGTATTCCAGCCCGCGCTTGGCCAGTTCGTCCGGGAAGGCGGTGACGAAGATCACCGGCAGGAAGCGCTGCCGGCGCAGTTCCCGCGCCACCTCCACGCCGTTGTCGCCCTCGGCCAGACGGATGTCCATCAGGGCCAGCGTCGGCGTATGCTCGGCGGCCAGCATCAGCGCCTCGTCCATCGTGGTGGCGTTGCCACAGACCAGATGGCCCATGCCGCGCACCGTCTCGGACAGGTCGGCGGCGATGATGGCGTCGTCCTCGACCACGAGGATCACGGCCTGCAGGTGCGCACGCACCGTCTCCCGCGCCCGCGACAGGCGCTCGGCCGCCTCCTCCGCCGGGATGTCCAGCAGGGCCGCGGCGTCGGCGACGGACACGTCCTCCAGGTTCACCAGCAGGTAGACGCGCCGGTCCGCCTCCTCGAGCGTGGCCAGCGCCGCCTCGACCGGATGCGACACCGGCGACGCCGACGCGGCGCCCGCTTCGTCCTGCAGCGCGTTCAGCCGGCGGTACAGCGCGTGGCGCAACGGCTCGGCTTCGGTCCCGGCGTCGTCGCTCTCCAGGTACCATTCCAGGGCGCGCGTCACCAGGGCATCGCCGCGCGCCGGAGAACCCGTCAAAGCACGGGCGTAGCGGCGCAGGTACGGCAAATGCTCCATCAGGTGGCGGGTGCGATCCTCCATCTTTCTCCCCGTGCCTCGTCGCTGGCTGTTCGGCGGGCGCGTGCGGAGATCCGCCGGCGTCGCCCATCAATTCCAATAAATGTCTGTGCTCGGCTGCGAGAAAGGAAACGGCCTGACGCATAGTGCGCGACATTTCCAGGGGGAATTCCAACGGGCTATTCGAAATACCCGTTCAGCGTTACCTCCAACGTTGGAGCACGTCGGCGCAGGCGCGGCGTTAACCGGTCTATAAGAGTTACCCGGCATGCTCGGATATGCCCTCAGGGGCGAGGCGAGTGTTCCCGACACTGACGCGCCGACGCCGGACCGATCCGGCGCCGGCGTGTTTTTCATCGGCACCGGGAAATCAGCAGCGACTCGGAACAATTGCCGCTGCAAGGCTGTTGGGCGGGCAATGGTGTGATTCCTCCCTGAACCGCCAGTCCCTTGAACGCCGCCGGATGCCTGGTCCTCAAAGGATCGCGCCGGCGGCTTTTCTTTGCGGCGCGGCAGCCCGCTTGCATCGCTGCCGTTGCCCGGCTAATGACAGGAACCCCGGCGGCGGCGTAGAGTGCGCGCCGCGCCCAGCAGGCCGCGCACGGATCCGGACACGCGATGGACGAGCAGGAGTACGCATCCCTCACCGACGGCATCCCGCCGGAGGAACTCGCCGACTTCCTGGTGTGGCGCGAACGGGTCAAGGGCACCAACATCTCGGAAAAGACCCTTCTGGCAACGGATTATCTCAATCACTTCAACGAAATCGTGATGCTGATCGAGATGATCCCCGACATGCCCGACATGCTGGAGGAATGCTACGCCTGGCAGCCCAAGAGCTATCAGGAGCACTTCCGCGACAGCGGCTTTTCCGACAAGGCGCTGGCGATCGAGGCGTACGAGCACGTGCCCTCCAAGTTCCGCAAGCCGTTCGAGGACACCATCGCGCAGATGACGCAGGTGGTGGACCGCACGCTGGCCCGCATGGCCGCCGACGTGCACGGCGGCGACCCCGACCGCCTGCGCGAGGATTGCCGGCAGTCGGTGGAGATGATCCACCGCATCATCCAGGTCGCCAACGGCATCATCCATGGCGCGGCCCACGTCATGGAACAGGACGAGATCGACCTGTACCTTGGTTCGGACTGACGACGGCCTTGCCGGACCGGCACGGACGAAGGCTTCCGTAAACGGCGATTGCTGGGGTAGCCACCATTCCTTCAATGCATGGCACGTGGCCCCTGCCCCTCGCTACACTCATGGGAAACAACCAAAGATTTTCTGTGGGGCACCGGTTCGGGCGGTTCGCAAAGGGCCGCCGCACGAGGGGGGAGACGGGACCCGTGAAAGCAGCCCTGGGTCTCGCGGCCGAGGACGTCCTCGACGCCGCGGGTGAGGTGCCGGTCGATGTCGAGGCGGCGGCCGACCTTGCGGCCGGGCCGGAGGTGCGGCTGTGGCTGCGCCTGTCCGCCTGCAACACGCTGATCGACGGCCATCTGCGCGCCCGCCTGCGCCAGGCGTTCGACACCACGCCGCCGCGGTTCGAGCTGATGGCCCTCCTGGACAAGGTTCCCGACGGATTGACCATGGGCGAACTGTCGAAGCGGCTGATGGTGACCAACGGCAACGTCACCGGCATCGTCGAGCGGCTGGTGCGCGACGGGCAGGCGACGCGCAGCGCCGCCCCGAACGACCGCCGCACCCACTTCGTCCGCCTGACCTCGGCCGGCCGCGACGCCTACCGGTCCATGGCGCGGGCGCACCAGGACTGGCTGGGCGAACTGACGGGCGGCATGGGGCGGGAGGACGTGGTGTCGCTGCTCGGCCTGCTGGACCAGCTGAAGCGGTCGGTGCGCGCCGCCGCCCCGGCGGCGAGGTGACGCGATGGCGCCCACCGCCCACGTCGACACCTTCGCCCGCGACCGCCTGCCGCCGCGCGAGCAATGGCCGGACCTGCCGTTCGACCGGCCGGAGCTGGCCTACCCCGAGCGCCTGAACGTCACCGCCGCCCTGCTGGACCCGTGGCTGGCCCGCGGCTGGGCGCCGCGCCCCTGCCTGATCACCGCCGCCGGCACCTGGACCTGGGGCGATTTGGCCGCCACCGTCGACCGCATCGCCGGCCTGCTGGTCGAGGAGCACGGGCTGGTCCCCGGCAACCGGGTGCTGCTGCGCGGGCCGAACACGCCCATGCTGGCCGCCTGCTGGCTGGCCGTCGCCAAGGCCGGCTGCATCGTCGTCGCCACCATGCCGCTGCTGCGCGCGGCCGAGCTGACGCACATCCTGGAGAAGGCGGAGGTCGACCTAGCCCTGTGCGACGCCGGCTTCCTGGACGACCTGAACGGCGCGCGCACCCTGGTGCGGCAGGACTTCCCCGTGCTCGCCTTCAACGCCGCCGAAGCCGCCGACGGGCTGGAAGCGCGCATCGCCGGGCGCCCGACGGGCTTTGCGGCGGTGGACACGGCGGCGGACGACATCTGCCTGATCGCCTTCACCTCCGGCACCACCGGGCGGCCCAAGGCGACGGCGCACTTCCACCGCGACATGCTGGCGGTGGCCGACCTGTCGCCGCGCTCGCAGCTGGGCGCCACACCGGACGACGTGTTCTGCGGCTCCCCCTCCATAGCGTTCGCCTACGGGCTGGGCGGGCTGATGCTGTTCCCGTTGCGCGCCGGGGCCTGCGCCGTGCTGATCGACCGGCCGACGCCGGAACGCGTGCTGGACGCCATCGCCCGCCACAAGGGCACGATCTGCTTCACCGTGCCGACCGTCTACCGCAGCATGTCGGCGCTGATCGCCGCCGGCGGCGCGCCGGACACCGGATCGCTGCGCGCCTGCGTCTCGGCGGGAGAGCCGCTCACCCCCTCCACCTTCGACGACTGGAAGGCCCACACCGGCCTGCCGATCCTCGACACGCTGGGCACGACCGAGCTGCTGAACGCCGTGCTCGCCTCCCCGCCCGACGCCATCCGGCCCGGCGCCACGGGCAAGCCGGTTCCCGGCTACGAGGCCATGGTGCTGGACGAGTGGGGCGAGCCGCTGCCGCCGGGCCAGGTCGGCCGGCTGGCGGTGCGCGGCCCCACCGGCTGCCGCTACCTGGACGACCCCCGGCAGGAGGGGTACGTGGTGCGCGGCTGGAACGTCACCGGCGACGCCTGCCACATGGACGAGGACGGCTATTTCTGGCACCACGGCCGCGTCGACGACCTGATCGTCTCCGCCGGCTACAAGATCGCCGGCATGGAGGTGGAGGACGCGCTGCTCCAGCACCCGCTGGTGGAGGAGTGCGCGGTGGTCGCCGCCCCCGACCCCATCCGCGGCGCCGTGCCGAAGGCCTTCCTGGTCCTGCGCCCCGGCACGCGGCCCAGCCCGGAATTGGCGCGCGAGATCCAGGACCACGTGAAGGCGCTGATCGCCCCCTTCAAGTACCCCCGCCGGATCGAATTCCTGGACCAGCTGCCGCGCACCGAGACCGGCAAGATCCAGCGCTTCAAGCTGCGCCAGCGCGAGTGGCGGGAGAGCGACACCAGCGTCGCGGCGGAGTAGCGGGCGGCGAATGCAACCGGATGCAACACCATGCAACGGATTTGGCAGTGTGTTGCATTGGTGCATTGGCCGCATTTTCGGACCCGAACGCCTGCGGCGCGGGGGGAAGGCGGAATTGCGGCCAGTATCGCATTGATCATGCCGCCGATTTAGGAATTTTGTCAACGCGCCTGTGCCCCCTGGACACGCCCTGCCCCAGTGCGCTACCGGTGGCGAAACGATGCCAACCGGGGAGGCCGATGCGCCAGTTCGTCCTGTTCGCGCTGGTCGGCTGCGCCGCCGCCGTCGGCCATTACGGCGTGCTGATCCTGCTGAGCGAGTTGCTGCACACCCCGCCGGTGCTGGCCTCGGCCGTCGGCTTCGTGGTGGGCGGGGTGATCAGCTACGTCCTCAACTACGGCCACGTGTTCCAAAGCGACCAGCAGCACCTGCCGACCGCCGTGCGCTTCGTCGCCGTGGCCACCGCCGGGCTGGGCGTGAACAGCGCCATCATGTGGCTGCTGGCCGTGGGCGTGGGCCTGCATTACCTGCTGGCGCAGGTCACGGCGACCGGCGTGGTCATGCTGTGGAGCTACGCCGCCAACCGCTATTGGACGTTTTCGATGTCGGACACGGCGCGCTGACGCGCTCACGCCGCCGGGCGGGTCGCCAGGAACGAGTTGCGGTGCGGCGTCGGGCCGACGTTGCGCGGCAGGTGCTTCGCCTCGAACCCGGCGCCCGTCAGCATCCCCAGCATGCCGGCCGGCGTGTAGGTGGAGAAGCCGGCGTCGCGGCGGATGCGGCGGTAGTCGGAAAAGGCCAGCTTGGCGAGCCCGAACAGCGCCGCCAGGAAGAAGCCGTGCTTCCACGCCAGCGTCAGCTGGCTGCCGACGTCGCGGTACATCGGGGTGTGCGGCTCCACCACGTCGGCGATGAGCAGTTGCCCGCCCGGCGCCAGCAGGCGGCGCCACTGCGCCATCAGCCCGGCAAGATCGTCCTGCGGCAGGTACTGCACGACGGAGATGACGAGGACCAGATCGACGCTGCCGTCGGGCATGGCGGCCAGCGCCTCGGCGTCCAGAACGCGGATGCGCGGATGCCCTTCGAACCGCTCGCGGATGCGCCGCTGCACGGCCGGGGCGGCGTCGAACAGGTGGACGATGCCCGCACGTTCCGCCACCGCCTCCGCGATCAGCGCGTCGCCGCAGCCGAAGTCGAGGACCCGCCCGCCGGCCGGGATGAACTGCACCACGTCGCGGCGCAGCGTCTCGAAGTGCACTTCAAGGTTGCGCTCGTTGACGTAGATGGCGTTGTTCGGACGATTCCAGAAATCGATCCAGCCGGCCGTGTTGTCCGTCACGTGCGGTCTCCCCGTTCGTCGGCCCTTTCCGGACCATTATAACGCGCCGCAGCAATCACCACGGCGGATATTCTGCGAACCGAGACTATCTCTGGTGACGAAAGCAGGTCAAGCCAACCGAATTACGGAGACGCAAAAGCTACTTCTGCTGCTCCGGTGCGCGGCGATCCTTGACGATGGCCAGCGGCACCTCGTCGGCGAGGATCTCGATGATCGGGCGGCCGTCCATCAGGTTGGGGCAGATGCGGTCCTGGGTGAAGGTGATGAAGAAGTCGGCGTTGCGCCACAGCGGCTCCACCCCGTTCACCAGCTTCAGGTACGGCGGCAGTTCGTAGCGCGCGGCCAGCGCGTTGCCGCAGACGACCACGGTGTAGGTGCGCTCCGGCGTCTTGCCGTCGTTCTCCAGCTCCAGCAGGGATTCCAGCTGCTTGACCGCCTCCAGGATCGAGTTGCCCCAGTAGTCCAGTTCGAACCGGCCCTTGGCGCCCTTCGCACCGCCGACGAAGGCGTTGTAGTAGACGTACTCGTTCGGGTGCAGGCAGCCCAGTTGCCAGCCGTACACCACGCCCGACACGGTCAGGCCCAGCACCACCGCCCGCACGGCGTGGTGCCCGCGCGCCTCCGCCAGGGTCCACAGGTGGTGGAAGGCGACCGCCGCCAGCACCACCATGGGCGGGACGACGAACAGGAAGTGCCGGATGCCGTTGTAGACGGTCGGGCGCAGCAGCATGAACGAGGCGATGGGGAACGCCACCGCCAGCGTCACGACGGCATAGCGCAGCGCCGGCCGCCACGAGCGCCGCTCGCGCACCGTGCGCCACACCCAGGCCGCCGCGAAGGCCACCGCCAGGAGGAGGCCCAGCAGCACCGCCTCCGGCACCTTGATGGCCAGATAGACCGGCAGGTAGAGGGCCGGCGCGTCGATGGCGGAGACGAGGCGGCCGTTGAACAGCGTCTCCAGTTGGTAGGGCAGATAGTCGATGTGCGAGAAGGCCTGGAGCGCCCGGATGGGGTTCAGCACGTCGAACACCGCCCACGGCCACAGCGCGGCCATCAGCCCATAGGCGACCGGCACGGCCGGCAGCATCGCCACCACCATCCGGCCGAACGCGGCCAGCGTGGCCCGCCAGCCGTCGCTGTACAGCATGAAGGCCAGGAACAGCAGCGCAGCGGCCACCACGTACACCCCGGCCAGCACGGCGCCCACGCGGATGCCCAGCGACAGGCCCAGCGTCAGCCCGAACTTCAGCACGGACGAGGGGCGCGGGCTGGGGAACTGCAGCACCATGCGGGTGGCGAAGTACAGCGTCCACACCATGCCGGCGGCGAAGGGCACGTCCTTGGTGTTGTTGAACATGGCGCCGTAGTAGACGCCGGACAGCGCCAGCAGCGCGGCCGCCAGGAAGCCGGCGCGCGGGCCCCCCAGAAGACGGCCCAGGCGCCACGTGCCGGCGATGCCGACCACGCCGCACAGCGCGCACAGCAGGTGGCGCGTGTCGTATTCCGCCAGCGGCGAGATCGGCGTCAGCAGCGCCACCGCCAAGTCGAACAGCCCGCCGTAGAGGTACAGGTCCTTGAACGAGAAGGCGGAAAGGTCGACGAAGCCGCTGGTGTAGTAGGCCAACAGCTTCTTGCCGTAGATGTGCTGCACCTCCTCGTCGATGGAGATGCCGTAGTCGCGGAAGGTGAGCACCGCGATGACGAGCAGGCAGAACAGCAGCAGGCGGCTGAGGTCGTCCCAGATCTCGACCGCCGCCCAGGGGCGCGCGCGGCTCAGGCCGAAGCCGGAGGCGAGGCCGGCCTGCGGATCGATCGGAAACGGCTGGCTCATGCTTCGCGGCTCATGGAGCGACAGATCTGCGACCACCTTTGTGTGTTCTTTCTTGTTAAATTATCGTTTCCGAATGGTCAAATGTTGCCGCCGGCCTCGGCGAAGCGGCCCAGCCGCAGGCCGCGCGCCGCCAGGAGGTCGGTGAAGGCCGGCCCCTTCAGGTAGTCGTACTCGACCGCCCGCTGGTCAACGAGGGGGTCGGCGCGGCGCAGTTCCTCGTCCGGGATGCCGGGGTGCACCATGACCAGGGTGCGGCCGCCCGGCTCGTCCAGGAAGCGGGCCATCAGGTCGCCGAACGGCACCTTACCGGAAAAGTCGTAGACGCCGCGGAAGCTGGTGTTGCCGGGAATGCCGGATGCCCGCGCCAGGGCGGCCAGCCCGCCGCCCAGCTCGCTGATCAGCAGCGTCTTGGGCACCGCGACGCCGCGCCGGACGATGGCGCGCCGCGGTTCCCGGCACAGGCGGACGTAGGCGCCGGGCAGCCGGCTGAGCGCCGCCGCCACCGCGTCGCGCACGACGGGCAACTGGTGGACGTGCTGATGCCCGTCGATGTAGGCCGGCGGGGCGCCGAAATGTTCGGTGAAGGCGGCGACCTGCCGGTCCACCTCGGCGGCGATTTCAGCGGGCTTGAGGGCGCCGGAGAACGCCTTGCGCATCAGCGCGCCCAGCGGCGGCAGCGTGCCGTTGGGGGCCAGGGCCAGCATGGGGCCGAGCGGCCGCTGATCGGTCAGCGTCAGGTGCAGCCCGACGTCGGCCATGTCGGCCAGCGGCTTCAGCAGCTTGGCCTCGGCCGGCCAGGACGGGCAGACGGTCATGCAGGAGGTGGCGGTGAGCCGTCCGCGCTCGATCAGGTCGCGGATCGCAGCACCCACGCCGGGCGACAGGCCGTAGTCGTCCGCGCAGAGGATCACGGGGTGGTGGGCGGCGTGGGGCATGGACGGTCCGGGGCGGGCAACGGCATGGGCGGAGGGCGGAGGGCGGGAGCACGAAGGCACGAACGCGTGACCGGCCTTCCTTATTCCCAGGCGGCACTACGCCACACGGCATAGTCCCGGTGCAAGCGCTACGCCGCCAGCGCGCGCATCGCCTCGACAAAGCCACGGGCGGCGGCCTCCTCGCCCGCGTGATGGCCGTCACGCACACGCCAGACGCCGCCGGCCATGACGTCGCGCACCATGCGGGCGTCGCCGGCGAACAGCCAGCGGTCGAGCACCGCGTCGCCGCGCCGCCCGGCCAGCAGCGGGTGGGCGCCGTCCAGCACCACGAGGTCGGCGCGCGATCCGGTGGCGATGCGCCCGGCCGGCAGGCCGAGCGCCGCCGCACCACCGGCCAGCGCCGCGTCCCACAGGAAGCCGCCGACGGACGGGCGGGTCGGGGAGAACAGGCGGTTGCGCCGCTCCTCGATCAGCCGGCGGCCGTACTCCAGCCAGCGCAACTCGTCGGACGGGCTGACGGTGACGTGGCTGTCGGAGCCGACGCCGAAGCGCCCGCCCAGATCGACGAAGCGGCGGGCCGGGAACAGGCCGTCGCCCAGGTTGGCCTCGGTGGTCGGGCACAGGCCGGCGATGGCGCCGGAGGCGGCCATGCGGGCCAGTTCCCCCTCCCCCGCGTGGGTAGCGTGGACGAGGCACCAGCGCGCGGTGACCTCCACATGGTCGAACAGCCAGTCGATGGGGGAGGATCCGGACCACGCGCGGCAGTCCTCCACCTCCCGCCGCTGCTCGGCCACGTGGATGTGGACCGGGCGGGCCGGGTCGACGCCGGCCAGCACCGCCGCCATGTCCTCGCCCGACACGGCCCGCAGGCTGTGGAAGGCGATGCCGGTGGCGACGTGGGGGGCGATGGCGCCGTGAAGGTCGAGGTAGGCGTCGGGCGTCAGCGTGAAGCGCCGCTGCCCCTCCCCCGGCGGCTGGGCGCCGAAGCCGCCGTGGCGGTAGAGAACGGGCAGGAGGACGAGGCCGATGCCGGTGTCCTCGGCCGCCGCGGCGACGCGGTGCGCCATCTCGGCCGGGTCGGCGTAGGGATGGCCGGCGGGGTCCTTGTGCAGGTAATGGAACTCGGCCACGCTGGTGTACCCGGCCTTCAGCATCTCCACATAGAGCTGGCGGGCGATGGCGTGGACGTGCTCGGGCCGGAGGGTGGCGACGCAGCGGTACATGGCCTCGCGCCACGTCCAGAAGCTGTCCTCCTCCGGGCCGGCGCGTTCGGTGAGGCCGGCCATGGCGCGCTGGAAGGCGTGGCTGTGCAGGTTGGGCATGCCGGGCACCACCGGGCCGGCGGTGCGTTCCGCATCCCGCGGGGCGGCGCCGGGCTCGACGGCCGCGATGGTGCCGTCGGCCGCGACGGTGATGCGGACGGCGTCGGCCCAGCCTTCCGGAAGCAGCGCCTGTTCGGCGAAGATGGTCGCCATGGCCTCGGGCCCTTTTGAAGATCGCAGCGGGGAGCACAGACAATGGACGCCGACAGCCTCTGGTTCAACGGACACGCGCTCACCATGGGCGATGCCGGCGTGGTGCGCGACGCGGCGATCGCCGTGCGGGGCGGGCGCATCGCCTGGGTGGGGCCGCGCGCCGCGATGCCGGACATCCGCGCCGCCGAGGAGCACGACCTGGAGGGGCGCTGGGTCACGCCGGGGCTGATCGACGCGCACACGCACCTCGTCTTCGGCGGCAACCGGGCGCACGAGTTCGAGATGCGGCTGGAAGGGGCCAGCTATGAGGAGATCGCGCGGGCCGGCGGCGGCATCGTCTCCACCGTCAAGGCCACCCGCGCGGCCGGCGAAGACGCCCTGGCGGCGGGTGCGGCGCGGCGGCTGGAACGGCTGCTGGCCGAAGGCGTCACGGTGGTGGAGGTGAAGTCCGGCTACGGCCTGGAGCTGGAGAGCGAGCGCGCCATGCTGCGCGCCGCCCGCGCGCTGGGCGAACGCTATCCGGTAACGGTGCGCACCACCTGCCTCGCCGCGCACGCCTTGCCGCCGGAATACGCCGGGCGGGCCGACGACTACATCGATCTGGTGTGCGGGGAGATCCTGCCGGCGCTCGCCGCCGAAGGGCTGGTGGACGCGGTGGACGCGTTCTGCGAGCGCATCGCCTTCTCGCCCGCGCAGACGGCGCGGGTGTTCGACGCGGCGCGGCGGCTGGGGCTGCCGGTGAAGCTGCACGCCGACCAGCTGTCGGACGGCGGCGGGGCGGCGTTGGCGGCGCGGTACGGGGCACTGTCGGCGGACCACCTGGAACACACGCCGGAGGACGGCGTGCGGGCGATGGTGGATGCGGGCACGGTGGCGATGCTGCTGCCCGGCGCCTTCTACCTGCTGCGCGAGACGAAGCTGCCGCCGGTGGAGCTGTTCCGCCGGCACGGCGTGCCGATGGCGGTGGCGACGGACTGCAACCCCGGCACCTCGCCGGCCGTGTCGCTGCTGCTGATGCTGAACATGGCGTGCACGCTGTTCCGCCTGACGCCCATGGAGGCGCTGGCGGGGGTGACGCGGAACGCCGCCAGGGCGCTGGGCATGCATGCCACGCACGGCACGCTGGAGGCCGGCAAGGCAGCCGATTTCGCGGCGTGGGACGTCGGCCACCCGGCGGAGCTGTGCTACTGGCTGGGCGCCAACCCCTGCGCGCGGGTGGTGAAGGACGGGCGCGTGGTGGCGTGAGGCGCAAAAACGAACCCCCTCCCCCGCGGGCGAGCGGAGGAGGGGGCGGTCGGCGGCGCGTTGGGCGACGGGCCCGTGCGTCGCGGCCATTTGGGGACTAGTGCTTCACCTCACCACCGGTCGGTTCACCGGTAACCGGCTCACCGCCGATGTCGATACGACGCACCCGGCTCTTGCCTTCCACGGTCTTCGGCATCGTGATGGTCAGCACGCCCTTGTCGAACGTGGCCGCCACCTTTTCCGGATCGACCGTATCCGGCAGACGGAAGGTGCGCAGGAACGAGCCGTAGCTGCGCTCCACGACGTGATAGTGCTTGGCTTCGTCCTTTTCCTCCTTCTCGGCCTTCTTCTCGCCCTTCAGCGTCAGGACGCCGCCGTCGAGCGTCAGCTCGACGTCCTTTTCGTCCAGGCCGGGCAGGTCGGCCTTGATGGTGATCGCGTCCGGCGTCTCGGAGACGTCGACCCGCGGCATCATCGCAACGCGGCCTTCGCGGCCCCAGCCAAAGGGCTCGACGGTCGTACCAAAGAAGCTGTCGAACAGCCGGTCCATCTGTTCCCGCAGGTCCAGGAACAGGTCGCCCGTGCGACGCGCGGCCGGCATGGTCCGTCCGGAGGTCCGCTCCGGCATGGTTTCCATCCGAGTGGCCATGGTGTCCTCCATCGTCGGTCACCGCGGCGCCACTGGCGTCGGAAGGTCCTCGACCTTCGTTGTCTTTTCTAGCACCTTTCGCCGTTTTCCGCACCGTCCCCGAAGGGGTGAGCGGCAGCGTGTCGCACCCGTTAGAGCACCTGCTTGGGCAGCGACAGCAGCTCGGCGCGGATGCGGCCGAGGCTGGGGCGGTTGTGTGGGCCGAAGGCCACCGGACGGCACAGGTGCATGGCGGTGAGCCCGACGCGCGCGGTCAGCAGCCCGTTGATCACCCCCTGCCCGATGCGCGTCGACACCGCGGCCACCAGCGAGCCGCCCAGCGCCTCCACCGCCACGTGGTGCGCCGTCTCCGTCACCCCGGCCACGGCGATGTTGGCGAGCATCCGCCGCAACAGGCGCAGCGAGCCCAGGTAGCCCGGCCGGGCGCCGTACAGACCCGCCACCTCGCGCACCAGTTTCAGGTTGCGCCACAGCACGACCACCACGTCCAGGAGCGCTGCGGGGCTGAGCGCCGTCGCCACCGCCGTGTCGCGCGAGGCGCGCAGCACCATCTGGTAGGCGCGGCGGTCGATGCCGGCCAGCACCTCGCGATCGATCAGGCGCACCACCTCCCCATCGTCGTGCGCGTCGCTGACGAGGTCCTTCAGGCGGGCGAGGTCCGGGGCGAGGTCGGCGCGGCCCTCGTACAGCCGGCCGAGTTGCCCGGCGAAGCGGTCGGCCTCGCCGATGCCGGCCTCGTCGCCCAGGCGGACGGCCTCGCCGCGCAGCGCCTCGATGTGGCGCAGGCGGCGCAGGCTGCGCAGCTCCTTCACCAGCAGCGTCACCGCCGCCCCGCCGGCGATCGCCGCCGCCAGCGCAACCACGGCGCCCAGCGCGATGCTGACCGAGAAGGCCCGCTCCAGCAGGTCGGCGGTGTCGAAGCCCAGCGCCACCAGCAGCAGGGCGCCCAGCGCCCCCGCCAGCCAGCGCCCCACCCGGCTGCGCGGCCGCGATTCTCCGGCCAAGGCCGGCAGCGTTTCGGCCTCCGGCGGGGCGCCGGGCGGCGGCTCCTCCGGCACGGGGGCGGCGCGGGCCGGGTCCAGCTCCATGGGCGGGACCCAGACGCGGGCCCTTTCCTTCTCGCTCATTCCAGATAGTCCCCAAGGAGGAACTGCAGCGCCTGATCCAGCCGGACGTGCGGCAGGGCGCGGCCGTCGGCGCCGATGCCCGGCGGCGGGCGGAACTTCAGGAACTTGTAGGGACGCTCGAACACCGCCTGCACGTCGGGGATGTCGCCGGGGTAGAGCACGGTCGGCTTGTCGCGGCCGATGGGAATGCCGCGCACGCAACGCAACTGCTGGCCCTCGTGTTCGGCCGCCACGGTGTCGGTGCACTTGACGGCGGCCAGCGCCATGGTCTCCACCCCCGCCCCTTCGAAGCGGATGGCGCGCCGCGCGTCGCCGACCAGATCGTCAAGCAGCCGGCGCAGCGCCGGGTGCTGGCTGGACGCGATGTGGTCGGCCTTGGTGGCGGCGAACAGGACGCGGTCGATCTTCGTGCCGAACAGCCAGTCGAACCAGCCGGACGCGCCGTGCCGGAACGGCTCCAGGCTCATCTCCAGCGAGCGCTTCATGTCGGCCACCGCGTCCGGGCCGGCGTTCAGCGCGCCCAGCACGTCCAGCAGCACGATCTGCCGGTCGAGCTTGGCGAAATGCTCGGCGAAGAAGCGGCGGACGACCACCGACTTGTACGCCTCGTAGCGCTCCTCCATCAGCTCCCACAGGGTGCCGCGGCCGCGGGGAGTGCCCGGCAGCGGGCAGAAGGTGAGCAGCGGCGCGTTCTTCAGGTCCCCCGGCTCGACGAAGCGGCCGGGCTGGATCAGGCTGAGCCCGTCGGTGGTGCGGCAGGCGTGCAGATAGGCGGTGTAGAGCCGCGCGCCCTGCCGCGCCAGTTCCTCCTCCGCCGGTCCGGCGGGGTTCACGGTGCCGAGCCAGCCGCGCCATTCGGCGGACAACGCCGCGCGCGGCGCGCGCTCCGCCATCTCCAGCGTCAGCGCGCTCCATTCCGCGAAGGACTGGCGCAGCAGCGGCAGGTCGAGCAGCCATTCGCCGGGGTAGTCGACGATGTCCAGGTTCAGCGTCGCCATGGAGCGCACCACCCGCTTCAGCGTCGCCGCGGGGCGGTAGCGGACGGCGAGGCGCAGCTGGCTGATGCCGGTGGTCGGCTCCGGCCAGTCGGCGGTGGGGCCGGTCAGCGTGCGGCGGTGCTCCTCGAACTGGAAGCGCGGAACGTCCGGGTCGGGCTGCGGCTGCAGCCGCGCCGCCTGCATGCGCCCGGACGACACGACGTCGAGGAAGGGCAGCCGGTCGGGCTTCAGCAGATTGTCCACCACGGCGGTGGTGAACACCGTCTTGCCGGCCCGGCGCAGGCCGGTGACGCCCAGCCGCACGCTGGGCTCCAGCGCGCGCCCGGCGACGTCGCCCGCGCGTTCGATCAGGCGGGAACCGGCATCGGTGAGGTCATCGATCAGGGGAAGGCGCACGGGCAAGGCTCGGCAAGGCGGCGGGACCTGCGCCATATATGGGATGCCGCCGCCCGGACCAAGGGGGGTGGGGTGCGTTGACGGGATTTCCTGAAGCACGCGAGGCGGAGCGTGCAACGTTGGGTTTTCACTGGCGTTCAACCCAACCTACGGGCGCGTTCCGGTAGGTTGGGTTGAACGCCATTGAAAACCCAACGTCGGGCGCCCTACCCCTCGCCGCCACGGAAATTCAGGAGGCTGGGGGCCTTGTCGATGATCTCTTCCAGGATCAGCGAGGCCGTCTCCAGGTCCTTTTCCAGCTCGGGGCCGAGTTTGGTCACGTACTGCGGGCGGCGCAGCTTCTCGGCGGCGTCGTGCAGGCTGCGCAGCTCCGACATGAAGATCTCGCGGGCACCCATCGGCAGGATCGGGTTGGCCGACAGCACGAAGAAGAAACGCATGCTGGCCCGCACCAGCAGCGCCAGCATCACCGTATCCAGCCGCTCGAACTGTTCGCGCAGATCGTCGGATCGGGCGTCGGCGAGGTTGCGCAGGCGCTGCTCGATCAGGATGACGAGGGCCTGGAACTCACCGACCTTGTCGCGGAACTCGCGGTAGGCGCCGAAGCTGTGCTTGCTGGCCTCGTGCTCGGCCGTCTGGGCGAGCTTGGCCGCCTGCCGGCACTGCCGCTCCAGCGCGCTGAGCAGTTCCTTGACCTCGGCACGGGTGTACTGGCGCTTCATCGTCGCTTGCCGTGTCGCTTGCGGTGGACCATCCAGGAAGGCGGTGCCGTATAGCACGATCGCGGGCATGCGGTCACCGTGGCGTGTGGCCCCACACGGAGTCAATGACGCAGGATGCCCCTCCTCAATGATCCGCCTTCACCACCTGACCCGGCCGGCGGACCAGCGGCATGACCAGCAGGGCGGCGGCGAAGACGCCGGCCATCACCAGCAGGCAGTCGTTGAAGGTCAGCACCAGCGCCTCGCGCTGGACCAAGCCGGCCAAGCGCTGGATGGCGGCGGCCTGCGGGTCGGCGACGAGGCCGTCGAAGCGGGCCGCCAGGTTGTCGATCATCGACTGCACTTCGGGCCGCGCCAGGTTCAGGTTGTCGCCCAGGCGGTTCATGTGCAGCGCCGCGCGGTCGGTCAGCACCGTGTTGATGGCCGCAAGGCCGATGGCGCCGCCCAGGTTGCGCATCAGGTTGTACAGACCGGACGCGTTCTTCAGCTGCTCCGGCGGCAGGGTGCCGAGCGCGATGGAGTTCACCGGGATGAAGCAGAACATCAGCGCGAAGCCGCGCACCGCCTGCGGCACGAACAGCTCCCAGAAGCTCGATTCGGCGGTCAGGAAGCTGTTCAGCCAGACGCCCGTACCGAACAGCGTCAGCCCCATCGCCAGCATCACGCGCAGGTCCAGCTTCTTGGACAGCGCGCCGGCCACGGGGGCCGAAAGGAACTGGAAGACGCCGGTCACGAACATGATCGTGCCGATCTGGAAGCTGTTGTAGCCGCGCACCCGCGCCAGGAAGAGGGGCGTGATGTACACCGCGCCGTACAGGCCGATGCCGATGATGAAGCTGTACAGCGAGCCGATGGCGAAGTTGCGGTCCAGGAAGGCGCGCAGCTCGACGATGGGGTTGCGGTAAGTCAGCACCCGCCAGAAGAACGCCACACCGGACAGCGCGGCGACGACGGCGAAGACCGCCACGTGCCCGTCGTCGAACCAGTCGTTGCGCGGCCCCTCCTCCACCACGAATTCCAGCGAGCCGAGGAACAGCGCCATCAGCAGCAGCCCGGCGACGTCGAAACCCTTCAGCAGCGAGCGGTTCGGCCGGTCCACGTCGACCAGCGACCAGACCAGCGTGGTGACGACGATGCCCGGCACCACGTTGATCAGGAACAGCCAGTGCCAGGACAGGCTCTGTGTCAGCCAGCCGCCCAGCGTCGGGCCCAGCGTCGGCGCCATGGTGGCGACGAGGCCGATCATCACCGACACGCCGGCCCGCTTTTCCGCCGGGAACAGGGCGAAGCTGGTGGCGAACACGGTGGGGATCATGGCGCCGCCGATGAAGCCCTGCAGCGCCCGCCAGACGATCATCGATTCGATGCCGCCGGCAAAGGCGCAGGCCACGCTCATCAGCGTGAAGCCGGCGGCCGAGAGGGTGAACAGCACCCGCGTCGAGAGGATGCGCGACAGCATCCCCGACAGCGGGATCATCACCACCTCGGCGATCAGGTAGGAGGTCTGGACCCAGGAGATTTCGTCCGCACTGGCCGACAGGCCGGCCTGGATCTCGCTCAGCGAACTCGACACGATCTGGATGTCGAGGATGGCCATGAACATGCCGACGACCATCGCCAGGAACCCCACCAGCTCCCGCCCCGAAACGGCGGGCGGGGCATGGTGGGCGGCTGAGCCCGCCGCGTCCCGGCCGCTGGGGGGCGGGGGGATGGGCCGGGACGCGGGGGCAGCCTCGCCCGTCGGCCGCTGGGGGCGCAGGCCGGGGGCGATCGGGGGGTTGGCGGCAGTCATCGAACTCTCTCTTCCCCCTCCCCCGCCCCGCGGGGGAGGGCTGGGGAGGGGGCAAAACTCACTTAACGGCCACCGCCCGGTTGGGGACGATGGCACCGAACACGTCGCCGGCCAGATGCGGGCGCTCCTCGGCGCCGCGCGTGTCCACCTCGGCGACCACGGAAAGGCCGGGCCGCAGCAGGCCGGCCAGCGGGTTGTCCCTGGAAAGCGCGATCCGCACCGGCACGCGCTGCACGACCTTGGTGAAGTTGCCCGTCGCGTTCTCCGGCGGCAGCAGGCTGAACTTGGAGCCGGACGCCGGGGCGAAGCTCTCCACCTTGCCGGCCAGCGTCTGGCCGGGGAAGGCGTCGACGCTCAGCGACACCATCTGGCCGGGGCGCATGCGGGCGAGCTGCGTCTCCTTGAAGTTGGCGACCACGTAGACGTCGGGCAGCGGCACCAGGGAGAGAAGCTGCACGCCCGGCCGCGCGTACTGGCCGACCTGCACCCCGCGATTGCCGACGACGCCGTCCACCGCGGCGCGGATGGCCGTGTTCTCCAGGTCGTTGCGGGCGGCTTCCAGCGTCGCCTCGGCCTGATGCAGGCGGGCGGCGATCTCGGCGTCCGCCGCCTCGATCACGCGGATCTGGTCGCGCGCGGCGGCCAGTTCGGCGCGCGCCTTGACCACGGCGGCGTCGGCCTTGCGCAGGTCGGCCTCGGCGCCGTCCAGCTTCTGCCGGCTCGCCCAATCGTTGGACGCCAGGGCGCGGGTGCGGTTGAACTCGTGCGCAGCGCGCTGCCGCTCGGCCTCGGCCGAGGCCAACGTCGCCTCCGACTGGGCGATGATGGAGCGCTGCAGGACCTGCTTCTGCGCGTTGCTCTGCTGGGCGGCGCGCTGCCCCTCCACCGTCGCCTCGGCCTCGTGGACGCGGGCGCGGTAGTCGGCGTCGTCCAGCCACACCAGGACGTCGCCGGCCGCCACCTTCTGGTTCTCGGCCACGCGCACCTCGCGCACATAGCCGGCGACCTTCGGGCTGACCACCGTGATGTCGCTCTGCACGTAGGCGTTGTCGGTCGATTCGACGAAGCGGCCCTCCGCCCACCAGTGCACGCCGCCGTACCCGGCGCCGGCCAGCGCCGCGACCGCCACACCCGACAGAATGATCTTCCGTACGCCCTTGGCCATCGTTATGTAACCTTATGTCCCTGCGTTTATCGGGGCCGGCGCGGCGCCGACCCGTTGGACCCGAACGTTTGGACCCGAACGTTTGGCTCCGGCGATGGGAACTAAACCGTTCAGTTCAGTCTTGCGTCAAGGTGGCGCACCTCCTATCTGTTGTCAAGAGTGAACTGAACAGTTTAGTACGTAGGTCGAAGGACGGGTTCGAACGGCATGCGCGGCGCGGCACGGAACGGATGGAAGAGCGAGGAGGCAGGCATGACGGCGGTGGTGGCCCCCAGCCCCGAGGCGGGATCGAAACCGGCGCAGATCCTGGAGGCGGCGGGCAAGCTGTTCCTGGAGCACGGCTACGGCGCCGTCAGCATGGACACGGTGGCGAAGACGGCGAACGTCTCCAAGGCGACGCTGTACGCCCACTTCCGCTCCAAGGACGAGCTGTTCGCCGCCATGGTGGCCGGCGAATGCCGCGCCCACATGTCGGCGCTGTCGTGCGAGGAGGTCAGCCGCATGGAGGTGGAGGATGTGCTGCGCCAGATCGCCCTGCGCTTCTTGGGCATGCTGACCTCGCCCAAGGCGCTGGCCGGCTTCCGCATGGTGGTGGCCGAGGCGCACCGCTTCCCCGAACTGGCGCGCGCCTTCTATGAATCCGGCCCGGCGCGCTCGCTGGCCCAGATGACCGCCTTCCTGGCGGAGGCCGACCGCCGCGGCAAGCTGTCCGTCCCCGACCCGCGTCTGGCGGCCGAGCAGTTCCTGGGCATGCTGAAGGCGGACGCGCACCTGCGCATGATGCTGTGCCTGCAGGACCCGCCCTCGGAAGCCGACCGCGAGCGCATCGTCGACAGCGCCGTGCGCGCCTTCACCCGCGCCTACGCGGTGGAGGGGAAGTGAGGGGCGCTGCCATTGCGCCCCGAACCGCGTTATCATCGCAGAGCCGCAACGGAGGTCACCATGCCGGACGGACGCCCTGCCCTGAACGAGGATGAGGAGCTGGCCCGCGAACGGGCGCATCTGCTGGCGATGCTGCAGGAAGGGCTTGATGACATCGAAGCCGGCCGCATCGTGAGCATGGAAGAGATGGAGCGGATGATCGACGAGGCGTTCGCGTCGCAGGACGCCGAATCCGCCGCGAAGCGATAAGAGCATATGTATCGGCTTTCCAGAGCGGCTTCGCGGGATCTGCTTCAGCTTCTTTCGGAAAGTCGCAGGCGGTGGGGCATCGTGGTCGCCGACCGGACGCGGTGCGGATTCGCCAGCGCCTCGAGGACATCACGTCCGGCGTGTTGACTGGCCACCGGCGCGAGGACATCAGCGCCGATCTTCCATACCTTTTCTTCAACGAGCATCCTTTCGTCATCGTCTACGATCGCCGAACCCAGGTCATTGTCCGGATCGTTCATGGGCGCCGCAATCTGTCTCCGCTTCTTGAAGACGCTGCCGACCAGTCCCGCTGATCCGTGTCCTTCCTGAGCCCGCCCGTGCCCGCGGCTTTACCCCGGCCCCCGTCCTGGTGCAGTATCGCCGGCCGAACACCAGCGGACACCCGGTAAAGCACACCCATGGTCGCGGTCCTTCAACACGGCGGCGGGCTGTCGCCGCAGCGCCAGCACCTGACGCTGGGCGCCAAGATCCGCATGATCAACTGGGGGCTCGTGCTCCTGGTCTGCACCATCTCGGGCATCGGCGTGGCGCTGCTTTACTCGGCCGCGGGCGGCCAGTGGGAGCCGTGGGCGCGCCCGCAGCTGGTGCGCTTCATCCCCGGGCTGGTGCTGATGCTGGGGCTGGCGCTGGTGGACGTGCGGATGCTGCTGCGCTTCGCCTACGTCACCTACGTGATGGTGCTGCTGCTGCTCATCGCCGTGGAGATCATGGGCCACATCGGCATGGGCGCCCAACGCTGGATCAACCTGGGCTTCTTCCAGCTGCAGCCGTCGGAGCTGATGAAGCCGGCGCTGGCGCTGGCGCTGGCGCGCTATTTCCACGGGCTGACGCTGGACCAGATCGGCCGGCCGCTGGTGCTGATCCCGCCGCTGATCCTGGTGTTCCTGCCGGTGGGGCTGGTGCTGCTGCAACCCAACCTGGGCACGGCGCTGCTGCTGATCCTGGGGTCGGGCGCCATCTTCTTCACCGGCGGCGTGCGCATCTGGAAGTTCCTGGTCGCCATCGGCGCGGGCCTCGGCGCCATCCCCATCGGGTGGGAGTTCCTGCACGACTACCAGCGCCAGCGCGTCTACACCTTCCTGGATCCGGAGAACGACCCGCTCGGCCACGGGTACAACATCATCCAGTCGAAGATCGCGCTGGGCTCCGGCGGGCTGTTCGGCAAGGGATTCATGATGGGCTCGCAGAGCCAGCTGATGTTCCTGCCGGAAAAGCACACCGACTTCATCTTCGTCGTGCTGGCGGAGGAGTTCGGGCTGGTGGGCGCCCTGGCGATGCTGATGCTGTACTGCCTGCTGCTCATCTACGGCGTGGTGATCGCGCTGTCGGCGCGCAACCAGTTCGGCCGGCTGGTCGGCGTCGGGCTGACGACGCAGTTCTTCCTCTACATGTTCGTCAACGTGGCGATGGTGATGGGCCTGATCCCGGTGGTGGGCATCCCGCTGCCGCTGGTGTCCTACGGCGGGTCGGCGATGATGACGCTGCTGATCTGCGTGGGCCTGCTGCTCAGCGTTTCCGTCCACCGGGAGATCCGCATCTCCCGCAGCGGCGTCGCCGATATGTGAGGCCGTGGACGTTGGGTTTTCGCTGACGCTCAACCCAACCTACGACGCACCGGTAGGTTGGGTTGAGGCCCAAGCCGAAAACCCAACGTCAGGCGCTTTCCCTCACGGCTCCTCCGGCATGCGCTGGTCCTGGATCAGCACCTTGTCGATGCGCCGGCCGTCCATGTCGACCACCTCGAAGCGCAGGCCGTGCCAGGTGAAGTGCTCGGCCGCCACCGGCACGTGGCCCAGGCGATCCAGCACGAAGCCGGCCAGCGTGTGGAAGTCGCCCTCGCCGCGCAGGCCGGTGACGCGCAGCATCTGCTCCACCTCGTCCACCGGCGTGCGGCCGTCGACCAGCCAGGAGCCGTCCTCGCGCCGCACGGCGCCGGCATCCCCCTCGTCGCCCAGTTCGGGCAGCTCGCCGGCGATGCTCTCCAGGATGTCGTTGACGGTGGCGATGCCCTCGAACCCGCCGTACTCGTCCACCACCACGGCCATGTGCATGGTCGACTGCTTGAACAGCTCCAGCAGGCGCAGCACCGGCGTGCCGTCGTGCACGATCAGCGGCGTCACCATGGCCGAGCGCACGTCGATTGGCCGGCCGTTCAGCGCTTGGTCGAGCAGCGCCTTGGCGGCGACGACGCCCTGCACCTCGTCCACCGTGCCGCGGCAGACGGGGAAGCGGGAGTGGCCGCTGGCGGCGATCTCGGCGGCGATGGCGGCCGGCGGGTCCTCGATGTCCAGCCAGATCACGTCGCGGCGCGGCACCATGATGGCGCGCACCGGCCGGTCGGCGAGGCGCAGCACGCCTTCGATCATCTGCCGCTCGGCCGGGGCGAAGACGCCGCTCTGCGTGCCCTCGGCGATCAGGGTGCGGACCTCCTCCTCCGTCACGGTCTGCTCGCGCGTTGTGCGCAGGCGCAGGAGGCGCAGCAGCACGTCGGTGGAGACGCCGAGCAGCCAGACGATGGGCGCCGTCGCCCGCGACAGGCCCCGCATGGGGCCGGCGACGCGCACGGCGATGCTTTCGGCGTGCACCAGGGCCACGCGCTTGGGCACCAGTTCGCCCACTACCAGCGACAGGTAGGTGATGATGGCGACCACCACCGCGAACGCCACCTGCGGGCCGTAGGGCGCGATCCACGGCACGGCGTCCAGCCACGCGCCGACGGGATCGGCCAGCGTGGCGCCGCCGTAGGCGCCGGCGACGATGCCGATCAGCGTGATGCCGGTCTGCACGGTGGACAGGAAGCGGCTGGGATCCTCGGCCAGTTCCATGGCCGCCCGCGCACCGCGCCCGCCGCGCCCCTCGGCGATCTGCTGGAGCCGCGTCCGGCGCGCCGACACCACCGCCATCTCCGACATGGCGAAGAAGCCGTTCAGCAGGATCAGCAGCAGAACGATGAGGATTTCCCAGAACATCACGTCACCCGAAGATCTGCTGCACGAGCAGGGAAGCCCCCTGGAACAGGCCGAACACAACGGCCACGACGACGCCGATGGCCAGCACGCCGGCCACCAGCCCGGCGATGACGAAGGCGCCGTCCTTCTCGATCAGGCCCAGCGCGATCAGCGCCATGGCGAAGGCCGGCGGCTGGTTGCCGAAGACGATGGGCAGCGCCAGCACCAGCGCCAGAATGAGGATCGCCAGCCCCAGCAGCCGCTCCGCCGCGGGCGTGGTCAGCGCCGGCAGGCGCGGCGTGAGGAAGCGGCGCTCGATCCGCGCCACGTGCGGATGGGCGCGCGCCACCACGCGCAGGAAGGCCGCCCGCTCGATCCCGGCGGCGGCCACGCGGCGCGGCAGCCATGGCTCCTGCCGGCCCAGCATCATCTGCACGGCGACCAGCGCGATCGGCAGCCCGGTGACGGTGGACAGCCCCGGCACCGGCAGCACGTTGGGGATGGCCAGCAGCAGGATGAGCGCGCCGAAGGCGCGGTCGCCCAGAATGCGCACGAGGTCGCCCAGCGTGATCCGCTCGCCGTGGTCATGGGCGAGGAAGTCCTCCAGCAGCTCCGACGCGCGGCGGCGGCCTTCCGGGGCTGGAACGGCCTGGGCGGGAATGGTCGTGGAGGGGGGCAATCGGTCTTTCACGGCGGGGTGCGTTGCAGCACGCGATGGGTCCGTTGTACAGGATGCCGCACGGCAAGGCCAGAGGGGGCCACGACCTCAGGCGGCGGCATCGAGCGGCCGCACACGCGCCTGGATGTCCTGGCCGGCGGCCCGGCGCGCCATGCGCAGGTCGTACTGAACCTGCAGGTTCATCCAGAATTCCGGTTCGATCCCGAAATAGAGGCCGAGCCGCAGTGCCGTGTCGGCCGTGATGGCGCGCCGCCCGGCGATGATCTCGCTGATGCGGTTCGCCGGCACGTCGAGGTCGCGGGCCAGCCGGTTGGCGCTGAGGCCGTGCGGCCCCATGAACTCTTCCTTGAGGATCTCGCCTGGAGGAATGGGGGTCAGGGATTCGGCATTCTCAGGCATGGCAGGCTCAGGCATGGCAGGCTCAGGCATGGCAGGCTCCGAGAGCGTTGCTAGGTGTGATAGTCGCAGATCTCGACCTCGTAGGCGCCGCCGTCGCGCCAGACGAAGCATATGCGCCACTGGTCGTTGATCCGGATGGAATGCTGCCCGGCGCGGTCACCTTTCAGTTCCTCCAGCCGATTCCCCGGCGGCACGCGCAACGCGTTCAGTGACGGGGCCGCCTCGATCATCAGCAGCTTGCGACGCGCCTGTCGTTCGATGTTACGCCATCTTGGCACGACGGCGTCCTGATGCAGAAGGCGGGTGTCCTTGTCGCGGAAGGTCTTGATCGCCATGACGTGCCCGGCCGGTCCATACGGACAAGTTTAGTATCCAGTACGCGTTACGTCAATCGTACAAGCGGAGTGGTCAGGGCTGCGCACACGGGTTAACGGAAGGCTGCCGGTGATGAGAGAGGAGGGTGAGACACGGATGAACACGGATATATTTTTTGTCTTTATTCGTGTCCATCCGAACGCCGGCTCCGCCGGCATCCGTGTTCATCCGTGTCCCCCACCCGCTTTCAAGCGCCATGTTGACCCGAGTGCGGAGCCCTGGCGGACTGGTGGAGCGTGATCACGCCTCCGCCGCCGGCACCGTGAAGCGGAAGGTGGCGCCCTCGTCGGGGGTGCTCTCCGCGGTGATGCGGCCGCCGTGCGCCTCGACGATGCTGCGGCAGATGAACAGGCCGAGGCCGACCGAGGCGTCGCCGCTGCGCACCTTGGCCTTGGTGCGGGAGAAGGGCTGGAACAGGCGGTCCATCTCCTCCGGCGCGATGCCGGGTCCGTGGTCGGCGACGCTGACGGACAGCCCGGCCGGGAGGGCTGCCACCGCCACGCGGATGCGGGCGCCGGGGTTGGAGAACTTCACGGCGTTGGACAGCAGGTTGTTCATCACCTGCTCGATGCGCGGCGGGTCGATCAGCGCCGGCGGCAGGCCATCGTCCACGTCGCAGTCGATGGCGACGTCGCGGCCGTGCGCCAGGATGCCGTTGGTCGCCACGTTGCGCCGCACCAGGGCGCCCAGGTCGGTCGGGCGCGGCGCCAGCTGCAGCCGCCCCGCCTTCAGCGCCGACATGGACAGCACGTCCTCGATCAGGTGGCGCATGAACAGGCTCGATTCGCGGATGCGTTCGATGGCCGCCAGGTCGCGCGCCTCGACGCTGCCCTCCAGGCGTTGCTGAAGAAGCTGGGCGAAGCCGCCGATGACGTGCAGCGGCGTGCGCAGGTCGTGCGCCAGCATGCCCAGCAGCTGGTCCTTCTGCGCGTTGCTGGCCTCCAGCTCGGCGTTGGCCTTGGCGAGCTGGCGCTGGGTGGTGGTGAGCTGGCTGTTGAGGCGCGTCATCTCGTCGAACAGCGCGCCGACGTCGGCGGAAACCATCGGTTCGGCCAGCGGGCTGAGCAGCATGGCCAGCTCGGGCCGCACACAGCGCAGCGCGTCGTGCAGGCGCCCCACCGCCGCCGGCTCCGCCGCCACGGCCAGGACCATCCCCTCCCCCGCCGCCCGGCCGGAGACGTAGACGGGACCGGTGTCGGCGCAGGGCGAGTCCTCCAGCGGCCAGTCGACCACGCGCCCGTCGCGGCGCACCGCGTTCACGAGGTCCAGCGCCCGGCCGAACGGCTGCGCCCCGAACAGCAGGGGGAACGGCACGCCGGTGCCGGCGCGCAGCCCGGCGATGCCGGCGCCCAGCGTCTCCAGCGCGGTCACCCGCCCGTCGCGGTCGCAGATGAAAACGGCGCCGTCCACCCGGCACTTCCTCCCCTTACTTCCCGTCCAGCAGGCGTTCGGCCAGTTCCACGGCGCCCTCGGCATCTAGGGCCGTACCGTCGGCCCCCACCACGCGCCACAGGTCCGGTTCCAGCAGGAACGGATAGCCGCCGACGATGATCCGCAGCGGCCGTTCGCCCATCTCCGCCCGCACCGCGCGCACCAGCTCGGCCACCGTTCCGACGTGCGGCGTGATGGTGGCGGAGATGGCCAGCACCTGCGCGTCGCGCTCGACCATGGCGCGCGCGATGCTGCGCGTCGGCGCGTTGGCGCCCAGATAATAGCTGTCCCAGCCGGCCATTTCGAAGAAATCGGCGACCATGCGGATGCCGATCTCGTGCAGCTCGCCGCTGACGCAGGTGGCGACCATGCTGCGCCCGCACCGCTCGGCCGCGAAGATGCGGGGATAGAGCATGGACATCACCGCCTGCGTGGCGGCGGTGGCGAAATGCTCGTGCGCCACGCTGATGCGTCCGGTCTGCCACAGCCGGCCGATCTCGCGCAGCACCGGCTGGAAGACGTGCAGGTAGGCGTCGCGCACGGTCATGCCGTCGTCGACGCGCGCCATCACCATGGCGGTGGCGCGCCGGCGGTCGCCGGCCACCAGCGCGTCCAGGAAGGCGCAGGCGAGGTCGGCGTACGGCGCATCGGGGTCGATCAGCGTCGGCGGCGCCGTGCCGACGAACGGCAGCGCCGCCACCGCCGAGTCCACGCAGGCCGCCGCGCGCCGGGCCGCCTCGCCGCCCACACGTTCGGCGATCAGGTCGCGCAGCAGGATCAGGCTGTCGCCCAACTCCCCGGCCGGGATGCCCAGGCCGGCGAACAGCACCTTGGCCCAGGAGGCGTAGGCGGCGAACAGGCCGGGCGCGTCCGCCCCAACCGCCTCGGCCAGATAGAGGAGGTGGTAGCGCACGTCGTCGACGCACTTGTCGCGCCCGATGGCCCCATAGCGGGCGTAGAGGTCCGGCCAGCGCGCGAACTGCGCCTCCACGGCGGCGCGCGCCAGCTCATCGCGCATGGCGAGGATCGGGGCACCGGCGTGGTTCATCGGGCGTGCGTTCTCCATGGCCGCCGGCGCGCGGCCGGCATCAGCAATATGGATAACGCGAACGGCCCGCGTCGGCACTCACGAACTTGTGAAAGTTCCTGTGTTGCTGCCGCACTGCGGGAAGAGGCGGCGGCGCGTCAGCGGCCCTTCTGCATGGCGAAGGTCAGCCGCTTGACCAGGTCGGACTTGGCGACCGGCTTCACCAGATAGCCGGAGATGCCGTAGGCGATGGCGCGCTTCACCGTGTCCGCCTCGCGGTGGTTGGTCAGCACGATGACGGGCAGGTCGGCCATCGGGTTGCCGGTGGCCGTGCGCAGCGCATGCAGCAGGTCCAGCCCGCCCATGCGCGGCATCTCCAGGTCGCAGATGATGATGTCGACCTCGCCGTTGCACTTGCGCAGCACGTCCAGGGCGCCCATGCCGTCGGCCGCCTCCTGCACGTTGCGGACCTTCAGGTCGTGCAGCAGCCGGGCCACCAGCTTGCGCGTGAAATCGTCGTCCTCGACCAGCAGGATTCGCAGGTCGCTGATGCTGCGCGGCGTGTCGATGCTGGCGTCCCAGGTCATTCCCGATGCCCCCGTCCCGCGGCCCCACCCGCGAGTACTCCCCCAATACCGGTAGAAAACCCGATGCATCCTTCGCTTGTCCAGGTTTTCCGTGCGGCGGCAAGCCGCGGCGCAGGCCACGCGCCGTGCGCGTGAATGGCGTGGCATTCGCCCGCGCGAACGCTTATCGTCGGGCACCTTCGCCGCAAGCCACCCGCCGCCGTGCCCCCCTCCCCGTCCGACCCTCCCGCCCGTCCTCCGTTCATGGCCGAGCCCGCGCCCGATGCGCCCGATGCGGGCATCCTGGGGCCGGAGGTCATGGACAAGGTGATGGAGGCGACCAGCGCCGGCATCACGGTGACCGACCCGTCCCGGCCCGACAACCCGCTGGTCTACTGCAACCGCGCCTTCCTGGAGATGACCGGCTACGCGGCGGGGGAGCTGCTGGGCCGCAACATGCGCGTCCTCCAGGGTCCCGACACCGACCCGGACGCCGTGCGGGCGATCCGCGCCGGGCTGGAGCGCGGCACGCCGGTGGCGGTGGAGATCCTCAATTACCGCAAGGACGGCACGCCGTTCTGGAACGCACTGACGGTGCGGCCGATCCACGGGCCGGACGGGGGCGTGCGCTGGTACGTCGGCTCCTCCATCGACGTGACGCGCCAGCGCCGGTCGGAGCAGGAGCTGCGCGACGCGCAGGAGCAGCTGACCAAGCTGGCCGCCGAGACCTTCGCGCTGGCCGAGGACCTGGACCGCGCGCGCGAGGAGGCGGACGCCGCCCGCATCAGCGCCGAGAACGCCAGCACCGCCAAGTCGCGCTTCCTGGCGATGATGAGCCACGAGCTGCGCACGCCGATGACCGCGGTGATCGGCATGGGCGACCTGCTGCTGGGCACGGCGTTGAGCGACCAGCAGAAGACCTTCGTCAAGACGCTGCGCTCCTCGGCCGACACGCTGCTGGCCATCCTCAACGACATCCTGGACTTCTCCAAGATCGAGGCCGGGCAGCTGGCGCTGGAGGAGATCGACTTTTCGCTGGAGCGGCTGGTCGAGGACGCGGTGCAGCTGTTCCTGGTGCGCGCCGCGGCCAAGGGGCTGACGCTCAGCGCCTCCATCGCCGACGGCACGCCGGCCTTCGTGCGCGGCGATCCCACGCGGCTGCGGCAGGTGCTGTTCAACCTCGTCTCCAACGCCATCAAGTTCACCGAGCACGGCACCGTCGAGGTGTGCGCCTGGAGCCCGGAGGAGGACGAGGGCGGCATCACGCTGCGCTTCGAGGTGGCCGACACCGGCATCGGCCTGACGCCGGAACAGCAGGGCCGCCTGTTCGAGGCCTTCGTGCAGGCCGACGCCTCCACCAACCGCAAGTACGGCGGCACGGGCCTGGGGCTGGCGATCTGCAAGCGCCTCGTCCAGGCCATGGGCGGCGAGATCAGCGTGACCAGCGAGCCCGGCCGGGGCTCGGCCTTCCGCTTCTCGGTCCGTGTGCGGCCGGCGCAGGGCACGCCGACCGGCGATCTGGCGGTGCGCCCGCCGGTGGAGACGTTGGCGCTGATCGGCGGGCACGCCGCCGGTGGCGCCGCCGGGGCGGCGAAGCCGGCGGTACCGTCGTTGCGCGTCCTGCTGGCCGAGGACAACGACATCAACCGCATGCTGGTCTCCACCATGCTGACGCGCATGGGGCACCGGGTGGAAGCGGTGGCCGACGGCCGCGCCGCGCTGGAGGCGCTGCAGGACAACGGCCCGTTCGACCTGCTGCTGCTGGACATGGAGATGCCGGTGCTGGACGGCGGCAGCACGGCGCGTGCCATCCGCGCGGCTCCCGCCCCGCTGGCGCAGCTGCCGATCATCGGCCTGTCGGCCGACGCCCTGCCCGAGCACCGCGAGCGGCACATGGCGGCCGGCCTCGACGCCTACATGACCAAGCCGATCGAGTGGGACGCGCTGGGCGCCCTGATGCTCGAACTCGCCGCCCGGCCGCCGGAGACGCGGCGCACCCCGGTGCCGGAGCCGGCGGCCGGCGGGACGGGCCGCTTCGCCCACCTGCCGCTGGTGGACCGCGTCAAGCTGTCGGAGCTGCGCGTGGCGCTGGGGGCCGAGAGCCTCGCCGGCATGCTGCGGCTGATGCCGGAGACCTGCCTGCGCGAGCTGTCGGCGATCCGCGACGCGCACCGGGACGGCCGTTCGACGGACGTGAAGCAGGCGGCGCACACGCTGGCCGGCCTCGCCGCCAACTTCGGCACGCCGCGCCTCGCCGCCGTGGCGCGGGCCATCAACGACCAGTACACCGACGCCGCGCAGGTGGCGGCGCTGCTGCCGCAGCTCGAATCGGCGGTCGCCGACACCAACCACAAGATCGCCGACCCCGACGCCGTACGCCCGCCGGAGTGACGGCACCTTCCGCCGCCTCCGGGGTTTACGTCCCCGATGGCTGATGCGGAGGCGTGCGCGTGTTCGACTGGATCACCCGGACAGTGGAGGCGACCGGCCACGCCGGCATCTTCCTGCTGATGCTCGTGGAAACGGTGTTCCCGCCGATCCCGTCGGAGCTGGTGATGCCGCTGGCCGGCTTCGTGGCGGCGCGCGGCGACCTGACGCTGGTTGGGGTGGTGCTGGCCGGCACCGCCGGGTCGCTGCTGGGCACCACGCTGTGGTATTGGCTGGGCAGCCGGCTGGGGGCGGACGGGCTGAAGCGGTTCGCCGGGCGGCACGGGCGCTGGCTGACGCTCACCCCGGACGAGATCGACCAGGCCTGCGGGTGGTTCAAGCGCCATTGCGGGGCGGCGGTGCTGTTCGGCCGCATGGCGCCGACGGTGCGCACGCTCATTTCCGTGCCGGCCGGCATCGTCGGCATGCCGATGCCGCGCTTCCTCCTCTACTCCGCCATCGGCTCGGCCGTGTGGACAGCGGCGCTGGCCGGGGGCGGCTACCTGCTGGAGGACGGCTACACGGCCGTGTCGGGCTATGTAAACCCGGTGTCCAACGCCGTCTTCGGCGCCATCACGCTGTGGTACCTGTACCGGGTGGTCACCTTCCGCCGCCGCGTCGCACGGCCCACACGCTGAGCGGCCGGCGCGCTGACGGGCGCGCGTTGTCGGGGCGGCGGGCGATCTGCTAAGGGTAAACGATGAGCCGCCGCCGCACCCGCACACCCGATCCCGACCAGTACGACCTGCTCGACGTGCCCGAGCCGACGGCCGTGCTGATCACCTATTCCGGCCGCACCGTGGACCTGGAGAAGCCGGACTTCAGCCGCTTCGAAATCGAGGACATCGCCCGCCCGCTGGCCTACCAGTGCCGCTTCGTCGGCAACACGCGGGTGTTCTTCTCGGTGGCGCAGCACTGCGTCATGGCAAGCCACCTGTGCCCGCCGGACTTCGCCTACGACGCGCTGATGCACGACAGCGAGGAGGCGTTCACCGGCGACTGGCCGACGCCGTGGAAGGCCCGCATCGGGCGCGAGGCGATCAGGCAGGCGATCGCCCCCATCAAGGTGGCGCTGGCCAAGCGTTTCGGCTTCCGCCACCCGGAGCCGAAGCCGGTGAAGGTGGCCGACCAGCGGGCGCTGGCGACCGAACTGCGGGACCTCTGCGCGCCGCACCGCGTGAACTGGCAGGACCTGCCGCCGCCGGCCCCCGAGCCCATCGTTCCCCTGGGGCCGGAGGAGGCAATGGCGGCGTTCCTGGCGCGCTACCGCGAACTGAAGGGAGACTGAACGGCGGGCTTACGCCCGCCCGCCCGGCTGTTCGCGCGCGGCGCGGCCGCGGCGGCCGGCGGTGCGCATCAGCTCGCCCATGTCCGGCTGCTGGCCGCCCAGCGCCTCGCCCGCCTCGGCCATGCGCTCGGCCAGTTCGCGGATGGCGCCGCGGATCTGCGGGTCGCGGATGTTCTGGAAATAGCGCGCCAGCATCAGCGCCTCGCGCGAGCGCAGCGTGGTCTCGCTCTCCTCGCCGCCCGCGGCACCCTCGCCAGCCTCGGCCTGGGCGGTGCGCTGCTGCTCCAGCCCCTCGAAGAACACCGAGACGGGCACCCGGAAGAACTGCGCCAGCTTGTACAGCCGGCTGGCCGAGACGCGGTTGAAGCCGCGCTCGTATTTCTGGAGCTGCTGGAAGGTCAATCCCAGCGCGGACGCCACGTCGCTCTGCGACAGGCCGGCCAGCATGCGCAACTCGCGCAACCGCTGCCCGACGAACACATCGACCTCGTTGAGGCCTTCCTTCTTCTCACGACCGCGTTTTTTCACAGCTGTCCCCCACTGTCGCGCCGCGGCCGCCGCCTGGCCATGCGGCATCAATCGAGAATTGGGCGAGAATTGGGTCGGCGCCGGAGACGCCCCCGATCCGCTGGCACATAATCACTCAACAGCCGCTACGCATCGGTAATTCCCCGGCCCTCATGCCGACGTAACTATGTGCAGATCTATGCCCTGTCAACCGGAGCGCGCGCGAATACATCTGAAGACACACTTCTTTCCATCGCGTCTAACCCGTTCGTGGTGCGTTTCACCACTTTCGATCAAGCACCTTCGGGACAGGGTGGGTGATGGCCGCCCGTCGGCGGCGAAGCCGGGCGTTCCGGGGCGCGGCAAACGCGCGCGGGTAGGCATGTTTTGCCTAGCACTGGGCAAATTCTGCCCACGAATTAACACTCTCTTCATCAAGAAGTCCCTAGCATGCACGCCGTGATAGACCCCCGGCGCGGATTTTGCACACGCCATGCTGCGCGTGCGAAATGGCCTCATCCAGGCGCCGGGGGACAGCCGCTCGGGGACGTCGCGTGAACAACCTGCTGCAGACCTTGCGCAACCTGGGGCCGGCGCGCCTTGCGGCGATCGGCGGCGTCGGCATCCTGCTGATCGGCTTCTTCATCTACCTGACCACGCGCCTCTCGTCGCCCGAGATGGAGCTGCTGTACGCCGAACTCCAGGCGTCCGACGCGGCGGCCATCGCCAAGAAGCTGGACGAGGCGAAGATCCCCTACAAGGTCGACAAGGGCGGCACCAAGATCAGCGTGCCCTCGGACCAGGTCGGCCCGGTGCGCATGAAGATGGCGGAGGCCGGCCTGCCGTCCGGCGGCTCCGTCGGCTACGAGCTGTTCGACAAGGGCGAGGGCTTCGGCGCCACCAGCTTCATCCAGAACATCAACCACCTGCGCGCGCTGGAAGGCGAGATGGCGCGCACGGTGGGCACGCTGGCCGGCGTGCAGCAGGCGCGCGTGCACCTCGTGCTGCCCAAGCGCGAGATGTTCGCCCGCACGCAGAACCCGGCCACGGCCAGCGTCTTCCTGAAGCTGAAGCCCGGCGCCCAGCTGTCGCGCGAGAACATCATGGCGATCCAGCACCTGATCGCCGCCTCCGTGCCGAACCTCGAACCGACGCAGATCTCCATCATCGACGACAAGGGCAAGCTGCTGGCCCGCGGCATGGGCCAGAACAGCGAAAGCCTGCTGGCCGCCAACGCCGAGGAGAAGAAGACCGCCTACGAGGGGCGGCTGGCCCGCACCATCGAGGATCTGGTCGGCCGCACGGTCGGCTACGGCAAGGTGCGCGCGGAGGTGTCCGCCGACCTCGACTTCGACCGCATCAGCACGCAGTCCGAGATCTTCGACCCGGAAAGCCAGGTGGTGCGCTCCACCCAGACGGTGAACGAGAACAACGAGAGCCAGGACCGCGACCCGCTCCAGCCCGTCACCGTCGACCAGAACCTGCCCACCGCGCAGGCGAACAACAGCAACAACAACGGCGCCATCTCCTCCAACAAGCAGTCGCGCAACGAGGAGACGGTCAACTACGAGATCTCCCGCACCAGCAAGACCCACGTCCGCGAGACGGGCCAAGTGCGCCGCCTGTCGGTGGCCGTGCTGGTGGACGGCCTGTACGTCCCCAACCCGGAGGGCGGGCGCCCCACCTACCAGCCGCGCAACGACCAGGAGATGGAGAGCATCCGCGCGCTGGTGCGCTCGGCCGTCGGCCTGGACGCGGTGCGCGGCGACACGCTGGAGGTGGTGAACATGCGCTTCACCACCCCGGAGGACGAATTCGCCAAACCGGAGGAAGTGTTCCTCGGCATGAACAAGGACGACCTGTTCCGCATCGCCGAGATGGTGGTGCTCGGCATCGTCGCCGTTCTCATCATCCTGCTCGTCATCCGTCCGCTGATCACGCGCGCCTTCGAGAAGGCCGACGCGCAGGACGATGACGAGATGGACAAGCTGCTCACCGACCAGAGCGGCATGCCCGCGGCCCTGGCCGGCCCGACCGGCGCGCTGGCCCAGGATCTGGCGCTGGAGGCCGCGCAGGCCGACGAGGAGCTGGAGCAGATGATCGACATCAACCGCGTCGAGGGCCGGGTGCGCGCGTCCTCGCTGCGCAAGGTCGGCGAGATCGTCGAGAAGCACCCGGAGGAAGCCGTCTCCATCCTGCGCAACTGGCTGTACCAGGAGAGCTGAGGTGAGTTCCGTCCGCAAGTTCACCTTCGACGAATCGTTCGACGTCGACGCGCCGGGCCAGCCGTCGCTCGCCTACGCGTACGAGGAGGAACTGCCGCCGGAACCGGAGCCCGAGCCGGAGATCCCGCCGCCGCCCACCTTCTCGCAGGAGGAGCTGGACGCGGCGCGGCAGCAGGGCTACGCGGAGGGTGAATCGGCCGGGCGCGGCGCCGGCTATGGCCAGGGCTTCGCCGACGGGCGCAACGCCGGCATCGCCGAGGGCGACGCCGCCGGCCGCGCCGCCGTGGCCAACGACGCCAACGTCCGCCTCGCCAACGCGCTGGACCGCATCGCGGCGGGCGTGGCCAACCTGATCGCCGAGCGCAACGCGCTGAACGCGGTGCGCCGCGACCAGCCCGTGCACATCGCGCTGGCCATCGTGCGCAAGCTCTTCCCCGAACTGTCGCGCCGCGGCGGCGCCATGGAGGTGGAGGGCATGGTGCGCACCTGCCTGACCGAGCTGATGGACGAGCCGCGCCTCGTGGTGCGCTGCGCCGAGGACATGCTGGACCCGGTGCGCGAGCGCCTGGAACCGATCAGCGGCGGCAGCTTCGGGGCCAAGCTGATGATCGTCGGCGACCCGGCCCTGGCGCCCGGCGACTGCCGCATCGAATGGGCCGAAGGCGGAGCGGAGCGCAGCACCGCCACCCTGATGGCCGAGGTCGAGGCCTGCGTCGCGCGCCTCCTCGAAGCGCCGGCACCCACCTGATTTTCGCTTTTCGCTGAAACCGGAGACCCCCTCTGATGGCCAAGGACACCTTCTCCCTCGACGAGCTTGACGGCGCCGGCGGCGGCCGTGCGGACGTCGCGGACTACGAGGCCGGGCTGGGGCCGGCGAAGGACCTGGAAGCGGTCTACGACATCCCCGTGCAGATCTCGGCCGTGCTGGGCAAGTCGACCATGCAGGTCAGCCAGCTCCTGAAGCTCGGCCGCGGCGCCGTGGTGGAGCTGGACCGCAAGGTCGGCGAGGCCATCGACATCTACGTCAACAACCGCCTCGTGGCGCGCGGCGAAGTGGTGGTCGTGGAAGACCGCCTGGGCGTGACCATGACGGAAATCATCAAGTCGGACCGCGGATGACCGCCACGCAGCAACTCCATACCTCTCCCCCCCGGGGAGAGGTCGGCCCGCAGGGCCGGGTGAGGGGGTATCACCTCTCCCCCCTGGGGAGAGGTCGGCCCGCAGGGCCGGGTGAGGGGGTTCGGCACGGCGCCACGTCCGGCAGCCGCGGGACCCCCTCACCCCGACCCTCTCCCCAGAGGGGAGAGGGAGAGAGGGACCGATGACCGCCACGCGCGAAAACGTTTCCCGGGAAGCCCCGCCACGGCCCGGCACCGGCGCCACGGCGCCGGCCAAGCTGCGCCCGCGCGGCGGGTTCGACGCGGCGACGCTCGTCGGGCTGGCCGCCGCCGTCGGCGTCATCGTGCTCGCCATGGCGTCGGGCGGTTCCTTGCGCGCCTTCCTCGACCCGCCGTCGCTGCTGATCGTCGTCGGCGGCACGCTGGCGGTCACCACGGCCTCCTACTCGCTGGGCGACATGGTGGCGGCGTGGAGCCACGCGGCGCAGGTGCTGGTGCAGACGACGCTGGACCCGCGTTCGGTCGCCCGGCAGATGATGCTGCTGGCCGAAGCCGCGCGCCGCGCCGGGCCGGAGGTGCTGAAGAGCACCCTGCCCGACCTGCGGCACGAGCCGTTCCTGCACCGCTCCGTCACCCTGATCACCGAAGGCCTGCCGCCCGACGACGTCGAGCGCATGCTGATGGGCGAGGTGGAGGCCGGCGGCGCCGGCCGCGCCAAGAGTGCCGGCGTGCTGCGCCGCGCGTCGGAGGTGGCGCCGGCCATGGGCCTGATCGGCACGCTGGTGGGCCTGGTGCAGATGCTGGGCGGGCTGAACGACCCGTCCACCATCGGGCCCAGCATGGCGCTGGCGCTGCTGACCACCTTCTACGGCGCCGTCTTCGGCAACGTCGTGCTGGCGCCGCTGGCGGCCAAGCTGGAACGCGCGGCGGAGGACGAGGCGCTCGTAAAGACCCTCTACACCATCGGCGCGGTATCCATTGCCCGCCAGGAAAACCCGCGGCGTCTTGAGATGCTGCTGAACACGGTTCTGCCGCCCGGGCGGCGGATCCGCTATTTCGACAAAGAATCCCCAAGGGGAGCGTGAGCGATGCGTCTTTTGATCGTTGGAACCCTGGAAGGGTACATCACCGCCGCCGGCAAGATCGCCATGCAGCGCGGTGCGAAGGTGTCCCACACCGACAGCATCGAGGGCGCGCTCAACGCCTTGCGT
>Ga0196970_1000349_pt1 | contig 59164 bp, 53 predicted proteins | sample S1v_513CmetaG_FD_148672 | JGI IMG/M metagenome (GOLD analysis project Ga0196970, IMG submission 148672) | Soil microbial communities from Anza Borrego desert, Southern California, United States - S1+v_5-13C | ecosystem: Environmental > Terrestrial > Soil > Desert | place: USA: California...
CAGCGTGCGGATCAGGCCGAGGCCGCCGGCGCTCTTCTCGGTGGGCTGCAGGCGCCCCGGCCAGGGCCCGTCGAGGAGGCTCGGATCGATGTCGTCGACGGCGCGGTTGGCGTCGATGTAGGTGCGTGGAAACAGCGCGCAGAGCAGGGTGGCGCCGTGCTCGGGTGCGGCGCCGAACAGCTCGTCCACATAGGCGTCCTCGGCCTGCCGCAGTACGGGGAGCGGGCAGACGAAGCCGAAGTCCGGCGGATAGACCGTACCGCTGTGCGGCGAGTCGAACAGCACCGGCACACACCGTCCGGCTGGGTCGTGGCGAACGAGGACATCCTCGATCACGAAGCTCATGGCATCTCGCAACCGCTGCACACGCGTGGGCGTATAGTTATCTTTAGTTAACGAGGCGGGAACCGCCCGTCGACCGAAAACTGTCATACTGACGTGGTACCCGCGGGGGGTGGCGCGCGGGAACGCACTTCGCCATATTGTCCAAGCCGGTCCCCCAACAGCTCGAGCGCGCTTTGAGCGAATCCCGTTCCCCGATCGACCTGACGCCGCCGGACATCGCGCCCTATCGGCGCGGCAACACCGGGATCGAGTACGTCACGACGCTGGACAGCGGGCGGCTCGGGCCGCACGTGGTCATCAACGCGCTGACGCACGGCAACGAGATCTGCGGCGTCACCGCGATCGACACGCTGTTCCGCCTGGGCGTCCGGCCGACCCGCGGCCGGCTGACGCTGGTGCTGGCCAACGTCGCCGCCTACCAGACTTTCGATCCCCAGAACCCCTATTCGTCGCGTTACGTGGAGGAGGATTTCAACCGCCTCTGGTCGCCGGATGTGCTCGACGGCCGGCGGGATTCGGTCGAGCTGCGCCGGGCGCGCAAGCTCCGCCCGGTGTTCGACGCCGCCGACCTGCTGCTCGACATCCACTCCATGACCAACGACACGGCACCGCTGACGCTGTGCGGCCGAACCGCGCGCGGGCGGGAGTTGGCGAAGCGCCTGGGCTACCCGTTCTGGATCGTCGCCGACGAGGGGCACGCCGCGGGCCGGCGCCTGCTCGACTATGACGGGTTCGCCGACCCGCACGGCAGCCGCTCCGCCCTGCTGGTGGAGTGCGGCCAGCACTGGAAGGCCGAGACGGGGAACACGGCGGTGGAAACCTGCCTGCGCTTCCTGCTGATGCAGGACATGATCGATCCGGCCGTCGCCCTGCCCCGGCTGAGCAAGCACAGCGAGCGTCTGCGCATGGTCGAGGTGACGCAAGCCGTCACGGCGCAAAGCGACGACTTCGCCTTCGCCCGCCCGTTCATGGGATTGGAGGTGCTGCCGCGCGCTGGCACGCCCATCGGCAGGGATGGCGACCGGCCGGTGCTTACCCCCTACGACGACTGCGTGCTGATCATGCCGGCGCGCCGGGCCAAGGCCGGCCAGACCGTCGTGCGGTTGGGACGGGTGGTCGGATGATGATGCCTGTGCTCGGACGGTTGGCGCTGGCACTGCTGATCGGCACCGCAGGCGGGGCGCTGCTGAACCACTTCAACATGCCGCTGGCCTGGATGATCGGCGCCATGCTGTTCACCTCGGCCGCCGCCATGGCGCACCTGCCGGTCGCCGTGCCGCCCGCCTTGCGCGCCGCCATGATCATCGTGCTGGGCGTCATGCTGGGCAGCGGCTTCACGCCGGCCATCCTGAGCCATCTCGGCGAGTGGACGGTGACGCTGAGCGGGCTGGTCGCCTACATCGCCGCCGCCACGGCGCTGGGCTTGGCGTACCTGCGCCGCGTCGCCGGCTACGACCCGGTGACCGCCTACTTCACCGCCACCCCCGGCGGCCTCAACGAAATGGTCATGGTCGGGACATCCATGGGCGGCGACGGCCGCACCATCGCGCTGGTGCACACGCTGCGCGTCATGCTGGTGGTCATGGTCATCCCGTTCTGGTTCCAGGCGCTGGGCTACTACCAGCCGGGCCAGCGCGGGCCGCTCGGGCCGGACCTGACGGCGGTGCCGGCGCTGGATCTGGCCCTGCTCGCGTCCTGCGCCGTCGGCTACCCCATCGCGCGGGCCCTGCGCGTGCCGGCGGCGCAGATCGTCGGCCCCATGCTGCTGTCGGCCGCCATCCATCTGGCCGGCATCACCGCCGGCAAGCCGCCCGGCGTGCTGGTGGCGGTGGCGCAGGTCGTGGTGGGCTCGGCGCTGGGCTGCCGCTTCGTCGGCGTGCGGCTGCACCAGATCGGCCGGGCGGCCCTGGTGTCGCTGGGCGGCACGGTGCTGATGCTGCTTCTGGCCTTGGCGTTCGGCTCGCTGCTGCACGGGATCACCGGCCTCGGCATGGCCGGCCTGATCCTCGCCTTCGCACCGGGCGGGCTGGCGGAGATGAGCCTGGTCGCGCTGGCGCTGGGCGTCGACGTGGCGTTCGTGTCTACCCATCACGTGGTGCGCATCGTGCTGATCGTCACGCTGGCCCCGGCGGTCTTCCTGCTGTGGCGGCGCTTGGCTCGCAGGTACCCGAGCAACGCCGCCGCCGACGACTGATGCTGCCCTGCGGCGAGGGCGACCGGGTCAGCCACCTGATCGTCGGCAGCTCACTTCTTCGCCATGGGCCGCCCCTTCTCCCACTGAACGCTGGCCTGGAAGAGCGGAACGGTGGAGATGGACATCTTGGCCGAGGCCTCCGTCACCTGGCGCGAGTAGACCACATAGACCAGCGTGTCGTTCATCCGATCATAGAGGCGGCGGACGGCGATGGACTTAAAGATCAGGCTCTTGCGCTCGGAGAACAGCTCCTCGCCCTTCTTCGACACGTCGATGTCGCCGATCGTGATCGGGCCGGTCTGGCGGCAGGCGATGGAGGCGTTGGAGGGATCCTCGAACCAGTTGCCCTTCGACAGCCGGTCGATCAGCGAGCGGTCGAAATCGACCAGATGGCAGGTGACGCCCCGCACCTTCGGGTCCTCGATGGCCTGCACGATCAGCCCGTTGCCGGTCCAATCGTTGCTGAAGCGGCCGACCTCCTCCTGTGCGGCGGCCGGTGGGGCCATCCCGACCAGGGTAAGGACCGACAGGGCGGCCAACGTGTTTAGCAGGAACAGGAAACCGCGCATCGCAGGGCATCTCCGGCAGGCGTGACCCCAATCCCGTGGGGTGACCCGCAACATCTGGCCCCGCGCGCGCCGCCTTCAAGGATGCCGCCACGATGCCAAGCCACAGGACCGCCGCCGCATGACCGATCGCATCGCCGAGCCCACCCTCGACAACCCGCCGCCCGTAACGACCGAGCCGCTTCCGCCGGCCAAGCACCCGCGCAATCCCGTCAACGTGGCCCTGATGGGCCTGTTCGTCATCGCGGTGCTGTACACGGTGTATTTCGCGCGCGACGTGCTGTTGCCGATCTGCCTGGCGCTGATCCTCAGCTTCCTGCTGCGCCCGCTGGTCCGTGGGCTGTACCGCCTCGGCATCCCGGAGTGGATCGGCGCCGCGATCATGGTCCTGGCGCTGTGCGGCATGCTGGGCGTGGGCATCTACACGCTGACGGCACCCGCCGCGGAGTGGGTGGACCGCGTACCGCGCGTGGTGCATGAGCTGGAGTTCAAGCTGGGTGGTTTGCGCGAGGGGTTGGAGCGCGCCCGCAAGGCCTCGCAGCAGATCGAGCAGATCGCTGGCCCGCAGGGCGCCGGCCCGGTGCGCGAGGTGGTGGTGCGCGGGCCGACGCTGGCCGAGCAGCTCCTGGCACAGACCGAGGCGGTGATCGCCAATGTCGTGATCCTGCAGGTATTGCTGTACTTCTTCCTGGCCCGCGGCCGGCAGAGCCTGGAGGCGCTGATCGGCACCATGAGCAGCATCGACGACCGCGTCCACTACGCCATGTTGGCCGGGACGGTGCAGCAGAACATCGCCGCCTATCTCGCCACCATCACCATCATCAACATCGCGCTCGGACTCGCCACCTGGGCCGTCATGTGGCTGGAGGGCGTGCCCAACCCGGCTCTTTGGGGCACGCTGATCGCGGTGCTCAACTACATCCCGTTCATCGGCCCGGCGGTGGTGACGACGGTGCTGCTCCTGGTGTCGGTGCTGACCTTCGACCAATTGCTCGACATCCTGCTGCCGCCCTTGTCCTTCGTGGCACTCGTCACGCTGGAGGGCAACTTCCTGACGCCGATGATCGTCGGCCGGCGGCTGTCGCTGAACCCCATCGCGGTGTTCGTGTCGATCCTGTTCTGGGGCTGGATGTGGGGCATCCCCGGCGCGCTGCTGGCCGTGCCCATCCTCGCCATCTTCAAGATCCTGTGCGATGCTCATGAACCGCTGAAGGCGATCGGCGCCTTGCTGGGGCACTGACCCCCGGGGTCGTAACGGAGGGCATCGAAGCATGATGGTCGGGGGCTTTTCGCTGTTCGTTCTGGCGCTGGCGGTGCTGGCGCTGGCCGTGGTGGTGCTGGGCGTCAAGACGGTGCCGCAGGGCGAGGAATGGACGGTCGAACGATTCGGCCGCTACACCCGCACCCTGCCGCCGGGGCTGCACCTGATCGTGCCGCTGATCGACCGGATCGGACGGCGGCAGAGCATGATGGAAACCGTCCTCGACGTGCCCTCGCAGGAGGTCATCACCAAGGACAACGCCATGGTCACCGCCGACGGCGTCGTCTTCTTCCAGGTGATCGACGCGGCCAAGGCGTCGTACGAGGTCAACGACCTGCAACGCGCCATCCTCAACCTGACCATGACCAACATACGCACGGTCATGGGCTCCATGGACCTGGACGAGCTGCTTTCCCAGCGCGACAAGATCAATGCCCAGCTCCTCTCCGTGGTGGACGACGCCACCTCCCCCTGGGGCGTCAAGGTCACCCGCATCGAGATCCGCGACATCCAGCCGCCGCGCGATCTGGTGGACAGCATGGCCCGCCAGATGAAGGCCGAGCGCGACCGCCGCGCCAGCATCCTGGAGGCGGAGGGCCAGCGTCAGGCCGCCATCCTGCGTGCCGAGGGCGAGAAGCAGGCCGCCATCCTCCAGGCCGAGGGACGGCGCGAGGCCGCCTACCGCGACGCCGAGGCCCGCGAGCGCGAGGCCGAGGCCGAGGCGCGCGCCACCACCATGGTGTCGGAGGCGATCGCGGCGGGCAGCGTGCAGGCGATCAATTACTTCGTGGCGCAGCGCTATGTGGACGCGCTGACCAAGATGGCGACGGCGCCGAACCAGAAGGTGCTGTTCCTGCCGCTGGAGGCGGCCGGCGTGATCGGCGCCATCGGCGGCATCGCCGAGATCGCCCGCGACGCCTTCCCCAACTCCCCGCCGCCGCCCGAGCACGCTGCCGTCCCGCCGCCGGCATCGGTGCTGCGCAAGGGCCCGTGGGGCGAAGAGGAACCCGCCGGATCGGCCGCGGCGTCACAAGCCCCTGGTAGCCACAATTAAAATAAGGGTATACCGGAAGGGCACAAGGCAGCGGACGGGCGGCCAACGCCCGCCGGACAAGGGAATCGCCCCCGGGGATTGATCATCCACGGGAGTAGGACATGGCTTCGATCATGATCAAGGTGGCCCGCGAGGGTCTGGTTTCCAAAGCGCACCGCAACGCCGATCTCGGCCCGACCAGCGCCGATTCGATCGTTTACGAGGTACAGAACGTACCGGACGGCGTCTCCGCCGACGACGACGTCGCCGCCTTCAAGGGCTTCAAGCCCGCCGAGGCGCAGTACGAGATCGACTGGGCCGCGCTGAAGGCGTAAGCGGGTACGAACGCGGCAGCGAGGGGGCCGCCCGCGTCCCCTCGCGCCGCCCCCTGGAGGGGACGCCCGGCCATGACGACCCAGCACAGCCCCAACCTCGGCGCCGCGCAACACAACGCCGACGCGGACCTGGAACATCTGCGCCGCCTGCGCCCCGCCCGCCGACGGGTGCACGAGGAACCACGCTCGCTCGGCGACCGCATCGCCGACGCCGTGGCGGCGCAGGTCGGCTCCTGGCGCTTCATCATCATCCAGTCGACGGTCCTGCTGCTGTGGATCGTCGCCAACACGCTGGCCTGGGCGTACCGGTGGGACCCCTACCCGTTCATCCTGCTGAACCTGGTGCTGTCGTTCCAGGCGGCCTACACCGCGCCCGTCATCATGATGAGCCAGAACCGCCAAGCCGACATCGACCGCCTCAAGGCCGAGCAGGACTACCACGTCAACCTGAAGGCAGAGCTGGAGATCGAGTTGCTGCACGAGAAGATCGACCTGCTGCGCGAGCAGGAGATCGCCCGCCTGACCCAGCTCATCGAGACGCTGATCGCGGAGCGGAAGGCCGGGGAGCAGTCCTGAAGCGAGCCCCCTCCCGCCCGCTCGCGCGGGCACCCTCCCCCTCTTCGAGGTGGAGGGGAAGAGCGGCGGCAGTCCCCTCCACCGCGTCAGCGGGGGAGGGTTAGGGAGGGGGCCGGCATTTCCATGGGCCGCGCAAGATCCGGGTGGCCCGGCCACCGGCTATCCGTCATCTTCGCCCCAATGGCAACGAGAACAAGGGTCGAGACGCATGGCCGCGCCGCGCATGGGCGCCACCGAGTGGCTGCTGCTGATCCTGCTCTCCGTGCTGTGGGGTGGGGCCTTCCTGTTCGGCAAGGTGGCCGTGGCGGAGCTGCGTCCGTTCACCGTCGTGCTCGGGCGCGTCGGCCTGGCCGCAGTGGCGCTTCTGGCAATCGCCCGCGCCTCGGGCCTGCGCCTGCCCACCACATCGCGGGAATGGGCTCCGTTCTTCGTCCTGGGGCTGCTGAACAACATCATCCCGTTCAGCCTGATCTTCTGGGGCCAGACGCAGATCGCCAGCGGCCTTGCCGCTATCCTCAACGCCACCACGCCGCTGTTCGGCGTCGTCCTCGCCCACCTGCTGACGAAGGACGAGCGCTTGACCGCTCCGCGGCTCACCGGCGTGCTGCTGGGATTGGCCGGCGTTGTGGTGATCGTCGGCCCGACCGCACTGGCCCCACAGATGACAAAGGGGGCAGGGCTCAACCTGCTGGCACAGCTCGCGGTGCTGGGTGCTGCGCTGTCCTACGGCTGCGCCGGCATCTACGGCCGGCGCTTCCGCGGCACGCCGCCGCTGGTCACCGCCGCCGGGCAGCTCACCGCATCGACGCTGATGATCCTCCCGATTGCCCTGTTGGTGGACCGCCCGTGGGAGGCGGCGATGCCCGGCGCCGCCACCTGGGGCGCGCTGGTCGGCATCGCGCTGCTCGGCACCGCGGTCGCCTTTGTGCTCTATTTCCGCATCCTGGCGACGGCCGGGGCGACCAACGCGCTGCTCGTCACCTTCCTGATCCCGGTGAGCGCGCTGCTGCTGGGCGCCGTCGTCCTCGGCGAGGCGATCGAGCCCCGCCAGCTCGCCGGCATGGCGCTGATCGGCCTTGGGCTGGCGGTGATCGACGGCCGGCCGTTGGCACTGCTGGGCCGGGCGGCAACCGCCTCTTGATTTCTCCGGCAAGGCGCGCCAGCAAGGGTGCATGGCGATCCCTCCCCTCCCCATCGACCCTGTTCTTCCCGAGCTGCTGTCCGCATTGAAGGAGCGCGGCGTGGCCGTCCTGCAGGCGCCGCCGGGCGCGGGCAAGACGACGCGCGTGCCGCTGGCGCTGCTGGACGAGCCTTGGCTGCAGGGGCGCAAGGTGATCGTGCTGGAGCCGCGCCGGCTCGCCGCCCGCGCCGCCGCGCGGCGGATGGCGGCCATGCTGGGCGAGGGAGTGGGCCAGACCGTGGGCTACCGCGTTCGCCTCGACACCAAGGTGGGGCCGAAAACCCGCATCGAGGTGGTGACGGACGGCCTGTTCCTGCGCCAGCTCCAGGACGATCCCGAACTGGCCGGCGTCGGCGCCGTGCTGTTCGACGAATTCCACGAGCGCGGCATCGACAGCGATCTGGCGCTGGCCCTGTGCCTGGAGGCGCGCGGCGCGTTGCGCGACGACCTGCGCCTCGTGGTGATGTCGGCGACGCTGGACGGCGGCCCGGCGGCCGCGCTGCTGGATGCCCCCGTCGTCACCAGCGAGGGCCGCGCCTTCCCGGTGGGGACCCGCCACCTCGACCCGCCCGCCCAGGGCGCGCGCATCGAGGATGCGGTAGCCTCGGCAGTGCGCAAGGCGCTCCATGAGGAGACCGGCAACGTGCTGGTCTTCCTGCCCGGCGCCGGCGAGATCCGCCGCGTGCAAGGGCTGCTCGAGGGTGCTGTGGCGCCCGGCGTGCACGTGGCACCGCTCTACGGCGACCTGCCGGCCGACGCGCAGGACCGCGCCATCGGCCCCACTCCACCCGGCACGCGCAAGGTGGTGCTGGCCACCCCCATCGCCGAGACGAGCCTGACCATCGAGGGTATCCGCGTGGTAGTGGACAGCGGCCTGATGCGGGTGCCGCGCTTCGACCCGCGCTCGGGCATGACGCGGCTGGTGACCGCCAAGGTCTCCCAGGCCTCAGCCGAGCAGCGCCGGGGCCGCGCCGGCCGCCTGGAACCGGGTGTCTGCTACCGCCTGTGGCACGAGTCCACGCACAAGGCGCTGGTCCCCTTCACCCCGCCTGAGATCCTCGACGCTGACCTGGCGCCCCTCGCCCTGGAGCTGGCGATGTGGGGGGTGGCCGATCCGAACGCGCTGGCCTGGCTTGACCCGCCACCGGCATCCAGCCTGGCGCAGGCGCGCGAGCTGCTGCGCGAGCTGGGTGCGCTCGACGCCGCCAACGCGATCACCGCGCACGGCCGCCGCATGGCCGGCTTCGGCGTGCACCCGCGTTTGGCGCACATGATGCTGGCCGGGAAGGATCTGGGGCTCGGCGGGCTGGCGTGCGAAGTGGCGGCGCTGCTGGGCGAGCGCGACATCGTCAAGGCGCAACCGGGCTTCCGCGACAGCGACCTGCGCCTGCGCATCGAGCTGTTGCGCAGCCTCGACGGCGAGGGCCGCATCCGGACCGGGCGGGGGCTGTCGGTGGAGCGCGGCGGCGCCCAGCAGGCGCTCCGCCAAGCCCGGCAATGGCAGCGCCAGTTGCGCGCAGGCGGTGAGGGCGAGGTGGGCTCGACCGGCCTGCTGGTGGCGCTCGCCTATCCCGACCGCATCGCCCAGCGCCGATCCGGCCTTGGTGGGGGCGGCAGCAGCGGCCCGGCGGCGCAGTACCGCCTGTCCAACGGCCGCGGCGCCTTCTTCGCCGAGCCGGAGCCATTGTCGGCCGAGGACTGGCTGGCCGTCGCCGACCTCGATGGCGCCGCGCGAGAGTCGCGCATCTTCCTGGCGGCGCCCGTCGCCTTGCCGGAGCTGGAGGAGGCGTTCGCCGAGCACCTGCGCACCGAGACGGTGGTCACCTGGGACAGCCGCGAGCAGGTCGTGCTGGCGCGCCGCCGCCGCATGCTGTTCGCGCTGGTGCTGAAGGACGAGCGCCTCGCCAACCCTCCGGCCGAGGCGCTCACGGCGGCGATGCTCCAGGGTGTGCGCGAGATGGGCCTCGCCTGCCTGCCCTGGACCGACGAGTTGCGCAAGTGGCAGGCCCGCGTCTCCTTCCTGCGCCGCATCGAGGGCGAGGAATGGCCGGACGTCTCCGACGCCGCCTTGCTGGAAAATCTGGGAGACTGGCTGGCGCCCTTTCTGTCCGGCGTGTCGCGCCGCGCGCACCTGGACCGGGTGGACCTGTCGAGCGCGCTGCGCGCCCTGCTGCCCTGGGCGATGCAGAAGCGCCTGGACGAGGAGGCGCCGACGCACGTGGCGGTGCCCAGCGGCTCCCGCGTACCCATCGACTACGCGGCCGAGGAGCCGGTGCTGGCGGTGCGCCTGCAAGAGATGTTCGGCCTGGCCGAGACGCCACTGATAGCCGGCGGCCGGGTGCCGCTGCTGCTGCACCTGCTGAGCCCCGCGCGCCGCCCGGTGCAGGTGACCCGCGATCTGGCGAGCTTCTGGGCCAACGCCTACAAGGCGGTGAAGGCCGACCTGAAGGGCCAGTATCCGAAGCACTACTGGCCCGACGACCCCATGCAGGCCGAACCTACGGCGCGGGCGAAACCGCGGCGGTGACGTCCGCTCAGTGCAGCATACCCCACAGGGCCAGCGCGGAGCCGGCGAAGATCAGGCCGCCGATGGACCAAGCCCATCCGTCGGTCGCGACGGCCCGCGCAATGGCCCTCTTGTGACGCTGCATGGTGCTTCTCCTTCCGCATGCGGTGTGTCGTAAAGGATGGGGTGTCCACACGCCCTGGTCCAATCGCTTCTGCGTATGGCAGCGATAGGATCCGTGCGAACCGTGGGGGCCTATGCGGAACGGCGGAATCGTATTTTCCCTAAGATTTATTAGATTTTTAACCACATACATTGTGCGGTCTAACCACGTGAGGTCATGGCAAGCGAGGATGGAACCGGTGGCGTTGCGGTGAGCCCGTACCTGCTACGGCCGCTGCGCACGCTCGATCAGGCTGTGGCGGAGATCAAGGGGCGACCGCCGTGCGAGCCCTTGGCGGTCCGGCACGTGATCGTCGTCGACGACGACCCGCTGGTCGCCTTGGCGCTCCAGGAGACGTTGCGCGTGGAGAACTACCGCGTCTCCACCGTGCACGACGTCGACCAAGCGCTGGAGATCCATGCCAGGGACCACGCGGATGCGCTGATCACCGACCTGAACATGCCGCATCTCACGGGCCAGGACCTTATTCGCCGCATTCACGCCACCTGCTCCGACCTGCCGGTCGTCGTGGTCACCGGGTGCCCGCCGCCGGGCGGCATAGAGGACATCCGGACGGTGAGCAGCCTCGCCCCCATGGCGCTGCTCCGCAAGCCGGCGACGCGGGACGAGCTGGTGAACGCGCTGGCGTCCGTGCTGAAGCGCTGAGCGCCGGCCCGCGGGTTGTAGCCCCGGAAAGTCAGGGGAATGCCCGCCGGGCTCACGCCACCGCATAGTCCCTGAGCCGCACGGGCATCCGGCGCGAGCCCCAGGTGCCGGGCCGCGCCTCGAACGCGCCGGGCAACGGCGTGCGGCAGCGGTCGCATGCACCCGCCTCGTCCAGATTCCAGGTGGACAGCGTGTAGCCGCAACGCCCGATCAGCTTCTGGCCGCAGCCGGTGCACCAGGTGCTGGACCGCTCCGAGTCGTTCACGTTGCCGACGTAGACGTAATGCAGGCCCTTCTTGCACGCGATCTCGCGGGCGCGGATAAGCGTGCCGTGCGGCGTCCAGTCCTTGTCGCGCATCTTGTAGTCGGGGTGGAACGCGGTGAAGTGCAGCGGCACGTCGGGCCCCAGGTTCTCGCGAATCCAGTCGGTCATGGCGTGCAGTTCGGCGTCGCTGTCGTTCTCGCCGGGAATCAGCAGCGTGGTGATCTCGAACCAGACGTTCGTCTCGTGTTTGAGGTACTTCAGCGTGTCCAGCACCGGGGCGAGGTGGGCGCCGGTCACCTTGTGGTAGAAGGTTTCCGTGAACGCCTTCAGGTCGACGTTGGCCGCATCCATGTGCCGGTAGAACTCGATGCGCGGCTCCGGGCAGATGTAGCCGGCGGTGACCGCCACGGTCTTGACGCCGCGCTCATGGCAGGCCTGTGCCACGTCCACCGCGTATTCCAGGAAGATGACGGGATCGTTGTAGGTGAACGCCACCGACCGGCAGCCCGTTTCGGCGGCGGCGCGCGCGATCGTCTCCGGCGAGGCGGAATCGGCCAGCGTGTGGATCTCGCGGCTCTTGGAAATGTCCCAGTTCTGGCAGAACTTGCAGGTCAGGTTGCAGCCCGCCGTGCCGAACGACAGGATCGGCGTGCCCGGAAGGAAGTGATTGAGCGGCTTCTTCTCGACAGGGTCGACGCAGAAGCCCGACGAGCGGCCGTAGGTGCTGAGCACCAGTTGGTCGCCCCGGCGCTCGCGCACGAAGCACAGCGCCTGCTGCCCGTCGGAGAGCTTGCAGGCGCGCGGACAGACGTCGCACTGGATGCGCCCGTCGTCGAGCGCATGCCAATAGCGGGCGGGAAACATATGGGTCATGCTGGTACCAAGGTACTGAAGGCTGCTGAAAGGCGGCGGATTCCCCGTTTTCGCCTCTGGAAATCGCCGTTGGGGCTACCGACATCCCGGCCTATCCCCGACAGAATAGATGGGCACTCCGAGACCCATGTCCAATTCGATGATCAATCTGCGCGCGCCAGCCGTGGCGGGCGCCTTCTACCCCGCCGATCCCGCCACCCTCGACCGCATGGTGGGCGAGTGCCTGACCAAGGCCCGCATCGAGCCGGTCGCAGCCAAGGCGATCATCGCACCGCACGCCGGCTACATCTATTCCGGTCCCATCGCCGGCACTGCCTACGCCTCGGTGAGGCACCTCGGCGACCGGGTGACGCGCGTGGTGCTGCTGGGGCCGGCGCACCGCTATCCGTTCCGCGGGCTGGCCGCTCCCAGCGCCGACGGCCTGGTGACGCCGCTGGGCGTCGTGCCGGTGGACCGCGACGGCTTGGATGCCATCCTCGGCCTGCCCGACGTGCAGATCCTCGACGCCGCGTTCGAGGGAGAGCACTCGCTGGAGGTTCATTTGCCGTTCATCCAGCGCACTTTCCCCAACGCCGCGGTGGTGCCGCTGGTGGTCGGGTCCTGCGCGCCGCAGACGGTGGACGCGGTGCTGCGGCGCCTGTGGGGTGGGCCGGAGACGATGATCGTCGTGTCCTCGGATCTCAGCCACTTCCACGACTACGACACCGCGCGCCGGCTCGACCTGGCAGCCTCGCACGCCATCGAGGTGGCGGAACCGCAAAAGCTGACCGGTGACGACGCCTGCGGTTACAAGCCGATCTCGGGGCTGCTGCTGCGCGCCCAGGATCTCGACCTGCGCGCCACCACGCGCGACCTGCGCAACTCCGGCGACACGGCGGGCGACAAGCGTCGGGTGGTGGGCTACGGGGCCTACACCTTCGAGTACGCGGACGAGGCGCGCCTGACCAATGCCGAGCGCCGGCAACTCCTCGACACCGCGCACCAGGCGCTGGGGCACGCGGTGCGGCGCGGCTGCCCGCCCGAGGTGGCGGTGGAGACCTTCCCCATGGCGCTGCGCGCCGTGCGCAAGACCTTCGTGACCCTGGAGATCGGCGGGCACCTGCGGGGCTGCATTGGCGCCGTGGTGCCGACGAATCCGCTGATCCGCGACGTGGTGGAGAACAGCTACAAGTCGGCGATGCAGGACCCGCGCTTCGGCCCGCTGACCGCGGCCGAGCTGCCGAAGGTGGCGATCACCGTTTCGATCCTCAGCCACAACCGGCCGATGGCCTTCGCCGACGAGGCGGACCTGCTGCGCCAGCTCCGCCCGGGTATGGACGGGCTGATCATCCGCGACGGCGGCCACAGCGCGCTGTTCCTGCCAAAGGTCTGGAATGCCCTGCCGGAGCCGCAGGCCTTCCTGCGTCACTTGAAGGCAAAGGCCGGCCTCGATCCCGATGTCGAGACCGGGACCCTCCAGGCCTTTCGATTTACCGCGGAGACGTTCGGAACGCACGAACACTAGGTGCAACGCAGCAAGACGACCGCTTTAATCTTTTTTAACTACAGGCGGGTTATTGTGACATTCTGTGGATGATCCGCGAAAGCTTACGATGCCTCCTGTGATGGACGCCGAGCAGCGCCGCAAGATCGAGGACGCCTTGCTCCGCAAGGCGGAGGAGCTGGTGCGGTCCATGCGGAGCCTCGCTGAGGCCGGTAATCCCGACCCGGTCGAACAGCAGGCCAACACGCTGGCGGAACTCCTCAAGGTGAAGGAATTCCCCAGCCAGCGCGCCGCCGAGTTCCGCGAGATCGCCAAGGGCATCCAGCGAAACGTCTTTCAGCTCAGCGTCGATACGCTGATCCGCGAGGCCGAGCGCAAGGGCCACGCCGGCGATGACAAGGGCCGCAACGAAATCCTCACCCAAGCCAAGGCGCACTTCGCCAAGGCGGTGCGCTTTGGCGCCGACGACGAGTTCCGCCAGGGCGTCGAGCGGCGGGTGCAGGCGGCGCTGCTGACCACCGCCGATGGCGTCGACGAACGAACCAAGAAGGCCAACGCCCGCAAGCTGGAGATCCGCGAGACCGGCGGCCCGAAGCCGCCCGGCGGCGTCGAGCGCCGGCGCGCCATCCGCTACATGGACCCGGTGCTGACGGTGGAGATTGCCGGCCGTAGCTATCGGACGGTCAACTGGTCGATCCGCGGCCTGCTGCTGGAGACCTACCGGGGCGAGTTGGCGGCGGTCGCGGGCGACCGCTTGAAGCTGGGGATCCGCTGCGAGGACATTCCCAACCACCCCAGCAGCCGCGTCGTCGCCCACGTGGCCCGCATCGACAAGGAGCGCATGACTTTGGCGCTGGCCTTCCCGGAGATGAGCACGGTCATCATCGACCTCTGCCGCGCCATGAAGAATATAGGCATCCAGCCGGAGATCGAGCGGTGATCGGCCCTCCCCCAGCCCCGCTGGGGGAGGGGGCCCACGAAGTGGGGAGGGTGGGGAAGGTTTGGCCGAGAATCCATGTCGGCCGGACAGACCTTGCCCCCTCCTAACCTCCCCCGGCTGGGCCGGGGGAGGGATTTTGCGGCTACCGCGCCGCCCGGATCTCCTGCAGGAACAGGTGCACCGCACTGCCCAGCGACGTCGCCTCGTGGGACAGGCTCTCGGCCACGCCCAGCACTTCGTGTGCTTGGCTGCGCACGTGGGTGGCCGCGTCGGACAGGTCGGCGACGAAGTCCGACGCGCGTTGCGTGCCCTGCGCCACCTGGTGCGCGCTGCCGACGATCCCCTCGGTGATTGCCGACTGCTGCTCCACCGCGGCGGCGATGGCCGAGGCGTTGCTCTCGATGCGCTGGATGCTGCTGGTCATGATCTCCACGACGGAGGCGGTTTCCTGGCTGGCGGACTGGGTGGCGGTGATCTGGCGCGCGATGTCGGAGGTCGCCTGCGCGGTCTGATTGGCGAGGCTCTTCACCTCGGCCGCCACCACGGCGAAGCCCTTGCCGGCCTCGCCAGCGCGCGCCGCCTCGATGGTCGCATTCAGCGCCAAAAGATTGGTCTGCCCGGCGATGTCGTCGATCAGGCCGACCACGGTGCCGATCGCCTCCGTGGTGCTGGAGAGCTGGCCGACCGTGGCCTTCACCTGTTCGGCCCCGGCGGCGGTCTCGCCGATGATGCGGGCGGATTCGGCCGTCCGCTTGCAGATCTCGCCGATGGAGGTGGAGATCTCCGCCGCGGCGGTGGCGACCTGCTGGATCCCGGCCGAGGTCTCGGCCGACACCGCCATGGCCGCGTGCGCGCGATCGCTGGCGTGGCCGGCGATGTCGGTCAGCGCGCGGGCACGCTCGTGCATGGACCGTGCGGCCTCGGCCAGCGTGTTGACGCTGGCGAGCACGTTGCGCTCGAACTGCGCGGCGATCTCCAGCATGCCGGCACGGCGCACCTGGGCGGCCTGCGCCCGCTCCTCCTCGACGCGGCGGCGGGCTTCCTCCATGGCGCGGGCGTTGGCGATGAAGACATCCAGCGTGTCGGCCATGTCGGCGATCTCGTCACCGCCGCCGCGCGCCACCTGCACCGACAGTTCGCCGCGCGCCACCCGCTGCATGGCTGCCGCCAGGGTTTCCAGCCGGGCGACGATGCCACGCCCGACGTACAACCAGACGATCAGCACCGACAGCATAACCCCGGCCGAGGCCAGCAGGACCTGGATCGTGCTGGTGCGGTCCAGTGCCGCCCGCGCGTCCGCGGCTCCGCGTGACGCCGCCTCGCCGGCGCCGGCAACCAGCCCGTCCACCGCCGCCGCCAGCCGGCCAGCGAAGTCGCGGTTGCGCGCAATAAGGTCCGCGTTCTCGGCATAGGCCGCCAGTTCGCCACCGCGCAACGCCAGGATGCCGTCGGCACCGAGACCGAGGTCGAGCAGTCGCTGCACCAGCGGTTCGACCATTGCCTCAGTATCCATCCCGGTCAGATCCGCCGTCAGCAGGCGGATCTCGGCGGCCCCGGCCTCCAGCGCGCGGCGGGCCTCGGCAAGGCGCCCGGCGGACTCGGCGTTGCCGGCCTCGGCCAGCAGGCCGGCCATCAGGTTCGTCTCGGCCAGCAGGCCGCTCAGCGCCATGTAGGCGTGCTGCGCCGTCGGCACGACGGAGGTCGCCATCTCCTGAATGCGCTGCTCCATGTCGCCGCCGGCCTGGGCGATGCGGCCGCGCGCGTTCAGCATCAGCGGCAGCATGCGGGCGTTGGCGTCGCCGTCCAGGCGGACGATCTCCCCGACGCTTTGGGCGATCTCCCGCGCCAGCGCGCGGTCCGTGGCCGGGTCGGTGGCGGGGTCGAGCTGGCGCACCCGGCGGGTGTAGACGCTCTTCGGCCCGTCGCCGAATACCTCCAGCGCACGCACTCCCGCGACGGCCGGCGCGGCCGCCTCGTTGCCGGTCAGCGGACGCAGCGCTCCCTGCACGTCTGACACCGCCGAGTCGAAGTCCGCCGACGCGCTCATCACCCTGGAGCCGTCCGTCTCGAACGCGCCGATCAGCAGCGCCTTGGTCAGCGCCGACAGCGCGCCGCGCAGTTGGAACAGCGGCAGCACCTTCTGCCCCAACTCCTCGCCGATGGTGGCGGAGGACTGCGATGCCGCCTCGGCCATGGTGCCGATCGCCGCCGCGAGTTCCTGGCCGGAACGTTCCATAGCCGGCTTCAGCACCGCCAGCAGGTCGGCGTGCACCCGGTTCAGTTCCTCCAGGCGCTGCGCGCGACGCTCGCGCAGGTCGAGGCGGCGCGCGGTGGCCTGCGCCAGCGCATCGATGTTGGCGAGCACCGAGCCGGCGGCGTCGCGCATGCCGGCGACTCGACCACTCTCCACTTCACCCCGAGCCAACACGTCCATCAGGCGCGTCAGCTCGGCGCGGCGGGCATCCGTGTCCATGGCCAGCGGTTGCAGGTCGGCCGGCACCTTGGCGGCGTCGATGAGCGGCCCCAGCGCCATGATCCGGGCGGTCGCCGTCGCCAGGCCCTGGGCAGCGCCCAGCACGGGCATCTGGGTGTCGGCGATGTCCGCCACCCGCTCCTTGACCGCGCCGTAGGACAGCCAGCCGACCACCGCCGCCAGGCAAGGCAGCGCGGCGACGGCGGCAAAGGCCAGCAGCATCTTCGCCTTGATGCCGAAACGGCGGGAAGCGACGTCGTGGGAGGTCATGGCGTCCGAAATCCTTAGAGGCGTGGGGGCGATTCCGTACTGCCAAGTCACAGCATGAAGATGACACTTCGATGAAATTTCCGAGAACGGCGCTCGGTTGATTGTTCCAGGATGGTTTCGGGACGGTGACGGACGAGGCGGACACACTTGCCCCCGCCCTCCCCGCGCCGAAGGCCGCGGGGAGGGCGGGGGCAAGTGAGGCATGATATTGGCTCGCCGGTATCACACCCCGTTGGGTGCCGTGACCGCGTGCTCCTTGAGGATGGCTTCCGACACCGCCGACACCTCCACCAGCTGCACCTCGTAACCCCAGAGGTTGGCGATGTGGCGCAACACTGCCTTGGCGTCGCTTTCGTCGAGCAGCACGCCGTTGGTCACGCGGTGGTGCAGAATCAACTTACGGTCGCCGGACAGGTCGACGTCGACGATCTGAATGTCCGGCTCCAGGAAGCCCAGGTCGTACTGGCGCGCCAGCAGCTTGCGGATGTGGCGGAAGCCGCGCTCGTTATGGATGTGCTCGACCAGCAGGTAGGGGTCCTCGGCGTCGTCGCGCACGGTGAACAGCTTCATCTTCCGGATAAGGTGCGGGCTGAGGTACTGCAGCACGAAGCTCTCGTCGCGGAAGTTGGCCCACGCCTCGCGCAGCGCCGCCATGCCATCGCCGGAGCCGGCGAGGTCGGGGAACCAGGCGCGGTCTTCGTCGGTCGGGTTCTCGGCGATGCGCTGGATGTCCTGCATCATGGCGAAGCCCAGCGCATAGGGGTTGATCCCCGAGAAGCGCGGGTCGTCGAACTCCGGCTGGAAGACCACCGAGGTGTGCGAGTGCAGGAACTCCAGCATCGCTCCTTCGCTGATCAACCCCTTCTGGTGCAGCCGGTTCATGATCGTGTAGTGGGTGTAGGTGGCACACCCCTCGTTCATCAACTTCGTCTGCTTCTGCGGGTAGAAGTATTGCGAGATGTGGCGGACGATGCGGAGGATTTCCCGCTGCCAGTGCTCCAGCCGCGGCGCCTTCTTCTCCAGGAAGTAGAGCAGGTTCTCCTCGGGCAGGCCCAGCAGCTTCTTGCGCTCGCTGGCCGAGCGCGACGGGCGCTGTCCGCCCGCGGGCTTCGGCACGGTGCGCCAGAGGTCGTTGAAGGTCTGCTCCTGGTACTCCTGGCGCTGGCGCTCGCGCTTCTGCTCCTCGCGCAGGTCGAGCGGGCGCTTCTTCGGGTACTTGTGCACGCCCTGGCTCATCAGCGCGTGCGCCGCATCCAGCACGCGCTCGACCGCCGTGTGTCCGTAACGCTCCTCGCAGTGGGCGATGAACGACTTGGCGAACTCCAGGTAGTCGAGGATGCCCTTGGCGTCCGTCCACTGCTGGAAGAGCTGGTTGTTCTTGAAGAAGTGGTTGTGCCCGAACGCCGCGTGGGCGATCACCAGCGTCTGCATCGTCATGGTGTTCTCTTCCATGATGTAGCTGATGCAGGGGCTGGAGTTGATGACGATCTCGTACGCGAGGCCCCGGTAGCCCTTGCGGTACATCATCTCGTCGCGGGCGAAGTGCTTGCCGAACGACCAGTGTTTGTACATCAACGGCATGCCGATCGAGGAATAGGCATCGAGCATCTGCTCGGCCGTGATGACCTCGATCTGGTTGGGGTAGACGTCGAGGCGCATCTCCTTGAGGGCGATCTCCTCAATGGCATCGTAGATGCGCTTGATCTTGTCGTAATCCCAGTCGGCCCCGTCGTAGAGCAGGCCTTCCGGCTTCGAGATGACGGCGGTCATGCTGAGCTCCTCAGGGGGCAGCGACCTTATCGCGGGCGAACAGGTCTCGGAAGACGGGGAAGATCTCGCGGCGCGAGCGCACGCGCCGCATGGCGAGCGGCAGGTCGGGGCGCTGAACCATCTTGTAGGTGCGCCACAGCTCGGTCTCGCGGCCCAGCGCCGAGAGACCCATGTTGTGCTCCGCCGCCACTTCGATGTAGGCGAAGTACTGGCACATCGGCAGGATCACGTCGCGCAGCAGCGCCGCCGAGCGGGCGTTGTCCGACGACATGTTGTCGCCGTCCGAGGCCTGGGCCGCGTAGATGTTCCATTCGCTCTCGGGATAGCGGGCCTGGACGACGCGCTGCATCTCCTCGAGCGCCGTGGACACCACGGTGCCGCCCGTCTCGGTGGAATAGAAGAATGTCTCCTCGTCGACTTCCTTGGCCTCGTGGGTGTGGCGGATGAAGACGATGTCGACCGAGCGGTAGCGCCGCTTCAGGAACAGGTAGAGCAGCATGAAGAAACGCTTGGCGAGATCCTTCATGTGCTCGGTCATCGAGCCCGACACGTCCATCAAGCAGAACATCACCGCCTGCGCGATGGGCTTGGGCACGGCCTCGAAGCGGTTGTAGCGGACGTCGATGGGGTCGATGAAGGGGATCCGCTTGGAGCGCAGGTGCTTGTGCTCCAGGTACCGGCGCATCTCCTCCAGGTCCTCGTCCGCGTCGCCGCGCGCCTCGGCCTCGGCCAGCAGGCGCTCCAGCTCCTCGATCTCCTCCGGCTTCGGGCGCTTCAGCGCGATCCGGCGGCTGAGACTGTTGCGCATGGTGCGCACGAGGTTGAGGTTTGCCGGCGACCCCGACACCGTAAAGCCGGCCCGGGTCAGCGAGAAGGATTCCGACTGCTTGACCTTCTGCTTGACGAGGTCGGGAAGCTCCAGGTCCTCCAGGAAGATGTCCAGGAACTCCTCGCGGGAGAGGACGAAGCGGAAATCGTCCTCGCCCTCCCCGTCCGGAGAGCCTTCGCTGCCGCGTCCGCCCTGCTCCTCGGGGCGCGGGATGGTGTCGCCTTCCACATACTCCTTGTTGCCGGGCACGACGTAGTCGCGCAGGCCGCCGGAGTTGGAGCGATGCAGCGTGGGCTCCCGCACGCCGCCCGTCGCGATGGAGATCTTGTCCCCGCTTTCGACGTCCTGGATCGAGCGCTTGGAGGAGGCGTCACGCACCGCCTTGATCACCTGCTCTTTGGCACGACGCAGGAAGCGCTGGCGGTTGGCCAGGCTCTTGCCCTGCGGGTTCAGGCGGCGGTCGATGATGTTCATCAATGGGAAACCCTCGCTACCGAACCGATGGCCGGCTGATCAGCCGGCCTGCTTCACGCGCATGTACCACTCGACCAGCCGGCGGACCTGCCGCTCGGTGTAGCCGCGCGACATCATGCGCGAGACGAACTCCGTGTGCTTCTTCTCGGTGTCAGTGTCCTTCTTCGAACCGAAGGAGATCACCGGCAGCAGATCCTCCACCTGGCTGAACATCCGCTTCTCGATGACCTCGCGGATCTTCTCGTAACTCGTCCAGGACGGGTTGCGGCCCTGGTTGGAGGCCTTGGCACGCAGCGCGAACTTGACGACCTCGTTGCGGAAGTCCTTCGGGTTGGCGATGCCGGCGGGCTTCTCGATCTTGGTCAGCTCCTGGTTCAGCAGCTCGCGGTTCATCAACTGGCCGGTGTCCGGATCCTTGAAGTCCAGGTCCTCGATCCACGCGTCGGCGTAATCGACATAGCGGTCGAACAGGTTCTGACCATAGTCGGCGTAGGATTCCAGGTAGGCCTTCTGGATCTCGTTGCCGATGAACTCCGCATAGCGCGGCGCCAGCTCGGCCTTGATGAATTCGATGTACTTCTTCTCGAGCTCTTCCGGGAATTGCTCGCGCTTGATCGACTGCTCCAGGATGTACATCATGTGCACGGGATCGGCGGAGATCTCGGTGGAGTCGTAGTTGAACGTGGCCGCCAGCACCTTGAAGGCGAAGCGGGTCGAGATGCCGTCCATGCCCTCGTCGACGCCGGCCTGGTCCTTGTACTCCTGCATGGACTTGGCCTTGGGGTCGGTCTCCTTCAGGCTCTCGCCGTCGTAGATCCGCATCTTGGAGTACAGGCTGGAGTTCGGGTGCTCGCGCAGGCGCGACAGCACGGAGAACTTCGCCAGCATCTCCAGCGTCGACGGCGCGCAGGGTGCGGTCGCCAGGTCGGAGCCGGTGATCAGCTTCTCGTAGATGTGCTGCTCCTCCATGACGCGCAGGCAGTACGGCACCTTGATGACGCAGATGCGGTCGATGAAGGCTTCGTTGTTCTTGTTGTTCTTGAACGACTGCCACTCGGCCTCGTTGGAGTGCGCCAGGATGATGCCCTGGAACGGGATGGCGCCGATGTTCTCCGAGCCGATGTAGTTGCCCTCTTGGGTCGCCGTCAGCAGCGGGTGCAGCATCTTGATCGGCGCCTTGAACATCTCGACGAATTCCATGATGCCCTGGCTCGACCGGTTCAGGCCGCCGGAGAAGGAATAGGCGTCGGGATCGTTCTGGCTGAACACCTCCAGCTTGCGGATGTCCACCTTGCCGACCAGCGAGGAGATGTCCTGGTTGTTCTCGTCGCCCGGCTCGGTCTTGGTGACGCAGATCTGCCGCAGCTTCGAGGGGTGCACCTTGATGACGCGGAACTTGGAGATGTCGCCGCCGAACTCGTCCAGGCGCTTGACCGCCCACGGGCTCATCAGCCCGGTCAGGCGCCGGCGCGGGATGCCGTAGCGCTCCTCCAGCAACTCGCCCATCTCGTCAGTGAACAGACCGAGCGGGCTCTCGAAGACCGGGCTGATATCCTTGCCGGCCTTGAGGACGTAGACCGGGCACTTCTCCATCAGCGACTTCAGCCGCTCGGCCAGCGACGACTTGCCGCCGCCCACCGGACCCAGCAGGTAGAGGATCTGCTTGCGCTCCTCCAGACCCTGCGCGGCGTGGCGGAAGAAGCCGACGATGCGCTCGATCGTCTCCTCCATGCCGTAGAAGTCGGAGAAGGCCGGGTAAATCTTGATCGTGCGGTTCATGAAGATCCGCCCGAGACGCTGATCCTTCGAGGTGTCCACCACCTCCGGCTCACCGATGGCGGCCAGGATCCGCTCCGGAGCGGACGCGTACATCATCGGGTCGTTGCGGCAGCCCTCCAGGAACTCCATGAGAGTCATCTCGGTCTCACGGCGCCCTTCGTAGGACTGGGTGTATCGCATGAACAGCTCGTCGCTCGGGAACATGCCTCGCTCCGTATTCCTAGTCCGATGCGTCGGTGCTGCCGGTGCGGCCGTCGGTCGGCGCAAACGGAAGACACCGAATTCCAAGGAGAGACACAGGTGGACAAGTCCTGTGCCGACCCTGCTCACCGTCGAAGCCAAAACTTATGAGATTGCCAGCAAAATGCGGCGGACCCGCCAGGCTGCCACCACTATTCAATGTAATGCCCGGCTCTAGGCTTTCCAGACATTCGGGAGTGAACTGCGAATCGGCCGTTACGACGCAGGTCTCATAATTCGTTCGTGCGATCTTCGGCCCACCGGCCGAGGCAACATTGAAACGCGACCGATCCAGCCTCCCGGCATCGCGGTCCACCCCCGCATGCCGCCCCGTATGGATTAGCTCGGCGCCGCGTGTCACGCCATCATCCTCCAGAGCTCCCTTGTGGCTTCATCCGACAACCACGCTCGGGCTAATCCAAAGCTTGGGCACCAAAGGTTAACAACTCCTGTCGCACCACCGGTTGTCACATCCATACGCTGCTCTGGACCGTAGACACAGCCAATGACATTAACGCCTGGAAGGTACCCATTGATCCAGCCATCCCTAAGAGAGATGGGTACCCCTATCCCCTACCCGCAATACGTCCCCGAGGGGCGCATTAGGAGGCATCCCAAAGGTGAAGATCGAGGTAGGCCGCTTGCCCGCTTGTCAAAGCGGACATCGGCACGGTTGGCGGGTCGAACTGTGGACACCCGGCCCGATGGTTTCGGATCATATGGTCGTCTCCTTCGTCGATCAGGGCAAGACCCCCTTGGCCTCCCCCCTCGAAAGTTACAGTGATCGACAGGTGCGGGCTGTGAATGGCCCCACACTTGCAGGGATACGACTCAACACCCGTCGCCAGGGCGGCCGGTCATCAGCAAGACACCGAGAAATCTAAGAAGGCCTCGGTTTCCGACGCATGTGGCGGCGAAGCCACGGTGCTTGCCTTGGTGTTTGGGCGATGGATGAGGCTACGAGCGCTTTCGCCCCCTCATATCGAAGGCGCTTTCAAGCGCCTTCGATCCTACCCGGCAGCACTTTGCTGCAAGCAAAGTGCGGGAGGGTGATACGGACGAAGCCTTCAGGCGCCGGCCGTATCAGCCCAGCCGCTCACCCAGCGTCTGCTTCAGTGCCTCGAGCGTGGTAGGCTTGACGAGGAAGGTGTCGGCGCCCAGCGCACGGGCCTCGGTCATGCGCCCTTCGTCGGCGCGGTTGGTCATGAACACGACCGGCAGCGCCTTGTGGCGAGGGTCTTCGCTGGCGCGCAGCGCCTTGAGAAAGCCCAGCCCGTCCAGCGGCGCCATCTCGACGTCGCAGAGCACGGCGTCGGGGGCATGATCGCGCACGACGACCAGCCCGCTCTCGCCGTCCTGGGCTTGGTGGACGGCCTTGAACCCGAGCGTCGACAGCATCCTGGCGAGCACCATCCGGGTGAACGTCTCGTCCTCGATGACGAGCACCGAAAAATCCCCGAACGCGATCGTCGCCATGCACCGTCTCCTCAGCACAACCTATACGATGTGTGTACGATGGCTGCTACCAGCAATGCAACGGTAAGCGTCTGCGACGCACGGGCGCGGCCCGCCGGCACGTGCGGCCCGCCGGCACGTTCCACTACGAATGCGCGCAGTCCGATCAGGGCCGGCATCTGCTGCGAGAAGGATGCTTGCGCGGCGGCACGTCTGCCCTAAACTCCCTGGTCATGTCGTTCCTCGACCGCATCCGCGCGTGCAACACGCACGACTTCAGCGCCTACCGCCCCTTCGAGGTGGACGGCGTCCGCATCGGCTGGATCCGCCACACGCTGGCCGAGCAGCTGCCTGGGGTTGACCCCGGATTCGTGGTGACGCCCACGCGCGTGACCATGGCACCGGAGGTGCATAACTTCGAGGCGCGTTCGGCGGTGCTGGAGCACGCGGCCGAGTTCGTCGTCGAGCAAGGCTTCGCCCAGAAGCTGCGCGGCGAGTTCTATCCCGTCCTTCCCAAGTGGGGGGCGGAGCCGCTGATGCGCGTCGACCGTGCGGCGGTGGCGCATTTCGGCATCGCGGCCTACGGCCTGCACGTCAACGGCTTCGTGCGCACCGAGAACGGCATCGAGCTGTGGGTGGGCCGGCGCGCCCGCGACCGCGGGGTAGCGCCGGGGCAGTTCGACAACCTGATCGCCGGTGGTCAGCCCATCGGCTTGTCGTTGGCCGAGAATCTGGTCAAGGAGGCGGAGGAGGAAGCCGGCATCGGCCCCGAATTGATCGGCCGTGCCGTGCCGGTCGGCGTCGTCACTTATCTGATGGAGAGCAGCCATGGCCTGAAGCCGGACACGCTGTTCCTCTACGACCTGGAGTTGGACGCCGACTTCGTTCCGAAAAACACCGACGGAGAGGTCGAGACGTTCGAGCGCTGGCCGATCGACAAAGTGGCCGCCTCGGTGCGCGACACCGAGGACTGGAAGTTCAACGTCAACCTCGTGGTCATCGATTTCCTGGTCCGCCACGGCTGGCTGAAGCCGGAGGATCCGGACTATCTGGACATCGTCCACGGCCTGCGCCGCAGCGTGGCTTAAGCCTCGAAGCCGGGTGTGCTACACGGCGCACAACGCTACTCCGCGCTGACGAGCTTCAGCCCGAGGATACCGCCGACGATCAGGCCTATGCAGGTGAGGCGCGCGAGGGTGGCCGGTTCGCCGAACAGCACGATGCCGAGGATCACCGTGCCGACCGCGCCGATGCCGGTCCACACGGCATAACCGGTGCCCACGGGCAACGTCTTCAGCGCCAGCGACAGGAAGACGAAGCTCACCACCATGGCGGCCACGGTCAGCAGGGACGGCCACGGCCGGGTGAAGCCCTCGGTGTACTTCAGTCCTATGGCCCAGGCCGTCTCGAACAGGCCGGCGATCAGCAGATAAACCCAGGCCATTTCCTATCCTTCGAAGCTCGCGAACAGCACGTGCGTGTCACCGTAGCGACGGTCTTCCAGCACCGCGAAGCCGTCCGGCAGCGTAACGGGGGATGCAGCGGCCTCTTCGACCACGGCGACCGCTCCCGGCGCCAGCCAACCGGCCCGCGCCAGCGCGGCCAGCGCCTTTGGTGCCAGCTCCTGCCCGTAGGGCGGATCGAGGAAGACGAGCGTCGCCGCCTCGCGCGCGGCGGGAGGTTTGGTGGCATCGGCGCGTAGCACCGCCGTCCGCTCGCCCTCGCCCAGGTCGGCGATGTTGGCGCGCACGGTGTCCAGCGCGGCGCGGCCCAGGTCGAGGAACAGGGCGCGACGGGCGCCGCGAGACAACGCCTCTAGCCCCAGCGCCCCGGTGCCGCAGAAGACGTCGAGCACCACGGCGTCGTCAACCGGCGAGCCGCCATCCGGGCCCCAGCCGGAATGCGTCAGGATGTTGAAGATGGCCTCGCGGGTGCGGTCGGCGGTCGGACGGGTGCCGCGCCCGGCCGGCGCCTGCAGCCGCCGGCCCCGATGCCTACCGGCGACGATCCGCACGGCCGCTGCTCCTGGGGCCGCTGCCCCCGGGGCCTTTGCTCCTGGAATCGGCTCCGCTCCGGCCGGCGCCGCCGGGCTTCGGCGGCCGTTGCGGCGCACCCTTCGGCGCACCCTGGGCCGACCGCTGCGGCTGCGGGCGTTGCGATGCGCCCTGCGCCTCGGTCCGTGATCCCGGCTTACCGGCGGGTGGCTTGCCCGAACGCTCGCCCTGCGGCCGCCCCGGCGCGGTGCCGGTCGGCTTGCCTTCCGGCTTCCGGAATGGCCGGCCGGTGCGCTCGGCGACCGGTCGCTCGACCGCCTTGGGAGCGGGCTTGAGCTTGGTGGGGGAGCGCAACGGTGTGTTGGCGGGCTTCGGTTCCGGCTTCGGCCCGGCCTTGTGCGGGCCGCGGTTGGCGGGCCTGGGCGCCGCCTTGGCGGTGCCGCCGGCCGACTTCGACGGCTCAGGCGTGCCGTCGCGCTGGGCGAAGAAGCCGGCGACCTGGTCCTTGACCACGCGCTTCGGCACCTCCTCCACCTCGCCCTCCGGCAGCTTGCCGAGCTGGAAGGGGCCGTAGGCGGTGCGGATCAGCCGGGTCACGGTCAGCTCCAGGCTCTCCATGACCTTGCGGATCTCGCGGTTCTTGCCTTCCTTGATGCCGACCGTCAGCCAGGCGTTGGAGCCCTGCACACGGTCGAGCACCGCCTCGATCGGGCCGTACTGGATGCCGTCGATAGTCACGCCCTTGGCCAGCCCGGCCAGGCGCGCCTCGTCCACCGTGCCGTGCACGCGCACGCGGTAGCGCCGCGTCCAGCCGGTAGCCGGCAGTTCCAGGAAGCGCGCCAGCTCGCCGTCGTTGGTGAGCAGCAGCAGCCCCTCGGTGGTGAGGTCGAGGCGACCGACCGAGACGACGCGCGGCATGCCCGCCGGCAGCTTGTCGAAGACGGTGGCGCGGCCCTTCTCGTCGCGCGCCGTGGTGACCAGTCCGGCCGGCTTGTGGTAGCGCCACAGCCGCGTCGGCTCCGGATCGGGCACCGGCTTGCCGTCGACGATCACCGTGTCGCCGGGCTTGACCACACAGGCGGGGCTGTCGAGCGTCTTGCCGTTGACCACGACGCGGCCCTCGGCGATCCAGCGTTCGGCGTCACGGCGCGAGCACAGGCCGGCGCGCGCCAGTCGCTTGGCGATGCGCTCGCCGCCCGATCCCTCGGGCGGCGTGTCGGTTTCGGAGGTAATGTCCATGGGCACGGACCATAGGGCCTGGAGGCCGCGCCCGCAACGCCTGAACAAAGGCGCCTGAACGGGGGCTTGAAGGGATTCAGTCCTCCAGGCGGAAGCCGACCTTCAGCACCACCTGGAACTGAGCCACCTTGCCGCCGCGCACATTGCCCCGGGTTTCCACCACCTCGAACCAGTCCAGATGCTTGAGCGTCTTGGAGGCGCGATCGAGGCCGTTCCTGATGGCGTCGTCGATGGAGGTCTCGGCGGTACCGACGATCTCGACCTTCTTGTAGATATGGTTTTCCATGGCGCGCGTCCTCGCTGTCGTCGTTCCCCGCCAGCTTGGCCCCGAACCGCGCCGGGATCAACCGCCCCTACCGATGCACCCCGCTTGACGCGGGACGGGCCCGCCGGGCAGGCTCGCGGCCATGTCCGACGATCGCACCCCCTCCTTCATGGCCATGGCGCTCGCCGAGGCCGAGGCCGCTGCGGCGCGCGGCGAGGTGCCGGTGGGCGCCGTCGTGGTGGACCCTGCGACCGGCGCCGTGCTGGGCCGCGCCGGCAACCGCACGGAGGAGCTGAACGACCCCACCGCCCACGCCGAGGTGCTGGCGATCCGCCAAGCCTGCGCGGCGCTTGGCGAGCCCCGCCTGCCCGGCTGCGACCTCTACGTGACGCTGGAGCCCTGCGCGCTCTGCGCCGCCGCGATCAGCTTCGCGCGCCTGCGCCGGATCTACTTCGGCGCCTACGACCCGAAGGGCGGCGCCGTGGAGCACGGCCCCCGCTTCTTCACCCAACCCACCTGCCACCACGCTCCCGACACCTACGGTGGCATCGACGAGACGAGGGCGGCGGCGCTGCTGCGGGAGTTCTTCAGGGAGCGGCGGGGCTGTTGAGGAACGCCTCGACGGCGGCGAGAAAGGTTTCGGCGTTGGCGAGGTGTTTCTCTGCCCTTGCGCGGCTGATCTCCGCCGCGGGTTGCTCGTAGTCGGTCAGCAGACGATCACGAAGAGCCGCTGCCAGCGCCTGAGCCAATTCCATCGGGAAGAGCCCAGGCTTGGCGATGTGATCGTAGAAGAGGGATTGCACACCGGTGTGGGATTTCGAGGTCAGCCCTTTGGTCGCAAGCACGGCCAGCGCGCCCAACTCCATCGCTAGATGCGAGCGGTTCACGCTGTCGGCGAAGAAGCCCCCATCGAATAGAAAGCGCGCTGCCCGAACGGCTTCCAAGGCACGTCCCAAGCGAGCCTTCGGCGGCACGAGACCGGTCACACCGGCACCCCTTCGGCACGGACGCCCTGAATCAATGGGTGCTGCGAGGACTTCAGGTCACCCACGGACAGCACCAGCGGCTGCACCACGCGGCCGGCATCCATGGTCGGTACGAACACCGCATCCATGATTCGATCCGCCTCATCCAGCGGATCGCCGGGGCGGTCCCTCAATACGACCGCAAGGTCCAGATCGGAATCGTCCCGGAAATCCCCCCGCGCCCGCGAACCGAACAACAGGACCGCCTCCAGGCGGTTGCCATAAAGGCGCTCCACCCCCTGGCGGAAGGCGGCAATAGCGGCACGGGTCTGCGGATCGAGGTCCATACTCCCAATATAGCGCCGCCGCCGCTGGTGACGAAGGGGCTTACGGCCCCAGCGCTGCTTAGAACCCAAAAGATCGCTGAACCGGTGTCGGCGGCTCGGCGTGAATGCCCTCCAGCTCCAGCATGCGGATCTTGGCCGCCGAGCCGCCTGGCGCGGAAAAACCACCAACCTTCCCGCCGGCCGCCAGGACCCTGTGGCAGGGGATGATCAGCGCCACCGGATTCCTGGCCATGGCCTGACCGACGTCGCGGGCGGCCTCCGGCCCGGCGCCGAGTTCCTTCGCCAGAGCGCCATAGGTGGTTGTGCGGCCCCATCCGATCCGCCGCACCGCGGCATAGATTTGCGCGAAGAACGCGTCCTGTTCGCCGAGGTCGAGCTTGACGGCGGAGAAATCCGTCTCCTTGCCCTCGAAATAGCGCTTCACGGCGGCGACCGTCTCGGCCACTTCCGGCGTGGGCTCACCGGGCTCGGCGCCGGGCGCCCGGCGCCGCAGGAGCCGTTCGGTTGCTTCCGCGCTTCTCGTCGGCAACTGGAAGCGCGTGATGCCCACGTCGTTCCAGGCGATGCCGCAGTAGCCTCCCGCGGTTTCAAAGATGAAGAAATGGTGTGTCGTCTGGCCCATCATATGGCCCTCGCATTTCGACCTGTTATGAAGGTCGTACGGTCGAGGGCGGAATTCGACCCGATTCTTGCTTCAGATCCCGCGGCTCAAGGTTTCACCGCCCGCCAGCCAATGTCGCGCCGGCAGAAGCCTTCCGGCCATTGGATCCGATCCACCGCTTGGTACGCCCGCGTCTGTGCCTCCTTCACCGAAGCACCCATGGCGGTCACGCCCAGCACCCGCCCGCCGGTCGCCAGCACGCGGCCGTCGTCCGAGCGCTTGGTGCCGGCGTGGAAGACGGTGACGCCCTCCACCGCGTTCGCCTCAATCAGCCCCTTGATCTCGGTGTTCTTCAGATAGTCGCCGGGGTAGCCCCGGGCGGCCATGACGACGCACAGCGACGCGGCGTCGTGCCACTGCACGTCCTGCGCCTTCAGCGTACCGTCGCGGGATGCCAGCAGCGCCGTCAGCACGTCCGACTTCAGGCGCATCATCAGCGTCTGGCACTCCGGATCGCCGAAGCGGACGTTGAACTCCAGCGTCTTCGGCACCTTGGTGCCGTCCGGGGCGGTGACGATCATCAGGCCGGCGAACAGCACGCCCTTGAACGGACGCCCCTCGGATGCCAGGCCGCGCACCGTCGGCTCGACGATCTCGCGCATGACGCGGGCCTCGAGGTCCGGCGTCAGCACGGGAGCCGGGGAGTAGGCGCCCATCCCACCGGTGTTCGGACCGGTGTCGCCGTCGCCCACCGCCTTGTGATCCTGCGCCGAGGCCAGCGGCACCGCGGTGGTGCCGTCGACCAGGGCGAAGAAGCTCACCTCCTCGCCCTCCAGGAACTCCTCCACGACGATCTCCGCGCCGGCCGAGCCGAAACGGCCTCCCACCAGGGCCTCGTCGATGGCGGCGAACGCCTCGTCCTCCGTGCGGGCCACGGTGACGCCCTTGCCGGCGGCGAGGCCGTCGGCCTTCACCACGATCGGCGCGCCGTGCTTGCGCACATAGGCCTTGGCGGAATCGGCGTCGGTGAAGCGCTGGTAGAAGGCGGTCGGCACGCCGTACTTGGCCAGCAGGTCCTTCATGAACCCCTTGGAGCCTTCCAGCTCCGCCGCCGCAGCACTCGGCCCGAAGGCCTTGATGCCCGCGGCCTCCAGCTTGTCCACGAGGCCGAGCACCAGCGGCCCCTCCGGCCCGACCACCACGAAGTCGATGGCGTTGTCGTGAGCGAAGCGCAGGAGGCCGTCCACATCCTCCGCCCCCACCGGCACGCACTCGGCGACGTCGGCGATGCCGGCGTTGCCGGGGGCGCAGTACAGCCGGCCGCACAGGGGCGAGGACTTGATGGCCCAGCACAGCGCGTGCTCGCGCCCACCCGACCCGACCACCAGGACATTCATGGCACCTCGTCCTTCCATGCTTGTTGCCGACGGGCAGCCTTGTATCATGGCACGACCATGACTCAAGATGTTGATAGCACCCCGCTCGTCGCCGAGCCGCCGCGTCCGGGCTCCAACCTGCCGGAATTCTCGGTCGGCGATCTCGCCCGCGCGCTCAAGCGCACCATCGAGGACGCCTACGGCTTCGTGCGCGTGCGCGGCGAGATCTCGCAGCCCAAGCGGCACAGCTCCGGCCACTGCTACCTGCGGCTCAAGGACGAGACGGCGGTGATCGAGGCGGTGTGCTGGCGCGGCACGGTGTCCAAGCTGGCCGTCCAGCCCGAGGAGGGCCTGGAGGTCATCGTCACCGGGCGGGTCACCACCTACCCTGGCCGCTCGCAGTACCAGCTCATCATCGAGTCGATGGAACTGGCCGGCGAGGGCGCGCTCCTCAAGATGCTGGAGGAGCGCAAGCGCCGCCTGGCGGCCGAGGGCCTGTTCGACCCGGGCCGCAAGCGCCCCATTCCCTTTCTGCCGGAGGTCATCGGCGTCATCACCTCGCCCACCGGGGCGGTGATCCGCGACATCCTTCACCGCCTGAACGACCGCTTCCCGCGCCGCGTGCTGCTGTGGCCGGTGGCCGTGCAGGGCGACGCCGCCGCGGCGCAGGTGGCCGCCGCCATCGAGGGCTTCAACCGACTGTCACCCGACGGCCCGGTGCCGCGCCCGGATCTGCTGATCGTCGCGCGCGGCGGCGGCTCGCTGGAGGACCTCATGGCCTTCAACGAGGAGATCGTGGTGCGCGCCGCGGCGGCCAGCCGCATCCCGCTGATCTCCGCCGTCGGGCACGAGACCGACACCACGCTCATCGACTTCGCCTCCGACAAGCGCGCCCCCACCCCCACCGCGGCGGCCGAGATGGCCGTGCCGGTCCGCGCCGAGCTGTTGGCGCAGGTCCTGGATGGACAACGCCGACTGATCGGCTGCGCGCAGCGAGGGATATCCGACCGGCGGACCCGCGTCGAAGGTCTGGCCCGCGGCCTCGGCGACCCGCGCAGCCTGCTGGAGGGCCACGCCCAGCGCCTCGACGACCGGGCCGAACGCCTGGATCTCGCCGCGCGCGCACTCGTGGAGCGCCGCCGCACCCGTGTGGGCGAGTTGGGCGCCAAGCTGCGCCACCCGCGCGAGAAGCTGGCCGATGCCGCGTCCAAGCTGGCTTCCGAGTCGCGCGCGCTGGCCGGCGCGCTGCGCCACACCCTGGTGGCGGCGGAGGGCGGGTTCGAACGCGTCGCCGGCCGCCTGTCCTTGCGCTCCGCCCGCATCAAGATCGACGAGGGCGGCCGGCGCCTCGCCGACCTGGCCCCACGCGTCGAGCGCGGCTACGGCAAGGGTCTCGACGAGCGCGCCGTGCGCGTGCAGGCGTTGGGGCAACTCCTGGAGAGCTATTCCTACGAGGGCGTGCTGAAGCGCGGCTACGCCGTGGTGCGCGGCGCCGACGGCCGCCCGCTGACCGAAGCCGCCGCAGCCGTGCCCGGCCTGCCGGTCACCCTGCAGTTCCACGACGGCACGGCGGCCGCCACCGTCGACGGTGGCGCGCCGAAGGTCCAACCGCCGGTACCGAAGGCGGAGAAGCCGAAACCCGCCGCCGAACCGAAGAAGCCCGTGCGGGCGCCGATCCAGGGGAACCTGTTCTGAGCCCCCTTACACCGGCAATCATAGCTCTCGTAGGTCGGGTTGAGCCCAGGCGAAGCCCGACGTGGTCGCCGCGGTGGCCGTCACCACCAAGGCACGAAGGCACCAAGGGCCACCAAGAGGCCCTGTCCGCCCGGGTCGCCGCAGGGGGAGAGGGCCTTTCGATTATCTTGGTGCCTTGGTGCCTTGGTGGTGAATGGCCGCCATGCCAGACCCTGTCGGGCTTCGCTGCCGCTCAACCCGACCTACGACATCGCTTCAGGGCAGTTAGATCCCGCCGGCAAATCGCCAGGGCAGCCTTTCGCCGCTCTTGAAAGGCAGCACGCCGTCGCCGTCGGGCAGAAGGATGATGTCGGGCACCGTGCCGGGAGTGCGCTCCAGAACCACCCTCTCCTCGGCCACGGGCAGGCCGTAGAAGCGCGGGCCGTTCAGGCTGGCGAAGGCTTCCAGCCTGTCCAGGGCACCGGCCTCGTCGAACGCCATGGCGTACAGCTCCAGCGCGTTCGCCGCGGTGAAGCAGCCGGCGCAGCCGCAGGCGGCCTCCTTGGCGGTCACGGCGTGCGGCGCGGTGTCGGTGCCCAGGAAGAACGGTCCCTCGCCGGAGATGGCGGCCTCCACCAGGGCGCGGCGGTGCTTCTCGCGCTTGGCGATGGGCAGGCAATAGAGGTGCGGGCGGATGCCGCCCTGGAAGATGTGGCTGCGGTTGATCAGCAGATGGTGCGCGGTGATCGTGGCACCCAGGCGGCCGGACCCGGCATGTGTGCGCACGAAGGCCACCGCCTCCTCGGTCGTCACGTGCTCCAGGACCACGCGCAGCCTGGGGAAGCGCTCTAGCAAAGGCGCGAGCACGGTGTCGATGAACGCCGCCTCGCGGTCGAAGACGTCCACCTCCGGGTCGGTCACCTCGCCGTGGATGAGCAGCGGCAGGCCGATTTCCTGCATGCGCTCCAGCACGCCCTCGACGCGCCGCAGGTCGGTGACGCCGTGCGCGCTGTTGGTGGTGGCGTTGGCGGGGTAGAGCTTGACGGCGGTGAACACCCCCTCGGCCGCACCCTGCGCCACGTCGGCGGCGTCGGTGGTGTCGGTCAGGTAAGCGGTCATCAGCGGGGTGAAGCCGGTTCCCGCCGGCAGCGCCGCCAGAATCCGCTCGCGGTAGGCGCGGGCATCGGCCGTGGTGATGACCGGCGGCTTCAGGTTCGGCATGATGATGGCGCGGCCGAACTGGCGCGCCGTGAACGGAAGCACCACCTTCAGCATGGCACCGTCGCGCAGGTGCACGTGCCAGTCGTCGGGGCGGCGCAGGATCAGGCGGTCGTTGGGCATGGCGCACGGGGCTCCGGCTCTCGGATGGAACCCGCGTCTTTTAGACGGTCACGCCTCCTCTCTCAACGGTGTCGGCGGAATGCCGGGGCAATCGCTTGAACTCTCCATGGCGGGCGGAGGTCGCACCTCCGCCAGGAACGTTTCCATCTAACTCAAGCGAACAAACGTTCGGGGCGGAGGTGCGACCTCCGCCCCGCCCCGGTTACTGCTGGACTGTGGTCTTCTTGGCGGCCGGAGCGGCGGCGTGCGCGTCCGCCTTGGCGGTGGGAGCCTGCACGTCCTTCTGCTTGCCGGCCTTATGGGCATCCGCCTTGTGGGTGCCGGTCTTGGCGGCATCGGCGGGCTTCGGCGCGTCGGGGCTGCGCGGCACATCGGTGGTGGCCGGGGCAATGACCGGCGCGGTCGCGGTCTGGGGTGCCGTGTCGGCCGTACCCATCTGCACGGTCTTGGCCGGGGCGGTGGTGGTCACCGCGGGCGCCGGCGAGGTGGCGGTGTCCGCCGCGTGGGCGAGGGCCACGGGCCCGGCCACCAGAGCCGCGGCAACCGCGAGGGTAGAAACGGTTGAGGCGAACTTCCCACGATAGACGAAGCAAGTCATAAATGACCTCTCGTTGCGTGTGTCAACGATCCATGGGATCGCAGCAATACGAACGCGGGACCTTCATCCTTCATTCCACGCCCATCGCAATTTTTTCGGCCGGGGGTGACGCCCGTCCGGAAAGCCGCTAAAAACGGCCCTTTCCCGAGACCCACGAACCCGAAGCGGATCCCCATGAGCCTGATCACCCCCCGCACCCCGCCCGGCGTGATGGAGCTGCTGCCGCGCCAGCAGGTCGCCTTCCAGCGCATGCTCGACACGATCCGCCGCGGCTACGAGCGCTTCGGCTTCGTCCCCGTGGAGACCCCGGTGTTCGAGACGGTGGAGACGCTGCTCACCAAGTCGGGCGGCGAGACGGAGAAGCAAGTCTACTTCGTGCAGTCCACCGGCGCCATCCAGCAGGGCCACAAGCCTGAACTGGCGCTGCGCTTCGACCTGACGGTGCCGCTCGCCCGCTACGTGGCGGAGCACGAGCGCGACCTCGCCTTCCCGTTCCGCCGCTACCAGATCCAGCGCGTCTACCGCGGTGAGCGCGCCCAGCGCGGCCGCTTCCGCGAGTTCTACCAGTGCGACATCGACGTGATCGGCAAGGACAGCCTGTCGCTGCACTACGACGCCGAGATGCCGGCGGTGATCTACCACGTGTTCCGCGAACTGGATTTCGGCGGCTTCACCATCAACATCAACAACCGCAAGATCCTGCTGGGCCTGCTGGACGGGCTGGGGATTTCCGACGCGGAAAAGCGCGTGCTGGTGCTGCGCGAGATCGACAAGCTGGACAAGATCGGCCGCGACAAGGTGCGCGCCAACCTCATGGCCGAGGAACTGGGGGTGCCCGGCTCGGTCGCCGACACGCTGCTCGGCCTGATCGCCGAGGAGAAGTCCAACGAAGAGACTCTGGCGGCGCTCCGCGCGCTCGGCATCGCGAACGAGACCTTCGCCAAGGGCGTGGACGAGCTGACCACCGTCATCGAGGGCCTGAAGGCCTTCCAGGTGCCCGAAGGGTACGTGCGCATCAACCTCGCCATCGCCCGCGGCCTGGACTACTACACCGGCACGGTCTACGAGACCTTCCTGAACGAGCACAGGGGCATCGGCTCGGTCTGCTCGGGTGGGCGCTATGACAACCTGGCAAGCCACTACACCAAGTCGACCCTGCCCGGCGTCGGCATCTCCATCGGCGCCACGCGGCTGTTCTTCCAGCTCATGGAGGCCGGCCTGATCAAGGACGCCGGCGCCACCGCCGAGGTGCTGGTTACCCAGATGGACGCGGCCTTGGCTACGGACTATTTCCGCATGGCCGCCGAACTGCGAGCCTCGGGCCTCAGCACCGAGATCCAGCTGGAAGGCGGCAAGATATCCCGGCAGATGAAGTACGCCGACAAGGCCGGCATCCCGGTGGTGATCCTCATGGGCTCCGACGAGAAGGCCCGTGGCACCGCCACCGTGAAGCACCTCGCCAGGGGCGAACAGGTCGAGGTGCCGCTGGACGGCTTGGCCGACAAGGTGAAGGCGCTGCTGGGGCGCGGCTGAAGCGCCGTGCTCGCCGTGGCTTCCTCGCCCTTCGTTAGGGGCCCCTTGTCTACGGTGGTAGAAAAGTAGCCCCGCAGCTCATCGCCCATAGGACAGTTGGAGAGGTTGCACCGTACGGCAGAACGTTGCATCTTGGGTCAAGTTAGAGACTAAATAAAGTGCCCCGCCCCAGCCGGGAAGAGGACCCATGGTCGATTACGCTGCGCTGCGGAGCGCCATCGATGCCCTGGAGGAAACCTCCGGGAAAGGTGGGAACACCGTGGCCGACATGTCCCTGCTGCTCGGACGGCTGTACGCCACCTACGCGCAGACGGTGCTGGAGAAGCATGGTGTCGGCGTCGACCTGATGGCGCTGTGTGGCGACACCTGGGATGCCCCGCGCGGGCGCCACATCGCGCGCGCTGCGCCCTAACACCCCAAACCGCCCTGCCCCGCGGCACCCGGATCCGGCGCCCACCGGCCCGGGTGAAAGGAGTCGTGCTCGACACGCTGCGGCAGGTCAGGGCCGGGACGCGGTGATCTTCCCCGACCGGCTCGTGACGTCGGCTGCCGCCTCGACCGCCGCGGCCGATGCCATGCACGCCCAGGAGGACCTGTTCGCAAGCCGGCGCCAAGTGCTCGCCGAGCGTCGCGACATTCTCCGGCAGCGGATTGCGGAACTCGGGGAAGAGATCACCGAGTTCACCGCCCAGAGTGCCGCCGCCGACCGGCCGAGGTGTTCACCATGACCGGCGAGCGAACCGTCCTCGATTATCTGCTGCGGCCGCTCTACGACAGCATCCGCCGCGCCTTCCGCGAAAGCTGATGTACATCCCGGCCTGCGGGTGGCGGCACGGGAGGGCCATCTCGCCCACAATCACTTACCCTGCCGTCGGAACTTCTACCACTTATGCGCGATTCCGTGACATGCGCGCCACGCCACTCGACAATTTGTGAGTAGAACTTTGTCTTACGTACTTTCAGGCAGCAAGCGGCGTATCGTTATACCGCTTATTAACCGCCTGAATCTTAAATTTCAGCCATATCGGTTACCTCCTTGGGCGGCATTTCAACCAAATCGCGGCATGGCTAGGGGCTCATGACACGGTCTTTCTGGCGGCGAACGCTTCTCGGCATTTCCACGCTCGCCCTGATCGGCGGGCTCGGGGCCGTCGGGATGGAGGAGATGCGCACCTCCCGGTTGCAGGCCCGCCTCCTGTCGCCCTACGCCAAGGAGATGAGCTTCGCGTTGCGCGACGGGCCGAATCCCGCCGCCCGCTATCCCACCGTCGGACCCTACAACGAGCGGCTCGGCTACAGCGCGCTGCCCGGCTACCTGAAGGCGCTGACCGACGACATGTATGCCGTGGAGATGCAGGCGCACGCGTCGCCGGCGCTCGACAAATTCATGGCGATGGGCGGTTTCGCCATCTACCACGAGAAGACGCGCGGCGGCCTGACGCTTCTGGACCGCAACGGCGGCACCCTGTTCTCCGCCCGCTATCCCGAGCGCGTGTTCAACCGGTTCGAAGACGTGCCGCCGCTGATCGCCGACACGCTGCTGTTCATCGAGAACCGCGAGCTGCTGGACACCGACGAGCCGCGCCGCAACCCGGCCGTGGAGTGGGAGCGCTTCGGCGCCGCCCTGCTGGCGCTGCCTATGCAGTGGGTGAAGCCCGGCAGCCGCTCGCCCGGCGGCTCGACGCTCGCCACCCAGATCGAGAAGTACCGCCATTCCCCCGACGGCCAGACCAGCGACGCCACCGAGAAGCTGCGCCAGATGGCGTCTGCGTCCGTCCGCGCCTATCTGGACGGCGAGGACACCACGATGGCCCGCCGGCGCATCCTGGTGGACTATCTGAACTCGACGCCGCTCACCGCGCGGCCGGGCTTCGGCGAGGTGAACGGGCTGGGCGACGGGCTGTGGGCCTGGTACGGCACCGACTTGGCCCTGGCGGTCAAGGTGCTGTCCGAACCGGCGTTTGATGCCCGCACGCTGCAGCTGAAGGCGCTGGCCTACAAGCAGGTGCTGAGTCTGATGCTGGCGCAGCGCCGGCCGTCCTATTACCTGATCGCCGACCGCCAGGCGCTGGAGCGGCTGGCCGACAGCTACCTGCGCGTGATGGCGCAGGCGGGCGTCATCGACCCCGCCCTGCGCGATGCGGCCCTGACCACCAAGCTGAAGTTCCGCGACGAGCCGCCGCCGGCCCAGACCGCCTCCTTCGTCGAGCAGAAGGCGCCCAACGCCATCCGCGCGCGGCTCTTATCCATGCTGGGCGTGCCGAGCCTCTACCAGCTCGACCGCACCGACGTGACGGTGGAGACGACACTGGATAACCCCACGCAGCAGCGCGTGGTGGCGGCGCTGGCGAAGCTGTCCGACCCGGCGTTCGCGGCGCAGATGGGCCTGACGGGCGAGCGCCTGCTGGACGTCAAGGGCAACGACCTGTCGAAGATCATCTACTCGATCACGCTCTACGAGCGCGGACAGGACGCCAACTATCTGCGCGTCCAGGCCGACAACTTCGACCAGCCCATGGACATCAACGAGGGCGCCAAGCTCGACCTGGGCTCGACGGCCAAGCTGCGCACGCTGACCACCTACCTGGAGATCATCGCCGAGCTGCATACCCGCTACGGTCACCTGCCCAAGGAGTTCCTGGTCGACGTGAAGGAGGAGGCGAGCGACAACCTGACCCGCTGGGCCGCGGAGTGGCTGATCGGCGCCAGGGACCGCAGCCTGACGGCCATGCTCGACGCCGCCATGGAGCGCCGCTATTCGGCCAGCCCCGCCGAGGCGTTCTTCACCGGCGGCGGCCTGCACACCTTCGTGAACTTCAACAACAAGGACAACGGCAGCATTCTCACCGTGACCGAATCGCTGCGCAATTCGGTCAACCTGCCCTTCATCCGCATCATGCGGGACGTGGTGCAGTTCTACATTGCGGAGGGTGGCGACGACTCCTCCGACATCCTGCACAACGCCGACCACCCGGCGCGCCAGGCCTATCTGGCCCGCTTCGCCGACAAGGAAGGCAGCGAGTTCCTCAGCCGCTTCTACAACGACTACCGCAAGCGCACGCCGAACGAGGCGCTCGCCCTGCTGGCCAGCCGCACGCGACCGGTGCCGCACCGCTTGGCCGTAGTGTTCCGCTATGTGCGGCCGACCGAGGGTGTGGACGCGTTCGGCCGTTTCATGCGCGCACGCCTGCCCGACGCCAAGCTGGACGACGGCGACATCGCCAAGCTCTATTCCAAATACGGGCCGGACAAGTTCCCGCTCAACGACCTGGGCTATCTGGCGCGCGTGCACCCGCTGGAACTGTGGCTGGTCGCCTACCTGCAGAAACACCCCAACGCCAAGCGGGGCGAGGTGCTGGATGCCTCCGCCGACCAGCGGCAGGAGAGCTACAGGTGGCTCTTCAAGAAGGGCCAGCAAGCGCAGAACACCCGCATCCGCATCGGGCTGGAGGAAGAAGCCTTCCTGCGCATCGGCGAGGCGTGGAAGCGGCTGGGCTATCCGTTCGACCTCATCCCGTCTTACGCCACCGCGATCGGCAGCTCGGCCGACCGACCGGCGGCCCTGGCCGAGCTGATGGGCATCGTCCTCAACGACGGCGTCCGCCAGCCCATCGTGCGCGTCAACAAGCTGCACTTTGCCGCCGGCACACCCTACGAGGCCATCGTCGGCCTGGGTCCGATGGAGGGCCGGCGGGTGCTGAAGTCCGAGGTCGCCGCGACGTTGCGCAAGGCGCTGATGGACGTGGCGCAGAACGGCACCGCCAAGCGCGTTTGGGGCTCGTTCAAGGATCCCGCCGGCCGGATCATCCCCATCGGCGGCAAGACCGGCACGGGCGACCACCGCCTCGACCGCTACGGCCCTGGCGGGCACCTGATCGAATCCCGCGCGGTGAACCGTACGGCAACCTTCGTCTTCTACATCGGCGAGCGCTTCTTCGGCACCATGACCGCCTTCGTGCATGGGCCGGAAGCCGACCACTACCGTTTCACCTCGGCACTGCCGGCGCAGCTGTTGAAGAGCCTCGCCCCGGCGCTGCAGCCGCTGATCGACCCGAGCAACACCCACACCGCCGACGGCGCCGATCAGTCCGGGCCGAAGCCGGAGGCCAAGCTGTAAGGGGCTGCCCGAGTCGTTCCAGGAACGGCGCGGGCTTCGGCCATGTTCACCCCGGGTGGGGAGTGCGAAGGAACGCCGCGCCACTCCCCTCCGACCGCCAAAACCTCCGGCCCAAGCCGGTGGCCGGAGCGCGACCGGAATGAGGACGTGCAACGACGCTCAAAATAATAAAATATCAATCCTACCCATGCTCAAGGAAGGTTTTTGAAATATTATTATATTTGTCAGTTTTCTCTAGGGATACGGATCAAACTACGACACAATTGACTTGTCGTCACGGCGGCGTATAACCGGTTTCACGGCGGTTATTCGAATCGTTTTCTGACGGGAACTGTGTCGTGCAATACGAGATAAACTGCCTTGCCCAACCTGGACCGGACGGTAGCGAAGAAGTAACCTTGAAGTATTTGGTTGAAGCGACCCAGATGCTTGAGAGGTTTCTGACATCCAGCAACATCTCCGGCACGTTGGAACTGATCGACTTGCGGCGCGGCAAAATCGTGTACAAGGCATACTGCTTACCGAACGAAATCACCAAGCCCTAACTTGTTTAGTGTCTCGCCAAGTTTCAAGGCGAAATCGCAATATCCCGCACCGTCGATCTTTCGAAATTTATGATTTATCTTGCCCAAAAGATGGAAAACCCGTCCCCCGACGGTTGGGAATGGGCTTCGGCAGTTGGTGCCGGCGAGCAAGCGCAGGCCTATGACACCGCGGGCGCTGTAGACCGGGGAGCGCAGGCCAGCAGCACCTCCAACTCGGTGGCAATGATCGACAGCGGCAGTTCCGGTCGGAACGTGCGGAACACGCCTACGGCAAGCGCGAACGCGTCGTCGTGATCCTCATGCGCCAAGCCGGCCTCATAGGCACGCATGACGGTGTCGGCCTCCTGCGGCGACAGGTCGTCCACATGGCGGGAAATATCGAGAGTCATGGGAAGTCCCTCCAAGCCTGGTCGGAAGCCCCACACCCTCGGCTTTCGTGGTTAGCGAATGCTTAAAATATAAGAACCGGCCATGCTGGCCGCCCTGCACCGGCTCACGGCGGACATGGGGCGCGGCAAAGAAAAAAGGCCGCCGCCGTTACGGCGCAGCCTTTAGTGCAGGTTCGGGAGGAAGAAGTGAACCTGCACACAGCATGGCATCAACGAGTTAACAACGAATAAACAGCCGCGCTGTTCGACCGGCATACCCCTTAATCGCAAGAAGCAGATTCGCTCCGCCGCCACAGCGTCACCCCATCCTTACCGTGGTGCGGGCGGGGGGACTCGAACCCCCATGCCTTTCGGCTGCGGATTTTAAGTCCGCTGCGTCTGCCATTTCGCCACGCCCGCCGCGCCGTGCGGTTGTTCACCCGTTTGGGTTGGATAGACGCTCGCGCAGGTCCGGTCAAGGGCGTGTGGACAATCCCCGCACACCCGCTTATCTGCGTTTCAAGAGAGTCGCAGGGACGAGACGATGGACGACGTCAACTGGCTAGCACTGGTGGGGCTGTTGATGGTGGCGGTGCTCGTGGTGCCGGCCGCGCTGAGACATAACCGCACGACTTGGCTTCCCTACGCGGCGGCGTGGCTCGCGGTCCTGGCGGCGCTGGTCTTCGCCTACCAGACCTTCGGCCCGTTCTAGACGCGCTATTCGTCGTTCCGGGGGGGCATGCCTATGGACATGATGCCGATGCCCATGGCGACGCTGCCAAAGGTGATCATCAGGCCGGCGAACAGGAGGAAAGCCGAAACGAAGCCGTTCTCGCTGGCCAGCACCAGCGTGCGCAGGTTGGCGACGTCACACAGCAGCAGCCCCGCGCCCAGCACCACCGCCCCCGCCATGCCGGCGAAAAGGTGGGAGAGGAGGAAGAACACGGCCTCTTTCTCGAAGGGCTTCATGACCGGCTCACCGGATTGTCCACCAACTGCTCGAGTTAGGAACAATTCGCAAGCCGGCAATGCCTCATTTCGAAATAGGCGATTGGCTATCCTTTCGATCCGACCGTGACGATGGGCGTGCCGCCGAGCTGCCGGACGATGCCTGCCAGCTCCTCCGCGGCACGGTCCAGCACCCCTTCGTCGGTGCCGCGCAGCACCAGGGACACGCCGAAGTCGCCGCGCCGGAAATAGGGATAGCTGCCGATCTCCAGCTCCGGGTAGCGCTTCTGCAACGCGCCCAGGTCGGCGGCGACACGACCCTCGGCCAGCCCGCAGCTCACGGTGCGGGCGTGGACCGGCAGCCCGCCCCGAAGGCGCGGCAGGATGCCATCCAGCATCGCCTGCATGATGTTGGGCACGCCGGCCATGACGAAGACGTTGCCGATGCGGAAGCCGGGGGCAGCGCTGATCGGGTTGTCGATCAGCTCGCCGCCGGCCGGGATGTTGGCCATCCGCAGCCGCGCCTCGTTGAGCTGCCGCGGGTCGCCGTAGTGCCGCTCCAGTCGGGCCACCGCCTCCGGATTGCGCTCGAGCGCCACGCCGAACGCCTTGGCGATGCACTCCGCCGTGATGTCGTCGTGCGTCGGCCCGATGCCGCCGGTGGTGAAGACGTAGGTGTAGCGCGCACGCAGCTCGTTCACCGCGCTGACGATGGCCTCCTCCACGTCGGCCACGACGCGCGCCTCGCGCACGACGATGCCGATCCCGCCGAGCGTCTCGGCGATGTGCGGCAGGTTGGCGTCCTTGGTGCGGCCGGACAGGATCTCGTTGCCGACGATGAGCACGGCGGCGGTGGGGTTGGCGTCGGTCGGGGGCATGGCCTGGGAGTCGGTGGCGGGCGTTCCCCCTACATTAGCACATGCGGACCATTGTCAAGGCCAAGACCAAGGCCGGACGCGAAAGGCGCCGCTTGGACGCCGGACGGACATGCTCTAGCTTGGCGTCCATGCGCTTTCCCTCCCCGCTCTTCGAAGGCCGCCTGGTCCGCCGCTACAAACGCTTCCTCGCCGATGTGGACCTCGGCGGGGAGGTGGTCACCGCGCATGTGCCGAACTCCGGCAGCATGATCGGCGTGGACGCGCCGGGCTCGACCGTCTGGCTGTCGCGCTCGGACAACCCGAATCGCAAGCTCGCCTATACGCTGGAGATGGTGGAGGCGGACGGCGGGCTGGTCGGCGTCAACACCGCGCACCCCAACGCACTGGTCGCCGAGGCGATCACCGCCGGCCGGATCCCGGAGCTGGCGGGCTATACCCGCGTCCGGCGCGAGGTGAAGTACGGAAAGAACTCCCGCATCGACGTGCTGCTGGAGGCGGACGACCGGCCGCCGGCCTATGTGGAGGTCAAGAACGTCCACCTCCGCCGCCCGCATCTGGAGAACGGCCTTTACGCCGAATTCCCCGATTGCGTCACCGCACGGGGCGCCAAGCACCTGGAGGAGTTGGCGGCGATGGTCGCGCAGGGCTGCCGTGCGGTCATGTTGTACCTTGTCCAGCGCATGGACTGCACCCACTTTCGGGTGGCCCGGGACATCGACCCCACCTACGATGCCGGCCTGCGCCGCGCGGTGCAGGCGGGTGTGGAAACTCTGTGTTGGTCTTGCGCGCTGACACGGGAGTCGATTGAATTGGACCGGCCGCTGCCGCTGCGTCTCGCCGACTAGGAGGCTTGGGGGCAGCACGGGGTTTGCCGCGACGGAAAAGGACATTCGGTGGAACACAACGACCTCGATTCCCATCGCATCCGGCTGCACGGGCCGGAGGACTTCGAGGGCATGCGGAAGGCCGGCCGACTGGCCGCCGCCGCGCTCGACTTCATCACCCCCTACGTGCAGCCCGGCGTCACCACCGGCGAACTGGACCGGCTGTGCGCCGCGTTCATCCGCGACCACGGCGGCATCTCGGCACCGATGGGCTACCGGGGCTATCCCAAATCGACTTGCATCTCGGTCAATCACGTGGTCTGCCACGGCATCCCGGGCGACAAGCGTCTGCAAAGCGGCGATATCCTGAACATCGACGTCACCCCCATTGTCGACGGCTGGCACGGCGATTCGAGCCGCATGTACCTGTGCGGCGACGCCAGCGTGAAAGCCAGAAAGCTGGTGGAGATCACCTACGACGCGCTGATGATCGGTATTTCGAAGGTGAGGCCGGGCGCCACGCTGGGCGACATCGGCCATGCGATCCAGCAGCACGCGGAGAAGCACCGCTACTCGGTGGTGCGCGACTTCTGCGGGCACGGGCTTGGCCGCGTCTTCCACGAGCCGCCGAGCGTGCTGCACTTCGGCAAGCCCGGCCAGGGCGTGGTGCTGAAGGAGGGCATGTTCTTCACCATCGAGCCGATGATCAACGCCGGCCGCCACGACGTGAAGATCCTCGGCGACGGCTGGACCGCGGTCACCAAGGACAAGTCGCTGTCGGCGCAGTTCGAGCACTCCATCGGGGTGACGAAGGACGGGTGCGAGATCTTCACAGCGTCGCCCGCCGGCTTTACCAAGCCGCCCTACCAAGTCGTCGAGGCGCCCGCAGGGGTGTGACGCCGGCGGCGTTCAACGGCTTTATCGATGGGAATGACCGTCCGGGGGCCGGGGCGGGCCGGTTTGGCGCCGTCCCGTCCCGATCCACTGCGGTCAGATGTTGGGGTTGTTACCGGCGAACTGAAACACTGACACACTTGCCCCCACCCCAACCCTCCCCCGCTTTGCAGGGGAGGGAGCTTTATTCGCCCTCCCCGCGCCGAAGGCCGCGGGGAGGGTGGGGCACGTGGGTCAGGAGTTTCGCTCGATAGTATAGTCCGCCCCCGGGACCCCAGCATCGACGGGACGCTCGACCAGGGCGCCATAATTGTCCTTGCGAAGGCCGTCCAGCGTGTCGTCCACGGTAGCGCTCGGGACGCCGGCCGAGCGCAACGCCAAGCCGGCCATTTGCAGGCTGGCCTCAATGGTCTCCGGCACCACCGCCGAGGCGCCGGCGTGCTGCAGCCTGCCGGTCTGCACCAGGTCGTGCGCGCGGGTGATGATCGGCAGGTTCGGGGCATGGCGGCGAATCGCCTCCACCGCCTTCTCGGCCAGGGCCGGGCGATTGACGGTGACCACCGCGGCACACGCGCGCTCTACCCCCGCAGCGCGGAGCACGCCGGCATGCGTGGCGTCGCCGTAGTAGATCGGCCGTCCCCCATCGCGCATCGCCGCCACCCGTTGCGCGTCGAGGTCGAGCGCCACGTAGGGGATGCCGTGCCGCGACAGGATGCGCGCCACCGTACGGCCGACCCGGCCGTAGCCGGCGATCAGCACATGGCCCTTCACGTCGCTGGTCTCGACACGGAAGGCCTCGCGCCCCCAGCGCCGCTCCCAAGCTTCGGCGAGGCGCTGCGCCAGCGTTCCGATGAGCGGGGTCAGCGCCATGCTGAGCGCCACCACGGTGGTCACCATCTGTCCGCCGTCACCGTCGATGATGTGCAGGCCCACCGCCCGGCTGACCACGACGAAGGCGAACTCGCCGCCCTGCGACAGCAGCAGCCCGACGCGCAGCGCATTCGCGGTGCCCAGCCCCGACAAACGGCACAGTGCGAACAGCAGCAGGCTCTTGCCCGCCAGCAGCGCCACGGTGAGCGCCAAGATCTCGTCGATCTTGCGGACCATGAACGGCAGGTCGAGCGACATGCCCACGGTCATGAAGAACAGGCCGAGCAGCAGGCCGCGGAACGGCTCGATGTCGGCCTCCACCTGATGGCGGTAGGCGGTGTCGGCCAGCAGCAGGCCGGCAAGGAACGCCCCCAACGCCATGGACATGCCGGCGAGTGCGGTCAGCAGACCGACCGCCAGCACCAGGAACAGGTTGGTGGCGGTGAACACCTCCGGACTGTTGGCCGAGGCGACGAACCGGTAGACCGGCCGCACCACGTAGCGGCCCAGCAGCATGATGCCGACGATGGCCAAGACACCCTTGGCGGTCGCCAGCGCCAGTGCCATCGGCAGGTTGGCTGCGTCGCCGGCCAGCAACGGCAGCAGGGTCAGCAGCGGCACGACGGCAAGGTCCTGAAAGATCAGCACGGCGACGGAGACGCGCCCGAACCGCGCCACCGTCTCACCGCGCTCGACCAGCACCTTCAGCACCGTCGCGGTGGAGGAGAAGGCCAGCGCCCCGCCGATCACCAGCGCAGCCCGCGAATCGACCCCCAGCGCGTAGGCCGTGCCGCCGATGGCCGTCGCCGTCGCCACCACCTGCAGCAGCCCCAACCCGAAGATGAAGCGCCGCATCGACTGCAGGCGCGATAGCGGCAGCTCCAACCCGACGGCGAACAGCAGGAAGACCACGCCGAACTCTGCGAACACGCCCGGCAGTTTCGGATCGACCACCGGCCCCGGCGAGTACGGCCCCAGGGCGACGCCCGCGACGAGGTAGGCGAGCACCGCCGGGATGCGCAACGCCTGGAACAGCGGCACCAGGACGATCGCCGCCGCCAGCAGGAGCAGGACGTCGGAGAGGAGTTGGGTGTTGTGCGGCACGTGGAGAATGTCCGGAATGGTCAGATCGGGCGGCAGGCGATAGCGGCCCACGCGAAAAGGTCGGCGACGAGGAATATGCGGGTCGGGGTCATGCTGCCATGTGCAGGTGATTCGGGGACGGCGGCGCCAGCATAGTCCATTGGACGAGAGATGGGTACGTACCATCCCGCGTGCGGCGGAGTGTATGATTTCGCGCGGAAAGGGTATAATCCGGGCGTACAGCTTCCACAGGACACCCATGGCCGCCCCCCGCAAGCGCACCCCCTTCAACGAACCGGCGTTGCCCGGCGTCGTCCCCGAGGCCGCAGCCGGCGGCAAGGACGACCCGCACTACCATGGCCACCGCGAGCGGCTGCGGGCGCGCTTCCTCGGCGGCGGGCCCGACGCCCTCCAGGACTACGAACTGCTCGAGCTGGCGCTGTTCGGCGCCATCGCGCGCGTCGACGTCAAGCCGCTGGCCAAGGCGTTGATCGAGCGTTTCGGCAGCCTGTGGAACGTCGTCAACGCGCCGCCGGAGATCCTGCGGACCATCAAGGTGGAGAAGGCCTCCATGGCGTCCGACGGGGCGGTCGCCGCGGTGCGCGTCATCGGCGCGGCGGCGCTGCGGGGCATGCGGCAGGAGGTGCTGAAGCGGCCGGTGCTGGGCTCCTGGCAAGCGCTCCTGGACTACGTCTCGGCGGCGATGGCGCACGAGGCGACCGAGCAGTTCCGCCTGCTGTTCCTCGACCGCAAGAACGCACTGATCGCCGACGAGGTGCAGCAGCGCGGCACCGTGGACCACGCCCCGGTCTACCCGCGCGAGGTGGTGAAGCGCGCGCTGGAGCTGAGCGCCACGGCGGTGATCCTGGTCCACAACCACCCCTCGGGCGACCCGGCCCCGAGCCGCGCCGACATCGAGATGACCAAGGAGATCGTCCGCGCCGTCGACGCGATCGGCGTGACGGTGCACGACCACGTCATCATCGGCAAGGGCAAGCACGCCAGCTTCAAGTCGCTGGGATTATTGTAGCCGCCCCCTCCCCCAGCCCCGCTGGGGGAGGGTTGGGGAGGGGGCCAGGATTCTCGGGATGACCTGGCCCCCACCCTTCCCACTTCGTGGGCCCCTTCCACGGTCGCTCGCAAGTCTCGCGACCGCGTTCCGCCTACAGTCGCCTTCGGCTCTCAGCGGGTCCCAAGGGACCCGCCTGACGCCGTCAGCGCCCGCAAAGCGGGCGCGAGAGGCGCCTGTTGGCTTCGCCACCGGCTCCACGCCCCCGACTTGGTCGGGAGAGGGAGTTATTGCGCGTTCGGCAACTGCCCGTTCTTCAGCAGCAGGTCGCGGAAGCGGGCGGCGGGGACGGCTGGGCTGAACAGGAAGCCCTGGTACTCGTCGCAGCCGTGGCCGCGCAGGAAACCGAGCTGCTCCTCCCTCTCCACTCCCTCCGCCACCACCTTCTTGCCCAGCGCGTGGCCGATGGAAATGACCGCCGCGGCGATGGCCTCGCCGTCGGTGTGGCTGGTGATGTCGCGCACGAAGGTCTGGTCCACCTTCAGGATGTCCAGCGGGAAGTGCCGCAGGTGGCTCAAGGACGAATAGCCCGTGCCGAAATCGTCGATGGCAAGCCTGAGGCCGATGTCCTTCAGCGCCCGCATGGTGCCGATGGCCTGTTCGGGGTTCTGCATGACCATGGACTCGGTCAGCTCCAGCTCCAGGACGAAGTTGGACAGGCCGGCGTCCTGCAACAGCTCGGCGATGTGGTGGTAGAGGTTGGACTGGCGGAACTGGCGGGCGGAGAGGTTCACCGACAGCCGCGCGTTCTGCCAGCCCTCGGCGATCCAGCCGCGGCTGTCGGAACACGCCGTCTCCAGCACCCAGGCGCCCACGGGAAGGATCAGCCCGCTCTCCTCCGCCACCGGGATGAAGCGCGCCGGCGACACGCTGCCCAGGCGCGGGTTGTTCCAGCGCAAGAGCGCCTCGGCGCCGACGATGGTGCCGGTCTCCACGTCGAGCTGCGGCTGGTAGTAGACCGCCAGTTCGCCGCGCGCGATGGCGCCGTGCAGTTCGCGTTCGATCACCATGCGCTCGGAGACGCGCTCGTTGATCTCGCGGGTGAAGAACTGGAAGCCGTCGCGGCCCATCTCCTTGGCGCGGTACATGGCGGCGTCGGCATTCTTCAGGAGCGTTGCCACATCCTCGCCGTCGCGCGGGTGCACGGCGGCGCCCATGGAGCAGGTGACGAACAGCTCCGATCCGTCGATGGTGAAGGGCTGGCTCACCGCCTCGATGATGCGGCGCATGACCTGGGTGACGTCGCTCTCCTCGGCGGCGTCCTGGATGATCACGACGAACTCGTCGCCGCCCAGGCGCGCCACCGTGTCCACTTCGCGCAGGCATTGGACGAGGCGCTTGGCGACCGCCTGGACGAGCCGGTCGCCGGCGTCGTGACCCAGCGTGTCGTTGATGGTCTTGAAGTTGTCCAGATCGACGAACAGCACCGCCGGCTTCTGGCCATAGCGCTGGGCGCAGGCCAGCGTGTGTTCCAGCCGGTCCATCAACAGGTTGCGGTTGGCCAGCCCGGTCAGCGCGTCGTGGTTGGCCTGGTGCTCGAGCTGCTCCTCATAGCGCTTGCGCTCGGTGATGTCGGTCATCACGCTGACGAAGTGCGAGACCGCGCCCGCCTCGTCGCGCACGGGGGAGACGTACAGCTCGTTGTAGAAGAGCGAGCCGTCCTTGCGGTAGTTGCGCAGGATGGCGGTGCCGGGGCGGCGCTGGCGCAGCGCCGAGCGGATCGCCTCCAGTTCCATCTGATTGCGGTCCTGGCCCAGCAGGAAGCGCGGGTTGCGCCCGACCGCTTCGGAGATCGGGTAGCCGGTCATCCGCTCGAACGCCGGGTTGGCGTAGACCACCGGGTTGTCGCGGTGTGCCAAGTCGGTGATGATGACCGCGTTGTTGGTCGATTCCACCGCACGGTGGTAGAGGCGCATCGCCTCCTCGGCGCGCTTGCGCTCGGTGATGTCCTGCAGGGTCTCGATGGCGCCGATGACGCGCCCCTCGGCATCGTGCAGGGGAGCTGCAGTGAAGGCCAGCCAGCGGCCGCCGCCGGGGCATTTCGGGAAGAAGTCCTCGGCCTCGTACGCCCCGTCGATCAGCGGCGAGCGGCGGCATTTGCCGGGATAGTGCCGGGCGATCTCCTCCTCCGAAGCGCCGTCGACGATCAGGTCGGCCATCACCGGCCGCTCGGCGGTGTAGAAGGCCTGCCATTGCAGCCGGGTGCCGGCCAGCGCCGCGGCACTCACGCCGATGACCGCCTCGCACGCCTTGTTCCAGTGGGTGAGGCGGTGTTCGGTGTCGATGACGAAGGTGGGCACGGGGCTGGCGTGCAGGATGACGGCGAGGCGCTGCTCGGCCTCGCGTTCGCGGCGGATCTCATCCGCGTGCTTGCGCTCGGTGATGTCCTGCAGGGTCTCGATGGCGCCGACCACCGTGCCGTCGGCGCCACGCAGCGGGGCGGCGGTGAAGGTCAGCCAGCGGCCGCCGCCGGGAAAGTGCGGAAACCAGCCGTCCGCCTCGTACGCCCCCTCGACCAGCGGCGAGGGGCGCCAGCGGCCGGCGTAGAGGCGCGCCACCATCTCCTCGCTGATGCCGTCGACGATCAGGTCGGCCATGGTCGGCCGCGGCTCGGAATAGAAGGCGCGCCACTGCTCGCTGGTGCCGATGATGTCGGCGGCAGCCACGCCGATGATCGCCTCGCACGCCTTGTTCCAGTGCGTGACGCGGTGCTGCGCGTCGATGACGAAGGTGGGGACTGGCGTTCCCTGCAGGATATTCAGCAACCAGAGATTCGAATCCACCTTGCCCAGCGCGAAGTCCCCGACCGCGCCAGCGGGCCCTTCCCCGCGGTCCAGAAGCCCGTGAATCAATGCGTTCCTCCGGCAGAGAGTGGTTATATTTATTGTTTGGCGTACCAACCGGGGATGGTATGCGAAAGCATAAAAAGCCTGCAATATGTTAGGGCGTTTTTGTCGCAAATGAAATGTCGCAGGGAGAAGCGCCGCAGGTGCGCATCCGCCGCCTGCCAGCCCGTGCGCATACGCTCCTCCAGCGGGTCCCCGCGCTCGTCCGCCGACAGGCTGTCGAGGAGAGCGCGCAGCGGCATGTGGTCGAACAGGCCGCCGTCCCAGTACATCCCCTCTCCCCTCCGCTCACCTCTTCGGCGCAATCCAGCCCCTTCTAACATCGCGAGCGCGCAGGGTGCGCAAGGCCTTTTCACGCGCGGTCCATGCGGCTAAGGTCCGGCCGCCCCTACCTTGTCCGTCGTTTCGCCGCCCTGTTGGAGACCCGCACGATGATCCCGCGCTACACCCGCTCCGAAATGGCCCGCATCTGGGAACCGGAGAACAAGTTCCGCATCTGGTTTGAGATCGAGGCGCACGCCTGCGACGCACAGGCCCAGCTGGGCGTGATCCCGAAGGACGCCGCCAAGGCGGTCTGGGAACGCGGCAAGTGGGAGATCGAGCGCATCGACGCCATCGAGCGCGAGACCCGGCACGACGTCATCGCCTTCCTCACCAACCTCGCCGAGTACGTCGGCCCCGAGGCGCGCTTCGTGCACCAGGGCATGACCTCGTCGGACGTGCTCGACACCTGCCTCGCCGTGCAGCTGAAGCAGGCCGCCGACCTGCTGCTGGAGGATCTCGACGGCCTGCTCGCCGCGCTGAAGCGCCGCGCGTACGAGCACAAGGACACCGTCACCATCGGCCGCAGCCACGGCATCCACGCCGAGCCGACGACCTTCGGCCTGAAGCTCGCCGGCCACTACGCCGCCTTCCAGCGCGCCCGCGAGCGTCTGGTGGCCGCGCGCGCCGACATCGCCACCTGCGCCATCTCGGGCGCGGTCGGCACCTTCGCCAACATCGACCCGTTCGTCGAGCAGTACGTCGCCGAGAAGCTGGGCCTGTCGGTCGAGCCGGTGTCCACCCAGGTCATCCCGCGCGACCGGCACGCCATATTCTTCGCCGTGCTGGGCGTCATCGCCTCGTCGCTGGAGAACCTCGCCGTGGAGGTCCGTCACCTGCAGCGCACCGAGGTGCGTGAGGCGGAGGAGTTCTTCCATCCCGGCCAGAAGGGCTCGTCGGCGATGCCGCACAAGCGCAACCCCGTGCTGTCGGAGAACATCACGGGCCTCGCCCGCATCGTCCGCTCCGCCGTCGTCCCGGCCATGGAGAACGTGGCGCTGTGGCACGAGCGCGACATCTCGCACAGCTCGGTCGAGCGCATGATCGGCCCGGACGCCACCGTCACGCTGGACTTCGCCCTGGTGCGCGCCACCGGCATGATGGACAAGCTGGTCGTCTACCCCGAGCGCATGACGAAGAACCTGGAGGATCTCGGCGGCCTCGTCTTCTCGCAGCGCGTCCTGCTGGCGCTGACCCAGGCCGGCATGAGCCGCGAGGACGCCTACCTCGCCGTCCAGCGCAACGCCATGAAGGTGTGGGCCGAGGGCGGCAACCTGTTGGACAAGCTGCTGGCCGACGCCGACGTCACCAAGCACATCGCCCGCGACAAATTGGCGCCGATGTTCGACATGAACTATCACACCAAGCATGTGGATACGGTCTTCAAGCGCGTGTTTGGCGCATAACCGAGTATTCACTTGTGCGGTTGCCGAAAAGGGCGGCGCGGATCTGGTCCGCGCCGCCTTTTTCTTGGAGTATAGCTGCATACTTCGGTATGAAATGGTTATCGGTTGCAATTTTCCCCTGTGATAATTTATGAGCTAGGTTATAGTTCGGATGGGGTGCTTCGAAACGCGCATACGGGCGTGATCGGGCTTACCTGAAACGATCAGAACTCCCATCCTGTGGTCACCCGATGTCGGACTTTGACGGCCAGACGGCGCTGGAGCTTTTCCGTGCCATGCTGCGCATCCGCCTCGTCGAGGAGGCCGTGGCGCTGCGCTACGGCGAACTGGAGATGCGCTGCCCCATCCACCTCTCGGTCGGGCAGGAGGCGGTCGCGGTCGGCCTGTGCGCCGAACTGCGCCGCACCGACCAGGTGCTCTCCACCCACCGCTGCCACGCCCACTACCTCGCCAAGGGCGGCGACCTCAGGGCGATGATCGCCGAGCTGTACGGGCGTGAAACCGGCTGCTGCGGCGGGCGCGGCGGTTCGATGAACCTGCACGAGGCCGAGGCCGGGCTGCTGCTCAGCTCGCCCACCATCGGCAGCGCCATCCCGGTGGCGGTCGGCGCGGCGCTGGCCATGCGGCAGGCCGGCCAGGACGGCGTGGCCGTCACGTTCTTCGGCGACGGGGCCGCGGAGGAGGGCGTGCTGCACGAGGCGATGAACTTCGCCGCGCTGCGGTCCCTGCCGGTGCTGTTCGTGCTGGAGAACAACCTGTGGTCCATCGTCACCGCGCTGGAGCAGCGCCAGCCCGGTCGGCCGCTGGCCGATCTGGCGCGCGCCCACGGCATCCCGGCGGAGACGGTGGACGGCAACGACGTGCTGGCGATGCGCGCCGCCGCGGCGCGCGCCGTGGCGCGGGGGCGGCGCGGCGAGGGGCCGGGCTTCCTGGTCTGCGACACCTACCGCCTGCGCGACCATTGCGAGCACACGCTGCCGCTGCCCGAGGACGCGGCGACCAAGGCCGAGCGCGCGGCGTGGCGGGAGCGCTGCCCGATCCAGCGCCTGCGCCGTCCGCTCGTGCAGTCCGGCGTCCTGACCGAGGCGGCCGAGGAGGCCATGGCCGTCGCGATCCTGGCGGAGATCGACGACGCCTTCACCTTCGCCCGCACGTCCCCCTTCCCGACCACCGCCCGCGTCGAGGAGACCGTCTATGTTTAGCCTCGCCCCCGCGCCCGCGCCGCGCACGTTGACCACCATGCAGGCGCTGAACGAGGCGCTGGACCTTGCCATGGAGCGTGACGAACGGGTGTTCGCCATCGGCCAGGGGGCGCTGCCGCCGCTCGGCCTGTTCGGCGCCACGCAGGGCCTGCTGGAGAAGTACGGCCCCGACCGCATCATCGAGTCGCCGCTGGCTGAGGCGGGCATGACCGGCGTGGCGGTGGGGGCGGCGCTGATGGGGCGGCGGCCGGTGCTGTTCCACATCCGCGCCGACTTCGCCCTGCTCGGGCTGGAGCAGCTGTTCAACAACGCCGCCAAGATGGCCTTCCTCAGCAAGGGCGCGCGATCCGTGCCGCTGGTGGTGCGGCTGTACGTCGGGCGCGGCTGGGGGCAGGGGCCGGCGCACGGCCGCTCGCTGGAGGCGCTGTTCGCCGCGGAGCCCGGCCTCAAGGTCGTCATGCCCTCCGACCCGGCGAGCGCCAAGGGCCTGCTGCTGGCCGCCATCGAGGACCCGAACCCGGTGGTCTTCATCGAGCACCGCTGGCTGCACTACATGGACGCCCCTGTGCCCGACGGCTACTGGACCGAGCCGCTGGACGGTCCGAAGCTGCGGCGCCGGGGGAGCGACGTCACCATCGTCGGCACCTCCTGGATGCTGCGCGAGTCGCTGCGCGCCGCCGAGGCGCTGGCCGGCGCCGGCGTGTCGTGCGAGGTGATCGACCTGGCGGTGCTGCGCCCCTTCCGGCCGGAGACGATCCTGGACTCGGTGCGCCGCACCGGCCGGCTGATCGTCGCCGACACCGGCTGGACGACGCTCGGCATGGGGTCGGAGATCGTGGCGACGGTGACCGAGCAGGCCTTCGGCGCGCTGCGCCGCGCCCCGGTGCGCATCGGCCAGCCCGACCGCCCGACGCCCAGCGCCCCGGCGCTGGCGGCCGAGCACTTCCCGACCGCGCTGACCGTCTTCGACGCCGCCGCCCGGCTGGTGGAGGCCGCGCCGGAGCGGGTGGCCGCGGCACGGGCCGGGCTGGAGGCGGAGACCGCCGGGCAGCCGGTCGACCTGCCGCGGCCGGACGTGCGGGCGCCGTTCTGAGGGCGTTCGTCGCAATGGCTTATGGATCTCCATACCGTCATGCCCGGGCTTGTCCCGGGCATCCACGCACCTGAACCTTCGGGAGCGTCGTGGTCGTGGATGGCCGGGACAAGCCCGGCCATGACGAGAATGGAGCGTATCGGCAAATCGATAGTATTCCAGTCGACTGCCTACAGCAGCCCCAGCGCCTTGAAGCTGGCGTGCTTGCCCTTGCCGACGATCAGGTGGTCGTGCACAACCACGCCCACCGCGTCGGCGGCGCGCACGATCTCCTTGGTCATGTCGATGTCGGCGCGGCTCGGGCTCGGGTCGCCGGAGGGGTGGTTGTGCACCAGGATCAGCGCGGTGGCGCCCAGTTCCAGCGCGCGCTTCACCACCTCGCGCGGGTAGACGGGGGTGTGGTCCACCGTGCCGCGCTGCTGCACCTCGTCGGCGATCAGGGTGTTCTTGATGTCGAGGAACAGCAGGCGGAACTGCTCGGTCGTCTCGTGCGCCATCGCCGCCTGGACGTAGTCGAGCAGCGCCTGCCAGGACCCCAGCACCGGCCGCTTCATCACCTCCTGCCGCATGCCGCGCAGCGCCGTGGCGCCGACGGCGCGGATCGCCGCGACCGCCGCGTCGGTGGTCAGGCCGACCTCGCCCACCTTGATGCCGCGCAGCTTTTCCGGCGGCGCGTTGACGACGTTCCACAGGCCGCCGAACCGCTCGATCAGCGCCTTGGCCAGCGGCTTCACGTCGCGGCGGCGCTCGACCGCGAACAGGATCATTTCCAGCAACTCGTAATCCTGCAGCGCGTCCGGCCCGCCGGCCAGGAAACGACCGCGCAGCCGGTCGCGGTGCCCGTGGTAGTGCGGGTCCTCGCGCGCCGATCCGGGCGCCTCCTCCGGCGACACGCCGGGCAGCGCGGGTTCGGCGAGACTCGGCGGCGGCTTGCGCGTACGGGGTGTGGCCATGGCTGTCCTGCATACAGATGCGTGCCGACTATACCGCCTCCGCGTGAAATCATACACAGCGCCGCACGCGGCCGGTGGATGCGGCGGGGATACGCGGCAGGCATACACAGGGCGCGCGTCATCGACTATGCTGCGGCCTCCCCGCCGTGCCCGCCCAACCGGAGCCCCATGAACCCCATCCGCTCGTTCCTTGTCGCCGGTCTGCTGGTGTGGGCCGTCGTCGCCACCGTCCTGCTGGCGGAAAAGCGCGCGGTTCAGCCGCCGGCAGAGCCCGCGCGGGTGCGCGACGCGGAATCGGTGGACGTGCCGGCGAAGCAGCCGGAGCGCGACTTCTTCCGTCCGGTTCCCGACGGCACGGCGTCCGGCCGGCGCGGCGCCACGGTGTACGTGCCGGTGTACTCCACCCTGTACCTCGGCCACGGGGTGGCGCAGCCGAACCTGGCGGTGACGCTCAGCGTGCGCAACACCTCGCCCAGCCAGGGGCTGGTGGTGCGGCGGATCACCTACTACGACACCGCGGGCAACGAGGTGCAGCGCTTCATCGAGAAGCCGCACGCGCTGGCCGCCATGGGCACGGCGGAGTTCTACATCGACCTCACCGACGGCCGCGGCGGCCCCGGCGCCAACTTCATCGTGGAATGGAGCGCCGAGGACGGCGCCAGCGACCCGCTGATCGAGGCGGTGATGGTCGGCGGCGTCGGCACCCGCGGCATCTCGCTGATCAGCCGTGGGCAGACCATCGGCAGTCTGCTTCCCTGATGCTGCACGACCCCCAACTCCTGATCGACGTCCTGCTGCTGCTGGTGGCGGCCATCCTGCTGGTGCCGCTGTTCCAGGCGCTGCGCATCCCGGCGGTGCTGGCCTATCTGGCGGCCGGCGTGGTGCTCGGGCCGCACACCCCGGGCCCGGTGGTGGACCCGGCGCTGCCGGGCGTGCTGGCCGAATTCGGCGTGGTCTTCCTGCTGTTCGCGGTCGGGCTGGAGCTGCCGCTGTCGCGGCTGCGGGCGATGCGGCGCTTCATCTTCGGGCTGGGGCTGCTGCAGGTGGTGGCGACCGCCACGGCGATCGGGCTGGCCGCCTACGCCCTCGGCCTCGATTCACGCGCCGCGCTGATCGTCGGCGGCGCGCTCGCCTTCTCCTCCACCGCCACCGTGTTGAAGGTGCTGGTGGAGCGCGGCGAGACGGTGGCGCGTTTCGGCCGCGTCTCGGTGGCCGTTCTGATCTTCCAGGACCTCGCGGTGGTGCCGCTGCTGACGCTGCTGCCGCTGCTGGCCGGCGACGCCGCCAACCTGCCGGAGGCGCTGGCCATCGCCATCGGCAAGGGCGTGGCCGCCATCGTCGGCATCATGCTGCTGGGCCGCTACGTGGTGCGGCCGGTGTACGGCTTCGTGGCGTCGGCCAACAGCCCGGAGGTGTTCACCGCCACCAACCTGTTCCTGGTGCTGGCGGTCGGGCTGCTGACCGCGCAGGTCGGCATGTCGATGGCGCTGGGCGCCTTCCTGGCCGGCCTGCTGCTCGCCGACACCGCCTACCGCCACCAGGTCGAGGCCGACATCGAGCCGTTCCGCGGCCTGCTGCTCGGCCTGTTCTTCATGACGGTGGGCATGTCGCTCGACCTGCCCTTCATGGCCCGCAAGGTGGAGACGGTGCTGGCCCTGACCGCCGCGCTGCTGGTCGGCAAGAGCGTGCTGCTGTTCGCGCTGTGCCGGCTGTCGGGCCTGGGCACGGCGAACGCGCTGCGCGTCGGCCTGCTGCTGTCGCAGGGCGGCGAGTTCGCCTTCGTGGTGGTCAGCCGCGCGGTGGGCCTGCACATCCTCGACGGCGACGACGGGCAGACGCTGACCACGGTGGTGGCGCTCAGCATGGCGGTGACGCCGGCGGTCGGCGTCCTCGCGCACAGTCTGGCGGAAGCGTGGGAGCGCCGCTGGGGCGCCGAGGCCTTCCGGGTCGAGACCAGCGACGTCAAGGGCCACGTGCTGATCGCCGGCTACGGCCGGGTCGGCCGGACGGTGGCGCGCATCCTGTCGCGGCACGGCATCCCGTACGTGGCCTTGGACCTCGACGCGCACCGGGTGGCGGCGATGCGCGACGGCGGCCGGCCGATCTACTACGGCGACGCCACCCACGCCGGCGTGCTGCGCGCCGCCGGGGTGGAGCGCGCCCGCGCCGCGGTGGTCACCGTCAACCGCCCGGCGCTGGCCGAAAAGGCGGTGGAGGCGATCCGCCGCCATGCCCCGCACCTGCCGATCATCACCCGCGCCCACGACCTCGCGCAGTTCGGCCGGCTGAAGCACGCCGGCGCCTCCGCCGTGGTGCCCGAGACCATCGAGGCGAGCCTGCAGATGGCCGGCCTCGCCCTGCGCTCCGCCGGGGTGCCGGCGGAGCTGGTGGACAATTCACTGGACGAACTGCGCAAGGACAACTACGGCGCGCTGGCCGAGGGGCCGGCGGACAAGGCCAAGCCGACGGGCGGGGATTAGACCCCCGCCGTCGCCTCGACGACCGGATAGGGCGGCTTGGTGAAGCCGGCGGGCGAGGCGGTGAAGATCTCGCAACCGTCCTTGGTGACGCCGATCGAGTGCTCGAACTGTGCCGACAGCGACTTGTCCTTGGTCACCGCGGTCCAGCCGTCGCCGAGGATCTTCACGTCGTGGCGGCCGGCGTTGACCATCGGCTCGATGGTGAAGAACATGCCCTCGCGCAGCACCACGCCCTGGCCGGGCTTGCCGAAGTGCAGGACGCTCGGCGGCTCGTGGAAGACGCGGCCCAGGCCGTGCCCGCAGAAGTCGCGCACCACGGAATAGCGGTGGCTCTCAGCGTACTGCTGGATGGCGTGGCCGACGTCGCCCAGCGTGGCGCCCGGCTTCACCTTGGAAATCCCGATCATCAGCGATTCGTAGGTGACGTCCACCAGCTTCCGCGCCTTGAGGCTGACGTCGCCGCACAGGTACATGCGGCTGGAATCGCCGTGCCAGCCGTCGACGATCGGGGTGACGTCGATGTTCAGGATGTCGCCGTTCTGCAGCCGCTTCTCGCCCGGGATGCCGTGGCAGACCACGTGGTTGACCGAGATGCAGGTCGACTTCGGATAGCCGCGGTAGCCCATGGGCGCGTTGACGCCGCCATGGTCGGCGATGAAGGTGGCCAGCAGCCGGTCCAGCTCGCCGGTGCTGACGCCGGGCTGCACGTAGGGCGTGATGAAGTCGAGCGCCAGGGCGGCCAGGCGGCCGGCCTTGCGCATTCCCTCGAAGTCCTCCGGCGTGTGCAGCCGGATGCGTTGCGAATCGAGGTCGTTGTGTTCCACGGACAGTCCTTTATCTAATCGGCGAGGCGCAGCGGCAGCGGCCGGTCCAATTCAATCGACTCGCGCGTCAGCGCGCAAGACCAACACAAAGTTTCCACACCCGCCGCCACCGCCCGGCGCAGGCCGGCGTCGTAGGCTGGGTCGATGTCGCGGGCCACCCGGAAGTGGGTGCAGTCCATGCGCTGGACAAGATAGAGCATCACGGCGCGGCAGCCCTGCGCCACCATCGCCGCCAGTTCCTCCAGGTGCTTGGCGCCGCGGGCGGTCGGGCAGTCGGGGAACTCCGCCCAGATGACGCCGTCTTGACGATCACCCAGGTGCGACCGGCGCAGGTGTACGTTCTTGACCTCGACGTACGCCGGCGGCCGGCCGTCATCCTCCAGCAGCACGTCGATGCGCGAGTTCTTCCCGTACTTCACCTCGCGCCGCACGCGGGCGTAGCCGGCCAGCTCGGGGATGCGGCCCGCGGCGATCGCCGCGGCGACCAGCCCGTTGGGGTGCGCGGTGTTGACGCCGACCAGCCCGCCGTCCGCCTCCACCATCTCCAGCGTGTAGGCGAGCTTGCGGTTCGGGTTGTCGGAGCGCGACAGCCACGCCGGCGATCCCGGCGAATCCACGCCCATCATGCTGCCGGAGTTCGGCACGTGCGCGGTGACGACGTCTCCGCCGGGCAGTTCGACGTCGGCGAGGAAGCGTTTGTAGCGGCGGACCAGCCGGCCTTCGAGGAGCGGGGAGGGGAAGCGCATGGCCGCCACGCTACCCGTGCCGCCGTTGCCTTGACAATGCCCGTCATGCGCTCATCTTGGGGGAACCCCGCCGAACGAAGCCCTCCAT
>Ga0196970_1000350_pt1 | contig 59085 bp, 59 predicted proteins | sample S1v_513CmetaG_FD_148672 | JGI IMG/M metagenome (GOLD analysis project Ga0196970, IMG submission 148672) | Soil microbial communities from Anza Borrego desert, Southern California, United States - S1+v_5-13C | ecosystem: Environmental > Terrestrial > Soil > Desert | place: USA: California...
CGGGATTGGTTGTAACGCTTGCCCTGCATGATTGTGCTGCACCTCTGCTGTGTTTCTCACAATACAGTTTCGACGAAGGTGCAACAGAATCATTTTGGTTCAAGAGATCTTTTCACCAGACTTCTAGGTCGCGACCTTTGTAAGCAGCCTGAGAAGCCGGGCCGCAAAGGCCCGGCTTCCCCGCGTTCAGTTCAGAACGTCTGCAGCCGATAGTAGTGGTGAACTGGCGGCGCATCGGTGATCAACTGGCAAGTCCGCCGGTCCGGCGAGACCATCAGCGTGCCTTCGGGCACCGGATACTGCTCCGCCGCCTCCGCCGGATGGAAGCCGAACCGGCCCCGGAAGCGGTCGCCGGACCCGACGTACTTGGCCATCCAGCTGTCTTCCCCGATGGTGATCAAGTACTCGTTGGGTATGTTCACGAGCACACCTCCACCGGGTAGTCTGCCCATTATGACATCGAAAAGAGCTCCTTCATCCGCTTGACGTTGCTGCGGCTGACGATCACTTCCGACTGGTCCTTGTCCTTCATTTTGAGCAGATAGGCCCCGTTGAAATACGGGCTGATCTCCTTGACCTGGAAGATGTTGACCAGGTAGCTCCGGTGGGACCGGAAGAAATGGTCAGCCGGCAGCCGGTCCGTCAGTTCCTGCAGGGTGGCGCGCACCAGCAACCGCTCGTGATACGTCTGCGCGAACACGTTGTATCCTTCGGAAAAGATGAAGATCACATCGCCCAGCGGAACGGGGATCTGCTTCTCATCTTTCTCGGCCATCAGGAAGCTGGGCGCCGAATGGCGTTTGGCGGGCGGCGCCTCTTCCCCGGCTCTCTCGTGCGCCACCCCGGCCTCGCCGTGGGCGACCAGTTCCCGCAGGCGCTGAATCGTCTCCGCCAGGCGGTGACCGTCAAACGGCTTGAGCAGATAGTCCACGGCCCGCAGTTCGAACGCGGAGACGGCGTGGTTCTCATACGCCGTCACAAAGACGACTTTGGGCATCGGCTCGCGGCCCTTGAGCTGCTTGACCAGCTCAATGCCCGTCATGCCCGGCATCTGTACGTCCAAAAAAATCACGTCGTAATCGAGCGCGCCAATCAGGCGCAACGCCTCACGGGCGTTGGTCGCCTCGCCGATGATCTCCACGTCCGGAAAGTTCTCAAGCTGGTACCGCAGCTCCATCCGGGCCGGGTATTCATCATCGACGATCAGCGCTTTCAGCATCATCCCTACGCACCTCTCCCTGTCTGAGGGGAATCCGCACCAGCACCGCCGTGCCCCGCCCCGGGCGGGAGCGGATGCGCAGGCCGTATTCTTCGCCATACAGCGAGATCAGGCGCTCGTTGACGTTCGTCAATCCCAGACCCATGTTCTCGCCGTAGCCTTCTTCAAACACCCGGGGCTGGTCGGCCATCCCGATGCCCACGCCGCTGTCGCACAGGAAGAGGTGCGCATCGTCGTGGACCCGGTGAATCCGGATGGCGATCCGGCCACCGTCTTCCTTCGGCGCCAGGCCATGCACCACGGCGTTCTCCACGAGGGGCTGCAGGGTCAGGACCGGGACCTGCATTCGCAGCAGTTCCGGGTCGATCCGCATCCGGACCTGAAGCTTGTCGCCAAAGCGGGCTTTTTCCAGCGAGAGGTACGTGTTGACGTACTCCACTTCGTCGGCCAGGGTGATCTGGTTGCCCCGGTTGGCCAGCGTCCGGCGGAAGAACTGAGCCAGGGTAATCAGCAGTTCCCGGGCTTTGGCCACGTCCGTCCGGGTCAGCAGAATAATCGTATTGAGCACGTTAAATAGGAAGTGCGGCCGAATCTGGGCCTGCAGGGCTTCAAACCGGGCCTTGGTCACCAGCTCGCGCTGCCGGTCCGCTTCGCCCAGTTCCATTTGAATGCCCAGGAGGGCAGCGATGCCTACCGCAAGCCGGTGAATGTAGTGGGGAAACGGCTGTGATGAAGACCGGTAGAGCTTGAAGGTGCCGACCACCCGCCCCCGGTACCGCAGCGGCGTAATGACGGCGCTCTTGAGCGGGTGGGGGCAGTCCTGCTCGTCGCAGGAGAGAATCCGGGGGTCGGTGACGATCATCGTCTCCCCGCTCGCCAGCACTTTGGCCGTGGCGCCGGTCAGAATCGGCCCGCCCTGGCGGTGCCGCCGGCAGCCCACACCGTGGAATCCCAGAATCCCGCGGTCGTCCGTAATGGCCACGGCGTCCACTTCCGTGATCTTGTGGATGATCTCGCAGATCTTCTGGGCCGACTCTTCGTTCAAACCCTGCTTGAGGTAATCCAGCGTCTCATCGCCAATGCGCAGCGTCGTGTCGAAGCTCGAGATCGACTCCAGCAGCCCTTTGGAAGGCGGCTCCTCCTCGGGCGCATTAGCCTTCAGAACCAGGTAGCAGAGGACAAGAATCTGTGCAGCCAGAGCGATTTGGGCGTACACCCGCCAATGCGGCGGCGTCCAGATGATCAGCAGCTGGCACAGCACGGCGGAGAAAGTGACCGCGAGGAGCAATCGTCTGCGTGTAAGCGGCCTCATGTCCGCCGTCCTCCTTCCTGACCCATCAACGGTTGACCTCGGCGTAGTGCGAGACGGCACCGGCTTTCGTCACCGCCGTCACCCCCCAGATTCCCTCTTCGCGGGAATCGGCGAATTCGGGCAAGGTTGCGGTGCCTACCTTCATCCATGTAGCGTCCTGGTTGGGTCTGTAGTAGATTTCGTACCGGGTCACGTCCGTTTCCGGGTTCCTGGACCAGTGGAGGAAGGTGCCGTCGTTGCGCGGGTGGGCTGTCAGGTCTGCCGGCATGTTGGGCCTGGCACTGGCGTTCCAGTCGTGCATGAACAGGTCCCGGTAGTAGTTGGTCACCTGCGGCATCTCGTCGATCTTCAGCGCCAGTTCGCGGGCGTACCGAAAGCTGTTTTCCGACCCGTTAATCGACGAGATCACCACGGCGCCGTCGACGATCAGCGACTTGTTGTGATAGGTTCGCCCGATGCCGGCGCCGTCGGCGTTGACCAGGCGGGCTTCCAGCTTCAGCTGCTCCATTTGCGCGAGGCCGTTCAGATAGTCAACCACATAATGATTGTCCCGCTTGGAGTTGAGCGTCACCTTGCGGTCGAGGATCACCTTGACGTCGACGCCGCGGCGGGCCGCTGCCACAATCTCCGTCAGGTAAGGCTGCGGGTATTCGGTGAAGTTCTGCTCCGCGGGCGCCGGCCCCCACCACTTGTTGATGTAGTTCGCGCTGATGAGCAGCTCCTGTTTGGCGTTGCGCAGGATGCCGAGAAAGCCGTTCTCGCGGTCCATGGTATTGTCGGGTGAGAGAATGCGGGTGACCGTCGCCTTGCCGCTGAACGTGGCCGGCTCGGGCTTGACAGCCTTGTACGTAAGGCAGGGGCCGGGATCGTACGTGTCGGGCCGGAGGGGGCGGTCGAGCTTTTCGCCGTAGTGGCGCACCCCGGCGTACCCCGTGCCGAAATCGGCTTCCCAGATGTCCTTGATCAGGTCGATCATGTCGGGGTTATCCGCAAAGACGGCCATCCACTCACGGTTACCGCAGGCGCTGTCCATCGCGTAGCTGGAGTTGGTGAAGTTGCCCGACGAGACGAAGACCGTCTCATCATCGAAAATGCCGTACTTGCTGTGGATTGGATTGAGGGCCGTCGAGAGGTCCCCGTCCCATTTGTAGTAGTAGAGGATCTCCACGCCGCCCTTGGCGAGAAGCTCCTGGGCTTCCTTGTCCGAGTCGAACAGGTCGCCGCCCCCGGGATTGCGCTCCACGCCCACCTGCACTTTGACGCCCCGCCGGGCCGCCGCCACCAGGTGCTCCGCCACTTCCTTGTGGTTGAACTGGTACGCGACCAGCCGGATGGACTTTTTGGCCCTGTCGATCAGCGACAGCAGCAAGGGCCCGGTATTGTCCGGCGCCGCGGCGGCAGTGATGGTCATGGGGCCGCTGACGGTCTTGACGGGAAAGTCGGTCTGGCCGGCGAAGTAGACCCGCTGGGGCGCCATGCGGGTGCCGCCGGACCAGGACTCGGCCCGCGATTCCATGCGATACGCCGTGCCCTGCCTGAGCCGGGTGATGACCTGGTTGGCGGGGATCAGCGGGAACGAGTTGACCAGTTCGACGGGCGGCCCGGACCAGGGGGCTGGGGCGTTTGATACCGTGCCGTACGCAAGAATATCGATTAACTTGGCCTTGTCGTCCAAAAGGCGTATCACGTCGCCCTGGTCGTTCATCACCGGTGGATTCGTGCCTGTGAGCTTCAGGTCCGGAACGGCCTTGTCGGTGTCCTGCCCGTATTCGTAGTGAGGGGCGAAGTTCCAGTATTTCGCGAAGTACTGGGCGTCGTTGGCCAGGTAGATGATCCGGCCCGCTTCGATGGTCAGCTTCGGCAAGAGGACCCGGCCGGAACCCGTTTCCACCGACCAGCCGGATACCGTGTGCGGTTCGGCGCCGGTGTTGACCAGCGCGATTGCTTCGCCTTCACCTTCGGTTTCCACGAGTTGACTGCTGCGGGCAACAGGCAGTGCCTGATAGATGCGAATATCGTTGGCCGCTTCCAGATCGCCCTTGCTGGCGCAGGCGGAAAGGAGCGGGGCGAGCAAAAGAAACGCGGCGAGTGCGGCGAGGAGCCGGCGTTGCACAGCTACTTCTCTCCCATTCTCGTGTGGCTTACGAATTGGTTGTATTCGCTGCTGGTGCCGCTCTTGCCTGCCGCCGGTCTACCTTAATCACCTGGGAGGGAACCATTCTCTTGTCAGTTCTGCAACCCCCTTACAAATCGCCGGCAGAAGTTGCCGACGGGATCTTTCTGGTGCCCATTCCGGTCCCGATTCCCCTGAAGTACGTCAACTGTTACCTCTGCCAGGGCCCGGCGGGCTGGACGATCGTCGACGCGGGCTTTCACGATGCCCTCGCCGTTGATGCGTGGCCGCGGGCATTCGCCGAAATCGGCATCCGGGCGCAGGACGTCGACCGGATTCTCGTTACGCACTATCACCCGGACCATATGGGCGGTGCTGGCTGGCTGCAGCAGCTGACGGGGGCGCCGGCTTTTCTGCACGAGCCGGAGCTCCGGCAGGTCGAGCTGTTCTGGGGCATGGGCATGGAGCAGCAGGCACGGGCGCTCCAGGACTTCTTCACTGCGGAAGGGATGCCGGTGGAGACGGCGGCGGCCATCTCCGCCCTCCACCATCACCAGTGGGGGAACGTGCAGCCGCTCGCACAGATGCAGCCGATCCCGACGGGATCGCGCTTTGCCGTGGGGGCAGCGGAGTATGAAGTCCTCTGGCTGCCTGGCCATTCAGATGGCCTGGCCGTCTTTTGGGACCCGGACTCGGGCATTCTGATCGCCAATGACATGCTGCTGGACAAGATCACGCCGAACGTCAGCCTCTGGCCTGACTGCCGGCCCAATCCGCTGGAAGACTATCTCGGGTCGCTGGCCCGCGTGGAGGCGCTGGGCGCCCGCCTGGCCCTGCCCGGCCATCGCAACATCATTACGGATGTGGCGGGGCGGGCCGCGGCGATCAGGCACCATCACGCAGAGCGGCTGGACCGCATGGAGGCGGAGTGCCGGCACGGGGCGACGGCCTGGGAGGTGTGCGAGCGGGTCTTCGAGCCGGGGAGACTGACGATCCACCAGGTGCGGTTTGCCATGTCCGAGGCGCTGGCGCATCTGGTCTATATGGAAAAACAGGGCCGCCTGCGCCGTGACGGGGTCCGGTTCGTGCTCCCCTAAAAAGGGGGACCCGCCTCAGTCAGCTGCGGCGGGTCTTTTCTGTCCCTATTGGCCGAGTGCGAAACCGTCCATGATCTGGCCCGCTTTGACTCCGCCTTCATCACTGGCGGCATCATACGTGACCATCACCATCCAGAAGTTGGTTCCCTCGGCGAACAGACGCATCCGGTAGGGTACGCTCACCTGGCCGGCGCCCATGGTGCCCATTAGTTCTTGGGCGGCGAAAGCGCCCTTGATCGGGGCAATGGACTTCTGAGAAGTGACCTCAAACTCAGCGGCGTTCCGAAAGCCCTCGACAGTGGCCGCAACCATGGTCTGGAAGGGCACCCCGTCCGGCATCTGCCCCCAGTTGACGATCACCATGGACCCGGGTCCGGTGACGGCCAGCAGGTTGTCGTCATCGTTCTTCCTGTTCCAGGCAGAGGGCAGTCTGATGCTTGCGCCCTGATAGGGCATGCGATAGGTCGTCGTCTCGCCCGCCGTGGCGGCCTCGACGTATCTGGAGGTGTAGACCAGCACCGACTTCGAGGCATCGTCCCAGGCTACTTTGCCGCCGAGCGCCTCTGCGAGCGCCCGTGCGGGCACATATGTACGCCCTTCCGCCAGGACGATGAAGGGCTGCGAGGCGCCCGAATCGACTGCTTTGCCGTCGACTCTTACCTGGATGCCCGGATACTCGACCTCGATGCTCTTGCGAATGCTCTCCGCCCCTGCGCCCGCGACAACGCCGATGAGCAGTGCCGCTGCGGCAATCAGACCCACCATACTCTTGCGCATATTCCCACTCCTGAGCTGATCATATTCTTCCGGTTCTAATTGACATTATAGCGTGAAGTATCAACGTAATGGCATCCCGATTGAGATTATTTGGGGGAGAACGTGAACGAACTCGCTGCCTCGTACGTCCGACCGTCGGACGGTGCTGATCAAGCCCGTGGAGCGGGGCGAGAGGTGGATCGCACCGAAAAGGCGGGAGATCTGACCGTCACCTGCCAAAGTGAAGTTATACCTTTGGATAGATGTTCAGCCTCTCCGGTTTAGCCCCAGAATGGGGTCAGAGACCGGGGAGGCTGATGTTTATGCGGTACGAAATTCGGGTGGCAGGGCGCCTGCCGGCGAACTGGGCCGACTGGTTTGACGGATTCTCCTGCACGGCGACGGAAGCGGGCGAGACGGTCCTGACAGGGCCGGCCCCCGATCAGTCGGCCCTGGTGGGGCTGCTGACCGTCATCTGCCACATGAACCTGATTCTCCTGTCCGTCAGGCTGGTGGACAGGAATGGCAAATGAAGGAGGAACCATGGCTGAAAAATCGATGACCCGCCGGGATTTTCTGAAAGTCGCCGGGTTGACTGTTGGGACCGTGGCCCTCGCCTCGGGAATCGGCTGTGCGGCGCTCGGCGACTCTGCGGCCAAGGATGCGGAACCGGAAACACCTGACTTTACGTTTGGAGAGGATCAGACGATGAGCAAGCGTATTCTCGTGACCTATGCCACCCGCACCGGTTCCACCGTCGGCGTAGCCGCCGCCATCGGGGAGACTCTGGGCAGCCGCGGTTTCGCCGTCGATGTCAAGCCCGTCAAGGAGAACCCGCGCACGGACGGCTACGATGCGATCATCATGGGCAGCGCCATCAACGGCGGCCAGTGGCTGCCCGAAGCGGTGGAGTTCGTCAAGAACAACCGGAAGGCGCTTAACCGAGTACCGCTGGTGCTGTACTGCGTGCACATCATGAACCTCGGCGACGACGAAAAGAGCAAGCAGAAGCGTCATGCTTACCTGGACGCCGTCCGACCGCTGGTGGGGCCGGTGGACGAAGTCTGGTTCGCCGGCCTTGGCTCCGACCCCAGCAAGGATTCCTGGCTGGCACGCTGGGTGTACCGGACGTTCAACATCGGGCCGGAAGGCGACTGCCGCGACTGGGCGCGCATTCGCGGTTGGGCGCAGACGGTGCCGGTTGCGTAAGGCGCAGCTACTGCACCAGCGGCAGGTGAACGGCGAAGCGGCTGCCCTTTCCCACTTCGCTATGCAGGGTAACGCGGCCGCCCATCCGGCCGGCGGCTTCCTTGACGATGGAGAGGCCAAGGCCGCTGCCGGGGATGGTCTGGGTGTCCGAGCCACGGTGGAAGCGCTCGAAAATGCGCTCCACTTCGTCCGGTGCAATGCCCGGGCCGGTGTCGCTGACGGCGATAACGGCCTCGGGACCGCTCCGCCCGGCCTCGATGCGAATCACCCCGCCGGGCGCCGTGAATTTGCAGGCGTTGCTGACCAGGTTGGTCAGGGCGATCTCCAGCAGCCGGCGGTCCAGCCGAACCGGCAGCGGCTGGTCCAATCCCGCAGTCTCCAGCGTGTGCCCGGCGTCGCGTGCCAGCATGCGGTAGCCGGGAAGCAGTTCACGGAGGGCCTCCGCGGCGTCGCATTCAGACAGCTCCAGCCCGGTCCCCTCGCTGAGGCGGGCCAGTTGCAGCAGACCCGTGATGATCCCTTCAATCCGATCGATCGACCGGCCCATGCCCGGCAGCACTTGCTGCAGGCGCTCGGGTCGGTCTGTTGCTGTCTCATGGTAGGCCTTCAGCGCCGTCAGCGGTGTCTTCAACTCGTGGGCGGCATCGGAAGCGAAGCGCCGGGCGACGTCCCGCTCCGCGGAGAGCGTCCGGAACGACTCGCTCAGTCGCTGGACCATGCGGTTGAACTGCTGGACCAGGCTGTCCAGCTCGGTGGTGCCGGTGGGACTGACGGTCTGCAGGAAGTCCCCTTCGGCCACGGCTGCCGTCGCCTGCGTCAGCCGGGAGATGGGGCGGGCGAGCCAGCGGCTGAACCACCAGCCCAGCAGCGTCGCCAGACCGGCGCCCATGGCGAGCAGGAGGAAGATCTCCCGGTAGAAGGTCTTGAAGAGCAGGCTGCCCGGCCTGGGCTCCGCGAAGAACGTACCCACAGGCAGCCCGAACGGCGTATAGACGATGGTGTAGCCCGAGAACGGCTCACGGGCAGGCATCAGCAGGTCAAAAAACTTGCTCGGGAGGCGGACCTGGCTGCCCTGCTTCGCAACGACGACCAGCCCGGGCACGAAGGTGAACTCCAGGTCGGGGAACTGGCGGTTCAGTTCCGCCACCAGCGCATCGGGGCCGCCCCGGGAGTTCTTCACCACCGCCGCCGCCCGGTCCATCAGCTCGCTGATGCGTTGCTCACGCATGCTTTCGGCGTAGTTGACAAAGGCCGTGGAGAAGACCAGCCCCATGCCGGCCAGCACCAGCAGGGCCAGGACTACGTAAGAGGCGATCAGGCGGGCCTGCAGGCTTCTCATGATCGTTCCTCCACCAGTTTGTAGCCAATGCCGCGAACCGTCTGGATGTAGCGGGGGTTATCCGGATCGTCTCCCAGGCGGTCGCGGAGGTTGCGCATGTGGGCGTTTACCGTCAGCACGCTGCCCGTATTCCGGTCGGTCTCCCAGAGAGCTTCCATCAGCATCTCACGGGTGAAGACCATGCCCGGGCGCCGGGCCATGGTCAGCAGCAGGGTAAACTCGCTGGCCGTCAGGTGAAGCCGCTCTTCGCCCCGGTAGACCGACTGCCGCTCCGGGTAGATGGAGAGATCGTGGACCCGCAGGCGCTTCTCTTCCTCGGGCCGGACGGTAGCCCGGCGCAGCAGGGCCCGGATGCGGGCCTTCAGCTCCCGGATGCCGAACGGCTTGGCCAGGTAGTCGTCGCCGCCCAGTTCCAGCCCGATCACCTTGTCCAGCTCCTCGCCGCGGGCGGTCAGGAAGAGCACGGGGACCGTGCTGCTGCGCCGCAGCTCGCGGCAGATGTCAAAGCCGTTCAGGCCGGGCAGGCGGACATCCAGGATGATCAGGTCGTGGTCGCCCGACTGGGCGCGCTTGAGGCCCGTCGTGCCGTCGGCGGCATGCTCGACCTTCCAGCCTTCGTCTTCCAGGGCCATTACCACAGCGTCGGCCACATCGCGGTCATCTTCCACTAGCAGCAGGAAGGCACCCACCAGCGATCACCTCATCTCTTTCGGATCAGAACATCCCCATCATGTAGCGTTACTTCGACGCGGCTGCCGATTCCTGCTGACTCCAGCAGGTGGCGCGGAATCTGCAGCCGCCCGGCGCTGTCGAGGACGACGACTTCCTCAGCGCCGCGCAGGGTCTCCGTGGCGACTTTGCCGTCCCGGATGCGGACTGTACGCATGGCCTGGCGGGCGACGCCCCAGTCGTGGGTCACCATGAGGATGGTGGTGCCGAGCGCTTCGCCGACCCGGCGGAAAGCGGACATGACCAGGCCGGCGGAGGCGGCGTCCAGCGACCCGGTAGGCTCGTCGGCCAGGAGCAGGCGGGGGCGCCCGGCCAGGGCCACCGCCACGGCGGCCCGCTGCTGTTCGCCGCCTGAGCACGTGGGCGGCAGGGCGTCCTTCTTGGCGGCCATGCCGACCAGGTCAAGGAGCTCCAGCGCTGCCTTGGCGTCGGGGCGGCGCCGCGCGACGTCCATGGCCAGGAGGATGTTTTCCAGGGTGCTGAGGTAGGGCAGCAGGTTGAGGCCGCTGTTCTGCCAGACGAAACCGGTGACGGTGCGACGGTAGGCGTCCCGGCGCCTGGGCGTCAGCCGGGTCAGGTCCCAGTCGCCGACACGGGCGGTGCCTGCCGAGGGGGCGTCGAGGCCGCCCAGCACGTTCATGAGGGTCGATTTGCCGCTGCCGCTGTTGCCGACGATCGCCACCCATTCGCCTTCGGCGACTTGCAGGTCGAGGCCTTGCAGGGCAAAGACCTCCACGCCGGAGGCCCGGTAGATCTTGACGAGTCCTTCGCAGGTGATCATGGGTTCACTCCTTGGCGTGTTTTCCCGGACCCTTCCCAGACCCTCCTCAGACCCTTTCCAGACCTAACCGTCCTCCCCCAGCCGCAGGACGGCGCCCACGTTCAACCGGCGCATCTGCGCCCGGATCATCAGCACACCCACCGCCAGCGCCACGGCAAGCGACAATACCAGCGACCACCGGTCCCCGGCCACCGCCGCAATCCGCACGGGCAGCACCGTCTCCCCGGGCTGCTGGCGGAAGACGGGCACATACCAGCCCGCGGCCAGCGCCCCGGCCCCCAGCCCCGCCGCGGCTGCCGACGCCACCACGGCCAACTGCTCCACGTAGAGCGACATGGCCACCTGCCGGGCGCCCATCCCCATGGCCCGCAGTACCCCGAGCTCCTTGGCCCGCGACTGGAGCGTCAGCCCCGAAGCCAACAGGTATGTCAGTACCATGGCCGCGAGGGCGACCACGAACCCAGTCGAGAGCGTGGCGTAAATGCCCAGCCGGAACGGCTCCCGGCGCCCCGCCGCGAGCTGGCTCGGCGCATCGGCGACGGTCGCCAGCCGGACACCGTAGCTGCTCACGGCGCCCACATAGGCCGCCGCATCGGTGCCGGGCGCCAGGCGAACCCACACATCGTAGGGAGCAAGGCCCAGCAGATCCTGCAGATACAGCAGGCTCCCGACCACGAACTCCCCCTGCTCGGGCAGGCGCCCGGGCCAGAAGGGCACAATCCCCGCTACCACCAGGGCCGCTTCGCTTTCGCCCTGCCTGGCCGTAAGGCGGTCACCGGGCTTCAGACCCGCCCGCCGGGCCAAATCCCCCGAGACCAGCACGGCCTGCTCATCGGCCGCGAGCGCATTCAGACTCGCCGCCGGTCCGGGCGTCAAGTCGGTCAGGAACCGGGCCACCTGCCCGAACTCCACCGGTGTAATGCCGACCAGATCCATCTTCCCCAGACTGCGGGATCCGGCAACGAAGCCCACCTCCCGCCGGGTCTGGACTTTGGCCAGCGCCGCGGCGCCCGGCACCGCTTCCAACTCGCTGAAAGGCGGCTCCCGATAAGCCATCGATGTAGCTTCTCCTTCGGGGCTCATCTCCAGCACTTCGCTCTCCCAGACCGTCCGCAGGGTCAGGTCCGCCCCGACCCGGTACTCGGTCCGTGCGACCAGGTCCAGGTCCAGCGTCCGGGCGAAGGCCGCCCCGTAGACGCCCAGCCCGGTGGTCAGCACCAGCATGAGGGCGAGAATCCGGTGCCGGGCCGGAGGCCGCTCCAGCAGCGTCAGGGCCAGGAACGCCGGCGGCGACAGCCACGGCCGAACCAGTCGGCCCAGCCAGCGGACCGCCGGCTCAAAGAGCCGGAGAAAGATCAGCCCTGCCACAGCCAGCGCAAGCGGCGGCAGCGCCCACATCAGCAGATCATTCGCTACCCCGGCGGAGCCGGCCCGCCAGGTGCCATATGCCACAAGCCCCAGGAGCGCCGCTTCTCCGGCGCCCTGCAGGGCGGCCAGAGCCACGGAGTGCGTGGCTGCCTCCTGGCGGAGGGTGACCACGCTGAAGCCAGTCGCCCGGGCCAGGGGAATCAGCGCCACCGCCTCGGCCGCCACCGCCGCCCCCAGGGCCAGCAGGACCGCCGTGGCCGACAGCCCGGCGGGCATCGGCGGGCGCCCGACCAGCTGCAGAAAGCCGGCGCTCAGGCCCATCACCCGGACGGTGGCGGGCGTCAGCAGCAGGGCTGTTCCCCAGGCGGCGGCCGCCAGGGCCAGGCTCTCGGGCAGGTAGAAGGCGACCGTTCGCCACGGGCTCATCCCACGGCTGCGCAGGACGGCGATCTCCACCTTCCGGCTCTCCACCACCGCCCCGGCCGTGGCGGATACGAAGAAGAGGATCAACAGAAAGACCGGGGTGAGCAGCACAAACAGGAACTGCTGCGTGGCGGCCATCTGCCTGACGAAGTCGGCGATGGGCTGCAGGGGCGTCTCCACCACCTCGGCCCCGGACAGATACTGCTGGACCCGCACCGGCAGCTCCGCCAGGGCGCCCGCCAGAGCCGGCGCTTCCGCCGCGTGGAGCCGGTCAGCCGGGAACGCCACGGTCCAGACGGCCTCGCCCACTGCGGCGCCGAGGCTCTCCCAGTACTGCCCGGAGACCAGCAGCGCCCCGTCGAGCGGGCCGCCGGCGGCGGCGGCGACGCCCACGACGGTCACTTCCACCGGCTGGTCGAGCGGCAGGCGCAGGCGGGTTCCCACTTCATACCCGGTCTTGGCGGGCACCAGCACTTCCGGCTTGCCCGGCTCGGGCAGGCGCCCGGCCTGGACTTGTACCCCGGAGGGAAGCGCCGCCAGACGGTAGTACTTCTTGCCCGCCAGCAGTTGGCCGGCGGCATCCCGCTGCTGCACCCCCAAGGGCCCGGTGGAGAGCATCTGCTCGACCGGCCCGAACGAGGCCAGATACTCGTTCAGTTGGCCCAGCCCTGCCGAATGGTCCACATCATCATCAGGCGCCGTCCAGGCCACCACCGCCGCCGCCCCGTCGCCGGAAGCGGTCAGCGTCCGGTGGAGCACCTGCTCCATCGCCCCGCTGACAAACACGGGCACGGCGGCGGTCAGCAGGGCCGCCAGGACCAGCCCGCACAGGCGCAGGCCCGTCAGCCCCGCGGCGCCCCGCCACCGGCGCCGGAGCAACCTGAGCTTCATCGGCTCACCACCCGGTCGCCTTCCTTGAGCCCTTCCAGCACTTCCGCATACTGGTCGCTCTCCAGGCCGGTCTTGATAGCCACTTCCTTGCGGGCATCACTTTCCATGACGGTCACGAACTTGCGCCCGCCGAAGGTGCGAATGGCGCTCAGGGGCACCACCAGGGCGTCCGCCTTGGACTCCAGCACGACTTCGGCCTTGCCGTTGCGCCCGATGCGCATCCGGTCGGAAGGCTTATCCGGTGCGAGCAGCAAGGTCTTGTCCTGGGAGCCAACCTGGGGCACCGACACCACTTTGCCCCGAACGGGCTCCGGGTTGCCGTCGGTCGGGAAGATATCCACGGCCTGACCGGCCCGGAGTCTGGCCGCGGTGGCCTCGTCCACCGTCGCTCGGGCGACGGCGCCGCCCTCCCCGGCCAGGACCATCAACTCATCAAACGATTCGACCATATCGCCTTCGGCGGCGGCCACGCTGACCACCTGCCCAGCGAAAGGGGCATAGAGCAGGGAATCGGCGAGCTGCTCCTGCTGCCGCCTGACCCGCAGTTCAGCGGATTGCAGCTCCAGCTCAAGTCGCCGGAGGTCCGCCTCGGATGGCTCATCGACAAAGCCGATGCGGGCGCGCGCCTTCTCCAGGTTCAGCTTCGCCTTCTCCAGCTCGATTTCGGCAGACTGCAGGTCGTAGGGCAGCGAGCCCGATTCCAGTTCGGCGAGCAGGGCGCCCGCCGCCACTGTCTGGCCGGGGGTAACGTGCAGCCGCTTCAGCCGCCCGGATGAGCGGAAGTACAGCTCGGCTTCCCTTGCGGCGCCGAACGTTACATTCAGGGTCTGCCGGGACTCGATGGCGTCCCGCCTGACCGTAACCACTTCTCGCTGGGTAACCTGCGCCTCCTGTACCTCCACCACCGGCGGGGCGGCCTCCTTCGGCAGCAGTGAACAGCCCGTGGCCAGCAGTGCGACCACGCCTGCGAGCATCATCTTTTTCACGACATCACCTCTGCGGCCGGGGCAACGCGCCCCTCGGTTATGCGGTAGGCCCTGTCCACCCGTTCCTGAATGGACTGGTCATGGGTAACGATCCAGACGCATGCCCCGGTCTGCCGCGCAAACCGGACCAGCGTATCGATCATGGTCAGGGATGTGGCATGGTCGAGGGCGCCCGTCGGCTCGTCCGCCAGCAGCAGCCGCGGCCGGATGGCCAGCGCCCGGGCCGCGGCCACCCGCTGCCGCTCCCCGCCCGACAGCTCTGCCGGGCGGTGGTGGGCGCGCCCCATCAGGCCCACCGCTTCCAGCGATTCGTCGATGCGCTCCCGCCAGAGCTTGCGGGGCGCCCCGCAGAGCCGGAGGGCGAATTCGATGTTATCCCGGGCGGTCAGGTGCGCCAGCAGCCCGTAGGACTGGAAGATGAAGCCGATCTGCGTCCGCCGCAGTTCGTCAAGGCGGCGGGCGTCGAGCGCGCCGAGCTCTTCCCCCGCCACGCACACCCTTCCGCCGTCCGGCCGGTCCAGCCCGCCGGCGATGTTGAGCAAGGTGGTCTTTCCCGACCCCGAGCGGCCGTAAATCGCGATGGTCTCGCCCGGTTCCGCCGTCAGGGTGATGCCTTTGAGCACCTGCACAGGTCCGAAGGAACGCGATACCCCATCGATCTGCACCAGCGCGCTCATCGGGCAGGCAGCCTCCCCAGCATGTTCTGCGCCGCATCGTGATAGAGGTCGAACTCCGCCCCCTCCACCCTGGCGAACGCCAGCACGCTGGTGCGGCGGGCGCCGGGCGCCACGGCGCCCGTCACCGATCCGGTGACCGGGAACTCCTGCTTCTGGTAGTCGTACTGGCGCCCGGCCTCGTCGACCAGCATCAGCCGGGCGGGATCGAGCGTGACGGCCCGGGGCGCCGGGTTATGCAGCGTCACCAGGAGCAGGGTCCGGGTCTCCACGAGCGCCCGGAGCTTCAGCTGGGTTCCCCAGGGGATGCTCAGGGACGGGTCGGCAAGCAGCTCCGGGGTGAGGGCGACTACTTCCAAATCGTAGGGGCTGCCGCCATCCCGCGCGGCGGTTGTCAGCGAATGGGCCTTCAGATCCACATGGCCCGCATCGCCTGAGGCGGCGTCATACCTGGTCAGCAGGACGAACTTGCCGTCCACAATCAGGGAAAGGCCGAGGTCGGCCAGCACTTCCGCCGGCACGAAGAGGCGCCCGGAGGCCAGCAACGGGGCTGCTTTGAGCAGTCGGGCCTTTCCGTCAATGCGGGCCACGTCGGAGCCGAGCCCCAGCTCCACCGTCACCGGCCCCCGCTCCAAGCGGATGGCGTCACCGTCGACGGCGGGGCGCAGCTCCAGCGCCGCCAGCAGCTCTTCAGGCACGAGGACGGCGCCCTGCACGGTCAGGATATCGACCGGCAGTTCCAGTTCCCGGCCCCGCAGCACATACGTATATCCTGACGAAGTCAGCACCCCGGCGCTGGCGGCCGGAACAGCGACAGCAGCCAGCACGGCCACCAGCATCAGAGTCAGCATCCAGCGCTTGGACATGCACAGAAGCCTCCTTACTGCAATCTCTCGATCAACCCGGGCACGACCTCATCAAGCGTGGACTTGCCGGTGAAGAACGGCTCCAGCCCGGACAACGCCTCCCGGTAGTTCGGCCTGACGGACTCGACGTAGGCGCCCTCCAGCGACAGCTCGATGGCCTGGGATGTGGTGGTCCCCACCGCTTCCTGCCAGGCGGCCAGGGCCCTGGCATCTTCGATCAGGGGGCGGACGCCGCCCTTGGCCAGGGCCTGCTGCATGGCCGGGTTGGCGATCAGCTCCTTGAGGAAGTCCGTGGCCGCTTCGGGATTGGCCGATGCGTTGAGCACGGCGCCGACCTGGGCGGAGACTGCGACGGACCGGCCTTTGGGCCCCTTGGGCAGCGGTAACAAGGTCAATCCGGGCATCATGGCGCTGGCGTTGCCGGGCAGCACGCTGAGGGCCGGGGCGTCCGGGCCGCCCCCGATCATGACCATCACCCTGGCGCCGTCATCGACGGGGAGGATGCCCTCCTTCGTCAGACGGCCCACAAAGGCGAGGCCCTGCTTGGCTTCCGGCGTGTCGAAGGCCCAGGCCTGCCTGGCCGGATCGTACATCTTTCCGCCGAAGGCCCGCACGAGCGGATCGATCAGGAAGCCGAGCGAGAGGTTGTACTTGACGCCGGCTGCGTCCAGCGCCGTCACCACCTGTTCGAAATCCTGCACCGTCCAGTCGGCAGAGGGCATCTTCAGGCCGGCTCTTGCCAGCACATCGGGATTGACCATGATCAGGCCGGGCGTGATGGCGTAGGGCAGGCCGTAGCGCTTGCCGTCCAATATGCCGAGCTCATCGAAGAGCGGGGCGGACAGGTCGTTGAGCTGCGGCGCCCGGATGCTGCTCAGATCCCGGAGCAGGCCGGCAGTGTGCATATTGCGCGCCTGGGCGTCAGGGACCAGCACGATGTCGCCGCCCTCCACCGTGGCGGGGTTGAAGGTGCCATCCTTGGTCTGCATCTGCTGCAGGGGCAGTTCACGCACGCGGATCTTCGTGTTGGGATGCTTGTCCGTGTACGCCTCAATAGCGTCATCGAGAGCTTCCCGGCGCAGGCCGAAGGGGGCGTAAATCGTCAGTTCGGTCGGCTTATCGGGCGCCTTGGGCGCCGGGGTCTCGGCGGTCTTGGCGCCGGCGGAGCAGCCCGCCAGAAGCACCGCCGAAAGGCAAAGGGCGATCATTCGGTTGCGCAGCATCTGCACAGTCCCTCCTGTAAGTCCGTCTTCGTCCTTGATTCAACCAGAAGCCGGTGCAGATACCGCTTCGGTTTCCGTGAAGGAATATTGACCAAGCTGTGGCGGCCGCGCGCTACTGAAGCCTTGCGATCAGGCCGGGCACGACTTCGTCGAGCGTGGCCCTTCCGGTGAAGAAGGGTTCAAGTCCGGTGAGGGCGTCAGCGTAGTTCGGGATGACCGATTCCACATGTGCGCCTTCCAGCGACAGGTCGATGGCCTGGGCGGTGGTACTGCCCACCGATTCCTGCCAGGCGGCTATGGCCTTGGCATCGTCTATGACAGGCCGGACGCCGCCCTTGGCCAGCGCCTGCTGCGCGGCGGGGTTGGAGATCAGCTCTTTGAGGAAGTCGGCAGCAGCTTCCGGGTCAGCAGACGTGTTCAGGACAGCGCCGACCTGGGCGGATACAGCAGTGGAGCGCCCTTTGGGCCCCTTGGGAAAGGGAAGCATCGTCATGCCGGACATCATGACGCCGGCTTTGGCTGGCAGTATGCTCAGGGCCGGGGCGCCCGGGCCGTTGCCGATGATGATCTTCGTGTTGGCGGTGCCCGCCGTCAAAACGCCGTCCCTGGTCAGACGTCCCACCAGCGAAAGGCCCTGTCTGGCTTCCGGCGTGTCAAAGGCCCAGGCCTGCCGGTCCGCATCGTACATCGCGCCGCCGTAGGCGCGGACGAGCGGATCGATCAGGGAATTGAGCGGCAGGAAGTAGCTGGCGCCGGCTGCGTGGAGTGCGACCACCGCCTGTTCGAAGTCCTGTACCGTCCAGTCGACAGTGGGCATCTTTACGCCGGCCCTGGACAGCGCATCGGGGTTGGCCATGATCAGGCCGGGGGTGAGGCTGTACGGCAGGCCATAGCGCTTGCCGTCCTTCACGCCCAACTCGTCATACAGAGGGGCGGTCAGATCGTTGAGCTGCGGCGCCCGGATGCTGCTGAGGTCCCTGAGCATGCCGGCCGCGTACATGCCCTGTGCCTGGCCATCGGGCACCAGGACGATGTCGCCGCCCTCGACGGTGGCGGGGTTGAAACCGCCGTCCTTCGTCATCATCTGCTGCGGGGGCAGTTCACGCACGCGGATCTTCGTGTTGGGATGCTTCTCCTCGTACACTTCAATGGCATCGTCGAGGGCCTCCCGCCGCAGACCTGTGGGGGCGTAGATGGTCAGTGCGGTGGCCTTGTCGGATGACGGGGGCGGCGCCTGAGTGCCGCCGGCGGGCGTCGCACCGGCGGAGCAACCCGCCAGCAGCACCGCCGAGAGGCAGAGGGCGACCATTCGGTTGCGCAGCATCTGCACGTTCCCTCCTGTAGTTCATCTCCGTCCTTGATTCAACCAGACGGATGTGCAGATTGCGCTCCGGTTTGCGTGAAGGATTCTTGAGCGACGCGCGTGGGCCGCGACCGGCTGACGGTCGCGGCCCTTGTCTGAATGGAACTCTTCGGCTCCGGCAGCAACAAAGGGATCCGAGGCGGCGAGCCTCCGGGCTTCTTCCAGTGACGCGATTCACGCGTAGCGCCGGCTCATCGCTTCTAAGTGCGCCACCGCCTCCCGGGCAAATCCTTCGATCACTTTCACTTTCGTCAGCCACCGGTACGTCGAATGGTAGATATCGGGCTCCCCCGGCGGCAGGCTGTCGATGGCGGCCCGGGGGTCGATCTTCGGGTCGGCCTCGAGCTGGCGGAACATGTTCAGAATTGACATCAAGTTGTAACGCGCCCGGCGCAGGGCGCGGATCACCATCAGCCGGCGCAGTTCAGCGGGGCCGTACATCCGGTACCCGCTCGACGGGTCGCGCGGCACCGCCACCAGCCGGTTCCGATCCCAGTTCCGCAGCGTGTGGGCCGTTACGTGCAGGTACGCCGCCGCTTCCTTGATCGACATACCCGCCGGCGCCGCGATGCCTGCGGTCCGGCTGCTTGCCCACTCGGCCAAAAGCTCGGCGGCCAGCTCAGCCCGGCGCCGCTCCCCGGCTACCAGCGCCAGTACGGCGCCGCCGGCCTCCCTGGCGGCAGCGAAATCGCCCGTGGCCGACAGCATGACCGTATCGAGGACCTTTAGTCTGATCGTCTCCCCCAGCCACGAGCACCGGAAGAGCGCCACAACCAGCCTGAGCTGATCCAGGTGGCGTTCCGTAAACTCCCGGTAGCCGTTTGCCCCGCGCACCGGCCTGGGCAGATAGCCAAGCTCTTCGTATTTGCGCACCGTATTGGCATGGATCCCCGTCGCTCTGGCGATCTCCGATGTCCGTAAGGGCTTCATCAATTATAACCCTCCACTAGAGCACGAAGGTTGGGGTGCTATGATAGAATCATCGGGTAGTCAATCCCGAAAGGAGCGACGTCGGCATGTCTGACGAGATCATCATCCGGGGCGCCCGGCTCCACAACCTGAAGAACGTCACGGTCCGCATTCCCAAGTACAAGTTGGTCGTCCTGACCGGACTCTCCGGGTCGGGCAAGTCCGCGCTCGCCTTCGAGACCCTGCACAAGGAAGGCCAGCGGCAGTTCCTGGAGTCGGTCGGCATGGTCACGTTCCAGCTGCAAAGGCCGCCCATCGACCGGATTGAAGGCCTGTCGCCGACCATCAGCGTCGACCAGCACCTGACCAACCGCAGCCCGCGCTCCACGGTCGGCACCGAGACGGACATATACACCTATTTGCGGGTCCTGTTCGCCAAGATCGGGCACCGGCCCTGCCCCGCCTGCGGCAAGGATATCGCGCCGCCCCACATGCTTGAGGAGATCACCCTGGAAGAAGCAGACGAGCCCGACGAAGCGGCCACCTATCCCTGCCCGCACTGCGGCACAAAGGTTCAGGAGTTCGAGATGGGCCACTTCTCCTTTAACAAGCTGGAGGGCGCCTGCCCCACCTGCACGGGTCTGGGCGTCGTCAATCAGGTGGACGTGAGCCAGCTGGTCGACGAGAGCAAGAGCATCCCCGAAGGCGCCGTTCACGGTTGGGTTGAAGGATTCAACACGTATCAGATGAATACCCTGCAAAAGGCGGCCGCGCATTACGGGTTCCGGTTCGATCCCAACCTGCCCATTCGGGAGTACGGCGACGTGCAGCGGGATCTGTTTCTGTACGGTGCGGAGAGCCCGCAGTTCCGCCGGCGCTTCCCCGGCGCCCAGCCGCCTGCTACCGTGAGCGCCGGACGCTTTGAAGGCGTCGTCACCAGCTTCATGCGGCGCTACGCCGCCCGCATCGAGGATCAGAAATACCGTGAGAAGATGGAGCGATACATCCACAGCTACCCGTGCCCCGACTGTGAAGGCCAGCGCCTGCGGGCCGAGAGCCGGCAGGTCACCGTGGCCGGTCAGACGATCATTCCGCTCTCGCAGATGCCCCTGACCGACCTGGCCGAGTGGATCGAGTCGCTGCCGGCGGTCGTCGATCCCGCCGAATGGTCGATCATTCAGCCGATCATGGATGATCTGCGGGAGCGGATCAGGCGGATTCTACGCGTGGGCGTGGGCTACCTGACCATGGAGCGTTCCTCGCCGACGCTGTCGTACGGCGAGGGCCAGCGCCTCCGCCTGGCGGCGCTGCTGGGCTCCGGGCTGGAAGGCGTCATCTACGTGCTGGACGAGCCCACCCTCGGTCTGCACCAGCGCGACACGGCGCTCCTGATCGATATCCTCCGCCGCCTGCGGGACCTGGGCAACACGGTGGTGGTGATCGAGCATGACCTGGAACTGATCGCCGCGGCGGATTACATCATCGATATGGGCCCCGGCGCCGGGCGCAAGGGCGGTGAAGTGGTGGCGGCGGGAACGCCGGCGGAAGTGGCGCAGGTGGCCGAATCGCCGACCGGGCGGTTCCTCTCCGGGGCGGAATCGATCGCCGCGCCGGCGGCCCGGCGGCCCGGCGACGGGACGCACCTGACCATTGAGGGCGCCCGGGCGCACAATCTGAAGAACATCACCGTCAGCCTGCCGCTCGGCAAGCTCATCGCTGTTACGGGCGTATCGGGATCCGGGAAGTCGACCCTGCTCTTTGACATTTTGGACCGCGCCGCCCGTCAGCGGTTCTACGGGGCCGCCGACCAGCCGGGGGAGCACGACGCGATCCGCGGCTGGGAGCACCTCGACCGGATTGTGACGGTCGACCAGACGGCCATCGGGCTGACGCCGCGCTCGAACGCCGCGACCTATACCGACGCCTTTGCCGCCATCCGCAAGGTCTACGCCTCGCTGCCTTACTCGAAGAGCCACGGGCTGACGGACGGGCACTTCTCCTTCAACGTCGCGGGGGGCCGGTGCGAGAAGTGCCAGGGCGCCGGGGTCCTGACGGTCCAGATGCATTTCCTGCCCAACGTGACGGTGCGGTGCCCGGCCTGCCGGGGCCGGCGCTTCAAAGAACAGGTGCTGGCGGCCCGATATGGGGGCTACAGCATCGCCGACGTGCTGGACATGGCCATCGAGCAGGGCGCCGATCTCTTCCGCGAGGTGGCGCCGGTGTATGACCGGCTCTCCCTGATGGTCGAGTGCGGACTGGGCTACCTGAAGCTGGGGCAGCCGGCGACGACCCTTTCGGGCGGCGAGGCGCAGCGCATCAAGCTGGCCAAGGAGCTGGGGCGGCGGGGCGCCGGACGGAGCCTATACCTGCTCGACGAGCCGTCGATGGGGCTGCACGCCGCCGACACCGCCAACCTGATCAAGGTGCTGCAGGGGCTGGCCGACGCCGGCAACACCGTTGTCGTCGTCGAGCATAACATGGATCTCATCAAGGTGGCCGACTGGATCATCGACCTGGGCCCCGAAGGCGGCAAGGCCGGCGGGCAGGTGATTGCCGAAGGCACGCCGGAGCAGGTGGCCGAAGTAGCGGCCTCCCATACCGGCCGGGTCCTCCGGCCCCTCCTGGGAACATGACTCGTTCGGACGCTCAGGGGCCGCAACCCGTCACGGTTGCGGCCCCTGTCCTGCTATCGGCTGAACTGTACGGTGGGCAGTATCACGTCAATCGCGGCTTTCGACTCCGGCCGGTTGAACCAGTGGAAGTCGATCCAGGCCTGGGCGGCGCCTGGCACCAGCACCGATACCGTCCCGTTGCTGAAATCGAGGCGCACGGCGGGCTTGCCGCCCACGGTCAGATTCTGTCTGCCTGTAATGTCGATATCCTGCCTGGGCGACCCGATGGGCTCCCGGTACTGCTCCAACAGGCCCTCGACGGCTTCGTCCATCGTCTTGCCGATGTAATCGCCGCGGAAGTAGACGCCCATGTCGATCCGGCCCTGCGGCGATGACGGATGGGTGGCAAACCACCAGTCGCCGCCCGTCGTCTCCATGGAGACCACCCAGTCCTGGGGCAGGGCGAAATTGACACCCTGCCGGAAGAGCTTGTAGGTGGCCAGACCGTTCTCCACCTTGTAGGGCCTGCGCTCCAGCGCGACGGATGCGTTGCCGCCCCAGTTGCCCTTGGGATCCGCCTGAAAGAGCTGATCCAGCAGTTCGATCGCCTGGGGGTACTTGCCCAACTGGTTGTAATAGATCGCAAGGTCCTGATCCAAGCCGCGGAGCCAGTTCTCCTCATAGTTCGCGGCCTGGGTCTGCCCCACCTTGCGGGCCTCCTCCGCCTGCGTCGCCGCCTGCTCCCACTGTTTCATACGGCCATAGGCGGCAGCGGTGGCGCGCAGCACTGCCGGCTTGTCTTCGGCGACGGCGTATTTGCTCGCTTCGGTGAACGCCTTCAGTCCCAGCGCGTTCTGCTGGGTCTCCAAATACGCCCACCCCTGGTTGTAGTAGGCGAAGTAGCTGGCCGGATTGATGGCGAGCATTTGGTCAGCCAGCTTCAGGGCTTCCGCGTAGTTCTTGTCCGCGAAGGCGTTGTCCATTTTCAGGTTCAGGGGATTATCCAGGGCGACCCAGAAGCGGCCGTCCGCCTTGACCGCCACCAGCGGCATGGTGGGGTACGTGTAGTCTCCGACGTTGACGTCGTGTACCGGCACTGCGTACCAGGGGTCTTTGGCGCCCTGGGTTACTTCGATTCTCCCGTACGAGACGATTTTGGCGTCCTTGTAATACTCCTGATAGTCGGCAAAGGAAAAGGTTTCCCGCGCCTTGGGGCTGATCAGTTCATAGGCCTTGTCCAGGGCGCCGGCCTTCCGGTGGTCCAGGTACTGTTTCACCACGGCGTCCGCCCCGTTGGCCACCACAGCCTGGTCCTTCTTGTCAGGTGTAGGCTGCGGCCTGGGGTCATCATCGCCGAGCAGGGCGAGGCCGATGATGGCGACCAGGAGGAATCCGGCAACGCCAAGGATGATCCAAAGCCAGGTCAGACTCTTCTTCCGGGGGGGCATGGGCATCGGATATGGCTGTTGGTAAGGCTGCTGGTACGGTTGCTGATACGGCTGCTGGTATGGCTGCTGTTGCGCTGCAGCCGCCGGCGCGGCCGCCCCGCAGGACCCGCAGAACTTCGCATTCCCCACTTCTGCACCGCACTGTGGACACTGCATCATCGGGCGCCCCCTTGTTGTCGGTAGACCAAGTAATCAGGTCATTATATACAGGCATAGTCATTTCGGCCAAGTTGCGCAAAGTCCTGCCTGCCAGCGGAAGCCAATACAGCAAAAACCACGCCGCCCTCGGTTGCCGGGCGGCGTGGTTCAGTATGCTTATGCGCCGGTCTCAGCTGCTGATTCGGCCTGGCGCCTGGCAACGGCGCCCGCCGACTGCTCGTCGGCGTGGTAGCTGGAGCGGACCAGCGGCCCGGACTGCACGTGGGCGAAACCCCGCTTGAAGCCTTCGTCCCGCAGATGGCCGAACTCCTCGGGCGTGTAGAACTTCTCCACCGCCAGGTGGCGGGCTGTGGGCCGGAGGTACTGCCCGAAAGTGACGATCTCCACCTGATTGGCCCGCAGGTCGTCCATCGCCTCGTACAGCTCCTGCATCGTCTCGCCCAGCCCGACCATGATCGACGACTTCGTCGGAATCTGCGGCTTCATGGCCTTTGCCCGGCGCAGCAGCTCCAGCGACCGGTCGTACTTGGCCCGGGACCGGACCCGGTCCGAGAGGCGGCGCACGGTCTCAATATTGTGGTTGAGCACATCTGGCTCGGCGTCCATGACGACCTGGAGGTCGTCCGGGTCGCCGTTAAAGTCGGAAATCAGGACTTCCACGCCGGTCATGGGGTTCTTGCGCCGAATCGCCCGGATGGTCTCGGCGAAAATCGATGCGCCGCCGTCCTTCAGGTCGTCGCGGGCGACGGACGTGACCACCACATGGCGTAGGTTCATCTGCACACAGGCGTCGGCCACTTTCTCCGGTTCGGCCATATCCAGTTCCGACGGCATGCCCGACGTGACGGCGCAGAAGCCGCAGTTGCGGGTGCAGACCTCGCCGAGAATCATGAAAGTCGCCGTGCGCCGGTTCCAGCAGTCAAATATGTTCGGGCAGCGGGCTTCTTCGCAGACCGTGTGCAGCCCCTTGCCCCGCATCAGCTTCTTTAGCTCGGAAAAGTCGGGGTCGGTCTGCAGGCTGATCTTGAGCCATTCGGGCTTGCGGCTGACGTCTGCGCGTGCCCGGCTGGGCATCACCGGCAGTGCGAGTTCAGGGTCGGTCTTGAACTCCCCCAAGACAGTCACTTCCTATGCTCCAAAGTGGTCCCCTTCAGTTTACCCTAAGCCGGCCATGTTTGGGTGAACCAAACCAGCCCGGTGAAGAGTCTCGTATACGAAAAGATTCCCCTCCGAATGGGGAATCCCCTGCCGCACTACATATGGAGGCGAATGCTGTTATGACGGTATCGCAAGAAGAACGCACACTTGCCGGTCTGGTCCACCTGGGCGTCCTGTTTGGCTGGCTCGGTCTCGCGTTCCAGATCATCATGCTGGTGGTCTATCTGCCCAAGTCCAAATTCGTAGCCAACCACGTCAAGCAGGCACTGGGCGTCTCGGTCATCCTGTACCTGATTCGGTTCGCTTTCGGCACCCTGGTGGGCGGTGCCGGCCTGTGGGTCGCGTTCAACCCGGTCCGGCTATTCACAGCCGGCTTCATCGGCCCGATGTTGCTGGCCGGCCTGGCCACGGCGGTGCTTGGGCTGACGGTTCTGGTGCTGGTGATCATGGCGATGGTCAAGGCGTTTGGCGGCCAGCCGCACCGCTACCCGGTGATCGGCGACCTGATCGCGTCGCTGACGGGCGAGTAAGTGCGGCCACGGCGGCGGCGCCCGTGACGAGCCACGGGGGGGCGCCCAGGGCGATCAGGCCGCCCGCGAGCAGGGCGACCAGGAGCCCGTGGAGCAGGGCGATATGGGGGCGGAATTGCCCCCACGACCACCACAGCGGCATTCCGTGGAGGACCCATAGCAGTAGCGCAAGCATAGCAGTCATGTCGGGCTGCTCCTTGGCGGGGTCCGTAACACGTCTCTCCCTGCCGGGAGATCAGTCCCGGAACATGTCGGCGACGTTGTAGTCTTCAAAGGTAAAGCGAGGTCCGGGCATCGACACAGGCACCTCACCCCTTTCCGCTGTCTCTGATCTCAGTGTAGGCACCATAGCCAAATCACGTCAAATGAAGGCGCCAGTGCAAGCACCGGCGCCTTTCTCGGCTTTAGTACAACGCTACGTTCCCCGGTCCGTACCCCTGCAGCCTGGCCTTGACCGCCTGCAAGAACCTGCCCGCCACCAGCCCATCGAGAATGCGATGGTCCAGGCTCATGCACATGTTCATCATTGAGCGGATGGCGATGCCGTCGTTCTCCAGCACCACCGGCGTCTTCGTGATCGCCTCAAAGGCCACGATCGCCGCCTGCGGGTAGTTGATGATGGGCGCCGACATGTAGGAGCCAAAGTAACCCGTGTTGTTGACGGTAAACGTCCCGCCGCTGATGTCGTCCAGCGTCAGCTTCCCGGCCCTGGCCCGGGCCGCCAGGTCGGCCACGGCGTGGTTCAGCCCCGCGATGGAGAGCCGGTCGGCGTTCTTGATCACCGGCACCGCGAGGGCCGTCTCCGTGGCGACCGCGATGGAGATGTTGATCTCCTTCTTGATGATGATGCTCTCGCCCGCCCACTGGGAATTGACCAGCGGGAACTCCTTCAGCGACTCGACGACCGCCTTGACGAAGAAAGGCACGTACGAAAGGCTGATGCCCTCCCGGCGCTTGAACTCTTCGCCCATCTGCTCCTTCAGCTTCACCAGCCCGGTGACGTCAACCATGAGCATGGTCCAGGCGTGGGGCGCCTCGTGCTTGGACTGGACCATCTTCTCGGCGATGCGGCGCCGGACGGCGTCGACGGGTACGACCTGGTCGGTATTCAGCGGCTGGGGCGCCGGGGGCGGGGTGTACGCCGGGGCTGGTGCCGGGGCGGGGGCCGGCCTGGCAGCCGCGGTGCCCGCGGCGATGTAGTTCTCCACGTCCTTGCGGGTGATCCGGCCGCCGAGGCCGGAGCCCGTCAGCCGGCCCAGGTCGATGGCGTGCTCCTGGGCGAGCTTGAGCACCGCCGGGCTGAAGCGCCCGGCTGCGTCGCCCTTGGGCCCGTCCACTGCAGCTACGGCGGCACCGGACAGGGCCGCCGGTCTGACCGCCGCCCCCACGGCGGCGACCGGGGCCGGAGCAGGGACTGCCTCACCGCCGGCGTTCATGCGGGCGATCAGCGTCCCGACTTTCACGGTCGTCCCTTCGGCAATCTCGAGCGCAGCGATCTCCCCGTCCGCCGGGGCGGGAATCTCCGCGTTCACTTTGTCGGTAATCACTTCGGCGATCGGTTGATATTTCTTCACGGCCTCGCCGGGTTTGACCAGCCACTTGCCCAGCGTGCCTTCGGTGACCGACTCGCCTAGCTGTGGCATTCTGATCTCCATATTGTCACTCCCCTCAGCAGTCTGGTTCCGGGCCTGCCACGGGCACCCCCTTGTGCCCCAAGTCTCCGCCAACAGGCAGTAAGCCCTCGGTCAAGCGCCGTCGTCGGAACCGGCATAGGGTACCTTCTCTGAGGGACGCACCGCCGACGACGGCTGATCACGTGTGGTAGCGGGGCTAACTGCCTGTAGGCGTCAACTCAAACGGCCCTGCGGAGGTGCCCATGACAGGCCCTCCGCCCGCCGGCTCGTGCCGCTGTAGGGCCGATGCGACAGACCAGTCTCGTATTCCGCGCCTTTCTAGTACTGCGCCAACTTCCGCATTGCCTCCAGGCATTTCTCCTGCGACAGCATGAAGAACTTCTCCATGGGTCCGGCGTATGGCATCGCGGGCACATCGGGTCCGCAGAGGCGCTCAATGGGGGCGTCCAGGTCGAAGAGGCACTCCTCAGCGATGATTGCCGACACCTCGGACCCGATGCCGTGGGTCTTGCCAGCCTCGTGGACCACCAGCACCTTGCCCGTCTTGCGGGCCGCGGCCACAATCGCCTCCCGGTCAAGCGGCAGGAGCGTCCGGAGATCCAGCACCAGCGCACTGTACCCCTCCTTCTCCAACTGCGCCGCCGCCTCCAGGCAAAAATGCACCGCCTTGCCGTACGTAATCACCGTAATATCCGACCCGTCCCGCTTCACATCGGCCTTGCCGATGGGGATCACGTAATCTTCCTCCGGCACCTCGCCCTTCACGGCGCGGTACAGCCCCTTGTGCTCGAAGAACAGCACCGGGTCCGGATCGCGCACCGCCGCGGCCAGCAGGCCCTTCACGTCGTAGGGGGTGCTGGGAACAACCACCTTCAAACCCGCAGTATTGGTGAAGTACTGCTCCACGGACTGGCTGTGATACAGCCCCCCGTGCACGCCGCCCCCGAACGGCGCCCGGATTACCATGGGCACCGTCCAGGCTGAGTTGGACCGGTAGCGCATCTTCGCAGCTTCGGAGATGATCTGGTTAAACGCCGGGAAGATAAAATCGGCGAACTGGATCTCGCAGACCGGCCTGGTGCCGTACAGTGCCGCCCCGATGCCCACGCCCACGATGGCCGACTCGGTCAGCGGGCTGTCCTGCACCCGTTCCGGGCCGAATTCGTCAAACAGCCCCAGCGTCGCCCCGAAGACGCCGCCCTTGCGGCCCACGTCTTCACCCACCAGCCAGACGTCGCGGTCCCGCCGCATCTCCTGGCGCAGGGTCTCCCGGACGGACTCCAAAAAGTTGAGCACTGCCATGGCGGCCCTACCCCTCCTCCGGCGCGTAGACGTGGGTCAGCGCAAACTCGGGGCGGGCGTAGGGCTGCGCTTCCGCCCACTCCGTGGCGTCGTCGATCAGGGCCATGATCTTGCGGTTCATCGCCTCGAGGCTGGCCTCGTCAACCAGACCCTGCTCCAGCAAATACGCTTCTGCTCGGGCCAGCGGGTCCCGTCCCTTCAGCGCTTCCAGTTCCGCCGGATCGCGGTAGCGCCGCTGGTCATCATCCGACGAGTGGGATGTAATGCGGATGCACTTCGCCTCGATCAGGCTGGGGCCTTCGCCCCGGCGGGCCCGCTCGTGAGCCTCCTTGAACGCCGCGTACACGGCCAGCAAATCCGTCCCGTCCACCTCGATGCCGGGAATGCCGTACCCCTGGCCGCGGGCGGCGACCGAGCCGCCGGCAACCTGCTTTTCCAGGGGGACCGAAATGGCATATTCGTTGTTCTGAATCATGAAGATCACGGGGAGCTTGTGGACGCCCGCCCAGTTCAGCGCTTCGTGGAAATCGCCCTGGTTCGACGAGCCCTCGCCGCAGCAGGTGTAGACGACCACGTCGTCGCCCCGCATGCGGGCGCCCTGCGCGATGCCCACTGCGTGCAGAAGCTGCGTCGTCACGGGGCTGGAGCCCGAAAGCACGTTGTGCGGCCGGTTTCCCCAGTGGCTGGGCATCTGCTTGCCGCCCGAAGCGGGGCAGTCGGCGCGCGCGAAAGCCCCGAGCATGATCTCCCGGGGCGTAACGCCCGCGACCAGGTTGATGCCCAGATCGCGGTAATATGGCGTGAACCAGTCGTGATCCTTCCGGAAGGCATAGGCCGCGCCCACCTGCGCCGCCTCTGCCCCCTGCGGCGAGATGACAAACGGAATCTTGCCGCCGCGCTGCAGGAGCCACAGACGCTCATCCATGCGGCGCGTGAGCAGCATGTAGGTGAACATCTCTACGACCTGCTCGCGCGACAGCCCCAGTGCTTCGTGCCGGGCCTGCGTGTTTGCCGTCACGTAGCTATTTCCCTCCCCAGGGTTGTGGATCTTCTCTCTATCGGCTCTCTTTCGTTCGCCGGCTTCGTCATTCGGCCGGCTAAACTCGAAACCGATCGAACAACGAATCCGCCTCTCTCCTTACATATGGATGGCCCGGCCGTCCACCGCCAGGGCCGCCTCACCGAAGATCTCGGCGAGGGTCGGGTGCGGATGGATCGTCTGGCCAATCTCCCATGCGCTGGCGTTGAGGACCATGGCCAGCCCGGCCTCGGAGATGTAGTTGGTCACCTCCGGCCCGATCAGGTGGGCGCCCAGCAGATCGCCCGTTTTGGCGTCCGCCACGAGCTTGGCAAAGCCGTCGATCTCCCCATGGACCTGCGCCTTGCCGATCACCCGGAACGGGAACTTGCCGACCTTGACCTCAAAGCCTTTCTCCCGGGCCTCCGCCTCCGTATACCCCACTGAGGCGACTTCGGGCCGGGTGTAGACACACTTTGGCACCTTGTGGAACTCGAAGGCGTGCGGATCGAGCCCCTTGATATGTTCCATCGCGATGATGCCCTGGTGCGAGGCCACGTGTGCCAGGCCCCCGCCCGCCACGTCGCCGATTGCGTAAATGTTGGGGTCGCCCGTCCGGCAGTATCCGTCGGTCTCGATAAAGCCGCCCCTCTTATAGACGATCTTATCCCGGTTTTCGAGACCGATCCCCTGGGTAACCGGCTCACGTCCGACGGAGATCAACACTACTTCGGCGCTGAACCGGCGCACTTCGCCATTTATTGTCGCGTTCAGGCTGGCTTCGCCGTTCTCCACCTTGACCGAGGCCGGATCCACCGCCGCCCCGGTGATGATGTTGATTTTGCGGCGCTTCGCCAGCTTCTCGAGTTCCGCCGCAACCTCTTCATCTTCCGTGGGCAGAATGCGGGGCAGGAACTCGAGCACCGTCACTTCAACGCCGAAATCGTTGTAGAGGCTGGCCCATTCCATCCCGATGACGCCCGCCCCGATGATGATAGCGCTCTTGGGCAGCGACTGGCGCATCAGGGCATCGTCGGAGGTCATGACGTGGTGGGGGTCGGTGGCAATGCCCATCGTCTTGGGCCGGGAGCCCGTCGCGAGGATGATCTTCTCGGGTTCGAGCAGTTCCTGCTGGCCGGCTGCGGTCATCACCGATACCAGGCCGTTCGGCGAGAAGATGCTGGGCGGCACCAGGGCGCCGGTCCCCTCGATCACCGTCACGCCGTTCTTCTTCAGCAGGGCCTGGACGCCTTTGTGCAGATTGCCGACGATCTTCTCTTTGCGGGCAAAGATGGCGCTGAAGTCGAAGCCGACGGACTCGGCGCTCAGGCCGAACTCCTTGGCCCGCTTGAACGTGTGCAGCAGCTCTGCGCTGCGCAGGAAGGCCTTACTGGGAATGCAGCCCCGGTGCAGGCAGGTGCCGCCCACCTTGTCTTTCTCGACCACCGCCACTTTCAGCCCCAACTGCGCACCACGGATCGCCGCAACGTAACCGCCCGTTCCACCGCCGAGCACTACAACATCAAAAGTAGACATGTTCGGGTTCGTGACTCCCTTCGCTGGAAAGACAGAGTAAAGTGTATCCAGGCTGCCTATGTGCTAGAACCGCGGGGCCGGATCAAGACGGAACGGAAAGCTGGGCGTACAGCTCACTGACGCTCTTTCGGAAGAAGCGCACTTCGGCCCACTCTTCGTACGCCGCGGGCACCGGTACCACCGCCGCCTTTCAGGCGTCGCCCCGCTGCAGGCCAGCTCGCTCACGAAATCCTTCATATCCCGGATGTACTGGGCGAGCGCCGAAATATCCTCCTTGGTACCCACGGGCCCGTGGCCGGGCACCGCGCACCGCAGATTCAGCGCCAGGACGCGCGAGCGTGTCGAGCCACCGGTCGGCATCGCCGTGCGTCATATTGGTGATGACATACGTCACGGGGCGCCCGTGCTCACACCGGGCCGCGCGGTCGCGGCAAAGACCCCCGGAACGACTTCTTCCAGGGAAAAGAACCGGCAGTATGGCAGCGTATACACAGGGGCCATGGCTGATTCCTCCTCAAGCAGGCAGAGGTGGCTGCTTACCCGTCCTGCCGCCCTGCAGCCGCCTCGTGGCCAGGCAGCTCACAGCGAGAGAGCGTCCCCCATAGCGCTTCTGTTTCGGCACTGACCCGGCGCCCTGCGCCCATGATGGCCTCGCGGCAGGCGTGGTAAGCCTCCGCCGCCCCGGGCAGGTCGCCCAGATAATAGTAATAGACCATCATCCGCTGATATGTCTTCTCCCGCAGCGGATCATGGGACAGCGCCTTGTGGCAGAACCCTACCGCATCCTGATACCGGGACAGTACCGCATGCCCCTCCGCGAGCCGGTCCAGAATCTCTGTATAGAGCTCCCGCGCTCCCCGGCGGGCCGTGGCCACCCAGGGTTCGTTCAGCTCTTCGAGCAGGGCGCCCTGGTAGAGCGCATCAGCTTCCTGGAAGGCAAGAATGGCCGGGAACATCTCGCCTCGGGCTGCAGCCCGCAGGCCCGCCCGGTAATGCTCCTGCATGGCGTCAAGGTCGATCCAGCACTTGGCGCCCGGCTCAAAGCGCAGCTGCCCGTCCTCCAGGTACAGGGCGGCAGCCGGCTTCAGCACGCGGCACACGTGATCGACCAGCGCCGGCAGGTCCTGAGGCTTCGTACCGCCCCCCAGCCAGCGGCAGGCATCCTCCGACGACACCCGGTCGGGGCGCATGACCAGGACAATTTTCAGCAGCTTCGCCGCGAGCGGATTGCGCCACGCCGACGGCGCCACCGGGACGAAATCCCAGCAGACTTCAAAAGGCCCGAGCAGGCAGATCTCCAACTCAGCCACGCGCAGCACCCCCCAACCGTGAGAATTGTCCGGCTGGCTCCGGAAATCCTCCCTGCATGCAGTGGCCGCACAAAAATGGCGGGTACCTGTGAGTTCGTTCACAACTCCATTACCGTAATCTATCGGTCGGATTGGCGATATTGATTAGCACTATCACGACCTCCGTGCTAACCTGAAGTAGCGGGACGATTCAAATTGACGGCGCTCATGTGCGCCGGGCTGCGGGAGGTTTGTTTCAAGTGAAGGCGAACCTGGCCATCAACGGCTTTGGTCGCATTGGTCGCATGGTCTGCCGCCGGGCAATCGGCAATCCCGATCTCACGCTTGTGGCCATTAATGCTTCGTATGATGCTGCGACCCTGGCTCACCTGCTCAGGTACGACACCACACACGGCCGCTTTGAAGGCACCATCGAGACAGAGCCGGATGCGCTGATCATCAATGGCCAGAGAGTCCAACTGGTCCACGAACGAGACGCCGCCAAGCTCCCCTGGCGGGAGCTGAACGTCGACATCGTTGTCGAGGCCACGGGCAAGTTCAAGGAGCGCGAGAAGGCCGCCCTGCATATCGCCAGCGGCGCCCGCAAGGTCGTCATCACCACCGCCTCCAAAGATGCGGACGTGACTGTCGTGGTCGGTGTAAACGATGAAGCCTATGACCCTGCACACCACGACGTAGTCGCCGCCGCATCCTGCACCACCAACTGCCTGGCGCCCGTTGCCAAGCTGCTGCACCGGAAGTATGGCATCGTCAGCGGGCTCATGACCACCGTCCACGCCTACACCAACGACCAGAATATCCTGGATAATCCCCACAAAGACCCGCGGCGCGCCCGGGGCGCCGCGCAGTCCATCATCCCCACCACCACGGGCGCCGCCCGAGCCGTGGCTCAGGTCCTGCCGGAGCTGTCGGGCAAGCTGAACGGCTTCGCCCTGCGGGTGCCCACGCCGGATGTCTCCGTCGTCGACTTGGTGGCGCGTCTCGAGCAGCCGGCTACGGCCGCCGAAGTGAACGCCCTCTTCCGCGAAGCGGCCGAAGGGCCGTATAAAGGCATTCTCGGGTACACCGACGAGCCGCTTGTCTCCAGCGACTTTCGGGGCGACGATCACTCGTCCATCGTCGACGGGCTCTCGACGATGGTCGGAACCGATAACATGGTTAAAGTGATTGCCTGGTATGATAATGAATGGGGCTATTCCTGCCGGGTCGTCGATCTCGCCGCCCTGCTGGCCCGCTCGCTGGCAGCCGGCCATCCCGCCCGTATGATGGAAGCTGCAGACTGACAAAAACTGCCGCCGTGCATTAGCAACGGCGGCTCTATTTATGTGTGCAGACTAACGCGCGGAGGTGGTTGACAGTTGGGTTCCAACACGCCGCGCGGCCACACGGGACAGCGGGTTGAAGAGATCGGCACCTATCGGGCCAGCGACAGCCGTGAGACCTGGACGTACGTGCCGGGCGACACGTTCCGGGCAGACCCCAAAACGGGCAAGCCGACGGTCTGGGTCAAGACCTTCGAGCCGGATCATCCCGGCGGAAGCCGGTAGCAGACGGGCGGGCGGCTATGCCGTCCGCCTTGCCCACACCACATCCAACGCAATGAACATGCGCCCGAGGTCCCCGTGGTTTGCAGCCCACGGGGACCTCAGTGATTCTTCAGGGCGTGATCTGCTCTTCCGGCTGGGCGCCGGCGCCGTGCTGGTGGCCGGCCGTGCCGCCTTCGCCGTGGGGCGCCGCGCCGGCAGCCGCCAGGTAGATCTCATGGACGTAGATCTGGTAAAGCAGTTCGGCCTCGACCCGCTCGCGGTCGGCCTCCACGGTGCCTTGGGTGGCGGCACGCTCCCTGGCCTCCAGCACGGCGTGGTACTTCGCCGCCAAACCCTTAGCGATCGTTTCGTCGAGCACCGCCTCCACGTCCTTGGTCTTGCCGGTTGCTAACGCTTCCTCGGCGGCGTGCAGCGCCGGACCGTAGTCATCTTCATACTTGAGTCCGGTGTAGGCGGCGCCTTCCCCCTGCCGGTGCAGCCGAACTGCGGTTTCGAAGAAGAACTGGTCAGCCAGCGCCTGCGCCTCGCCCCCGAGCCGGCGGACTTTCAGCGCGTGGTCGAAGGCTGCCGACAGCTCGGCTTCGTCTGTTGCCTTGATGTAGGGCAGGATCAGTGTGGCGTCGCCGGCTTCGAGCGCCTGGCGAGCAGCGGAAACCACGGGGCCATTGACGTTGTCGCAGTGGGCCTGAGCGGGCTTCGGCAGGGCAAACAGGGCGGCACCGAGAGCCAGGGTCACGGACAGAGCGATTCCAATCAGCTTTCTCATTGCGGTTATCCCTCCTTGGTCCTCATCTTCGCATAAGGGGTGGGGGGATGACCTTGACGCGCGTCAAGTATTCGCGGAATCATCGTTTGTAGAGGTCTCTTCCAACATTTCGGGCCTTCAGTGTGAGAGTGGGAATGGGATTTTGCCGCGGAAGACGCGGAAGGAGACACGGAGTCATGGCAGTGGAAGTGGGGAGGTGATATGGACTCGCATTGCGCTGATGGCGCGGATTTGGGGTTGACACAAGGGCGCCCCACCAAGCGGGGCGCCCTACTCTATTCACATGGATGCTTCTGCAGATAGCCCACGATCGCGTCATGAATCTTGCCGTTGCTGGCGAGAATCGAGCCGCGCTGCGTGGGATCGAGCGGCAACCCGTCGGCCCGGGTGACGCGGCCCCCGGCTTCGGCCACCAGCAGGGCGCCCGCCCCGAAATCCCAGGGCGAGAGCCGCCACTGCATATACGCGGAGAGCCGCCCGCAGGCCACGTAGGCCAGCTCCAGGGCGGCGGCGCCCAGCGAGCGGATGCCCCGCACATGACAGCCCAGTTCCTGCATGCCGGGCAGATTGGCCGCCCGCTCCTCGCGCATGTCCCACATGAGATTCGTCGCAATCAGGCTTTCGTTCAGGGTCGCAGCCGGATCCACTTGGACCGGCGCGCCGTTCAGGAACGCCCCCGCCCCCCGCCGGGCGGAAAACAGCTCGTCGCGGCTCGGGTCGTATACGGCCCCGACCACCGCCTCCCGCCCCCGGTAGCAGGCGAGCGAGCAGACGAAGTTCGGCAGCGTGTGGGCGAAATTCGTGGTACCGTCCACCGGGTCGAGCACCCAGGTGTACTCCCGCTCCCAGCCCCCGCCCCCTTCCTCGCCGACAAACCCGTGGCCTGCAAACTGGGCGAGCACGGAAGAGCGGACAGCCTGCTCCACCGCTGTATCCACCTCGGTCAACAGGTCGGACCAGGATGTCTTGTACTGGACGGTCATCCGCTCGCCGGTGCGGCTCTTCATGATCGCGCCCGCCTGGCGGACGGCCGCAAGGCAGGCATCGTATAGCTGGTCGGTCACAACGCTAGTACCCCCTCTGCCGGTCGACGGCGCCCACCGGCTGCTGTCCGGCGATGAACCGGCGGAAGTTGGCGGCAAAGTACTCCGCCACATCGGCCGGAATGCTGGGACCGGAAATGTGCGGCGTCACCGTCACGCCGGGCGTGCTCCAGAGCGGATGCTCCGGGGACAGCGGCTCGGCGGCGAAGACATCCAGCACGGCGGTGATCCGGCCGGAACGGACCGCCTCCAGCAGGCGCTCCTCGCTGATGGTCGCCCCCCGCCCGATATTGATCAGCATGGCGCCTTCCTTCATGCCCAGCGGATCGATCAGGCCGATGGTATCGGGCGTCAGCGGCAGCACGCTGACCAGGTAGTCCACGCCCGCCGTAAACTCGTTGGCCCGGTCGGGCGTGAAGACCCGGTCGGCAGCCTCCATGGGGCGGGCGGAGCGGACCAGGGACCAGACTTCCATGCCAAAAGCCTTGCCCTTTTGGGCTACTGCCATGCCGATGGAGCCTGTGCCCGCCACACCGAGCCGCTTGCCGGCCAGCTTCCCGATGGTGAAGCCCTTCCAGGTTCGGGTCGCCTGGTTCGCGTATATGCGGGGCAACTGCTGGGTGTGCGCCAGCATATGGGCAAAGGCGTACTCGCTCATGTATGGGCCGAAAAGCCCTTCCACACGTGTCACCAGGCATCCCGCGGGCAGCGGTGCGCGGATCAAGTCTTCGACGCCGGCGCCCATCGCCTGCACCCAGCGGAGCTTGGCAGCCATAGGGTACAGGTCGGCGGGGAACTTCCAGCCGAAAATCACATCTGCCTCGGGCGCCGCGGCCGCGGCTTCCTCCCGGGTCTGGCAGGGCAGCAGGCGGACATCCGGGAGCAAAGGCCGGAGCAGGTCGGCGTAAACTTCGGCCCGGTTAACGCTGTAGATGAGAACGGTGAACGGCATGTGTGGCATCTCTCCTGTGAAATTCGCTCCCGGGGCGCCGAACGGCGGCGCCCCGGGCTGCGTGCTACGAAGTAAAGGGAGTTGATCGTCGTGACCGTGACCACGCGGCTGATCATCCGGGGTCTATTGGCCGGCGTGGGCCTGACCGGGGCCCTCGCCCTCGTCGATGCCTTCGCCTTCGGTTACTACTTTGGCCTGCAGACGATGATCCTGGGCGTCGGTGCCGGGGGCATCATGCTGGTCCTCGCATTTGTGATGTCGCTGGCCTGCTACTGGCTGGCTTCCCGCGGGCGCCTGCCCGAGTTCCGGCGGCGCATGCTGGCTGCCGCCATCTTTACCGGGGCGGCGGGCATGGCCTGCGGCTTCAGCAGCGCGGCTGTCTGGTTCGCGGCCGGTCGCCCGTTCTTTCCTTAAGGAGGGCCGTCAGCGCCCGAGCCCCTGCCTGCGGCGCATCCGGTCGGACGTGAAGCCGATCAGCGCGCCCAGCCCCAGCACGAGCAGCACCACAATCAAGATGAACTTCCCGCCCACGTCCCACTGCAGCATGGCAAACGGCCTGTGGCCCCGCACCAGTTCGATCGCGGCGTAGGCCCCCACCAGCGCCGCCCAGATCAGAGCCGTAAGGCCCAGCCCGATCAGCGTACCCCTCATCGATCGATCCCTCCGTCGCACATGGTTTCGCCTTCAGGAAAGAGAAACCTGCAGGAACTGATGTGCCGCCTCTCGAAGACGGTCTGGTCATTTATGTACGAAAGGTATGAACAACACGTTGACGTGGGATCGAACGGTGCCGCTGCGATTGCTGTGGTTCTATTTGGGGCTGGTTACCACATGCGCCGGCATTGCGATGGTGATCAAGCCGGGCATTGGCGCCGCCCCCTGGGATATCTTCCATCTCGGAGTGGCCGGGCGGTCGGGCATACCGCTCAGCCTGGTGATTCAGCTGATCGGCGTGATGATCATCCTGCTCGACTGGTCGCTCAAGATCCGGCCCAGCATCGGCATGGTGCTCAACATGTTGTCCGTGGGTCCCATCCTTTCGTCGATTCTGAACCTCCTGGAGGTACCGCAGACCCTGCCCGGACGCTGGCTCATGCTGGCAGCGGGCGTCCTGGTCTTCGGGTTCGGCACCGCCATGTACATCAGCGCCGACATGGGCCCCGGCCCGCGCGACGGCCTGATGGTCGGCCTGACCCGCCGCTTCGGCCTGCCCGTGGCGGTAATCAAGAACGGCATCGATGTAACCGTGGCCCTGGTGGGCTGGGCGCTGGGCGGCCCCCTGGGGCTGGGGACCGTCATCGTCGCCCTGTCCATCGGGCCGTCCGTGCAGTTCGGCATGAGCCTCATCGCGCGCATGGCAAGGCTCCGGCCGTTCGCCGGCTTCGTGCGCCCGGTCAGCCTCAAGCGTTCCTGAAGAGGCGCCGCCCACCTGTGACCGAGGGGGTGAACACCCATTGCGTCGCGCCCTACCGTTCATCCTGCTTGCCGTCATCGGCCTGACCGGCTGCGGTCGGCCCGCCAACCAGGCCTACGCGACGCCGCAGAAAGCGATCGAGGGCCGCCTCCGGACGCCGGTGACGGTCTATCAGGAGACCCCGACGGACGGTGGCGTGCTCCTGATCTTCCAGAGGCAAAGCGATCCGGCCCCCATGGTGGGCCTGGTGGAAGGCGCCGGCTGGGGCCGCTGGCGCATGTGGCCCGGCTATGACGCCGGCCCTATGACGGATATCGGCCCGGTCGCCTTTCACCAGAAGACCGTGGGCTACGTGGTAACGAAGTATGAAGACGGGAGCGAGAGTTTCCACGGGAAGACCTTCACCATGTATGGCGTCGTCAACGACCCCGGCATCACCTGGGTTGAAGTCACCCTGCCGCAACTGCCGGACGATCCGCGGCGGGCCCCGGTGGTCAACGGGACCTGGCTGGTGCAGTGGCCAAGGGATGTCAGGTGGCCGCCTTATCCCAAAGCGCGGCTGCGGGCCGGGAACGACACGGGCGAGCTCTTTGCCGCGGACAACGTATGGGCCGTCCCAGAGGTCAAGCGCTGAGGCGATACCGCCAGCCAACAAAGCAGAAGACGCACTTTCGGCCTGCCATAAGTAGGCTGAAAGTGCGTTCCCTTTTTACTCTTCATCCTTCCCCCGGCCTTCGCCGTCTTCCTCGTCATGAACCTCCTGCTTGTACTCCTCGGCGGCCTTGCAATTCGGGCGGAAGTACTGGTCATACCCGTTGCCGAACATGGCGGCGCCGGCCTCCTCGCCGGGGCGTACGCTCGTTAGGTAGATCGTATCACGCAACGATAACGTTCGGAGTTGGGCGACATGCCGCCCACTTGACCAACCCGTCGAATCTAGTCGACAGGTTCTCCTCCACACCCGAACAAGTATTTGGTATAATCTGGATGGTGGCCGCCCTCGCAAGGGAGGTGGCAATCATCGCAAAGCTGACCGTCGAAATGTCGCTGGAAGAACTCTTCATTCTTCTTGCAGTGGTCGCTGCAGCGCTGCGCTTCTCTTCATAACGCTGCTCGGCTAACAGGCTGCGTACACAACACAGCACCATTCTTGGGGGCGGCTGCCATCCTTTTTCATCATGCCCGGCGCGCATCACCGGTATTCTGGCAGCCATCCCCCGTGTGCCGCGATCAGATCATCCACCAGCGCCCAAATCTGGTCGATGCTCAACTCCGCCGCCGTGTGGGGATCCAGCATGGCTGCGTGATAGATGTGCTCCCGTTTCCCCGTCAGGGCCGCCTCCACGGTCAGCGCCTGCACGTTGATGTTCGTCTGCATCAGCGCCGCCAGCTGCGGCGGCAGGGCACCGACCCAGGTGGGCTGCACGCCATTCTTGTCCACCAGGCACGGCACCTCCACGCAGCAGCCCTGCGGCAAGTTGTCGATCAGGCCGTCATTCATCACATTTCCGTAGATGACCCGCGGCATCCCCGTCTCCCGCGAATGGATGATCAGCGAGCCGTACTCGTTGCTCCGCTCGTGCTCGATGGCGCCCTCGCCTTCCAGGTACTCCTTCAGCCCATCCCACCCGGCAATCTGGTTTACACACCGGTTCATGTACTCATCCAGCGGGATGCCGAAACGCTCGACCAGGTCTGGCCGGTCCCGCTTGATGAACCAGGGCACGTACTCGCTGAAGTGCTCGCTCGACTCGGTCACGAAGTAGCCCAGCCGCATCAGCATCTCGTAGCGGACGCGGTTATGGTCGGGCACCCGTCCCTCCTCCACCACCTTGCGAATCAGGGGATAGAGATCCTGCCCGTTCCGCTCGAACTTCAGGTAATAGGCCATATGGTTGATGCCCGCGCAGAGGTAGTTGATCTGCTCAATCGGCACCCCGATATTCCAGGCCAGCTGCTCAGCCGTCCCCTGTACGCTATGGCAGAGACCGACCGTCCTGATCTTTGTCGCCCGGTTGATGGCCCAGCAGTTCATCGCCATCGGGTTGACGTATTGGAGGAAGGTCACGTCCGGGCACAGCTCCTCCATATCCCGGCAGATGTCGAGCAGAACGGGAATCGTCCGCAGCCCGCGCATGATTCCCCCGATGCCCAGTGTGTCGGCAATCGTCTGCCGGAGGCCGTACTTTTTCGGGATCTCGAAATCGGTCACCGTGCAGGGCTCATAGCCGCCGACCTGAATCATGCAGATGGCGTAATCGGCCCCGTCCAAGGCGCGACGCCGGTCGGTGGTCGGCTCGATGACGGGGTGCGCGCCGAGCGCGTCCGCCACCTTGCGGGCGACGATTTCGGAGGTGCGCAGCCGGTTGGGATCGATATCCATCAGGCTGATGGTGGAGTCCTGCAGTTCGGGGAAGCTCAGAATGTCGCCCAGCAAGTTCTTGGCAAACACTGTGCTGCCGGCGCCGAGGAATGCGATCTTCACCATGGGAAAACCACCTCTGCCGGTCTGATTTCCCATGCAGGTGCCTATTTTCCTTCCGCCGAAATGAAACCCGGGGTGATTGCCGTGAGCGCATACTTCGTGGCACAGCTTACGATTCATGATGCGGCCCTGTATGAAAAATACCTGGACGGGTTCGACGCGATCTTCGCCCGGTATCAAGGCGAGGTCGTCGCCGTCGATGAGAACCCCGCCGTGCTTGAGGGCGCCTGCCGCCACAAGCGCATCGTGCTGATCCGCTTCCCCGACGAAGTGCAGCTGCGGTGTTGGTACGACTCGCCCGAGTACCAGGCCATCGCCCAGATCCGCCACTCGGCAGCCGAGGGGGATGTACTGCTGGTCCACGGCCGGGAGGAGGCGACACGGTCATGATCCTGGTCAGCGCCTGCCTGGCCGGCTGCAACTGCCGGTACGACGGAAAGAACAAGACGGTGGCGGCAGTCGAGCGGCTGCTGCGCGAGGGGCAGGCGATCCCGGTCTGCCCCGAGCAGATGGGCGGCCTCTCTACGCCCCGCCTACCCTCGGAGATTGTGGGTGGCAGCGGCGAAGACGTCCTGTCCGGCACCGCCCGGGTGGTCGATTCGGCCGGTCACGACGTGACCGCCCAGTTCATCCGGGGCGCCGCCGAAGTGCTGGAACTCGCCCTGGCCGTCGGGGCCGATACCGTGGTTCTGAAGGAACGCAGCCCGTCGTGCGGCAGCACCGCCATTTACGACGGCACCTTCACCGGCGCAGCAATTCCCGGCATGGGCGTCACGGCAGCCATGCTGCAGACACATGGTATTCGCGTCAGTTCGGAGGAGAGTTTTTCGGAACCCTATTGACTATCAGTTTCACAGTCCTTATAATCAGGAACAATTAACCGAATGGCGATGAACGAGGAAAGTAAGCGGAACGAGATCCATGCAGGGAGGCAGCGTCACCGACTGAAAGCGCTGCTATGGAGTTCCCCGCCGAAGTTCCCTCCGGAGCTGCAAGCTGAACACCCGCCGCTACATTGCGGGCAGGTAGGCCGAGCCGGTCCTCCCACCGTTACAGGGGAGCGGTGTCGCGGTGCCTTGCGCATCCGCCGCACCTGCTACGAAGAGCGGCTTCTCCCATTGATTTGGGAGACCGAACAAGGGTGGTACCACGGGCAATAAACGCCCGTCCCTTACCAGGGGACGGGCGTTTTTATTTTTGCAAAGACTGTGCTGGAGGAGGCGGATGAGCATGGCTGGGAAAGTGAGCGCTATGACGATGCATGAGGTGGCGGGTTCTTTTGGGGGTCTCGGCTTTGGCTCTGGCCGCCCCGTAATCATGGCGGGTCCGTGCAGCGTCGAGAGCGAAGAGCAGATTCTCTCCGCCGCCCATGCCGTCAAGGCTGCGGGCGCGACCGCCCTGCGGGGCGGCGCGTTCAAGCCCCGCACGTCGCCCAAGGCGTTCCAGGGGCTCGGCGAAGCAGGGCTGAAGCTGCTGGCCGAAGCCCGCCGGCAGACGGGCCTGCCCGTCGTGACCGAAGTGATGGATGGCTCCCACCTTGACCTGGTCGCCCAGTACGCCGATGTGCTGCAGATCGGCTCCCGCAACATGCAGAACTTCAGCCTGCTCAAGGAAGTGGGTCGGGTGGGCAAGCCCGTCATGCTGAAGCGGGGCCTGAGCGCCACCCTGCAGGAGTGGCTGGGCGCCACCGAGTACATCGTGGCCGGTGGCTGCAGGGAAGTGATCCTCTGCGAGCGGGGCATCCGGACGTTCGAGACCTACACCCGCAACACGCTGGATTTGAGCATTGCCGTGGCGGCGAAAGAGATTTCGGGCTTCCCGGTGATCATCGACCCCAGCCATGCGGCGGGGCGGCGGGATCTGATTCCCGCTCTCTCGGAGGCGGCCCTGGCCGCCGGCGCCGACGGCCTGATGATTGAAGTCCATCCCAAGCCCGAAGCGGCGCTGTCGGATGCCGACCAGCAGCTGAACTTTGAGGCGTTCCGCTCGCTGATGTCCCGCCTGCAGCTGCTGCCAGTGGCGGCGATTGAGACCGTGGAAGGGTGCCGCAGCGAAATCGACCGCATCGACGATCAGATGCTGGAACTGCTGGCCCGGCGCATGCAGGCCGCCCGGCGCATCGGCGAGCTGAAGGAGCAGAACGGCATGGCGACCTATCAGCCCGACCGGGAGCGGCTGATTTTGGAACGGCTGGTGGCGTCGGCGCAGGGCCTCGGCCCCGGGGAGGTCCGGGCCGTGTGGGAAGCGATTATGGGGTGTTCGCGGCGGGTTCAGGAACGGGCTGGGTAAAGGGGAGCCGGGCGGACCGCGGGGGCGGTTCGCCCGGCTTTTTTGAGCGGGTGGCGGGGGGCGGCGCGGCTAGCTGGCCCTTTTTCTGGCGATACGGGTAGTGATTGAATCGGCGAGACGGCCGGCGGCCCGCTTCAGTACACTCAGGGAATTGGATAGTACCGCACGATTTTGCCGCCGCCGAAGAAGCCTTGGGTGACGATGCTGGTGAAGGTCTTCCCGAAGAACCGCGGGCGATGAAAGACGAAACCAAGTATGTCAAGGAAGAGCTTCAGAATGGCGGAGACCTGGAACGAGTAGTTCGGGGATGCGAAGACGACGCCATCGGACGCCATGATCTTATCAAAGAGCACGTCCCGGTCGTCCTTCAGAGGGCAGAACTCCCCACCCTTCCCGAAACACACCTTGCAACCTCTGCAGGTTGCGAGCCGGTGGTCACCAGACGACTGGAGGTTGTCCAGGAACTGGCGCACGGCGTAATGCGTACTGCCCTGCTTGTGGGCACTTCCAACGAAAACTTTTTTCAGGTGAATCCTCCAGAGTCTCTTGATGAGCATGCCGCCCCCGGGCGGCGCTCCGCTTGTGCCATGCCCAGTTTAGCCGCCCCGGAGTTGTAATCGGATCGCACCAAAGTTGTAGCCGGGGTAGCATCTCTGCATGCCCCGGCTAACCTACAACTCTATAGCACTCCCAATTTGCGCGCCCTCGCTACTGCCATTGTCCGGTGCGTGACGCCCAGCTTTCCGAAGATGCTGTAAACGTGCCGCTTCCCGTCGCCTCCGAATTATACAGCCGTCTCCCGATCTCCGCATTCGTCAGGCCGCGGGCGATCAACCCCAGCACCTCTCGTTCGCGGTCGGTCAGCGGCTCGGCCAAGTGCTGTTCGCCAGGCTGACGTAACCCTGTACAATCGCGGCCGGTGTGCACCAGCCCAGCCCTCGATCCAACCCCTCCAGCAGGCACCGCTCCGCCTCTGAAAGCTCCCCCTGCTCACGCAGCAGTTCGCCAAGCGCGATGAGCGCCCACGCTCCAACGACCACCCGTCCCCTGCGGCGCTCTTCAGCCCAGCGCAGGGCCTGCCGCACCCGCTCGACCGCCTCACGCAGCCGTCCCCGGGCTGTCAGTAGACGATTTCGGAAAGGCTCAGGTAGACGTTGCCGCATTCACGGGCCGTCTGCACGGCCACCCGGACAGCCCGTTCGGCATCATCCAGGTTGCCGGTCATGAGGTTGCAGCCGGCCAGAATCAACTCCACCATACCCCGTGTTCCCCGGTCGGCAGGTGGCAGGAGCCCTAGCGCTTCACGCCCGCAGTCTGCGGTGCGGGAAAACTCACCCTTCAAATACGCACTGAGGGCGTGGATCGCAGCTGCGTTCCCGAGCAGGTGGGCCGCGTCAGCTACGGCCGGGGCTTTTTTGGCGGCAGCATCTGCCAGGCGTTCGGCCTCCGCCGCCTCCCCCCGGAGATACTGCGACCAGGCCTGGTACATCATGAGCCAACCGGGCCCGGCGATGATCGGCTCGGGCAGCTGGGCCAAATAGCCCGCCAACGTGGGGGCATCGCCGTAGAGCAGCCTGTCGCCAGGTTGACGCCTGGCTCATGGGAGGCCTACGGGTGGTTTTCAGGGGGGGACGGGTGGTTTACGGACGCTATTCGGGTGCTTTATGGGTGCTTTATGGGTGCTTTACGGGTGCTTTACGTACGCATTCGGGCGCGTTCGGGGGCATTCGAGGGCATTCGGGCGGTGCTCAACCGCAAGGATGCCTACCAGTCACAGCCGGATTCCGCCGGTCAGGCCGCCGCAACTATTGCGCCTTGATCCTGATGGGTATGTACAGATCCAACTGCCGGTACCCCATCGCCCGATAGGCCGTGTCTGACGTGATGACGTGGAACAGGGTGCGGCGCCCTGGCCGCTCATCGACGGCAAAGCAGCCGCTGTCTTGCACCCAGTCCAGAACAGCGCGGTAGACCCGCTGCCCGTCCTGATCATCCTGGTCCCGGGAGACGAACGCGGCATAGAGTCCACCGGAGAATTCCACGACCTCGTAACCACCCGTATCTGTCACCCCGTCGGGCAAGGCATAGTACCAGACCAGGCTCTGGTTCTCGGGATCAAACCACATGAAGTCCCGGGGAAAGAAGCGATCCTTGCGTTCCTTGTCGATGTGCGACCACCACTCGTCGAAGCCCTGAAGATTCCGGTTCCCGGACGTCACCATCGTGGCGGCCGGCAGTTCGATGATGCGGATCCCGTCCATGATATCGCCTTCCCTTCTGCAGGCGGCTGCTCACTGCTTCTGCTCGGTTTTTCTAAGATTCCACACCCGCTTGCAGGTCGCCTGTCGTCACTCCAAAGTCCCGCGAGCCGCTGCAGCTTGCGGACGATCGTCGACTGGTTCACGCCCAGGAACTGCGCCATCTCCCGGGTGGAGGCGCACTGGCGGCGGGCGAGCAGCAGCAGCTGCCGTTCCAGCTCTGCCCGGGCCTCCTGCAGGGGGAGGACTGCGGAGACATGCACGGGCGAGTCTGCCGCCGTTGGCCGATTCGATCATGCCCTGGCGCCCTTCCCTGGTGGCGCCCGCAAAAGCGCCTCCCTCATACCCGAAGAGCTCGGATTCGATCAGGTTCTCCGGCAGGGCGCCGCAGTCGATGGTCTGAAACGGCCCCGCCGACCGGGCACTCCACCCATGCAGCAGGCGCGCCAGCTGGCCCTTGCCGGCGCACCAGCTCAAGCAGGGACTGCATGACGACAAATCGGTCTGACAGGAAAGATAGCGTAAGCCTAGGAGGATTTCGTTTTGCACGAGCGGGCCGGCGGCATGTGGGGCAGGTCAAATTCGGCCTGCTGGCGAAGGTTCGCAGCACTGGGTCTGTCACGTTCTACCGGCAAGGAGGTACTGTTACGAAACGACTCCTTCTCGTTCTCCTGGCTCTATCACTCCTGCTGAGCGGTTGTGCCCGGCAGTGGGAACGGCTCACCGCCCCTGCTCACGAACGGCAGAGGGCCCGAGATGTACTTCAGCGTGCAGATGCGATTGCAGTGGGACTGATGGGCAGCCCGGGTAAGGGGTATCGGGAGGGAGGCTTCATCTACACCGACTACTCGTTCCAAGTCGCACGCGCCGAGAACGCCCCCGTCGGTACCACGATCACCATCAAAATGAGCGGGGGCTCGGTGGTCGATCCATCATCAGGGGAGACCACCAGCGTGCATGTCGACTATATCACCCCAAGGCCCAGGGAGGGCGACGAGGCCTTCCTGCTGCTGCAAAAAGCCGGCGAGAAATATGTCATTTTGGACGCCATGGTGCTCAAGGACGGTGCGCCCGTCCACTCCAGACCGGCTAACAGCATCTACCTGCCTGCAGAAAAAGAGCTCCGGTAAAGGCGCTTGTGGGAGAAATGGGCCGCAGGCATTGGCTTGTGCGAAGGACGGCACAGGAGTTGGGCATTGACCCGGTGCTCCGATCCCTGAGGGAGATGCACGATACCGAATTCCTGATGCTAGATAGGCTCCCGGAAGAATGCCAAGGGGCCAGTACCAAGCGATCGCCTACTGCCCCGCCTTCAACTCCGTAAACGCCTTGTCGAACAACGTCGCCGCCTCGCCCAGGTCGCCGGCCAGTTCGGCCCTGGCCACCCACTCCTGCGGGGGATACGACGCCGGGTTGCTTTTCACGTCGGCGGGCAGCAGCTTGACGCCTTCGGCGTTCGCCATCCCGTAGGGGTAAGCCACGCCCACCTTGGCAGCAATCTCCGGGCGCAGCATGAAGTTGATGAAGTCATGCGCCAGCTGCGCATTGTGCGCACCCTTGGGTATCACCAGGCTGTCCAGCCACAGACTGCCGCGGTTCTTCGGCAGTGCGTACCTGATATCCGGGTTCTCTTTCATGGCCAGGGCGGCATCGCCGTTCCAGACCAGGCCAATCCAGGCCTCGCCGGAAATCAGCATGGCCTTGGGGTTGTCGCTGTCCCAGGCCTTCACATTGGGCATCAACTGCTTGAGCCACTCCTGCGCGGCCTGCACTTTGGCCGGGTCCGTCGTGTTCCGCGAATGGCCCACGGCCTGTAGGCCGAGGCCAATAATGTCCCGCCCGTCATCCACGGCGACAATCCGGTCCTTATACTCGGGGTTGAGCAGATCGGACCACTGCTCGGGCGCCGTCTTCACGTATTTGCTGTTGTAGGCGATGCCCAAGGTGCCCCACATGTAGGGCACCGAGTACTTATTACCCCGATCATGCGCCTGATTCAGGAACTCGGGGGCGATATTCTTCAAGTTGGTGAGCTTGGCCGCATCCAGCGGCTGCAGCAGTCCGTCGGCCGCGAGCGAATGGACGGCGTATGTGCTGGGCACCGCCACGTCGTACTGCCCGCCCCCCGCCCGGAGCTTTGCCGCCATATCTTCGTTGCTCGGATACGTATCGTAGGTGACTCTGGCCCCGAACTCCTTCTCGAACTCGCCCAGCACCTCATCCGGGAAGTACTCGGCCCAGCTGTACAGGTGGAGCGTCTTGCCGGACTTGGCGCAGCCGGCCGCGAGGGTCATCAGCAGCACGGCCAGAATGGCCGCTGCCACGCGCCTGGACATGGGACTCACCCTTTCTCTTTAGCTGCTGCGGCGGCGGAGCCACTCCGCCGTCACGATCATCACCAGCGTGACCGCCAGGAACCCGGTGGAGAGGGCGTTGATCTCGGGCGTCACCCCGTACCGGACCATCCCGTAAATCTGCAGCGGCAGCGTGGTGGCGCCCGGCCCGGCCGTGAAGAACGTGATGATCATATCGTCCAGCGAAAGCGTGAAGGCCAGGAGGGCACCCGCCAGAATGCCCGGCGAGACCAGGGGAAACGTGACCCACCAGAACGTCAGCCACTCGTCGGCGCCCAGGTCCATGGCAGCCCGCTCCAGGGTCTGGCTCAGGTCGTGCAGGCGCGCCCGCACCACCACGAAGACAAAGGGCGCCGAGAAAGTAATGTGCGCGATCACAATCGTTCCCAGCCCGAGTTTGACGCCCGCTGCCGTGAAGAGGCCCAGCAGTGAGATGCCCATGATGATCTCCGGCAGGACGATGGGGATATACATGCCGCCTTCCAGGAGGCGGCGCCCGGGAAAGCGCAGCCGGTGGACGGCAAAGGCAGCCAGGGCGCCCAGCAGCGTGGATGCCGGCGTCGAGACGGCGGCGACCAGCAGGCTGTTCCTGACCGCATCCATCACCTTCGTGTTCTCCAGAAGCCGGGCGTACCAGTCAAAGGTAAAGCCCTGCCAGGTGACGTTGAGGCGCGATGTATTAAAGGAGAAGACGATCAGGATTACGATGGGCAGATAGAGGAACGCGTATGCCAGGATGGCGTAGGCGCTGAGCAGGCTGCGCCCCGTGCGGGACAGGTTCACAGCAGTTCCTCCTCCTTCCCGCCGCTGCGCACATAAAGGAAGATCAGCACCAGGGTCAGTGCGCTGAGAATCACCGATGCGGCGCTGCCGAACGGCCAGTCGTTCGCCTGGGTAAACTGGTCCTGAATCAGGTTGCCGATCAGCACCGTCTTCGCCCCGCCCAGCAGGTCGGCCACGTAAAAGAGGCCCATGGCCGGCACCATCACCAGCACCGAGCCGGCGGCCACGCCCGGCATCGTCAGGGGCAGGATGATCTTCCGGAACGTGCCGGCCGGCCGGGCGCCCAGGTCGTAAGCGGCGCGGATCAGGTTCGTGTCCAGCTTTTCCACGCTGGTGTAAACAGGCAGGACCATAAACGGCAGCAGCATATAGACGAGCCCCAGCACTGCGGCCCCGTTGTTGTAGAGCAGGTTCAGCGGGCCTTCTGTCACGCCGAGCCGCATCAGCAGCGTATTGATCAGGCCATTGCCGCGCAGGAGGAAGATCCAGCCGTATGTACGGATCAGCATACTCGTCCAGAACGGGACGATGACGAGGAAGAGCCAGCGGGTCCGCCTTTCCGGCGGCTGGGCTGCGATGAAATAGGCCAGCGGATAGCCGACCACCAGTGTGATGATGGTGACGCCCAGCGCCATGGCGAACGAATCAACCAGAATGCCCAGATAGAGCGGGTCGGCAAACCGGAAGTAGTTGGCGAACGAGAAGCCGTAGGCGACGGCGCCGGACCCGGTGCGGGCGCCGAAGCTGGTCACCAGAATCAGGGCGAGCGGAACGCCCTGAAAAAGCAGCAGCCAGAGGCCCGCCGGACCGGCCAACAGCAGCTTGCGCAGCCAGGGGCGGGGGCGGATCGTATCCAACATCGACCGGATGGGCGCCGGTGTGCGCGGCTGAGGCGCCGCCGGGCGCCGGTCCCGGAGCGGGTGTACGGGCGCCGACATCAGGCCGCCCCCTCTTCCGCTGCGGGCAGCGGCACGCAGGCGTCCGCGTCGAACGTAAGGGAGACGGGCTCGCCGGGCTGGCAAGCGGCCAGCGGGGTGCCGGGCATGCCGGTGGCCGTAATGGTCATGCCGTCCGGCCCCCGGGCGATGATCTTAACGCCGGAGCCTACATAGATGCGGTCCGAGACCCGGGCCTCAATGCTGGCACGCCCCGGGGCCCCCGCCACCCGCACCCGCTCCGGGCGCACGGAGAGCACAAGCTGGTCGCCCGGCGGCAGCTCGCGCACAGGCAGGGGCAGCCTGACGCCCACCGCTTCCACGACGGCGCCCGCCGCCGTCCGCTCCAGCACCCGGGCCGGCAGCAGGTTCGTCTCCCCGATGAACTCCGCCACAAACCGGGTGCGCGGCCGGTCGTAAATCTCGGCGGCAGGGCCGATCTGCTCGATGCGCCCGCCGTTCATCACGACAATCCGGTCGGAGAGCGTCAGCGCCTCCTCCTGGTCGTGCGTCACGAACAGGAACGTGGTGCCCAGCTTGCGGTGCAGGTGCTTCAGCTCGACCTGCATCTCCTTGCGGAGCTTCAGGTCCAGGGCACCCAGGGGCTCGTCTAGCAGCAGGACTTCCGGGCGCAGGACCAGTGCGCGCGCCAGCGCCACCCGCTGCTGCTGCCCGCCCGAAAGCTGACGGGGCCAGCGGTTGGCGTACTGCTCCATCTGCACAAGGGAGAGGGCATGGCGCACGCGGCCCGGGATTTCGGCGCGGGCGGTCCGCCGGGTACGCAGCCCAAAGGCCACATTGTCCGCCACTTTCATATGCGGAAAGAGGGCATAGTTCTGGAAGACGGTGTTGACGTTGCGCAGAAACGGCGGCAGGCCGGTCACGTCCTGCCCATCTATCAGAACCCGTCCCGCAGATGGGAACTCAAAGCCGGCGATCATCATCAGCGTCGTGGTCTTGCCGCAACCGCTCGGCCCCAGCAGCGTCAGGAACTCCCCCTGGCGGACGGTCAGGTTCAGTTCCCTGACCACCTCCACGCTGCCGTATTTCTTGACAACGTTCTCCAACACCACTTTCCCCACCGTCAACGGGCGTCCCACCTCTCCCATCGATTCCCTTCTCGGCGCTAACGCGCCATTTACGGTGCCGTGCGGCCTCGCCGCTGCGCGGCGCCGCACTAGACTTTGTCGCCAACCCTTATTCTGCAAAAGCAAGGCCCATGCCAACGCTTGTCAAACGGGCGGTCGCCATTCGCAGGCGGCTGCCGCCCGCCGGCTGATGCGCAGGGGCATCATATTGATGTCCCTGTGCATCGACACAAGTTCGTCCCAGCACTATATGCAAGAACGCCCCGGCCTCAGCATAAAAATCGAAGGCGGATGTAGCGATGGGAAGCGGTGATCAGGTGCTGCACGTAAAGATGCCGCCGACATTTCCCGCGGAGCGGCAATATGTCTGCGGCGTGGTTCTCGGCGATTTCCTGGGCCAGGACTACCGTATCGAAGTGATGGAGCGGTCCGACGTCTCCATCAGCCGTGGCGACGGCAAGGAACTGCGCCTGGCGGACATCTTCTTTCAAATGCCGGGGGAGCGCTGGCTGAAGCTAGAATCGCTACCCCGACAGCCCCTGGAGCGCTGGGTGCTGCCCGGCACAGTCTGCCAGCCCACGCTGCCCGTACTCTACGGGCACCGTTACTACGAAGTCCATCCGGACCACCTGGCGCTGGGCCTTGACATCTTCGGCAGCGTCTTCTTCATGCTGACCCGCTACGAGGAGGCCGTGAAGCCTGACCGGGACGACCAGGGCCGCTTCCCCGCCGCCGCCTCGCTGGCCGTCCGGGAATCCTTCCTGGACCGCCCCCTGGCCGATGAGTATGTCGAAGTGCTCTGGCGCGCCCTGCAGACGCTGTGGCCGGGCCTGACCCGCCGGCCCCGGGAGGGCCGGGTGCTCCTCAGCCACGATGCAGACACGCCCAACTCGACCCTGGGCCGCAGCTATGCGGAGGTGGCCCTGACCACGGCCGGCGACCTGGTCAAGCGCGGCTCACCGTTGCTCGCCGCCCGTCGCCTGGCGGGCAGCGTCCGCTCCTGGCGGGGGCGCCCGGAGGCCGACGTCTGCAACACCTTCGATCTGATTATGGATGCCGCCGAGCGCAGTGGGTTCCGGTCCGCCTTCCACTTCACCACCGAACGCGGCGCCTACTCCATTGCCGACCCGTGGATTCGCGCGCTCATGCGCCACATCCACGGGCGAGGGCACGAAATCGGGCTGCAAGCCAGCCCGGCCGCCTACTCCAACGGCGCCCAGTTGCAGGAGGAGGTTGACCGGCTCCGGTATGCCGCCGAGCGGGAAGGAATCCGGCAGGAATGGTGGGGCGGGCGCCAGCACGGCCTCCGCTTCGCGGCGCCTGCCACCTGGGCCGCGTGGGATGCGGCGGGCCTGGACTACGACAGCACCCTCGGCTACGCCGATCGGCCCGGCTTCCGCTGCGGCACCTGCCATGAGCACCGCGTCTTCGATCTGCACCGGCGCCGGCCACTGCGGCTGCGGGAGCGACCCCTGATCGCCTCCGAGGTGGCGCTGCTGGATTGCCTGCGCCTGGCCCCGGAGGACGCGCATAAAGAGATCCGCCGCCTCCGGGAGCGCTGCCGGCTGGTGGGCGGCGACTTCACACTGCTGTGGCACAACGACCGCCTGGCCGACCGCCGGGAGCGGGACCTCTTCCTGCAGGTCGTCCGTGACTTGTAAGGCGCGTAGCAGCCCCGTGGAAATACTCCACGGGGCTGCATGCTTACTCGGGATCGACGATGGAGCCGACGAACAGCACCGCCCCGGTCTGATCGTCCCGGATGGCGATGAAATACGGCCGGTCTGCCACCAACTTGAAACGGTCATCCACCGGCGGGGCTGACGTAGCCGTCACGGTTACGGCAGTCACGGCCGCCGCCTCGGTGCCATGCTCGTTCATATCCAGGTAAGTCTTCTGCTTGACCAGGCTGATATACAAGTGCTCGTCACTGCCTGCAAACAGATTGCCAAAGTCCGCATGATCTCCGTCGAAGGCGATGGCCATGCCAAGGGCCTTCAGTGCATCGTTCAGTTCCTTGTCGTACTCCAGCTTCAGTTTGGGAATCGCCACGGCGCCTTCTTTCGGGGCAAAACGTCCCATCCAGGACTCCCAGTTCTCCGGTGTCAGTCCTTCGTAGAACCGGTTCAGGGTGACGCCCTGGTCGGGGACAAACACGTACAGGTTGATCCGGCCTTCGCCGTAGGGCAGGACGGCGGCCTGGAAGTTGTCGCCCTTGAGATAGCGGTAGCGGCCGCTCTGGAACATCATCGGATGCTCCTTCACCGAGCCGTCTTCTCGAGTGAAGGGTGCGGGCCGGGTCGATTTCTCGTTGAACGGCTTTTGCCAGGTGCCGTTGAAGTAGATGGCGTTGATCAGGACCATCCGGTCGAGCGGCTTGGTCCGGTCGATGATCGACTTGATCCGGTCCTGCGTCGCTTTGGCCACCCACTGGTTGATGGTCTTCTCGGCGCCGGCCTCTCCGAAGTTGACGGGCTTCACTTCCGCCCGATAATGCTCCTGCACAGCCGACTGGAACTGCCGATTGATGGTGAACCCTTGCTTATACCAGATGGAGTTTGCGATGTCGATGCGGACTCTCTTGTCCGGGTTCGCCAATATGCTCTGAAGGGCGCCGTTGGCCTGGTTCACTTCCGCCGCCGTCATTGCCTCGACGGACAGGGCCCGGGCCATGGCCTGCTGCGTATCGCCTCGGGCGCCGTTGTAGGTCATGAGCAGAGCCAGGGAGGCGCTCGCCGGCGACAGGAAGATGTTCTTGTCCGGCTCTTCGGCCCGCACCTTGTGAAAGAGATCCAGGCCAAACCGGGTATCCGCCGCAATCAGCCGCTGATCGACGCTGGCCGCCGCTTCCGCCCTGGGGCCTGCCGGGCCCGCACCGGATGCTCCGAAACAGCCGGCGAGCCCGCCGGCAAAACAGAGCAGCATCGGGATCACTCCATGCGTATATAGCCTTGTGCGCTGCCTCATGGGTCCACCCCCTTCGGCATGATGGACGTAGTCGCCTCCCCATTGGTTTCAGCGTGTGCAGAAAAAGGCTGCGTTAGCCGCCCCCTAAGGGAAGCAAAACACCGCTTTTTCGTCCCGCACCGTCACCTGAATCGGCTCCAGGAAGGTTGAGTCCACCACTCCACAGGTGGGGCAGAGATACTCGCCGCGCCGGTGGTATAAGGTCAGGCCGTCACGGGGACAGTGGCCGGCGACTGCGCGCACCCGGTCTCCTTCATCCCACAAGTACACCGCCTTGCCTCCCAGCAGCCGCATGACGGGAGCCGCCGTTACCTCGCGCAGCGGGATGCTGAGATCGGGCTCCCCCGCCTGCAGCGAGTGCGCCGCCACCCTGGCCCTTTCGAATGCCCGCCGGAGAAGCTCCAGACGGTAGAGCGGCACTTCATGCATGGGATGCAATCACCTCCCGGGGCTCCGGTGGGTAGCCCCATCTTGCGAGCCATTCGGCAGTGCGCTCCAGCACTACCGGCATGGCGGCAGAGACGGCCGGGCTGAGGCCGGGCCCAAGGTCCAGCCGTTCTGCCACCACCCCGAGCAGGACGGTCCGCTGCGGCAGGCGCCCCCGCCAGGCAGCCAGACCCAGGACCTCGCGTATGGAGACCTGATGCTCTGACAGACTGAGCGGCGTGGCACCGCAAAGCCCGTCCCCTGCCACTTCCACGCAGTCGCCAGGATGACCCGGCCCGGCTACCGCGTCGAGAATGATCAGCTCCGAAGCATCCTCAATCAGACCAAGCAGGCCAAGCCCCTCAGTCCCGCCATCAACCAGACAGACCGCCCGGCCAAATCGGTACCGCTGTGCCAGGGCATCCAGCGCCTCCACCCCGAAGCCGTCGTCGCCGTACAGGGGGTTCCCCACCCCCAACACAACCGCCGTCGGCGTTACGTCAGTCTCCGGCAAGGCCCTTCCCCGCTTTCGACCCCGACTTCAGAACCTTCTCCGGCACATGGTAGTAGCCTGTGAACATGGACGAGACAAGCCCCTGGCGCGTCAGGTTGTCGGTACGGAAGACCTGGTAGAGGTGGGCCAGCACGAAGATCGGGAAGAACCAGGTTGCGTAGTGATGGATGAGCACCAGCGGGCGCCCGGAGCCGGCGAGCCGGTATACCCACCGCGTCAGGCCATAGGCCCAGCCAGTCGGGTTGGCTTCGCCGTACATGGCAAAACCGGTCACAATCATCAGCATGGATGCCGTGAAGAACAGCCCGTGGGCCATACGGGCCAACTGGTCACTGCCGGGCATTTCGCCGTCCATCTCCGGGGCCGCCGTTGCAATTCCCTTGAGGTGATGCCCCACCGACCGCCAGGCGCCCGGCGACCAGAACCGGAAAATGTTCTTGGCGTACCGATTGCCGGCGAAGAACCAGTAGATGCGGAAGATCCAGAGGGCGAGGAAGATGTAGGCCGTCACAAAGTGGATATACCGGACCCACCCGAGCACGAAGACGTTCGTGGCCTCACCGGACGGCGAGAGCACCGGATGGCCGATGTACAGCCCCGTGCAGAACAGAGTCGTAATGCAGAGGGCATTCTGCCAGTGGAAGAAGCGCACAGGAAACTCCCATACGTAGACCATCTGGCGACGTTCCATTCGCGTCACCTCCTTTGCCGCTAGCCAACGGTAATCGGCGTACCCGTCTGCACACACACCTGCTCCGTGCCCTTCGGATCAAAGAGGTGGACGGAGCAGGCGAGGCAGGGGTCGAAGGAATGGATGGTCCGGATGATCTCCAGGGGTTTCTCCGGGTCGGCCACCGGGTTGTCCAGCATGGCCGCCTCAAAGGGACCCCGGACGCCGGCGGGATCGCGCGGCGAGCCATTCCAGGTGGTAGGCACCACCAACTGGTACTGAGCGATCTTTCCGTCCTGAATCGACACCCAATGCCCCAGTGCGCCGCGCGGGGCCTCGGTGATGCCGATGCCTTTGGACGCCTGCGGCCAGGTGGAAGGCTCCCAGCGGTCACGGTTGACGGTAACCGTGTTCCCGTTCTTGATATTGGACAGCAGTTCGCCATAGAAGCGCTCCAGCCACTGCATGCACAGCTGCGTCTCCAGAGCCCGGGCCAGCGTCCGGCCCAGGGTCGAGAACAGGGCGGCGGCAGGGAGGCCAAGGCGCTGCAGGCTGCCGTCAACCAGTTCCCGGACATCCTGATTGCCGCGGGCATACGCAACCACGATGCGGGCCAGCGGCCCTACCTCCATCGGCCGGCCTTTCCAGCGAGGCGCCTTCAGCCAGGAGTACTTCGCTGCTGTGTCCAGTTGATCGTAAGGCGGTTTCGGGCCGGTATAGTTCAGCTTCGTCTCGCCATCGAACGGGTGGAGGCCTGTCTGGTCGCCCTTGCCGTACTCGTACCAGGAGTGAGCCACGAACTCCTGAATCTCCGAGGCATCCTTCAGGTTCAAGTCCAACGCTTCGTGCAGGTTCCGATCGATCACGGCGCCCTGCGGCATCAGGTAGCTCTTCACATCCCGGACATCGGTGGTGGGAAGATCGCCGTACGCCAGGAAATTACCGACGCCGCCGCCCCAGGTCACATCCTTATAGAACGAAGCGATTGCGAACAGATCAGGCAGATACACCTTCTCGACGATCTCCTTCGCCTGCCTGATGATGCTGCCCACGAGGGCCAGTCGCTCCGCGTTGATGGACTGTGGCATGTCGGGGTCGAGCGAAACCGCCATACCGCCCACCAGGTAGTTCGGGTGCGGGTTCTTACCGCCGAAAATCGTGTGGATCTTGACGATCTCTTTCTGCCAGTCGAGCGCCTCCAGGTAATGGCCAACCGCCATCAGGTTGGCCTCCGGGGGCAGTCTGTAGGCCGGATGCCCCCAATAGCCGTTGGTGAAGGGTCCTAGCTGTCCGCCGGCGGCAAACCGGGTAAGCCGGTCGAGCAGATCCTTGTAGTACCCCGGTGACGATCTCGGCCAGCTGGAGATCGATTGAGCAAGGTCGCTGGTCTGCTTGGGATCGGCCTTGAGAGCGCTCAGGACGTCGACCCAGTCGAAACCGTGCAGGTGGTAGAAGTGCACCACATGGTCGTGAACCATGAGCGTGGCAAACATGATGTTACGGATGAGGTTGGCGTTGGCGGGAATCCGTATATCAAGGGCGTCTTCCACGGCCCGCACAGAGCACAGAGCGTGCACCGTGGTACAGACACCACAGATGCGTTGGGCAAGCGCCCAGGCGTCCCGCGGATCGCGCCCGGGCAGGATCAGTTCCAGGCCCCGCACCATGGTTCCGGAACTGTACGCATCGGTCACCTTGCCGCCATCCACTACCGCTTCGACTCGCAGGTGCCCCTCAATGCGCGTGATGGGATCAATGACGATTCGCCGGCCTGCCATGCTCAATCACCTCTCCTCTTCCGATACGGAGACCTGCTTTTCAATCCGGTCCTTCGCCCTTCGGGCGGTCACCTGGCGCCCTGCCGTGACCACGGCGTGAGCGACCGCTGCAGCCGCCGCCCCGCCGACCACCACGGCGCCAACCTGATCAGGATTGCGCCCGACGGCGCCGGCCGGGATCTCGGCCAGGTGGGTGTAGAGCCCCCCGTGATCCCAGAAGTGCTTCTCGGAGCACCCCAGGCATGGGTGCCCACTTTGAACGGGGTAGCTGACGCCTTCGTTCCAGCGCATCAGGGCGCAGGCGTTGTAAGTGGTGGGACCCTTGCAACCCAGCTTGTACAGGCACCAGCCCTGCCGGTAGCCCTCGTCGCCAAAGGCATCGGCAAACTGTCCGGCGTCGAAATAGGCCCGCCGCACGCAGGTGTCGTGAATCCGCTTCCCGTAGAAGGCGACTGGACGATTCTGGGCGTCCAGTTCAGGCGCCCTGCCGAAAGTCAGTAGGTGTACGATGACGCCGGTGATCACTTCGGCGATGGGAGGGCAGCCTGGCACGTGAATAACCGTCTTGCCCGGCAACAATTCGGCGATGCCCCTGGCACCTGTGGGGTTCGGCTGTGCGGACTGGACGCAGCCCCAGGACGAGCAGTTGCCGTACGCGATGATCGCAGCGGCCCCCTCGGCATCACTGCGGAGGATGTCGACAGCCGATCGGCCTCCGATTGTACAATACGCCTCGTTGACCGTGGGCACCGACCCCTCCACACAGAGGATGTAGGCGCCCTTGTGTTTCTGCTTGGTCGTTTCCGCTGCTTGTTCGGCCCAGTGACCGGCGGCAGCCATGATCGTTTCCTGGTAATCCAGTGAGATTAACTCCAAGACGAGATCGGTGGCAAGCGGATGCGCAGTCCGAATGAGTGACTCACTGCAGCAGGTGCACTCCTGGAATGACCGCCAGATTACTGGCGGGCGTGGCTTCGATTCCAGGGCGTGTGCCACGCGGGGGATCGCTGATGCTTCAAGCCCCAATGCAGCCGCCATGGCCGTACAGAACCTCATGAAATCCCGCCGCGTCATGCCGCGGGCTTCGAACAACTTGTACACTGTGTCCGACACACGCCAGCCCTCCTCGCCGCATTGTGTGAAATATACCACTACCCACTCCATTCTGTTACAATGCGGTCTCCATTGGAATCAGACTAAGCTCGCATTTTTGGTCTATAGTCTATCGAGTTATAGTACTTTCGTGCCACACCCAATCCGACGGATTATCCACAAGCAGAAGTCAATGACGGGGGGATGAAAGCCGCCAAAATGATCAAAACCACCGCACGAGCAGTGGTCTAGGTCTCTCCTCACAGCCGCCCGCCCGGATCAGCCTGGTCTCCGCACCGTAGACTTCCGAAATTGCTTCACGTGCTGCCACTGCAGTCGGATGGTCGAGGGGAATCATCCCTGATCGTAGAATCGCTGCGGCCCAGGGGTGGGTGGGCAGATCTGGAGCCCGCGGCCACCGGGCGCCTGACGATGCTGAAAGATTTCCAGGAGTTGAGCGCTACCTACCGGGAATTAGGGAAGGGCCGCGGCTGCCATACTGGTAGCCACGGCCCTTCACGTTTACTGCACTTGCGTAAACTTAATACACCAAGAGCCTACCTGTGGGTGATTATTTAGTATAATAATATGTCAGAAGTACGATGGAACGGGAGGAGGGCCCGGGTGAGTCGGAACAGCCTTGCTGCCTGCTTCTGCAGGTCTGTACCGTTCCGATGGTAGGGAGGTCAGTCCTCCCGACTGGCTTCGCCGCCTTTCCCATCCGATGCAGAAGGGGGTCCAGTCCTCTTCCTTTGCCGTTCAGTTCCGGCCGTTGTCCTTGCTCCATTCCTGGGCGCTCTGGCCGACCGGTTCCCCCCGGAAGCAGACCCTGATCGCCATGGACCTCGTACGGGTGGTACTGGCCCTGGGGTATATCCTGGTGTGCCGGCCCGAGGACCTCTGGCTCGCCCACTTGACGGCATTGCTCATGTCGATTGCTGACGCTGTCTTCAACCCCACATGGAAAGCGGCGGTTCCGTCCGTCATCGATCGGGAAGAGTTGAAGAGGGCCAACGGTGTTCTCAGTTCCACACAGGTATACGGCCTGGGCGCTGCTGGCATCGCCATGCTGTATGTCATTGACGGCGTGGGGGTATTCGTTGGCGGAAGCCTGGTCAGCGTCCTGAAGGGGCAGATCATGTCCCGCACGCTGAGGCTGTTCGGGATCTGCTACGTATTGCAGGGACTGCTCTTCGCCCTCTTTTCGGGCACATCCAACCTGGCGGTAGGCGCTCTGTTCCTCCTGGGCATGCGGATAGCCAGCGGAATCATCATCCCCATCGACACCTATCTGCTTCAACGTACGGTACCACCGGAGCTACACGGAAGGGTATTCTCGCTTCACTCCGCCACCTATGGTGGTGTCATGCAGTTGTCGGTCGCCCTGACTGGTTTGATGCTCGACCAGATCGGCCACCTGTCCGGCGTGGTTATGGGGCTCGTAGCGTGCGCCTGCGGCTTGCTCTGGGTTACTGCGCTGAAGCGAATCAGGTTCACTGCTGGGGTGGGGGGATAGAACCCAGGGCAGGGCTGCGTGTCCAAGGGAGAGTCGGTCGCCAAAATGGTGGAAGACCGCCACAAAAGTGGCGGTCCAAATAGTTTGGGCGGCGACCTACTCTCCCACGCTCGAAGCGTAGTACCATCGGCCCTGAGAGGCTTAACGGCCGTGTTCGGAATGGGAACGGGTGATCCCTCTCGGCATAGCCACCCTAAACTTGTATAGGGTTTGTACCCTCAAAACTCCACAGTGGTGATTGTG
>Ga0196970_1000351_pt1 | contig 58644 bp, 59 predicted proteins | sample S1v_513CmetaG_FD_148672 | JGI IMG/M metagenome (GOLD analysis project Ga0196970, IMG submission 148672) | Soil microbial communities from Anza Borrego desert, Southern California, United States - S1+v_5-13C | ecosystem: Environmental > Terrestrial > Soil > Desert | place: USA: California...
GCCGCCGCCGCCCCGGCTCGCCTCGCCCGGCATGGTGAAGGCGCCGCCGCGCTTCGTGGCGCCGCAACCGCTGGAGGCGCCGCCGGAACCGGCGCTGGCCGCCGTCGGCACGGTGCCGCCGCCCCCACCCGCCCCCAAGACCGCGGCCCCCGCCGCGGCGAAGCCGCCGGCCCCGCCGCCCGCCCCTCCCACCGCACCGGCGCCGCAGCCGGCGACGGCAACGCCGCCCGCTCCCCCGGCCCCGCCGCCGCAGAGCGCGCCGCAGACCGCCGCCCTGCCCCCGCCGCCCGCCGCGGTGGCACCGCCGAGCGAGCCGTCCAAGGTCACCCTTCAGGTGCTGTTCGACGGGCCGGCCACCGACATTCCCGACGCCGCCGAATCCCAGCTGGCCGATCTGGCCGAGCGCATGCGCGCCAACCCGAACCTGCGGCTGCAGCTGCGCTCCTACGCCAGCGGAACGGCGGAGACGGCGCGCGAGGCGCGGCAGCTGTCGCTGGCCCGCGCGCTGGCGATGCGCGAGCGGCTGGCGGCGGCCGGCGTGCGCAGCGCGCGCATCGACGTCCGCGCGCTGGGCATCATGGCGCCCGACCTGCCGCCGGACCGCATCGATGCGGAGTTCGTGAACGAGTGACCGGGTTTCCTGAACCCACCCCGATGCTGTTTGCCCCAACCCTGCCCGCCCCGATCCTACTCGGAGGTCCGTTGCGATGACGCGCCCGGAGCGCTTCCTGACAAGGATGGTCCTGTTCCTGGTGGTGGTGGCGGCCGTCGCGGTGCTGCTGTACCCGGCGCTTGAGGACGCCTTCATGACCAACCCGGCGCTGAACGGGCTGATCCTGATGGCGCTGCTGACCGGCATCGCCTTCATCTTCCGTCAGGTGGTCATGCTGCGCCCGGAAGTGGCGTGGCTGGAGCGCTACCAGCAGATGGACCGCCCCGGTGCCGCGACGGACGAGCCGGAACCGGTGCTGCTCGCCCCCATGGCGCGCATGCTGGGCGAGAAGAAGGGCCGGCTGACGCTGTCGGCGCTGTCCATGCGCTCGCTGCTCGACGGCATCGGCGCCCGGCTGGACGAATCGCGCGAACTGTCGCGCTACCTCATCGGCCTGCTGATCTTCCTTGGCCTGCTCGGCACCTTCTGGGGCCTGCTGCACACCGTGCGCTCCGTCGGTTCGGTGATCGGCGGCCTGTCGGTGGAGGGCGGCGACGTCGGCACCATGTTCAGCCACCTGAAGGCCGGGCTGGAAACGCCGCTGGTCGGCATGGGCACGGCGTTCAGCTCCTCGCTCTTCGGCCTCGCCGGCTCGCTGGTGCTGGGCTTCCTGGAGCTGCAGGCGACCCAGGCGCAGCACCGCTTCTTCCAGGACGTGGAGGATTGGCTGTCCGGCGCCACGCGGCTGTCCAGCGGCGCGGTGGCGGGGCTGGAGACCGGCGATCAGGCGGTGCCCGCCTACCTCCAGGCGCTGCTGGAGCAGACGGCCGAGAACCTGGACAGCCTGCAGCGCACCGTCGCCAGCGCCGAGGAGGGCCGGCGCGCCGCCAACAACAACTTGATGCAGCTGACCGAGCGCCTCGCCACGCTGACCGACCAGATGCGGGCCGAGCAGCAGCTCCTCCTCAAACTCGGCGAGAGCCAGGTGGAGATGAAGCACCTGCTGAGCCGTCTGGCCGACGCGGCGCAGGGCGGCTTCGGCATGGACGAATCCTCGCGCCAGCACCTGCGCAACATCGACGTCTATCTCGCCCGCCTCGTGGACGAGGCGTCGGCCGGCCGCACCCAGGCGGTGGCCGAAATCCGCAGCGAGATCAAGGTGCTGACCCGCACCATCGCCGCGTTGGCCGAAGAAGCGGAAACGCGCTGAAAGGTTCAGGACGATGGCGAGCTTCAGCCGGCGCAACGGTCACAGTGACGTCAACGCCTGGCCGGGCTGGGTCGACGCGCTGTCGTCGCTGGTCATGGTCGTCATCTTCCTGCTCATGCTGTTCGTCGTCGCCCAGTTCTATCTGGCGACCGCCATCACCGGCCGCGACCAGCAACTCCAGACCCTCAACAGCCGCATCGCCGAACTGAACGACCTCTTGGGGCTGGAGCGCGCCGCCAACAACGACCTGCGCGGCAACATCGCGCAGCTGTCCGACCAGCTGCAGGCCTCCGTCGCCGCGCGCGAGGACATGACCGCCCTGCTCTCCGCCCAGCAGGACGAGCAGGAGCGCACCGCCCGCGCCATAGAGGAGCTGCAGCGCACCGTCACCGCCGACAAGGAGACGATCACGCTGCGCCTGCGCGAGATCGCCAGCCTGCAGAACGACCTCGCGGCCCTGCGCGACGCGCGCCAGAAGCTGGAGGGCGAGATCGCCGAGATCGGCGTCACGCTCCGCCTGACGGAGGAGGAGCGCCGCCAGCTCGTGGCCCAGCTCGGCACCGTCCGCGACCGTTCCAAGGAGCTGGAATCGCGCCTCGCCTCGGCGGACGAGAAGACCATGCTGACGCAGAAGGAGGTCGAGCAGCGCGACATCCGCATCAGCGAGCTGCTGGCCGTGCTCGACACCACCAAGGCGTCGCTGACCGGTGAGCAGGAGCTGACGACGCAGAGCCGCCAGCAGATCGCCATGCTGAACCAGCAGATCGCGGCGTTGCGCGACCAGCTCGCCCGCATCGGCGCGGTGCTGGAGGTGTCGGAGCAGAAGAACAAGGAGCAGCAGGTCCAGATCGCCGACCTGGGCCAGCGCCTGAACGAGGCGCTGGCCACCAAGGTGCAGGAGCTGGCCCGCTACCGTTCGGAGTTCTTCGGCCGCGTGCGCGAGGCGCTGGGCACCCGCCAGGACGTGCGCATCGTCGGCGACCGCTTCGTCTTCCAGTCGGAGCTGCTGTTCCCCTCCGGCTCCGCCAACCTGGAGGAGGCCGGCAAGCAGCGCTTGGCCGAGCTGGCGCACACGCTGGTGGAGATCGGCAACCGCATCCCGCCGGACATCAACTGGGTGCTGCGCGTCGACGGCCACACCGACGTCCGCCCCATCAACCGCGCCCAGTTCCCGTCCAACTGGGAGCTGTCGGCGGCGCGCGCCATCGCGGTGGTGAAGTTCTTCATCGAACAGGGCATCCCGGCGGAGCGTCTGGCCGCCGCCGGCTTCGGCGAGTTCCAGCCGCTCGACCGCGGCCCCGGCGACGAGGCGCTGGCCCGCAACCGCCGCATCGAGATCAAGCTCGACCAGCGGTAAAGCCCCGGCCTCCGCCTCCCGCCCGGTGATGCGACAACACGGACCGCGTGCATTCCGCAGTATGTGTTGCCTGTTCGCGTCCGCTCCGCGATTATCTCCGCGCAATTTCGAACGTGCGGAGAGAACGGATGCATCACCCGGAAGCGCTGGAGCCCATCGTCACCTTCCTGCGCGGTATCGGCATGGAGGTCGAGTATGGCGAGGGTGCGCACGGCGGCTTCCTGCCGGGCGTGAACATCCATGCCGGGGTGATCCATGTGGACCCCGACACCCTGCTCGGTCCGGGCGACGTCCTGCACGAGGCCGGGCACATCATCGTCGTGCCGCGCCGCTACTGGCCCCGGCTGAACAGGGACCTGCAGGTGGACATCGAGACCCTGCTGGCGGAGGAGACCGGGCCGGACGGCTCCCCGGACCCGCTGCTCAACCAGGCGGCGCGGCTGGGCGAGCAGATGTCCCAGGCGTGGTCGCTCGCGGTCGTCCTGCACCTGGGCCTGCCGACCGGATGCCTCTTCTTCCCCGGCTCCTACAAGGTCGATAAGTACGAGGGACCGCACCCGGTGCTGGCGTGGCTGGAGCGCGGGACCCACTACGGCCCGATGGCCCTGGCCCAGGCCGGCATGACCGGCTTTTCCGGCATGTTCAGCCACATGGGCCACAACGGCCTGCCGCCGTTCCCCCACATGACCCGCTGGACGCTGGACTGACGGGCATCGGCGCGAGGGGTCCGTAGGTTGGGTCGAGACCCAACACCCTGCGCATTGCCAGGAGTGTTGGGTTTTCGCTGACGCTCAACTCAACCTACGCCCTCTTCGCCTCACGCCGGCTGCTTGGCCTTGGCGAACTGGTCGAAGGCCTCCACAGCCTGGGCGGCGTACATCACCGACGGGCCGGCGCCCATGTAGATCGCCATGCCCATCGTCTCCATCACCTCCTCGCGCGAGGCGCCGTGCTCCACCGCCGCCTTGGCGTGGAAGGCCACGCAGCCGTCGCAGCGCGTCGCCACGGCGATGGCCAGCGCGATCAGCTCCTTGGTCTTGGTGTCGAGGACGTTGGTCGAGGTGGCGTTCTTCGCCATCTCCGAGAAGGCCTTCATCACCTCCGGAGCACCACCGCGCAGCTCGCGCATGGCGGCGCTCAGCTCCTTCGTCATCTGCGACCAATCGTGAACCATCGTCAGCTCCTTCAACGAACAGTTACTTTAGATAATGCTAAAATAACGCGCTCGCCCCCGCTCCGAAAGGGGCAAGGCGTCGCAACCCTGCCCTGCCGTCTGTTGATGGGTAACCAGACCCATCCGACGAGCGCACGCCATGCCCACCCCGGCCCCGCACACCACGCCGCCCGCCCCGTCCGCCCCCTCGCCGGCCAAGGAGCCGTTCGACGCCGACGAGGTGTTCCGCCGCCTGCGCCGCGCCACCGCCGGGTTGCCCAAGGCGGCCATGTTCGACCTGCGCGACCAGGGGTACGACACGCCCTTCGAACAGCTGGTCGGCAGCCTGATCTCGGCCCGCACCCGCGACGAGACCACGGTGACGGTGTCGAAGCGCGTCTTCGCCGCGGCGCGCACGCCCGAATCCATGGCGGCGATGGACGAAGCCGCGCTCGCCGCGCTTCTGGACGGCGCCACCTTCCCGGAACCCAAGGCGCGCGACCTGATCGCGCTGGCCCACCGCATCGTCGCCGAGCACGGCGGCCGCGTGCCCGACACCATGGAGGGTCTGACGGCCTTCCGCGGCGTCGGGCCGAAGATCGCCGCGCTGACGCTGGCCGTGGGCTTCGGCAAGGCGGCGGCCGTGCCGGTGGACGTGCACGTGCACCGCATCACCAACCGCTGGGGCCTCGTCGCCACCAGCACGCCCGAACGCACCATGGCGGCGCTGCACGACGTGCTGCCGCAGCACTACTGGATCGAGATCAACGAGCGCCTCGTCCCCTTCGGCAAATGGGTGTGCACGGGGGAGCGGCCGAAATGCTCGACCTGCGTGCTGCTGTCGCAGTGCCGGCAGGTGGGTGTGACGAGTCACCGCTGATCGGCCATCGCTGATCCTTGGCGCGGAGCTACCCCTTCGGGTAAAAGGGGGCCGGTTTCCGCACCTCAGGGAAGAAGCGATGATCCTCTACGCGCTGCGCTGCGACTGCGGCCACGAGTTCGACCAGTGGTTCGAGAACATGGCCGATTACGACGCCAAGAAGCCGGACCTCACCTGCCCGTCCTGCGGCGGCCACAGCGTGGCGAAGGCGATCATGGCCCCGCGCGTCGGCAAGAGCCAGCCCGCCGCCCCGGCCCACCCCTGCAACCCCACCGGCTGCTCCAACATGGGCTGCCCGATGGCGCAGATGGCGTGAAGACAAGAGAGACACGGATGCACACGGATTTTGCAAGGATGAACACGGATATCTGATTCAACTGCCAATCGTTCCATTCGGAAGCTGGGCGAGAATTACTGATCCGTGTTCATCCGTGCAAAATCCGTGTGCATCCGTGTAAAAAATCACCTCACCGCCCCCGGCGCTCGCCCGACAGGCGGGGGAGCGGGCCGGTGGTCAGCTCGTCGCGGCGGCTGCCGAAGCTCGGCTCGCGGCGCCCTTCGTCGCGCACGTCCTCGCGGGCGGCCGGCGCCTTCGCGCGGCCGCTGCGCCACCAGCCCAGGCCGATGACGCCCAGCGTGCCGGCCAGCACCGCCATCACCACGTAACGCACCCAGCCCGGGATCGAGAAGCCGCCGTCGCCGCGCGACAGCGTGTCGGTCGGCACCACCGTGCCGTCCGCCGTGGTCGCCGTGACGCTGGCGCGCGGCGCCGCCTGCGGTGCTGCGGGGTCGGCGTGGGCCGGCGCCGCGTGGCCGGCGGCCGGACGGGACGGCGTCTGGGCGGCAGGGGCCTGCGAAGAGGGCGCATGGCTGGAAGAGGCCGGGGGCGGTGCCGTGACGCCCGGCGGAGCGGAGCGCACCACGGGACCCAGCAACGCCACCTCGCCGCCGCCGACGTTGTCGACGCTGCCGCCGCGCTGGGCGGCGCGGGGCGCCACCTCCTTCTGCGGCTTCTCCTGGCCGGGGCCGCCGCCGCCCGGCTTCTGCTGGGCGAGGTTGTGCATGGTGCCGGCGGTCTTGGCGTTGCGCTCCGCCATGATCTTGGAGGTGGTGGCGGCGTCCAGGTTGCCGGTGGCCGGCAGGCCGACCGACTTCTGCCAGGCGCTCAGCGCGTTGCGGGTGCCTTGCGTCATCTGGCCGTTGGCCCGGCCGCCGATGTCGAAGCCCTTGTCCTTCAGGAACATCTGCACCCACTGTACGTCGGCCGCACCGGGCGCCTGCTGCGCCAGCGCCGGTCCCGCCGCCAGCACGCCGGCCGCCAGTCCCCCAAGCAGCCCCAGAACGAGCCGCGGGCGTGACCGCCTGGATGCCTTCGCCATGGAACCCCCTCCGTCCGAAATGCGCGCGCCGGATGTGTGTGTACAGGACGGTGTGTTACCAGATTGCGGCGTTTTTCCGGGCGCGATTTTTTCGACCCTGCAATTCCGTCGGCGAAGGGCAAGGCGCGCTACCTCCCCTGCCCCCGCCGTCTCGCCGCCCGTTAACGGTTGATAGATAAAATTTGTGGTATTTTTCAGCCTCGATCAGCAGACCGGGAGGACGGCCATGCGTCGGTTGGCGACTCGACTGGGTGCGGCGTCCGCCGCGGGCGGCGCCCTCCTCCTGCTGGCCGGCTGCGGCACCCCCTCCTACCGGGAATGGACGGCCAGCGGGGAGCCCACCGCCATGGCCGCCTTCGACGAGTGCGGCGACGAGGTGGACACCATCATGCGCCTGCGCGGCTACCCGCACCGCCCCCTCCCCGAGACGCCGCAGTTCAAGTACCGCAAGGAGATCTTCGGCACCTGCATGCGCCGCAAGGGCTACACCCCGGATTGACGCCTACGGCGCCATCCCATACCGCCAGTACGCCAGCAGCCCGACCAGCGCGCCCAGCACGATCACCGTCACGTAGAAGCGCAGCGGCAGCCGCACCCTCTCCTTCCCGCGCCGGACCCGCTTCGCCGGCCTGGCCCGCGCCGGCCCGCTGATGCCCTTCTTGGTCGGATCATAGAGCTGGATCAGCGTCCAGTTGAACTCCATCCCCTCGTAGGTCGAGTCGGGATTGTAGTCGAGCTGGATCAGGCGGAAATAGGCGCGCGGATTGACCTTGACCATCAGGTTGAAGCGCGCCTCCGCCTGCGCCAACTCCTCCCCCACCTCCAGCGTTTTCCAGCCCTTGCCGCGCGCCTTCTGGATGGCGTAGCGGATCGGCTGCTGCTTGGGGGACGGCGGCATGGCGGGACGGTCGGTGGCGGTATGATCGATGGTGGTGGGCCGCGCAGTCTAGCACGCCCGCACCGCCGTGCTATCGTCCCGGCAACCGACAAGGGAGCCCCCGGTGCGCGTCCAGGCCATCCTCGCCCATCCCCTGCCCGACAGCTTCGCCGCAGCCGTCCACCGCACCGCCGTGACGGCGCTGCGCGCCGCCGGCCACGAGGTGGTGGAGACCGACCTCTACGCCGAGGGGTTCGAGCCGGCGCTCACCCCCGCCGAGCGCGGGCTCTACTACGCCGCCTACGACACCTCGGCCGTGGCGCCGCTGGTGGAGCGCCTGCGATGGTCGGAGGCGCTGGTGCTCAGCTACCCGCACTGGTGGTTCGACATGCCGGCGATGCTGAAGGGCTATTTCGACCGCGTCTGGGCGCCCGGCGTCGCCTTCCGCCACGACCGCGACGGCGGGCGCATCGAGCCGCTGCTCACCGGCCTCAAGCACGTCGCGGTGCTCACCACCTTCGGCTCCCCCTGGTGGGTGGCCGAGCTGTACATGCGCAACCCCGCCCGCCGCATCCTGAAGAGCGGCCTGCTCAGCGCCTGCGCGCCGCAGGCCCGCTTCCACTATCTGGCGCTCTACGACATGGACCGCGCCACGGCACCCAAGCGTGCCCGCCACCTCGCCCGCGTCGAGGCGGCGATGCGGGCGCTGGGTTAAACACGAAGCAACAAAGGTCGAAAAGAGTCACGAAGAGGCGCCGGCTTGGCGGCACCCCGGCGTTCGGGGCGACACCTCTTCGTGACTCTTTGTGCTCTTTGTTGCTTCGTGTTTCAAAAACGGGCCGCACCCGCGATGCCTGCGGGGCCAAGCGACCGTCGTGCCCGGCATACCGACAAACGCAACTGGCCGCCGCGCCACGGCCACGCTATATCCGGACGATGAGCGGCTTCTTCACGATCCTCCTCGGCCTGGCGATGCTGGCGGTGCTGGCGTCGCTGCTGATCGGCGTGTTCTTCATGGCGAAGGGCGGCGAGGCCGACCGGCGCTGGTCCAACCGGCTGATGCGCATGCGCGTCATTCTGCAGGGCGTGGCGCTCGTGCTGTTCATCCTCGCCCTCATCACGCAGGCCTGACGCCCATGGTCCGATTGACGCGCATCTACACCCGCGGCGGCGACAAGGGGCAGACGTCGCTGGGCAATGGCGAGCGGGTGCCCAAGCACAGCCTGCGCGTCGCCGCCTACGGCACGGTCGACGAGGCGAACGCCGTCATCGGCGTGGCCCGCCTGCACACGGCCGCCGATCCCGAGGCCGACTCCATGCTGGCGCGCATCCAGAACGACCTGTTCGACCTCGGCGCCGACCTCTGCACGCCCGAGGAGGCGGAGCCCAAGTACCCGCCGCTGCGCATCGTCGACGCCCAGGTAGACCGGCTGGAGCGCGAGATCGACTCCATGAACGAGGGGCTGGCGCCGCTCAACTCCTTCATCTTGCCGGGCGGCTGCCCGGCCGCAGCCCAGCTGCACCTCGCCCGCACCGTGGTGCGCCGGGCGGAGCGGCTGATCACCGAACTGGCCGAACACGAACCGGTCACCACCGCCGCCATCAAGTACGTCAACCGCCTGTCCGACCACCTGTTCGTGCTGAGCCGCCACCTGAACGACCAGGGCCGCACGGACGTGCTGTGGGTGCCCGGCGCGAACCGCTGACCGCGAACCGCCGATCGCCAACGGCCACGCTTAACTCGCTGAAATTTCGCGCTTGACCTTACTGTGCGCTGCAGTATGGGCGGCGTTGACAGCCATTGCCGCAAATCCTATGGTCCCTCGCACTGCGAAAGCTGCCCGTTTTCGGCACCGCTCCCGGTGCGTCTAGCGCAAGGCTCGGACATGAAGATCCTCGTCCCTGTGAAGCGGGTGGTCGACTACAACGTGAAGATCCGCGTGAAGGCGGACGGCACGGGCGTGGAGACCGCCAACGTCAAGTTCTCGATGAACCCCTTCGACGAGATCGCCGTCGAAGAAGCCGTTCGTCTGAAGGAAGCCGGCAAGGCCAGCGAGATCGTCGCCGTCTCCATCGGCCCGGCCACCGCCCAGGAAACCCTGCGCACCGCTCTGGCCATGGGCGCCGACCGCGCCATCCTGGTGCAGACCGACGCCGAGACCCAGCCGCTCGCCGTCGCCAAGCTGCTGAAGGCGCTGGTCGACAAGGAGCAGCCCCAGCTGGTCGTGCTCGGCAAGCAGGCCATCGACGACGACTGCAACCAGACCGGCCAGATGCTCGCCGCCCTGCTCGGCTGGCCGCAGGGCACCTTCGCCTCCAAGGTGGCGCCCGGCGAGGGCGCCCTCACCGTCACCCGCGAGATCGACGGCGGCCTGGAGACGGTGGAACTCAAGCTCCCCGCGGTGGTCACCACCGACCTGCGCCTGAACGAGCCGCGCTACGCCAGCCTGCCCAACATCATGAAGGCCAAGAAGAAGCCGCTCGACACCGTCACCCCGGACAGCCTGGGTGTGGACGTGGCGCCGCGGCTGAAGACGCTGAAGGTGGTGGAGCCGCCTAAGCGCAAGGCCGGCGTCAAGGTCGCCGATGTCGCCACCCTGGTCGACAAGCTGAAGAACGAAGCGCGGGTGATCTGACCATGACGACCCTCATCATCGCCGATCACGACAACGCGGCGCTCAAGCCCGCCACGCTGAACGCCGTCACCGCCGCCGCGAAGATCGGCGGCGACGTCCACGTGCTGGTGGCTGGCAAGGGCGCGCAGGCCGTCGCCGAGGCGGCCTCCAAGATCGCCGGCGTCTCCAAGGTGCTGCTGGCCGACGACGCGGCGCTGGAGCACCAGCTGCCGGAGGCCGTGGCCCCGCTGGTGGTGAGCCTCGCCCAGGGCGGCTACGGCCACGTGCTGGCGGCGGCCACCTCGGCCGGCAAGAACCTGCTGCCGCGCGTGGCGGCGCTCCTGGACGTGCAGGCCATCTCCGACATCACCGGTGTCGTTTCGGCCGACACCTTCGAGCGGCCGATCTACGCCGGCAACGCGATTGCCACCGTGCAGTCCGGTGACGCGGTGAAGGTGATCACCGTGCGCACCACCGCCTTCGAGGCGGCGGCCGCGACCGGCGGCTCGGCCTCGGTCGAGGCGGCCTCGGGCGCGCAGGACGCCGGCCTGTCGGCGTTCGTGGGCCAGGAGCTGACGAAGTCGGAGCGGCCGGAGCTGACGGCGGCGAAGATCGTGGTGTCGGGCGGGCGCGGCATGCAGTCAGGCGACAACTTCAAGCTGCTGGAGGCGCTGGCCGACAAGCTGGGGGCCGCCGTGGGCGCCTCGCGCGCGGCGGTGGACGCCGGGTTCGTGCCGAACGACTACCAGGTGGGGCAGACCGGCAAGATCGTGGCGCCGGAGCTGTACATCGCGGTGGGCATCTCGGGCGCCATCCAGCACCTGGCCGGCATGAAGGACAGCAAGGTCATCGTCGCCATCAACAAGGACGAGGAAGCGCCGATCTTCCAGGTGGCCGATTACGGGCTCGTCGCCGACCTCTTCAAGGCCGTGCCGGAACTCACCGACGCGCTCGGCAAGTAATCGGACCATCCCCAACCCACGACCTGCGGGAAAGCCCCTATGCCCACGATCAAGAACATTGGTGTCATCGGTGCCGGCCAGATGGGGAGCGGCATCGCTCATGTCTGTGCGGCGTCGGGCTACGACGTCGTCCTCATGGACGTCAGCGACGAGATCCTGCAGAAGGCCATCGCCGGCATCGCCAAGAACATGGACCGTCAGGTCCAGAAGGGGAAGCTGGCGGAGGCCGACAAGGCCGCAGCCCTCGGCCGCATCAAGACCTCGACCGACATGGCCGCCTTCGGCGACAGTGATCTGGTGATCGAGGCCGCGACCGAGAACGAGGCGCTGAAGCGCGAGATCTTCAAGAAGCTGGTGCCGAACCTGAAGGCCGAGGCCCTGGTCGCCACCAACACCTCGTCGATCTCCATCACGCGGCTGGCCGCCTCCACCGACCGGCCGGCCAAGTTCATGGGCATGCACTTCATGAACCCGGTGCCGCTGATGCAGCTGGTCGAGTTGATCCGCGGCATCGCCACGGACGAGGAGACCTTCTCGGCGGTCCGGGAGCTGACGCTCAAGATCGGCAAGACCGCGGCGGTGGCCGAGGACTTCCCGGCCTTCATCGTCAACCGCATCCTGCTGCCGATGATCAACGAGGCGGTCTACACCCTCTATGAGGGCGTGGGCGGCGTCGAGGCCATCGACACGGCGCTGAAGCTGGGCGCCAACCACCCGATGGGCCCGCTGGAGCTGGCCGACTTCATCGGCCTGGACACCTGCCTCGCCGTCATGCAGGTGCTGTACGAGGGTCTGGCCGATTCCAAGTACCGCCCCTGCCCGCTGCTGGTGAAGTACGTCGAGGCCGGCTGGGTCGGCCGCAAGGTCGGCCGCGGCTTCTACGACTACTCGAAGACCCCGCCGGTGCCCACCCGGTGACGCTGGCCCGCTGATCCGCGCGGCACGGCCGAAGTGAAGCGAATCCGCCCCGGACGACCAGGGCGGGTTCGCCGTTTCCGGAACCCGGGCCGCCGCTGGGGTGTTCGCTGCGCACACGCCCAACGCGCATCCGGAGGCATTCCCCATGCGGCGCACCCTCGCCTTCCTTTCGCTTGCCGCGCTGTGCGCGGCCCCCGCTTTCGCCCAGCAGACGACGCTCGACCGGCAGGACCAGAACTTCCTGAACGAGGCGGCGATCCTCAACCTGTCGGAGCTTCAGATGGCGAAGCTGGCGCAGGAGCGCGCCGACACGCCGGAACTCAAGCGCTTCGTCGACCGTCTCATCCAGGACCACGGCAAGGCGATGGAACGCCTGCAGGGCACCGCGCAGGGGCTGGACTTCCGCCTGCCGCAGGAGGTGGACGCGCCGACCAAAGCGCGCATCGAGGATATCGCCAATGCCGGCGGGGCCTTCGACCGCCGCTTCATGGCCGAGCAAGAGGACGCCCATGCCCGCGCCATCAAGCTGTTCGAGGCGCAGGTCCAGTCCGGCGGCCATCCGGCGGTAAGGCAGTACGCCGAAGCCGTTTTGCCCGACCTGCGCGCGCACCTGGAGGCGGCCCGCTCCCTGGCCGACCTGCTGGCGCAGGGTCCACAGACGCAGGCCCCGGGCTACGGCACGTCGCAGCCCCCCGCCGGGCCGGACGGCACGGGAACGGCCGATCCCGCGAAGCCTTGAAAGCCCTCCCCCGCCCGAGGCGAGGGAGGGGTATTTCCTAAGCCTCGTCGGACTTCTCGTACTCGTGCGCCTCGACCTTCGCGGCCTCGTGGGCACAGTCCAGCGCGGACAGCGTGTACGCCAGCGCAATCTGCGCGTGGTGCGCGGAATGGTGCGCGTCCTTCAGCTTGTGCTTGGCCGCCTTGCGGTGGTGGATGATCGCCTTTTCCAGCTGGTCGATGGCGTTGACGTGGATCTGCACGTGCGGGTGGGCGTCGGTCATACTGTCGTATTCCTTACGGGACAGGGCTTTTCTGCCAGAACGGCTTGCTTATGTCGCAGCATGCTCGACCATGCCGGCTCCATAGGGAAGTATATTCCCTCCGCAATTGAACGTCCGCCCGGACCGGGAGTCCACGGGGCGCGTCGCCGCACCCGCCCGCCGCGATGGGTCACCCGCCCGTCTTCACCACGCCGCCACGGGCGCGCGCCGGGCCACCGCGGTTGATCAGCTTGCGCAGGAACGCCACCATCTCCGGCGAATCCCACTCCGCCGCCCCTTCCAGGCGGCCGAGCTGGCGGCCGTCGCCGTCGATCAGCAGGGTCGTCGGCAGGCCACGCGGCTTGAGCGCACTCATGCTGGCGCTGGGCGCATCCAGGTACATCGCCAGGTTCTGCACGCCAAGTTTCCTGAGGAACGGCTCCACCGTGTCGCGCCCGCCGCGGTCCACCGACAGCGCCACCACCTCGAACCCCGGCCCACCCAGTATCCCTTGCAGCCGGTCGAGCGACGGCATCTCCTTGATGCAGGGGCCGCACCACGTGGCCCACAGGTTCAGCAGCACGACGCGCCCGGCGAAATCCTTGATCTCCGTGCGGCGGCCCTCGCCATCCACGAACGAAAAGGCGGGCAGCGCCTCCGGCTCGCCCGTCTTGAACCGCTCCGGCCCGGCCGCCGGGATCGGCGCCGAACTCATGGCCGACGGGTCGACGACGACCGGCCGCCCGGTCATGGCGTCCACCGCAACCCAGCTTGCGACAACGAGCACCACACAAAAGATTGCGGCTGCCGCGAAAGTCCGCATACTCACCGCCTCGTACCCTCCCCCCATTCAAGCGTCCCGGTCATCCATGAGCGCCGATCAGCCCAAGCCGTCCACCACTTCCTCCGGGGCACCCGCCGCCAGCCAGATGTGGGGCGGCCGTTTCGCCCGCGGCCCGGCCGCCATCATGGAGAAGATCAACGCCTCCATCGGCTTCGACAAGCGTCTGGCCGACCAGGACATCGCCGGCTCCAAGGCGCACGCCGCCATGCTGGCCGCCCAGGGCATCATCGCACAATCCGACGCCGACGCCATCCGCGAAGGCCTGGACCGCGTGAAGCAAGAGATCGACTCAGGATCCTTCCAGTTCAAGGTCGAGCTGGAGGACATCCACATGAACGTCGAGGCGCGCCTCAACGAACTGGTGGGCGAACCCGCCAAGCGCCTGCACACCGCGCGGTCCCGCAACGACCAGGTGGCGACCGACTTCAAGCTGTGGGTGCGCGACGCGCTGGACCGGCTGGACGGCGGGCTGAAGGCGCTGCAGGCGGCGCTCATCGACTTGGCCGAGAAGCACGCCGACACGGTGATGCCCGGCTTCACCCACCTCCAGGCCGCACAGCCGGTGACCTTCGGCCACCATCTGCTGGCCTATGTGGAGATGTTCGGGCGCGACCGGGGTCGCATGCGCGACGCCCGCGCGCGGCTGAACGAGTGCCCGCTGGGCTCGGCGGCGCTGGCCGGCACGCCCTTTCCCATCGACCGGCACGCCACGGCGAAGGACCTCGGCTTCGACCGGCCGACGGCCAATTCGCTGGACGCCGTGTCCGACCGCGACTTCGCGCTGGAATACCTGGCGTCCGCGTCGATCTGCGCCATGCACCTCTCGCGCTTCGCGGAGGAGATCGTGCTGTGGTGCTCCGACCAGTTCCGCTTCATCCGGCTGTCGGACGCCTTCACCACCGGCTCCTCCATCATGCCGCAGAAGAAGAACCCCGACGCGGCGGAACTGGTGCGCGCCAAGGCCGGGCGCGTCATCGGCGCGCTGGCCGGGCTGCTGGTCGCCATGAAGGGCCTGCCGCTCGCCTATTCCAAGGACATGCAGGAAGACAAGGAGCCGGTCTTCGAGACCGACGACACGCTGGCCCTGTGCGTCACCGCCATGGAAGGCATGGTGCGCGACATGACCCCGCGGCCGGAGTCCATGCGCGAGGCGGCCGAGCGCGGCTTCCTCACCGCCACCGACCTCGCCGACTGGCTGGTCCGCGTGCTGGGCATGCCGTTCCGCGAGGCGCACCACGTCACCGGCCGCGCCGTCAAGCTGGCCGAGGACAAGGGGGCGCGGCTCTCCGAACTGGCGCTCGCCGACCTCCAGTCGATCGAGCCCCGCATCACCGAGGAGATCTTCAAGGTGCTGACCGTCGAAGCGTCCGTGGCCAGCCGCACCAGCTTCGGCGGCACCGCCCCCACCCGCGTGCGCGAGGCCGTCAGGGCGGCCCGGGAGCGCTTCCTGTGATCCGCGTCCATCACCGAGGCGCCCACCGCGGCGCCGTCGCGCTGGCGTTGGGCGCGCTGGCCTTCGCGCTGGCCCTGTCGCTGGGCGCCTGCGGCAAGAAGCCGGACGTCGTCACCGCCCCGCAGGGCAAGGAGGCCGACCGTTTCCCGCAGCCCTACCCCAACCCGTCCCTCGACCCCAGGCCCGGCGACGCTGCGCCGGGAGTGAAGTTCCCATGAGCCAATCCCATACCGGCGCCTTCGCGTACCGCAACGGCGTCCTGCACGCCGAGGGCGTGTCCCTGCCCGCCATCGCCGAACAGGTCGGCACCCCGTTCTACTGCTATTCGACCGAGGCTCTGGTCGCCAACTACCGCGCCTACGCCGGCGCGTTCGAGGGGCAGGACGCCGGTGTCTGCTTCGCGCTGAAGTCCAACTCCAACCTCGCCGTCGTGCGCACCTTCGCGGCCTTGGAGGCCGGCGCCGACGTGGTGTCCGAGGGCGAGTTCAAGCGCGCGCTCGCCGCCGGCATCCCGGCCGATCGCATCGTCTTCTCCGGCGTCGGCAAGACGCGGCAGGAGATGCGCACGGCGCTGGAGGCCGGCATCTACCAGCTCAACGTCGAATCCATCCCCGAGCTGGAAGCGCTGAGCGAGGTGGCGACGTCCATGGGCGTGGAGGCGCCGATCGCCATCCGCGTCAATCCCGACGTGGACGCCAAGACGCACGCCAAGATCGCCACCGGCAAGAAGGAGAACAAGTTCGGCATCGACTGGGACCACGCGCGCGAGGTCTACGGCAAGGCCGCGGCGTTGCCGGGCATCAGGCCGGTCGGCATCGCCGTGCACATCGGCTCCCAGCTCACCGACCTGGCCCCCTTCCGCGCCGCCTTCGAACGGGTGGTGGAACTGCTGCACGCGCTGCGCGAGGACGGCATCGACATCCGCCGCCTGGACCTCGGCGGCGGCATCGGTATCCGCTACCGCGACGAGACGCCGCCGGACCTGCACGAGTACGCGGGCATGGTGCGCTCGATCACCGGCAACCTCGGCTGTCACGTGACGCTGGAACCCGGCCGCGCGCTGGTCGGCAACGCCGGCATCCTGGTCAGCCGCGTCATCTATGTGAAGAAGGGGCTGCATCGCCGATTCCTCATCGTGGATGCGGCGATGAACGACTTGATCCGCCCGTCGCTGTACGACGCCTACCACGCCATCCTGCCGGTGGCCGAGCCGGCGCCGGGCGCCAAGACCTCGCCCATCGACGTGGTCGGCCCGGTGTGCGAGAGCGGCGACACCTTCGCGCTGCAGCGCCCGCTGCCGCCGCTGGCGTCGGAGGACCTGATCGCCTTCTGCTCGGCCGGCGCCTATGGCGCGGTGATGGCGTCCACCTACAACACCCGCCCGCTGGCGCCGGAGGTCCTGGTGAACGGCACCGACTTTGCCGTCATCCGCCCCCGCCCGACGGTCGAGGAGATGCTGGCCGCCGAACGCATGCCGGAGTGGCTGGCGACGTAACACCGGCGACACTGAGGACGATCGATGGCCGCCGCGCTCCCCGCGGCGGCCATATTTTCGTCATGGACACATGGTTCGGTGCGTGTCTGGATCGGTCCGCGGCGGAAACCCACCGCGGACAACCTATATCCTGTTCACGCACCGGCTCAGCCGCCCCCCGGCCGGTGACCGACAGGACGGGAGTGCGGCATGAAGGACACCCAGGCCCGGCAACCTGCCGGCGGGACGGCGAACGCGGCGGATGCTCCGTCGGAACCGGGGTTCCGGCTGTGGCAGGCGCGCATGGCCCTGCTGTGGGAACGGCTGTGGCCGGCGCTGTGGGCGCCCGCCTCCATCGGCGGGGCGTTCCTGGCGCTGGCGCTGTTCAACGCGCTCCCCGCCTTGCCCGGCTGGCTGCACGCCCTGGCGCTGGCCCTGTTCGCCGTGGCGCTCGCCTGGACGCTCTACCACGGCCTGCGCGGCTTCACCGCCCCGGACGAAACCGCCGCCCGGCGCCGGCTGGAGCGTGACAGCGGCCTGCCGCACCGCCCCCTGCACGTGCTGCGCGACAGCGTGGCCGGCGGCGACGCCCTGGCGGCGGCGCTGTGGCGCCTGCACCAGGAGCGCATGCGCCGGACCGTGCGCCGGCTGCGCGTCGCCCTGCCCCACCCCAACGTTGCCGCGCGCGATCCGTGGGCGCTGCGCATGCTGGTGACACTCGTGCTGTTCGTCGCCGTCGTGGGTTCGTGGGGCGACTGGCGCCCGCGCCTCGCCGCCGCGTTCGCGCCGCACATCGACGGCCCCCGCGCCACCGCCGCCGCGACGCTCGACCTCTGGGTGACGCCGCCGGAATACACCGGGCTGGCGCCCATCTTCCTCAAGGCCGGCGGCTCGCCTCCCGGCCATGGGCAGGCCCAGGCGGCCCAGACGCGCACCGCCGCGGCCGACCAGCCGGTGTCCGTGCCGCGCGGCAGCCTCGTGCTGGGCCGCGTCACCGGCGGCGGCGGCGCGCCGAAACTGGAACTGGGCAACGAGGCCGTTCCGTTCGAGAGCGTGGACACCACCACCTTCCAGATCCAGCGCCCGGTGGAGGCCGGCAACCGCATCGCCGTCACCCAGGGCGGCGGCACGCTGGGCTCCTGGCCGATCACCGTGGTGCCCGACCAGCCGCCCAGCGTCGCCTTCGCCACCCCGCCGGCCAAGAGCGAACGCGGCGCGCTGCGCATCGAATACACCGCCCAGGACGACTACGGCCTCGTCTCGGTCGCCGGCACGGTACGCCTGGACGAGGCGCACGCCGACGCCGCGCTGGACCGCACGCCCGTCGACCTTCCGCTGGCCCTGCCCGGCGTGCGCCCGAAGGAGGCGCGCAACGCCAGCTTCAACGACCTGACGTCGCACCCCTGGGCCGGCATCCCGGTGGTCCTGCGCCTCACCGCCACGGACGGCGCCGGCCAGACCGGCAGCACCGAGGACTTCGCGATGGTGCTGCCCGAGCGGATGTTCAACCACCCCGTCGCCCGCGCCATCGTCGAGGAGCGCAAGAAGCTGACGCTGCGCCCCAAGGACGCGCGCATGGACGTGGCCCGCGCGCTGGCCGACATCTCGGCGCGGCCCAGCCAGTACCACGGCGACATCGTCGTCTTCCTGGCGCTGCGCACCGCCGTCGGCCGCCTGCTGCTGGACCAGAGCGACGCCGCCGTGGCCGCGCTGCAATCGCTGTTGTGGGAAACCGCGCTGCGCATCGAGGACGGCGGCCTGTCGCTGGCCGAGCGCGACCTGCGCGATGCCGAGCAGCGGCTGGCCGAGGCGCTCGACCGCAACGCCTCCGACCAGGAACTGAAGCAGCTGATGGACGAGTTTCAGCAGGCGCTCGACCGCTTCATGGATGCCATGGAGCAGCAGATGCGCGAGGCGCTGGAGCGCGGCGAGACGCCCATGCAGGTCCCGCCCGAGATGGCCGACCGCATGATGGACCGCAACGACCTCCAGCAGATGCTGGACCAGATGCGCCAGATGGCCGAGACCGGTGCGCGCGACGCGGCCCGCCAGATGCTCTCGCAGCTCCAGCAGATGCTGGAGAACATGCGCAACGGCGCCATGGCCCAGCAACAGCAGCAGGGCCAGAACCAGGCCTGGGAGATGATGCGCGAGCTGCAGGAGCTGACCCAGCGCCAGCAGCAGCTCCTCGACCAGGCGTTCCGCCAGCAGCAGGAGCAGATGGGCCAGGGCATGCAGCAACAGCAGCAGCCCGGCGGCCAGAACCCCCGCCAGCGCCAGCAGGGCCGCAACCAGCAGGGGCAGCAAGGGCAGCAAGGCCAACAGGGCCAGGGCAGCCCCATGATGCAGCAGCAGGCCGAGCAGCAGGAGGCGCTGCGCCGCCAGTTGGGCGAGATCATGCGCCGCATGGGCGACATGACCGGCGACATCCCGCGCCCGCTGGGCCGCGCCGAACGGGCCATGCGCGACGCCGGCCAGGCGCTCCAGCAGGGCCAGCCGGGCGCCGCCGTGCCGCCGCAGACGCAGGCGATGGACGAGCTTCAGCAGGGCATGCAGAGCTACGCCGAACAGCTCATGCAGCAGATGATGGGCATGATGGGGATGCAGCCCGGCAACAACCCGGACGGGCGCGAGCCCGGCCGCGTCGGCCGCGGCCGCGATCCCCTGGGCCGGCGCCCGCCGGGCATGGGCAACGTCGACGGCAACGACGTGAAGATCCCCGAACAGTCGGACCTCCAGCGCGCCCGCGAGATCCTGGACGAGCTGCGCCGCCGCTCCGGCCAGTTCGAACGCCCGGTCCCCGAGCGCGAGTACATCGACCGGCTGCTGAAGCAGTTCTGACCGGGGAAAAAAAGAGCTTTGTAGGTTGGGTTGAGCGCCAGCGAAAACCCAACATCCTTGGCGTGGCGGACGCGTTGGGTTTTCGCTGGCGCTCAACCCAACCTACGATTGCTGACCCTCGAAGGCCGTTGCCCCACCCGTCCCAGGCGTCGCCTATGCCCCTTCCCTCCCCCGCCGGAGGCAAGGGAGGGAGAAGAACTCAACTCCCCTCGAAGGTAATCATCACCTCGGCCACCGCGCCGGGGTCGCGCTGGGTGGAATGGAAGGTGGCGATCTCGCCGGGCAGCAGCTGGGGCGAGGAGACGTCGATCGTCCAGCTCTGCACCGGCTTGCGGTCGAAGCCCATGGACACCGCGCGCACCTTCGGCACCATGCGCTCGGCGTCGGACACGTTGATGATCTGCCCCTCGACCACCAGGACGGTGACGCCGTTGTCGAGCCGCTGCTCCGACCGGACGTTCTGGAGCTGCAGCCCCGCCCCCGGCGGCTCCACGGCCAGACCGGCCGTCTGGTACAGCAGGGCGGCCGGCGGCCACAGCTGGACGATCTGCGCGCGCAGCAGATAGCCGGCGGCCACCAGCCCCGCCACCACCGCGCCGAACGCGGCCCAGCCGATCAGCGAGCCGCGGTTCCTCGGGCCCCCCGCCGCCTTCTCCTTGCGCTTGCGCTCGGGCGGGGCGAAGGCGGAGCGCAGCTCGCCCGCCAGCGGATCCTCGGCCAGCAGGGTGCGCTCCTCGGCGGCCTGCGGCGCCTGGAACCAGACGTGGCCGCAGCTGCGGCAGCGCACCTTGCGGCCCGCCGGCCCCACCGCCGAATCGGCGACGGTGTACCGCGTGGAGCAGGTCGGACAGGTGAGGATCATCGGGGCGGGCCGCGGTCACGGAAGTGGCAGAGTCCTTATAGGAACTTGTCGGCTATGACGCAAGGAAGGGCCCCGCCTCCGCTTGCCACCGCCGATACGGTGCGATGTGGACGGCCGGCCCCGGACGGTGCATTGTGCGCACCCGAACGGACGGCCGCGCGGCCGTGGATCATGGTGGCGCCGCCGATACGGGCGGCATGGGTGAGGCACCGCCCGTTGGGCGGCATGGGTGAGATCGTGATTCGCTTCGAGAACGTCGGCCTGCGGTATGGCACCGGCCCGGAGGTGCTGCGCGACATCACCTTCACGCTGCCGCCCGGATCGTTCCATTTCCTCACCGGCGCCAGCGGTGCGGGCAAATCGTCGCTGCTGAAGCTGATGTACCTCGCCCACCGCCCGTCGCGCGGGCTGATCACCGTGTTCGACCGCGACATTTCGCGCGTCGGCCGCGACGGCCTGCCGGAGCTGCGCCGGCAGATCGGCGTGGTGTTCCAGGACTTCCAGCTGCTCGACCACCTCTCGGCGCTGGACAACGTGGCGCTGCCGCTGCGCATGGCGGGCGCCTCCGAACACGATGTGGTCGAGCACTGCACGGAACTGCTGCGCTGGGTGGGCCTGGGCAACCACCTGGACGCCCGCCCCTCCACCCTGTCGGGCGGGCAGCAGCAGCGCGTTGCCATCGCGCGCTCCGTCATCAACCGCCCGCGCCTGCTGCTGGCCGACGAGCCGACCGGCAACGTCGACGACGGCATCGGCATGCGCCTGCTCTACCTGTTCGAGGAGTTGCACAAGCTGGGCACCACCGTGGTCATCGCCACCCACAACGAGGCGCTGATCCACCGCTTCGACCATCCGCGCCTGCACCTCGAAAACGGCCGGCTGCACGTGCTGCCGCGCGCCACCCAGCGGTGGGCGTAAGCGATGCTGCGCAAACGCTTCGACCTGCCGCTGGCCATGGACCCGACCGGGCGCTTCGTCGCCTGGATCACGGCGGTCATGGTCTACCTCGCCACGCTGGCGTTGGCCGGCTTCATGATCGTGTCCGGCATGGCGGAACGCTGGGAAAGCGGGCTGGCCGGCGGCATCACCGTGCAGGTCGTCCCGCTGGTGGAACCCGGCGTCGCCCCGCTGCCCGAACGCGTGGAGAAGGCGCTGGCCATCCTGCGCGGCACCCCGGGCGTGCGCAGCGCCACCCCCCTGTCGGCCGAGGCGACCTCCCGCCTGATCGAGCCGTGGCTGGGCAAGGAGGCGGCGGCCGACCCGCTGCTGCCGGTGCCGACCGTGATCGACGTGGAAACCGCCGGCACCGTCGACGTCGGCGCGCTCGCCGCCCGGCTGAAGGCCGCGGCCCCCGGCGTCGCGGTGGACGACCACGCCACCTGGCTGTCGGACCTGCGCGGCTTCGCCCGCGCCATCCAGGTGGCGGCGCTGGGCGTCATGGTGCTGGTGGGCATCGCCGCCGTGACGTCGGTGGTGTTCGCCGTGCGCGCCGGCCTCGCCATCCACCGGCACGTGGTGGAACTGCTGCACCTGATGGGCGCCACCGACCGCTACGTCTCTCTGCAGTTCGAATCGCACGTGCTTGGCCTGTGCCTGCGCGGGGGCCTGGGCGGGCTGGCGCTGGCGGTCGCCACGCTGGTCGGCGTGCACCGCGCGGCGGGCGGGCTGAGCGCCAGCCTGCTGCCCGACGTGGCGCTGGCGCCGTGGCAATGGCTGCTGCTCGCCGTGGTGCCGCTGGCGGCGTGCGGGCTGGCGGTGGTCACCGCGCGGCGCACCGTGCTGCGTACGCTGGAGAGCATGCCATGAGCGCGGGACGCTGACGCATGGTACGGGCGTTCGGCCGGCGCGAGGGAGGTGTGGCGCGGACGCTGGGCCGCGTGCTGGCGGCGCTCGTCCTGCTGGCGCTGGCCTGGGCCGGCGGGCTGGTGTGGTTCGTCGCCACCATCCCGCGCGAGGAGCCGCCGAGCGCCGACGCCGCGGCCCTCCAGCGCACCGACGCCATCGTCGTGCTGACCGGCGGCAGCGCCCGCCTGACCACCGGCCTGAAGCTGCTGGCCGCAGGCGCGGCCAGGAAGCTGTTCGTCTCCGGCGTCTACGAGGGTGTGGACGTGCAGGAGCTGCTGCGCCTGTCGCGCCAGGCGCCGAGCGACGTGGAGTGCTGCATCGTCCTGGGCTACGCCGCCGACAGCACCCTCGGCAACGCCTACGAGACGGAGGGCTGGATGAGCGAGCAGGGCTACACCTCGCTCCGCCTCGTCACCGCCAACTACCACATGCGCCGCAGCCTGCTGGAATTCCGCATGGCGATGCCGGAGGTGGCGATCATCCCCCACCCCGTCGTCCCGCCGAACGTCCATCTCACCGACTGGTGGCTGCGCCGCGGCACCGCCAGCCTGCTGATCACCGAATACAACAAGTACCTGGTGGCGGGGCTCCGCTACTGGCTTGAGAAATCCCTCGAATCCTGACACGTTCCGGCCATGATCTTCCTCCGCTCCCTCACCTTCAACGTCGCCTTCATTGTGTGGACCGCGCTGATGTGCGTGGGCCTCCTGTGGATGCTCTTGCTGCCGCGCGACCGCATGATGGCGGTGGTGCGCTGGTACCTCGGCTCCATCGCCTGGATGGAGCGCACCATTCTCGGCCTGCGGTTCGAGGTGCGCGGACGGGAGAACCTGCCGCGCAGCGGCTCCTACATCCTGGCCGCCAAGCACCAGTCGGCGTGGGAGACGATGAAGCTGCACCTCATCGTCCACGACCCGGCCATCGTCCTGAAGCGCGAGCTGACCTGGATCCCCACCTGGGGCTGGTACGCGAAGAAGTCGCGCATGATCGCCGTCGACCGGGGTGCGCGCGGCCGGGCGCTGACCTCGCTGATCGAGAACTCAAAGCCGGTGCGGGACGAGGGGCGGCCCATCGTCATCTTCCCCCAGGGCACCCGCGTGGCGCCCGGCGCCTACCGCAACTACCGCATCGGCGTCGGCGTGCTGTACGAGCAGTTGGGCATCCCCATCGTGCCGATGGCGCTCAACGCCGGGCTCTACTGGCCGCGGCGCAGCTTCATCAAGCGGCCGGGCACCATCGTGGTGGAGATCCTGCCGCCGATCCCCGCCGGCCTGCAGCGGCACGAGGCGATGATCGAACTGGAAAACCGGCTGGAAGCGGCCACCGACCGCCTCGTGGTCGCCGCCGGCGGCCCGGCGACGGTGCGCCCGCACGCGGAATCCCTGGCGGAGACGGCATCCGCTTCCCCCTGAGAGGGGCCCGGACAGGCCCTGCGGGAAAGGCCGGCGGCCCGGTGTGGCTCAGGCGACGCAGGTCCTGCAAACACAAATGGCACTTCCGCTTGACCCTTCCCTTCCGCCCCCCACCTCTTCCAAGATGGGGAGGCAAGCGGTTGGAATTCCAAACGATTCCCGCCCGCCCGGCGACGCTTCCGCCGGGGCACGGGGCCGGGAAGGAGGGCACATGACGGGCATCGCCGCCATTTCCCAGCAGATCTGGGACATGAAGTACCGCTTCAAGACCCCGGACGGCGAACCCGTGGACGACAGCATCCCGGCAACCTGGACGCGTGTCGCCCAGGCCCTCGCCACGCCCGAGGCGGAGCCGGAGCGCTGGGCCGCCGCCTTCCGGGACGCGCTGGCCGATTTCCAGTTCCTGCCGGCCGGCCGCATCCTGGCCGGCGCCGGCACCGGGCGTTCCGTGACGCTGTTCAACTGCTTCGTCATGGGCCGGATCGGGGACGACCTGGGCGCCATCTTCAGCCACCTGCGCGAAGCGGCGCTGACCATGCAGCAGGGCGGCGGCATCGGCTACGACTTCTCGACGCTGCGCCCGAAGGGGGCGCCGGTGCACGGCGTGGGCGCCGACGCGTCCGGCCCGCTGTCCTTCATGGATGTGTGGGACGCCATGTGCCGCACCATCATGTCGGCCGGCGCCCGGCGCGGCGCCATGATGGCGACGCTGCGCTGCGACCACCCGGACATCGAGGCCTTCATCGAGGCCAAGCGCGAGCCCGGCCGGCTGCGCATGTTCAACCTGTCGGTGCTGGTGACCGACGCCTTCATGCAGGCGGTGGCGGCCGACGCCCCCTGGCCCCTGGTGTTCGAGGGCACGGTGTACCGCGAGGTGCGCGCCCGCGACCTGTGGACCCGCATCATGCAGGCCACCTACGCCTACGCCGAGCCGGGCGTCATCTTCATCGACCGCATCAACCGGCTGAACAACCTGCGGTATATTGAAGAAATTTCTGCAACTAATCCTTGCGGAGAGCAACCACTTCCCCCCTACGGCGCCTGCCTGCTCGGCTCCATCAACCTCGCCAGCCTCGTGCTCGACCCGTTCGGGGAGGCCGCCCGGCTCGACACCGACCGGCTGAAGCGGCTGGTGCCGGTGGCCGTGCGCATGATGGACAACGTCGTCGACGTCTCCCGCTTCCCGCTGCCGGCGCAGACGGAGGAGGCGCGCGGCAAGCGGCGCATCGGCCTGGGCGTCACCGGCCTTGCCGACGCGCTGATCCTGTGCGGCGTGCGCTACGGCAGCGAACGCGCGGTGGCGCTGACCGAGGAATGGCTGCGCGTCGTGCAGAACGAGGCGTACCGCGCCTCCGCCCTGCTCGCCGCCGAGAAGGGCGCCTTCCCCCGCTACGAGCGCGAACCCTACCTGAACGCACCGATGGTGCAGGCTCTGGACGCCGACGTGCAGGCCCTGATCGCCGAGCACGGCATCCGCAACGCGCTGCTCACCTCCATCGCCCCCACCGGCACCATCTCGCTGTTCGCCGACAACATCTCGTCCGGGATCGAGCCGGTGTTCGCCTACCGCTACCAGCGCTCCGTCCTGATGCCCGACGGCACGCGCCGGACGGAGGAGGTGAGCGACCACGCCTACCGCCTGTTCCGCGAGCGCTTCGGCGCGGACGAGCCGCTGCCCGACTATTTCGTCGACGCCCAGACGCTGACCCCGGCGGAGCACGTGGTGATGCAGGCGGCGGCGCAGAAGTACGTCGACAGCTCCATCTCCAAGACCATCAACTGCCCGGAGGACCTGTCCTTCGAGGCCTTCCAGGACGTCTACCGGCAGGCGTACGAGCTCGGCTGCAAGGGCTGCACCACCTACCGCCCGAACCCGGTGACCGGCGCCGTGCTGGCCGTGCGGAAGGACGACGCACCGCCGGCCCCCGCCCCCATCGCCGATCCCGCGGCCGCCGAACCCACCGAACCGCGGCCGGAGCGGGAGCCTTTGGACGGCGGCGCCGTTCTGCACTACATGACGAAGCCGCTCGACCGGCCGGAGGCGCTGCCCGGCGAAACCTACAAGGTGCGCTGGCCCGACAGCGACCACGCCATGTACATCACCATCAACGACATCGTCGAGGCCGGCCGCCGACGCCCGTTCGAGGTGTTCATCAACTCCAAGAACATGGAGCACTACGCCTGGACGGTGGCGCTGACGCGCATGATCTCGGCGGTGTTCCGGCGCGGCGGCGACGTGCATTTCGTGGTGGAGGAGCTGAAGGCGGTGTTCGACCCGCGCGGCGGCGCCTGGATGAACGGGCGCTACGTGCCCTCGCTGCTGGCCGCCATCGGCGACGTCATCGAACGCCACATGAAGGCCACCGGCTTCATGGCGGAGGAGCACGACGGCCTGAGCGCCGAGGCCATGCGCAAGGTGGCCGGCGCCCCGCCGGACGGCATGGACGCGCTGCGCGCGCCTCAGTGCCCCAAGTGCGGCCAGCCCGGCCTGATCCGCCAGGAGGGCTGCGACACCTGCCTGAACTGCGGCTATTCCAAGTGTTCGGGGTAGGAGATGTTGGGTTTTCGGCTTCGCCTCAACCCAACCTACGGGGTCGTTGTAGGTTGGGTTGAGCGCCAGCGAAAACCCAACGTCAGTTCCTCGCCACCCTACTCCTCCAGCAACCAGCGCCCGGCTGACCGGCAGGCCCTGGCGGGCACACCGGCGTCGCGCCCGGCCGGGGTCGTGACCACGTGCGCGAAGGCGACGCACGGACGCTGCCGCCCTTTCGTGTCCTCGGCGCGGCCGGTCACCGTGATGCGGCCGGAGCGCATGCCGTCGCCGGACGTCCACTCCCGCGCCACGCCCGGCGTCGCGGCGGCGGCGGCGAAGGCCTCGGAGATGCGCGGCTGGTCGTCGGGCGTCAGCCGCAGGCGCGTGGCGTTGCTCCAGCCCGGCCCGACCAGCCGGTCGGGCGTGGCCACACGGACGGCGACGCGGTCGGCGGCCAGGGCGACCGCCTGGTCGAGCGGGTCGTCCGGCATCCCCTCCGCCAGCCCGGCCAGACCCGCGAGCCCGCTCTTCGTCCCCTCCCCCAGCTTGCCGTCGATGGCGCCGTCGTAGCGGCCGAGCCGGGCGAGCGCACGCTGCGCTGCGGCGATCCGCTCCGCCGGGGTCAGCGCGCGCGGCGGCGGCAGCGGCTCCCCGACGATGGCGACGGGTTCCGGCCCCGGCTCGATGCGGTGGGTGGCGAGCCCGCCGTGCCACGCGGCCATCACGCCCAGGTGCAGCACGGCCGCCCCGCCCAGCACCAGCACCGGCCACGCCCCCTGTTCCTGCGGACCGGCGGTGCCGGCGCCGAAGGCGGCGCGCCACGCCCGCCCGCTCCATTCCCGCGCGGCCAGCCACGCGCCCAGCCCGGCGGCGGCGGGCACGCCGACGTCCCACAGCGCGCGCAGGGCCAGCGGCGCCGGTTCCTCCGCCGTGGCGCCGGACAGCAGCGCCGGCAGGTCGACGGCGGCGACCAGCAGCGACACCGGCGCCAGTGCGCCGGCCGCGCACTGCCAGAACCCCCGCGCCGTGCGCAGGGCCGCCGCCCGGTGGATGCGCTGGAGCGCCGCCGCGGCGCGCGCCGCGAAGGCCCGGCTGACGCAGCGCTCGTGCTCCGCGACCAGGACATCCAATTCCGGCAGGCGGCCGGCGAGGATGGCGTCGGCGATGGTTCCGGTGACGCGGGACAGGGCCGCGATCCCGAACGCACCGGCGCCGCTCGCCGCCTCGATGCGCGCCAGCAGCGGCGCCAGCACCGCGTCCAGGAAGGCCGGCATGGCCGGCACCACGGCGTCCGGCCCCACGGCCTCCACCTCGAACGCCACGCCGTCACAGGCGCAGGCCAGCGTGAGCACCGGCACCGTGCCGGCGCGCTCATAGAGCAGCCGCGTGCCGGAATGGCGCAGCGTTCCCGGCTGCACCTCGGCCACCGTGGCGAAGCCGTCGTAGCCCACGGCGTCGAGCGTCGCGCGCACGGCCTCCGGCACGTCCGACGGCAGGGCGAAGCCGCGCGCCGGCTTGGCGACCAGACGCGGGCGGTGGATGTGGGTGAACTGCCCCACGCCCGCGCATTCGTCGCACGGCACCACGCCGCTGCCGGCGCACACGGTGCAGCGGAACACGCCCGTGCCGCCGCAGCCATCGCACCGCAGCGGCCGGCCGTCGCCATCCTGGCGGGGCTTGCCGCCGCACAGCGCGCATTCCACCTTGCCGCCCCGGCACGCCGGGTTGGTGCAGGCGCGCACGCCGCCGCCGTTGCAGCCGCGGCAGGGCTCGTGCACGTAATAGGGGCCGCGCATGGACGGCAGCGCCGGGAACGGCTCGTCCCCGTCGAACAGCCGTTCCGGCGTGCCGATCAGCGCCGCGACGCGGCGCGCGGTCTCCACCGCCGCCACCTCGGCGTCCAGCTCGCGCGTCAGCGTGGCGTCCAGTTCCGCGGCGTTGCGGCAGAAGGTGGCGGCGCGCACGGCGCCCGTCCCCGCGCGGGTCTCCACGTCCGTGGCCCAGGACACGGACACCGTCAGCACGGCGGTGACCGGCACGTCGCGGCGCGACACCCGTTCCAGCACCACCCCGGCGGCCGAGACGCAATTGCCCGCCGCCGCGTGGTTCAGCCGCCGGAGCAGCTCCTGGTGCGCCGCGGGGAGTGTGTGATCGATCCCGTCAAACATGGCATCCGCCGGCATCGGCCCACCGTCCGCCCCCCGCCCGTCAACACTCAGTCAGCCAGTTCCAGGTCGGCGGGTGCCGCCTCCGTCCCGGCCTCGTCCGCTTCGGATTCGCCGGCCGCCGCCGCAGCCTCGCGAACCCAGACGCGGCCCTGGAGGGTGAAGCCGTTGTCCTGCAGCCAGGCGCGCTCCGCCTGATCGGTGGCGCGGTAGAGGAACAGGCTCCAGTCGTCGCTGTCCGGCCCGGCGTCGGCCGGCGTGGCGTAGACCTGGAGCGAAAAGGGGAAATCGTCGCGGGTCATCGGATGAGCCGTCCAGTCTGGGCTGTTCAGTTGGTGATCAGGCGGTGCGGCCGGCGTCGTGCGGCCGCCGCCCGCTCAGCGAGAACGGCGTCGTGGACAAGACCTCCGCTCCCTCGACCACCTCGAGATCCGATTCGGCCGCGTATTTGACAAGACGACCGTCGCTCAGCCGAACGTCGTAATTCGGAACACCGGCCAGGGTACGCGCGACAACCAGCGCCTCCTGCCCGTCAATTCTCACCTTCGTTCCAAGGCGAAGCATGGTACCCCCGAACATTCCTTGATCTTCTTTGAAGAAGCTAAGCGTTTGGCGGCGGGCGTGCTGTGTCAAAATCCGGACCTTCGCCGCGGGAACCACCCGTCCCCCCGGTCGTTGCCATGGCGGATGCCGGCCCCGGCCGGCACCCCCCAAACCATCGGAGCACGACCATGACGTTCCAAAAGCGACTGGCTCTCCTGGGCGCCGCCGCGGCGGCGCTGCTGTCCGGCCCCGCGCTGGCGGCGGACAAGGAGGACATCCAGGCCCTGACCCAGGCCCGCCTCTCCCTGACGCAGGCGATCGAGGAAGCCGGCCGGCAGGGCAACGGCCGCGCGGTCGACGCCGAGTTCGACGTGGAGAATGGTGCCGCCCGCTACGAGGTCACCATCCTCGGTGCCGACAGGCTGGTCACCTACACGCTAGACGCCAACACCGGCGCCGTCGTCAAGACCGACGAGAAGACCGTCGCCCGGTACTTCACCCGCCTCGACCCGGCCGACCTGCAGGGTGCGCGCACCACGCTGGAGCAGGCCATCGGCATCGCCGAGCAGCGCCTGAGCGGCAAGGCCATCGAGGCCGAGGTGGAGCGCGACGGCGACGCCGTCCGCTACGAGGTGACGGTGGCCCACCCCGACGGACGGACGCAGGACATCAAGATCAGCGGCGTCGACGGCCAGGTCGCGGAGCGCTGAGTTCCAAGGCGCATTGCCCCCTCCCGGCTTCGCTTGCGCTCAGCCACCCTCCCCCGCTTCGCAGGGGAGGGTCTTGGGGCAGGCGGCGGAGCTCCCTCCCCTGCGAAGCGGGGGAGGGTTGGGGAGGGGGCAAAACGTCACACCCCCTCCACCCCCACCCCCACCCCCAGCTTCGCCGCGAACGCGCCGAGGTCCTCCAGGCCACTCACCTCGATGCGCGGCAGGCGCATGGGGTCGCCCCAGATGCTCGCCACGCCGTGCTCCACGGTGAAGCCGCAGTGGAAGCCGCACTCCCGCATCGCCACGCGCACGGCACCGTCCTCGTCGCCATAGGGGTAGGCCAGCGCCGTGACCGGCGTCTGCAGCTCCTCGGCCAGCGTGCGGCGCGTGCGCCGCCCTTCCTCCACCAGTTCGGCCGCCGACAGGCCGGTGAGCGCCCGGTGGCTGGCGCCGTGCGCGGCGAAGGAGAAGCCCTCCCCGCACAGGCGCCGGATCTCCGGCCAGGACAGCAGCGGCGCCGGCTCGCCGAACGCGCGGTCCCACGTGGCGGTGGTGCCGACGGCGTCGGTGACGACGAAGACCGTCGCCACCATGCCGTGCCGGCGCAGGACGGGCGCCGCGTGCTCGGCGATGTCGCGGTAGCCGTCGTCGAAGGTGATGAGGACCGGGCGCCCCGGCAGCGGCCGGCGCATCATCAGGTGCCAGTACCACTCGTCCAGGCCGATGGTGTGGAACCCCGCCCGCCGCAGCAGGCCGAGCTGCGCGTCGAACATCTCCGGCGTCACGCGGAAGCGCCGCAGCGCCTCCGGCCCGTCTTCCGCCACGCTGTGGTACATCAGGATCGGCACGCGGCCCGTCACCCCCGGCTGCGCCGGCACGCAGCCCGGCAGCCGCCAGCGCACCTGCAGCGCGACGAACGGCGGCAGCGGGTCGTCCAGCGGCACCTCGCGGATCTCCGGCTCCGGCACCGCGGCGCCGGGGACGTCGCGGCGGAAGGCGTGCACGCGGTACAGCGGCGTGCGCAGCTCGCGCTCCAGGTGCAGCCCGGGCATGGCGGCGAAGACCTCGCCGATGCCCTTGGCCCCCACCGGGTGCGGCCAGCCGAACCCCGTCTGGTTCGGGTCGTCGACCAGCAGGTTGGGGTGCGCCATCACGAGGCGCCCGCCGGGCGCCAGCGCCCCCGCCAGCTTCTCCGCCACGCGCAGCAGCGTCGGCCGGTCCTTCAGGTAGTACAGCACCTCGCTGCACACGATCAGGTCCATGCCGCCGGGGATGGGGTCCGCCACCATGTCCAGGTGGGCGAACTCCACGTTGGTCAGGCCGGTGCAGCGCTCCCGCGCGCGGCCCAGCGCGGTGGCTGAAATGTCGGCGGCGATCAGCCGCTCCACCCGCGGCGCCAGCTGCACCGTGAAGTGCCCCTCGGCGCACGCCATCTCCAGCGCCCGCCCGACCGGCCCGTCGGGCAGCATGGCCAGCGTCTGCTCGTACTTGCGCTGCTCGTAGCTGTTGCCGTAGTGCCAGGGATCGGCCTCGGCGAACACCTCCTCCCACTCGCCGCCCTTGCCGGCCGCCGCCGCCGGGGTTTCGCCGCCGGGCTGACCCAGCTCCGCGAAGCGGGCGGCGGCCTCGGCCGTGGCGGCGCCGGACAGGGACTGCACCAGCGCCTTCTGGATGGCCGAGCGCGCCGCCGCCCGGCCCGTCCATTCGGCCTGCAGGCTGCGGCCGAACTGGCGGATGCGGTGCGGGCGCAGCAGCCAGCGCAGCAGCTTGGCCCCGCTGCGCAGCCGGCGGCGGCGCAGGTGGCCCTTCACCACCTCCGCGAACTCCCACTCGTACGCCTTGGCCAGCGCGCCGGCGGAAATCACCGGGCCGCCGGCCGGCATCTCGATGATGCCCACCGGCTCCCCCTCCTCGACCACGGCGCAGCGCACGCGGTCGACGCCCTCGGGCACCGGCAGGTCGGCCATCGGCCGGGCCGGATCGACCGGCACCTGCATGGTCCCGCCGATGCGCGCCGGGCGCGCCGCGTCGCAGGTGTCCAGCAGGTAGGCCTCCAGCCGCCGCCGGGCGCGCGCCGCCAGCCCGGACACGCCGGACGTCCCCTCCAGCGTGTCGAGGACGCGCAGGATGGCCGGCTCCACGCCGGGCCACAGCGCCTCCCAATCCTCCACCAGCCGCCCGCGGCCGATGGGCAGCGCCTGGCGCAGCACCCAGGCGACGGCGTCGGGCGACAGCGTCGGCTCCCCCATGCCCTCCAGGTGCCGCAGCATGGCCGCCCCGTCGCTGCCCTGGCCGACGGCGTAGCCGGCGATCCAGGTGGCGAAGTGGTAGCAGGTCGGCCCCGCCCCCTCGGCCGGGGCGCCGTCGGCGTACCGCGGCAACGGGTCGGCGACGCGCGGGTCGGGCCGGTGGATGCGCCGGATGACCTCCAGCCCGTCGGTCAGGAAGCGTTCCGTCGCCGTCGAGGCCGATCCCCGGCGGAAGCGGTAGAACACCAGCACCGCCCGCACCGCCTGGAACCGCGCGCCGGCCCGCGCGATGCGCGCCCACAGGTCCCAGTCCTCGCACGCCACCAGCGCCGGGTCGAAGCCGCCGGCCCCGGTGACCAGCCGCTTGCGCATCAGCCCGGCGTGCACCGGAAAGGGGCAGTCGCGCGCGATGGCCGGGAACAGGTCCGCCGCGTCCGGGCCGTACTCCTCCGGCCCCGGCTGGTCGGACAGGTAGCGCTGCCAGCCGCAATGGACGAAGTCCGGCCGCGACGGCGCGTGGCGGGCGCGGGCGAGGCGCTGCAGGCACGTGGGCGCGATCCAGTCGTCGGCGTCCAGGAAGTACAGCCAGTCGGCCCGCGCCTCCGCGATGCCGCGGTTGCGCGCGGCGGAGACCCCGGCGTTGTCCTGCCGGACCAGCCGGATGCGCGGATCCCCGGCCGCCAGCGCCTCCACCACGGCGGCCGTGCCGTCGCGCGATCCGTCGTCGACGACGATCGCTTCCCAGTCCCGTTTGGTCTGCGCCGACAGGCTCGCCAGAGCCGCCGCAACGGTGGACGCGGCGTCGAAGGCCGGAACGATGACCGAGATGTCCGGGACCGGAACGTCCGGGACCGAAGCGTCCGCCCTGCCGTGCGTGGAATCCATCGTCTCCCTGCCCGAAGCCCCTGATGAAACCGCCGACCTTGCGGTTGCAGTCAATATGGGTGCTTCGCCCGTCCGGCGGCCAAAGCGCAAAGTTGGCAGGCTGACGGGAAATTGAATCGTTGATCCACCGAAGAGGCCAATACCCACCACCAATTTGCGAAACAAACCCCAACAAAGGCGGCAAATACGGGTTAACCGGCGACCATAGCCATACTCACTCAGTCGAGATGCCAGAGATGAGTTGTTATTCTATGCTTGGAATATGTGCAATCCGCCCCGGCCGTGCGCGGCGACGGAGGACCGAAATCATCTCCATGAGCGCCAGCGAAACACAGACCGAACTCATCTCCGTCGTCATCCCGGCGTACAACGCGGAGCGGTACATCGCCGCCACGCTCGCCTCGGCGGTCGGCCAGACCCATCGGGAACTGGAGATCCTCGTGGTCGACGACGGCTCCACCGACGGCACCGTCGCCATCGTCGAGCGGTTCATGGCGGCGGACGGGCGCGTGCGGCTGATCCGCCAGCAGAACGGCGGCGTGGCCAACGCGCGCAACCGCGGCATCGCGGAGTCACGCGGCGACTACATCGCCCCGCTCGACGCCGACGACCTGTGGCACCCGCGCAAGCTGGAACTCCAGCTGGCGGCCATGCGCCGCTCCCCGCGCACCGGGTGCGTAACCACATGGTGCTGCAGCATCGACGTCGAAAGCCGCATCCTGTGGGAACCGGTGGACGGTGCGCGCTGCCAGGGCTACGTGCTGCCCGCCCTGATCCTGGAGCACTTCGCCGGCTGCGCCAGTTCGCCCCTGATCCGCCGCCAGTGCGTGCTGGAGGCCGGCGGCTACGACGAGGGCCTGCTGCGCCGCGACGCCCAGGGCTGCGAGGACTACAAGCTGCTGCTGGCCATCGCCGAGCAGCACGAGTTCGCCGTCATCCCCTGGGCGCTGACCGGCTACCGTCAGGTGCCCGACAGCATGTCGTCCAGCCTGTGGACCATGCTGCGCTCGCACGACCTCGTGATGGCCGAGATGCGCGAACGCCACCCGGAGATCCCGGCCAAAGTCTTCCGCTGGTCGCGCAGCGGCATCTGCGCCTGGCTGGCGACGCGCGCCATGGTCGCCAACGCCCGCGGCGACATGCTGCGCCTGTTCGCCCTGTCGATCCGCAGCGACTGGAGCTACGTCCTGTCCCTGGGCGTCCGCTTCGTCGGCAAGTACGCGCGCCGCCTGCGCCGCGCCCGGACCGAGCCGCGGCGCGTCTTCCCCGAAGGGCTGCAGCCGGTGGAGGAGGCGCCGCGTGGCCGTTGGCTGGCCATGGCCTTGCAGCGGCACCGGCGGCACTGGTGCGAACGTCTGGCGGCGGAGCCCGCCAAGGTGCGGCTGACCGCCAACCGCGCCCTATGATCGCCCTCCCCCCCGTGGTTCGGGAGCACGCCTGGGCGCTGCCGGTCGTCGCCGCGCTGGGCGTCCTCGCCTCACTGCTGGAGGGGTTCGGCATCAGCCTGTTCATCCCCCTCCTCCAGGGCATGGCGGAGCCGGACGCGGTGCCCGGCGGTCTGGGCGGCCGGCTGGTGGAGCTGATCGCCGCCATCCCGCCGGACCGGCGGATGGCCGTGCTCACCGCCGCCATCTTCGGCTCCATCCTGCTGAAATGCGTGGTGGTCTACGCCGGCGCGGCGTTCGTCTTCACGCTGACCGGGCGCATCGGCCACCGCCTGCGGGTGGAGGGGTTCCGGCAGATGACCGCGCTCAGCCCCGCCTGGCTGCGCGCCCGCCCGAACGGCGAGGTGCTGAGCCTGCTGTCCGGCGAGGTCTGGCAGACGATCAACGCGCTGGGCGTGTTCGCGGCCCTGGTCGGCAACGTCTGCACCGTCGCCACCTTCGGCGTGCTGCTGCTGCTGATCTCCTGGCCCCTGACGCTGGCGGTGGCGGCGGCGCTGGCCGTCATGGGCCTGCTCTTCCACGCCCTGGCCCGGCGCGCCAAGCGCCTGGGGGAGCGCGCGGTGATCGCCAACCGCGACGTGGACGCCGCCCTGGTGGAGGGCTACGGCGGCCTGGACGTCATCCGCGCCTTCGGGCGGGAGGAGGACGAGATCCGCCGCTTCGCCGGCCGCTCCGACGCGCTGCGCCGCATCTTCCTGCGCATGGACGCGCTGCGGGAGGCCAGCGGGCCGCTGTACGAGGCGGCCGCCGCGCTGCTGATCCTGGTCATCCTCGCCGCCATGGGCACGCGCGACGCGGCGTCCCTGCCGGTGCTGGCCGCATTCCTGCTGGTGCTGTTCCGCGTGCAGCCGCAGATCCGGCAGATGGCGGCCAATTGGGTGACGCTGCGCTCCATGGCCGGGTCGGTCGCCACCGTCACCCGCTTCCTCGACCCCGCGGGCAAGGACTACATCCCCTCCGGCACGCTCGTCCCCGCCGCCCCGGTGGCCGAGATCCGCTTCGAGGACGTCAGCTTCCACTACGGCGCGGGCGGCCCGGCGGCGCTGGAGGGCGTGTCGTTCAGCATCCGGCGCGGCCGCACCACGGCGCTGGTCGGCCCCTCGGGTGCGGGCAAGTCCACCGTGGCGGCGCTGGTCGCCCGCGCCTGCGACCCCACCGGCGGGGCGGTGCTGGCGGACGGCGTGCCGATCTCGCGCTTCGACCTGCGGGCGTGGCGGCGGCGCATCGGCGTGGTGTCGCAGGACGTCTTCCTGTTCGACGCCAGCGTCTTCCACAACATCGCCTACGGCCGCCCCGACGCCACGGAAGCCGAGGTGGTGGAGGCCGCCCGCCGCGCCCACGCCGACGGCTTCATCCGCGACCTGCCCGACGGCTACGCCACCATGGTGGGGGAGCGCGGCAGCCGCCTGTCCGGCGGCCAGCGCCAGCGCATCGCGCTGGCCCGCGCCATCCTGCGCGACCCCGATATCCTGATCCTGGACGAGGCGACGAACGCGCTGGACAGCCTGTCGGAATCGCTGATCGAGGACGCCATGGCGGCCTTCAGCCGCGACCGCACGGTGATCGCCGTCAGCCACAGGCTGACCACCATCCGGCACGCCGACCACATCGTCGTGCTGTCCGGCGGGCGCGTCGCCGAACAGGGCACGCTGGACGAGCTGCTGGCCGCGCACGGCCTGTTCGCCTCGCTGTGCGAGGCGCAGTTCCGCGGCACCGAACCGCTGTCCGAGCGCCGTCCGGCCCGGCACCCCCGCCCGCCGTCCGGGCGGGCGGAGGCCGGCAGCCCTACCGCGACGATCCCTACCGCGACGATCCCACCAGGGCCGGCAGGTCCATGATCGGGCCGTTGGCGGCGTCCTCGATGGTGATCGGGGTGCCGTTGCGCTCGCCCAGCGCCAGGCTCACCGGACGGCCGTTGTTGTGGCCCTTCCACATCTGGTACAGCGCGAGTGCCGCGTAGATCTTGGCCTCGCGGCTGGTGTTGAACAGCCATTCCTGCGTCGGCGTGACGCGCAGCAGGCCGTTCTCGCCCACCTCCACGCGGTCGGCGAACTTGTAGCCCAGCTCGTCGTTCACCCGGCCGATCAGCCGGTCGAAGCCCGAGGAATAGCGCGCGAAGCTGCCCCGCTCGCCGCCGCCCAGCATGCTGGTGGAACGCTGGCGCAGCAGGTCGGTGAAGACCCAACCCTCCTCGCCCGTGCGCATGTTGCGCACGCCGGTCCAGTTGCCGTCCTGCTTCAGTTCCAGCAGCTCGTCGCCACGCCGCACGGTGGAGCGGATCGAGGCGCGGTCGGTGGGTGCCGCGCGCAGGTTCACGCGCTCGCCGGTCACGGTGTGGGTGTCGCCCGGACTGGCCACGGCCGGTCCGCCGAAGGCCATCATCAAACCGCACACGCCGACACCCAGGGCGGCGCGGAGCACACTCGATTTTCCAGACATGTTCGTCCTCCCACAAGGCGCGCCCGCGCCCTGCGGACGCGCGCATCCACCGCTTCAACAGCGGGCAGGGGGAGGATGATCCAAAGACGATGTTCCGAAGGGTCAGTCGAGCCGGCGCCGCAGCGGGCTGTCGCCCGGCGGCCAGACGCCGCGGTCCACGGCGCGGGCACCCTCGAACACCAGCCAGCTCTGCCGGCCATAGTGCGGCAGCGGGCGCAGCAGCGCCTGCAGGGCCGCCGGGTCGGCCGCCGCGACCACCAGCGCCGGCTGCCCGCGCGCGGTACGCGCCGTCCACACCCGCGCCGTGCCGCGCCCGGCCACCGCTTCCGGTGCCGCGTCCATGCGGTAGGCGCGCAGCAGCCGGTCCACCCCCTCCTGCGTGCCCAGCAGCAGCAGCGGCTCGCCCGCGTCGGTGCGGTCCGGCCCGACGACGCGCGCCCGCCCCTCCATCAGCCGGTCGGCCAGCGCCCGCGCCGTCTCCGCCGCCGCTCCCTCCGCCGCGATCACCACGTTGGTCCCGGTGTCGAGCGTCACGTCGCGCAGCACCGCCGGCGCCTCGCCGGGCGCAAGGCGGCGAAACAGGTCGTGGCCGGGGTCCACCGCCACCGCCGTCGCCCGGCCGGTGACCGGCAGCACCGCCGTCGCCTCCCGCCCCTCCATCCGCACCACGTGGCGCTGCGGCCCGGCGTCCGTCTCCACCACCACGGGCACGGACAGCGCGTAGACCGGCGCGTCCTGCCGCAGGGCGACGCTGACTCCGCCCTCCGCCACGCGGGCGTCCTGCAAGGTCAGCGACGGCGCGCCGACGCGCTCCACCCACTGGGCGAAGAAGGGCTTCAGGTCGCGCCCCGCCGCCGCCTCGAACGCCGCGCGCAGGTCGGCCCAGCCGGCTTGCCTGAACCTGTGCTCTTCCCAGAAGCGGCGCAGGCCGGCGTCGAACGCCGCCTCCCCCACCTCGCCGCGCAGCATGTGGAAGACCGCCGCCGCCTTGCCGTAGCCGATGACCTGCGCCGCCCCGTGCACCTTGGCGCGGAAGGCGCCCAAGGCCGTGTCGCGGTCGCGCGGCAGGGCGGCGTAGTCGCGCACCCAGTCGAGCCGGGCCGCCCGCGCCGCCTCCTCCCCGCGCGCCTCGGCCGCCGCGTAGTCGGACAGATAGCTGGTCAGCCCCTCGCACCAGTTGCCGGTGGCGTAATCGACGCGCACGCCGTTGCCCCACCAGTTGTGCAGGATCTCGTGCACCAGCGACTGCCCGCGCACGAAGGGCAGCGGCAGCACCTGCCGCCCGATGTAGGTCATCCCCGGAAACCCCAGCCCCACCGGCAGCGGCGCCGACACCACCGCGAAACCGGCGAAGGGGTAGGCGCCGATGCGCTGCGAAAACCCGTCGATGGCGCGCGCCGTGATGTCCAGGTACTCGTCGGACAGGCCCGCCTGCTCCGGATGGAAATAGGTGCGCAGGCGCAAGGCTCCGTGCATCCGCTCCCGCACCTCCCAGGTGCTTGCGAACAGCGAGGGCTCCTCCACCGGCCGGTCCTCGGCGAAGACGGCGCGGTAGCCTTTTGCGTCGCGCCCCTCCTCCACCAGCCGCCCGGTCGCCACGGCGGTGAAGGGGGCCGGCACCCGCACGGCCAGCCGCCACGTCGGCGGCTCTCCCTCGGCCGCAGGAATCCAGCCGCCGCCCGGCAGGTAGGCGCCCTCCGCCCCCGCCATCGGCCCGTCGCGCTTCGCGTCCGGGTCCAGCGCCGCCAGCGTCCCGGCATAACGCACGGTCACCGCCCCGCCCCCCTCCGGCACCGCCAGCGCCAGCCGCGCCCCGCTCCGCGTGAAGGGCAGCGCCTTGCCCGCCGCCGTCACCTCGGCGACGTCCAGCCCCGGCGCCAGCAGCAGCGACTGCTGGCCCGGCGGCAGCGTGACGCGATCGACCACCTCCAGCCGCCGCGCCGGCGGGTCGAGCGTGACGTCGAGGTCATGATGGATGCCGGCGGCCAGGGCCGGCGCGGCGGCGAGGAACGCCGCAAGGGCGAGAAGGGAGCGAAGCATGGCCGGAATATAGGATCGCCCCCGCCCCGCGTCGCCCCGCGCCGCATGGGAACGTCGGGTTTTCACCTTCGGTTCAACCCAACCTACTGACAAAATTCCCTTTTTCGTCATGGCCGGGCCCAGTCCCGGCCATCCACGTTCCTTGGATTGGTCGGAGTGCGTGGGTGCCCGGCACGAGGCCGGGCATGACGAAAGGAAAGGCTTCGTCGTCGGACGTTCGCCGGCGGTCAGGCCGTCAGCCGCCGCACCGCCGCCATCAGGCGCGCCAGCCGCGCATCATGGATGCCCAGCTGCTCCAGGTGATCCACGGTGTTGGCGAGGTATTCGACGTTCGGCCCGCGCTCGCCGCAGCAGCCGGCAATGCGCTCGGCCATGTGCGTCTCGTCCAGGCAGCCGCAATACTGGCGGTGGCGGCGGTCGACCACGAAGGTGCAGGCCTCCACCACCGGCCCGCCGCCCAGCACGTGCACCGGCAGCCGCTTCGGCCGGTACACGCGCGTGATCATCTCGCGCTCCCACAGGTAATCCAGCGTCGCCGGCACGTTGCCGGCCGCCACGCGGAAGGCGATGCCACGGCAGGAGCCGCCGCGGTCCAGCCCCAGCACCAGCCCCGGCCGCTCCGGCGTGCCGCGGTAGCGGTGCGAGGAGACGCAGAAGCGCCGGTGGTAGCCGTGCAGGACCGCCGCGTGCCGTTCCTCGAACGGGAAGCCGGGGTTCCACATCAGCGAGCCGTAGGCGAACACCCACAGGTCTGTGCCGGGCGTCACGGCGATGTCGCCGGCCCAGGCGGGCGCCGCCGCCTCGGAAACGTCAGCAGCCGTCAGGCCGGTATCGAAGGAGCGTGTATCGAACAGCATGTGTAACGGGGACCATGAAGGTGCCACACTGCGGCGCCATCCTCCGCGCCGACCGTGCGAATCCTAGCACGCTCCCCATGTGGGGGCTATAACGGGTGGTTCCCAGCCGGAAATTGACACCATGACGCTCCGCAAGCGCCTCGCCCTCGCCGCCGCCGTCCTCCTCATAGCCCTGCTCGCCGCCTGGGGTGTCGCGTGGTGGATGGTGGCGAAGGCCGTCGAGAACGGCATCGTCGCCTGGGCCGAGGCGCAACGCGCGCGCGGCGTCGAGGTCCGCTACGGCGATCTGCGCATGGGCGGCTTCCCGCTCGCCGTGCGCGCCACCGCGACCGAGCCGCGCATCGCCGCGCGCGGCGCCGACTGGCGGGGCGCCGAACTGGTTGGCGAGGCGCCGCTGTGGGACCCGACGCGCATCGCCCTCACCCTGCCCGGCCCGCAGCGCCTGCGCCTGTCCGACCCGGCCTCGCCACCGGGCGAGCTGGTGGCGCCCCGGGGCGGCACCGGGCACGTGACGCTGGGACCGGCCGGCGTGCCGGTGGAGGCGCGCTTGAGCTTCGCCGACCTCACCTTCGCCCCGGCGGCGCTGCCGGATGCGCCGGCCGCCGTGTCGGCACTCGACCTCACACTGCGCCAGCCGCCGGCCCCGCCGGCCAGCCACCAGGAAACCGGGCTGGCGGTGGAGGTGGACGCGCGCGGCGTGCGGCTGCCGTCCGCGGTCCAGTCGCCGCTCGGCCCCATCGTCAGCCGCGCCACGGCGACGGTGCGCGTGCAGGGCCGCCCGCCGGAGCTGCACCCGGAAAGCCTCGCCGCGTGGAGCCGCGACGGCGGCACGGTGCAGATGGACGCGCTGGGCCTCGACTGGGGTCCGCTGAAGGCGACGGTGAACGGCACGCTGGCGCTCGACCGCGACCTGCAGCCCCAGGCCGCCATGACCGCCGAGGTGCGCGGCGCCGACAAGGTGCTGGCCGCCTTCCAGGGCCAGCTGAAGCCGAACGAGGTGAACATGGCGCGCAGCGTCATCGGCATGCTGGCCCGCCCGTCCCAGGACGGCGAGCCGGTCATCATGGCGCCGCTCACCATCCAGTACCGCGCCCTGTTCGTCGGCCCGCTGAAGGTCGCGGCGATGCCGGTGATCGTGTGGTGACGCGCCGACGTTGGGTTTTGCGGCTTGCGCCTCAACCCAACCTACGAGGCGCGCTCTCGTAGGTTGGGTTGAGCGCCAGCGAAAACCCAACGTCCGACGGCTCACGCCTGCTTGGCGTCGATGATGCCGCGGCGGATGGCGCGGGTCTTGGTGAAGGTCTCCTGCAGCAGGTCACCCTCGCCCCAGCGGATGGCGCGCTGAAGCGCCGTCAGATCCTCGGTGAAGCGCTGGAGGATCTCCAGAACCGCCTCGCGGTTGTTCAGGAACACGTCGCGCCACATCACCGGATCGCTGGCGGCGATGCGCGTGAAGTCGCGGAAGCCGCCGGCCGAGAACTTGATCACCTCGGACTTGGTGTCCTCCTCCAGGTCGGCGGCGGTGCCGACGATGGTGTAGGCGATCAGGTGCGGCAGGTGCGAGGTGATGGCCAGCACGCGGTCGTGGTGCGACGCCTCCATGATCTCGACCTTGGAGCCGCAGCGGCGCCACAGCTCCGCCACCTTCTCGGTGGCTTCGGCCTGCGTGCCCGGCGGCGGCGTCAGGATGCACCAGCGCCCCTGGAACAGCGCGGCGAATCCGGCCTCCGGCCCGGAATGCTCGGTTCCGGCCACCGGGTGGCCGGGCACGAGGTGCACGCCGTCCGGCAGGCTGGGCGCCACGTCGCGCAGCACCACCTGCTTGACCGAGCCCACGTCGGTGACGATGGCGCCGGGCGCCAGGTTCAGGCCGATCTCCTCCGCCACGGCGGCGAAGGTGCCGACGGGGGTCGCCAGCACGACGAGGTCGGCGCCGTCCACGGCGGTGACCGGGTCGGTGTAGGCGGCATCGACGATGCCCAGTTCCATGGCCTTGATGCAGGCCGCCTCGCTGCGGTCCCCGCACACCACGGCGCGGGCCAGCCCATACTCCGCCACGGCCCGCGCCAGCGACGAGCCGATGAGCCCGATGCCGATGATGGCGACACGGTCGAAGAGCGGAGCGGTGGAAGCGGTCATGATGGGGTTACCGGTGCTTTCAGTGTCTGGGGTGGCGGCGACGTGCCCCCACCCGGCCTTCGCTTGCGCTCGGCCACCCTCCCCCGCTGCGCAGGGGAGGGTTGGTCGGGCGTCCTCCCTCCCCTGCTTGCGGGGGAGGGTCGGGGTGGGGGCAATGCTCAGCCCGCCAAGAACTCCTTCAGCGTCGCCACCACCGTGCGCATCTCGTCCTCGCGGCCGATGGTGACGCGCAGGCAGGTCGGCAGGCCGTAGGACGGCATCTGGCGCACCAGGATGCCGCGGTCCTTCAGGAACAGGCGCGCCTTCTCGGCGTCGTCCTTGCCGGACGCGGCACCCTTGAAGTCGACCAGAACGAAGTTGCCGATGGACGGGTGCACGGTCAGGCCCAGGCCCCGCACCTCGGCGCTGAACCACTCGCGCCACTGCTCGTTGTGGGCGCGGGAGCGCTCCATGAACTCCACGTCCTCCAGCGCCGCGACGCCGGCCGCCTGGGCCGCCGCCGACACGTTGAAGGGGCCGCGCACGCGGTTCAGCACGTCGGCCACGCCCGCCGGGCAATAGCCCCAGCCCAGGCGCAGGGCGCCCAGCGCGAAGATCTTCGAGAAGGTGCGCAGCATCACCACGTTGGTGAACTTTTCCACCAGCTCGACGCCGGCGGAGTAGTCGTTGCGCGTCACGTACTCGGCATAGGCCGCGTCGATGACCAGCAGCGTGGTGGCCGGCAGGCCGGCGTGCAGGCGGGCCAGCTCGTCCGCCGTCAGGAAGGTGCCGGTCGGGTTGTTCGGGTTGGCGACGAAGACGATCTTGGTGCGCGGCGTCACGCGCGCCAGAAGCGCGTCGACGCTGGCGGTCAGGTCCGTCTCCGGCGCCGTCACCGGCGTGGCGCCGACCGACTTGGCGGCGATCGGGTACATCAGGAAGCCGTGCTGGCTGTACAGCACCTCGTCCCCCGGCCCGGCGTAGGCGCGCACCAGCAGGCCGATCAGCTCGTCCGAGCCGGCGCCGCAGACGATGCGGCCGGCGTCCAGGCCGAAGCGCGCGCCCAGCGCCTTGCGCAGCTCGGTCGAGCCGCCGTCGGGGTAGCGATGGATCTCGCCGGCCAGGCGCTTGTACGCCTCCATGGCCTTGGGGCTCGGCCCCAAAGCACCTTCGTTGGACGCCAGACGGATGGTTCCGGCGGCTTCGCCCCCGATGTAGGGCGCGATGTCGAGGATGCCCGGACGGGGCACCGGCGCGGTCGGCGTGGACATGTCTCTCCCGGTCAGATCTTGCGGGTGTCTTGCGGCAGGTTCAGCGGCACGGCGTAGCCGCCCATGATGTTGATGCGCACGGGCACGTCGCCCAGGCGCTCGCCCAGCGCCGCCAGGCGCGGGTCGCCGTGGTCGACGAAGTCGGCGATCTCGACCAGATGCAGCGCCGGGCCGCCCGCCTCGCGGTTGCCGTACCACGTGCAGAAGCCGACCGGCACCAGCCCCGCCGACTCGAGCGTGTCCTTCAGGCGCCCGCGGCTGAGGTCGTAGCCCAGCTCGATGCCCAGCAGCGTGCGGTCGTCGCCCGTCGGCTCGTGCGGGACCAGCGCGATGGCGAAGGCGTCGCGGTCCTCGCCCCGCGCGTTGCCGCGGCCGCCGAACGGCAGGCGCGCCACGATGCGCGGCGTGCGCGAATCCGACGACACCATGTAGCGCCACCAGGGATCCGTGTCGTCCTCGGCCGGGATCGGCACGACGCCGACGGTGGCCGTGCCCTCGCTCACCGCGCGCACGGCGGCGACGGGGGTGTTCACGGCGGTCATCGGCACGAAGCTGCCGAAATGGTCGCGCGCCACGTCCCAGAATCCGCGCCGGTCCTCCGGCGCGAAGACGGCCACGGCGAACGGTCCCTGCAGGCGGGTCAGCGCCGAGATCATCTCGCGCCACATGCGCACCAGCACGGGCAGCGGGAAGGCGCCCGTGTGCCGCGCCACCAGACGGCGCAGGATCACCGCCTCGCGCCCCGGGCGCAGGAAGATGCGGCTGTCCCCCTTGGCGGCGCCGATGCGCTCCACCACCTTGGCCCGCCGCATCAGCAGGTCATGGATGGAATCGTCGATCTGGTCGATCTCGCGGCGCAACTCGTCGAGCGGTGACTTGGAGGGAGGCATGGGATGTGAAACCGTGTCGGGCGAAGCCGGATAGTAGTAGTCCGCGAAGCCGTTAAAATCAAAGAAAACGTTGACACCTTCGAGGCCCGCTTCGTACCTATACGCTCCCGCTGAGGTAGAGCCATAAGACCGTCCGCCATGTCTGCCCCAAAGCCCTCCGTGGTCGCCCCGGCCGACACCGGCAGCAACACCGGCAGCCTGCCCGGCCACCGCGTCCGGCTCGGCGTCACCACGCCCATGCGGCTGGACAGCGGCCAGGAGCTCGGCCCCTTCACCATCGCCTACCAGACCTACGGCACGCTGAACGCCGACCGCTCGAACGCGGTGCTGATCTGCCATGCGCTGACCGGCGACCACTTCGTCCTCGACACCCACCCCATCACCGGCAAGCCCGGCTGGTGGGAGATGATGGTCGGCCCCGGCAAGCCGGTGGACACCGACCGCTACTTCGTCATCTGCTCCAACGTCATCGGCGGCTGCATGGGCTCCACCGGCCCGGCCGAGATCGACCCGGCGACGGGGGAGCCGTACGGACTGAACTTCCCGGTCATCACCATCGCCGACATGGTGCGCGCGCAGACCCTGCTGATCGACCATCTGGGGATCGGCCAGCTGTTCTGCGTGCTGGGCGGCTCCATGGGCGGCATGCAGGTGCTGGAGTGGGCGTCGTCGTACCCGGAGCGGGTGTTCGCCGCCATCCCGGTGGCCTCGGCGGCGCGCCATTCCGCGCAGAACATCGCCTTCCACGAGGTCGGGCGCCAAGCCATCATGGCCGACCCGGACTGGTGCGGCGGCGACTACCTGCGCCAGGGCAAGCGCCCGCACCGCGGGCTGGCGGTGGCGCGCATGGCCGCGCACATCACCTACCTGTCGGAGCCGGCGCTGCACCGCAAGTTCGGCCGCAACCTGCAGAACCGCGCCCAGATCACCTACGGCTTCGACGCCGACTTCCAGGTGGAAAGCTACCTGCGCCACCAGGGCATCACCTTCGTCGAGCGGTTCGACGCCAACTCCTACCTCTACATCACCCGCGCCATGGACTATTTCGATCTGGCGGCGGACCACGACGGCGTGCTGGCCAACGCCTTCCGCCACAAGGGCGGCAGCACGCCGGTGCGCTTCTGCGTCGCCAGCTTCACCAGCGACTGGCTGTTCCCCACGCCCGAATCGCGCGCCGTGGTGCACGCGCTGAACGCCGTGGCGGCCAACGTCAGCTTCGTGGAGATCGAGACCGACAAGGGCCACGACGCCTTCCTGCTGGACGAGCCTGAGTTCCACCAGGTCATCCGCGGCTTCCTGGAAGGCTGCGCCGAGCACCGTGGCCTCACCGCGCGCCGCCGGGCGCGCAGCGCATGAACGGACGCGCGCAGCGCATGACGGACGCGGACATGAGCCCCCTCGACGACACCTCAACCCGTACCGCCGACTCCGCTCGCAGCGGCGCCGGCCGGCCGCGCGACATCCGCGTCGACCTGCGCCTGATCGCCGACATGGTGGATCCCGGCAGCCGCGTGCTCGACGTCGGCTGCGGCGACGGCGCGCTGCTCGACTTCCTCACCCACGAGAAGGGCGTCGACGGCCGCGGCATCGAGCTGAGCATGGACGGCGTGCACCGCTGCGTGAAGCAGGGCCTATCGGTCATCCAGGGCGACGCAGAGGCGGACCTGAAGGACTACCCGGCGGACGCCTTCGACTACGTCATCCTCGGCCAGACGCTGCAGGCCATGCGCGAGCCCAAGCGCGTGCTGGAGCACATGGTGCGCATCGGCCGCCACGCCATCGTGTCGTTCCCCAACTTCGGCTACTGGCGGATCCGCTTCCAACTGCTGGTGCACGGCCGCATGCCGGTGACCGAGCAGCTGGGCTACCAGTGGTGGGAAACGCCGAACATCCACCTGTGCACCATCGCCGACTTCGTCGAGCTGTGCCGGGTGGCCGGCGTCACCATCGAACGCGGCGTCATCGTCAACCGCGCCGGCCGCGTCACCGGCTCCGGCTACGGCGGGCTGACCAACCTGCTGGGCGAACAGGCCGTCTTCCTGCTGCGCCGGGGCTGAGCGGGCCGCGAACGTTGGGTTTTCGCTGCGCTCAACCCAACCTACCGGGGCATTCCTCGTAGGTTGGGTTGAGCGCAGCGAAAACCCAACGTCGATCACGTCCTTCGCCGGCGGGGCCGGCCATGACGCAACCTTGACCCCGGCGGGCGTGTTGAAGGCTGGCATCCCGAGAGGAGGTCAGTCCCATGCGCTCGCTTCGCTTCGCCCTGCTGGCCCTGCTGCTCGCCACCGGCTTGGCGCACGCCCAGCAGCAACCGCCGCTGATGACCGCCCCGCGCCCCGAGGACAAGCCCACCACCGACGCCGTGCCGTCCAGGGAAGGCGTCAGCGGCGCCGCCCCCAGCGACGAGATCCGCCCGGTGGCGCCGCCCGCCAACCGGCCGCTCACCGCGGCCGAGGCGCAGGCGCTGGTCGGCAAGACCGCCCGCACCAGGGACGGGCAGGAGGCTGGCGAGATCCGCGACTTCGTCCTGGCCGGCCCGGACGGCAGCATCGACCGCATCGTCATCGCCTCGGGCGGCTTCCTCGGCATCGGCGCCAGCATGGTGGCGGTGCCGGCCACGGCGCTGCGCGTCGGCGCCGCACCCAAGGTGGCCGAGCCGGGGCAGAAGCCGCCCATGGACGTGATGCTGGACATGACGGCGGCCGACGTGGCGCAGGCCCCGCCCTTCACCTACGACGCTTCGTCGCGCACGCTGGTCGGCCGGCGCTAGGGAACCGCCCCGCAACGAAAGCAAAAAAGAAGGGCCGTCCAGAGAACGGCCCCTTGTTCAGTCTTACAGGGAGGGAGCGCCGGACGCGGGCGGGACACCATGCGCTTGCGCTCATGAGAGGACCATATTTTAGAAACATCTAATTATCAACGCCGAAATTTTCATCGCCGGGATGCACGGAACGCAACCGGCTGTTAACACGCGTCCTCTACCCTCGCGCGCAAATCGCCGCCCCGATAATGCCGCCCAGGGAGGAAGCCGTGGAATTGAGCGCCGTCGTCGCACAGGAAATCTGCGATCACATCGGCAAGGAACTCGACGTCGGAGTGTCGTTCATGGGCCAGGGCGGCGTCATCGTCGCCTCCACCGCCCGCGAACGCATCGGCGCCACGCACGCCGTCGCCGCCGACATCATGGCCCGCCGTACCGACGAGCGCGCCGTCAGCAAGGACGAGGCCGCCCGCTCCTCCGGCATGCGCGAGGGCTACAACGTCGCCATCGACTTCAACGGCCAGCGCGTCGGCAGCCTGGGCGTCGCCGCCCCGGTCGACCTCGCCCGCCGCTACGCCCGCATCGCCCGCCACTGGGCGCTGTCCGTCCTGCGCGCCGAACAGGCCGAGGGGCAGCGCAACCAGCTGCTGCGCGACCTGTCCGACCGGCTGGAGCGCGATGTCGGCGGGCTGGTGGGCGAAGCGGCCGAGGCCGCCCGCAAGCTGGACGAGGCGGTCGCCGGCGTGCGCCGCGCCAACGGCGACGCCAGCCGCCAGTCGGGCGCCGCGGCCTCCGCCGCCCGCGCCGTGGACGAATCGGTCGGCAGCATCGCCGGCAGCATCGACCGCCTGACCGCGACGGCCGAGCGCATTGCCCAGGACACCGGCAAGGCCCGCGACATCAGCATGGCCGCCACGGCCGACTCCGAACGCGCCGCCACCGTCATGACCTCGCTGCGCGGCGCTGCCGAGCAGATCGCCAGCGTCGTCAAGCTGATCAACGCCATCGCCAGCCAGACCAACCTGCTGGCGCTGAACGCCACCATCGAGGCGGCCCGCGCGGGCGAGGCCGGGCGCGGCTTCGCCGTCGTGGCGAACGAGGTGAAGGCGCTGTCCCGCCAGACCGCCGACGCCACCAAGCAGATCGCCGACCAGGTCGCCAACCTGCAGCGGGAGACGGCGGCGGTGGACGACGCGCTGAACCGCATCGGCGGCACCATCCGCTCCATCCAGGGCATCAACGAGACGGTCGCCTCCGCCATCGGCGAGCAGGCCGGCCTGACCGCCGAGGTCTCGCGCGACCTCGGCCGTTCCCGCCAGGACGCCATGGCCGCCGGCCGCAGCATGGACGAGGCCGAGCGCACCATCGCCGGCGCCACCCAGTCGCTCGACGCGCTCAGCTCCCTGGCGCAGGGCCTCACCGGCCGCGTCGGCGGCCTCGGCGACCGCATGCGCGACGTGCTGCGCCAGATGCGGGGCTGATCGCCGTCGATCAGAAATACGGAGACATCCCCAATTCGTCATGCCCGGGCCCAGTCCCGGGCACCCACGCACCTTGGATTGGTCGGAGTGCGTGGGTGCCCGGCACAAGGCCGGGCATGACGGTGAAGGGCTTTTTGACAGGCAGCAGTGTGTCCGGGCTTCCGCTCGGCAGGGTGGTTTCCCCCCGATCGATGGCTACGGCCGTTCGGCGGCGGCGATCAGGTCCAGCAGCATCCGTTCGCCCTCCGGCCATGGGCCGTGGCCGGAGGCGACGTTGATGTGCCCCTGCTCGCCCGCGTCGACGAACGCGGCACCCCAGCGTTCGGCGACGAACCGGGCGCGGTCGAACGCCACATAGGGGTCGTTGCGGCTGGCCACCAAGGTGGCGCGGAACGGCAGCGGGGCGAGCGGCACCGGTGCGAAGCAGCGCACCTCCGGCGGCGTGTGCGCTTCCGAGTCCACGTCGGACGGCGCCACCAGCAGCGCCCCCGCCACGCGGCCAACGGAAGCATGACCGGCCGACCCGCGGCCGGCCCAGTGGGCGACCTGCGAACAGGCCAGGCTGTGGGCCACGAGCACGACCGGACTGGCCGCCGCCGCCACCGCGGCCTCCAGCGTGTCCACCCAGGCGTCGCGGCCGGGCCGGTCCCAGTCGCTCTGCTCCACGCGCCGGGCGCCCGGATGGCGCCGCTCCAGCCACGTCTGCCAGTGATCCGGCCCGGAATTTCCCAGTCCGGGGAGAATCAGTATGGATGCCGGCATGCCATCTCCTTTTCCACCCGACGAATCGGGTATTCCGCGACACACGGCGTTGCGACAAAAGTAATAGGTGGCGCCGCAACCAGGGTATCCCGCACGTTGCGGACTACCCACATCGCGCACCTTCAAATTCGCCGGATGCTTGCGAAGAATACAAGCAAAACCGGAAACATCCCGACGTTCCGGCGTCCGGGTTGGGAGAGGTGCCGCCATCGTGCGCACGGACATCGAAGACGAAGACGACGACAAGGACGCGGCGCTGGGCAAGGACGTCCTGCCCCACGCCGACACCCTCCTGCGCGAGGCCGAGGCGCGGATCCGCAACGCGCGCACCATGTACGCCCGCGCCGAACAGCTGCGCGTCCAGGCGCTCGACACGCTGCGCCGCGCCGAGGAGACCCAGCAGCGCGCCCAGGACGCCTACCGCCGGGTCGAGGAAGCCTACCCGCCCCGCCGCCGGGACGCCTCGTAGGGCCGCGGCCTCACCTCTCGTGTACGGCCGCGCGCCATAGGGCCGCCCCCCGTCCCGGAGAGGCGGGTTCTTCGGCTCTATGCCGGCCGGCAAGGACACCCATTCCCTTGCTCCGTCGCCGCCCGGGGCCGATCAGCCGATACTTCGGACAGCCCTGTGAGGAGGCCTCTCGTGAAGTGGTCCTCATGCCCGTCCGCGCGCCTCGCCCGGATGGGCGGCCACCTTCACGCCCATCGCGACTGGAGACAGACCATGCGGAACCTCCTGATCGGAGCCGCGACCGCCGTCGCCCTCGTCGCCGGACCGGCCCTTGCGGCCGATCCCGCGGCCACTCCGCGATCCTCCATGGATTACAGCCCCGGCACGACGATGCCGCAATCCGGCGCGTCGGGAACGTCCGGTTACGGGTCCGGCACTTCGGGGAACACCTGGGGCGCCGCCACCTATCGGGGCCCGTCGGGGTCGACCTACACGGCGCCGCCCGGCGGCCCCAACCTGTCCACCACCTCGCCCATGGGCGGCTTCGTGCCCTATGGCCCGGCCGGCGGCGACCTGTCCGCGCGCGCGAACCAGACCGCCAATGGCACGCACTGCCCGCCCGGCACCCCGGACTGCGGACCGACCGGCAATTGAGCGCATCGCAGGCCGGCGCCGGGCGCCGGCCTACGAACCCTCCCGCCGGGCCGGGGCGGCGCCGCCCGGCAGCGGCACGATCAGCCGGCGCTTCACCGGCTGCGCCCTGCGGGCGACTCCGGCGAAGATCTGCTTGGACGCCTCGATCATCGTCACCCCGGCGAAGGCCTTGAACCAGCGCTCGCCGATCTCCTCCCACGCCGGGGCCGAGCGCAGCAGGACGCGCGAGCGCAGCGGCGGGATGAACAGCGCGTGCCCCGTGCGCTCCGGCACGAACATGGTGTCGCGCAGCACCTGCTTCAGCTGCGAGGGCGTGTAGGGGAAGCCGTGGCCGAACGGCGTCCAGTCGGCGCGCGCCCACAGCCCGCGCCGGTTCGGCACCACCACCAGCAGGCGCCCGCCGCCGGCCAGCACGCGCCAGATCTCGCGCATCATCGGGCGCAGCTGCTCCGTGCCCTCCAGCCCGTGCACCAGCAGCACGCGGTCGACCGACATGTCCGGCAGCGGCAGGTCCGCCTCGTCGCCCAGCGCCACCAGCCCCGGCCCCTCGCGCGGCCAGAAGGTGATGCCCTGCGCGGCCGGCATGATGGCGAACACGCGGTCCGCCTCGTCGCGGAAGGGGCGCAGGTAGGGCGTGGTGTAGCCGATGCCCATGACGATCTGCCCGCGCACGTCCGGCCAGATCTGGCGCACGCGCCGCCGGATCATCCGCCGCGCCACTTGGCCCAGGCCAGACTCGTAGAACTCCCGCAAATCGACGATATCGGTGTACATGGTGTTGGAACGATAGCACGAAACGCTGCCGAGGGGCTGCACGCCATGGACATCGATCTCATCCCGGCCTTCAGCGACAATTACATTTACCTCCTGCGCGATCCGGCCAGTGGCGCGGTCGGCGTCGTCGATCCGGGCGCCCCCGACCCGGTGATCGCCGAGCTGGACCGCCGCGGCTGGCGCCTGACCACCATCCTCAACACCCACCACCACAACGACCACATCGGCGGCAACGCGGCGCTGAAGGAGCGCTACGGCGCCACCGTCATCGGTGCGCGCGCCGACGCCCACCGCATCGCCGACCTGGACACGGCGCTGGACGAGGGCGACCGCGTGTCGTTCGGCGGCGAGACCGGCACAGTGATCGCCGTCCCCGGCCACACGTCGGGCCACATCGCCTTCCACTTCCCCGGCCAGCGGGCGCTGTTCTGCGGCGACACGCTGTTCTCGCTGGGCTGCGGCCGCCTGTTCGAGGACACGGCGGAGCAGATGTGGAACTCGCTGTCCAAGCTGCGCGCCCTGCCCGGCGACACCCGCGTCTACTGCGGCCACGAGTACACGCAGAGCAACGCCCGCTTCGCGCTCACCATCGAGCCGGACAACGCCGACCTGCGCGCCCGCGCCGACGAGATCGGGCGCTTGCGCGCCGCCGGCCGGCCGACGATCCCGACCACGCTGGGCCTGGAGCGGCGCACCAACCCCTTCCTGCGCGCCGACGAGCCATCGGTCCAGCGTACCCTGGGCATGGAGGGCGCCGCCCCGGCCGCCGTCTTCGCCGAGATCCGCAAGCGCAAGGACAGTTTTTGATCCGCGTCCCCCGGCTGTTCTAAGATCGCCGGGCCGCCAAGGCAGACAACGACGGGAGGGGAACACCCCATGATGAAGCTGCGCTACAGCCCCACCTCGCCCTACGTGCGCAAGGTGATGATGGTGCTGATCGAATGCGGGCTGGACGACGCGGTCGAGCTGATCAGGACCGACGCATGGTCGCCGGAGACCGACCTGCCGGCGGACAACCCGCTGGGCAAGGTGCCGGCGCTGATCGTGCAGGACGGGCTCACCTTCTTCGACAGCCCGGTGATCTGCGAATACCTGGACACGCTGCACGACGGCGCGCGCCTGTTCCCGCCCCCCGGCCCGGCGCGCTGGACGGCGCTGCGCCAGCAGGCGCTGGCCGATGGCATCTGCGACGCCGCCATCCTGCGCCGCCTGGAGGCCAACCGCCCGGACGGCGAGAAGTCGCCCGCGTGGATGGAGCGCCAGCGCGCCGCCGTCGCCCGCGCCTGCGACGCGCTGGAGGCGGAGGCCGCCAGCCTGCCCGACCAGATGACCATCGGCACCGTCGCCGTCCTGGCCGCCCTGGGCTACCTGGACTTCCGCTTCGGGCACGAGGACTGGCGCCCCGGCCGCCCCGCCCTGACGGCGTGGTTCGAGCGCGCCTCGGCGCGCGACGGCTACCGCCGCACCGCACCCCCGGCCTAAGGACCGCCGCCATGGCCGAGCTGACGCCGGAACGGATCATCGAGCTCCTCGGGATGCAGCCGCATCCCGAGGGCGGCCACTATGTGGAGACCTACCGCCACGCGCCCGGCGACGGTGGGCGCGGCGTGAAGACCGGCATCTTCTTCCTGCTGCGGGCGGGCGAGCGCTCGCACTGGCACCGCGTCGACGCGGTGGAGATGTGGCACTGGCACGCCGGCGGCCCGCTGGAGCTGTCGGTGTCGGAGGACGGGCGGACGGTGCGCACGCACACGCTGGGCATGGACCTTCTGGCCGGCGAGCGCCCGCAGATGGTGGTTCCGGCGCACGCCTGGCAGGCGGCCCGCCCCCTGGGCGCCTGGACCCTTGTCGGCTGCACGGTCTCCCCCGCCTTCGACTTCGCTGGCTTCGAAATGGCGCCGGACGGCTGGACGCCGGGGTGAGGGTCAGCTCCAGGGATTGAGCGTCGGAACGCCGGTCACGGCGACGTCGCGGACGTTGCGGGTCACCAGCGTGTAGCCGTTCACCAGGGCCGTGGCGGCGAGCAGCCCGTCGATCGGCGGCAACGCGTGATGCGTGCCCGCCAGCCGGCCCCAGCACAGCGCCACGGCCTCGTCGACGGGAACGGCCCGCCTGCGGTAGTCCGCCGGCAGGCCGTCGAACCACTGCTGCAAGGCGTTCGCCTTGGCCTCGTTGCCGCGCCGGCGCAGGGCGGTGATGCCCTTCTCGATTTCGCCCAGGGTCAGCACGCTGATGCGGATGGCCGCCGCGTCGAGTGCCGCCAACCATGAGACGACCTTCGGGTCCGGCCGCGCCGAGCGCACTTCCGAAAGGACATTGGTGTCGAGCAGGTAGATCGTCAAAACTCGACGTCCCGGTTCAGCTTGGGACGGTCATTGAGGATGGCGACGGTCTCGTCGTCCAGCACCGGCCCGTTGAGCAGCCAGTCCTTGAGGTCGGAAGCCGGTTCGCGCAGGCGCCGGTATTCCTCGATCGACAGCACCACCGCCGACCGCTCCCCCTCGACCGAGACGAACTGCGGCCCTTCCTTGTGGGCACGCTCGACGATCTCGCCGAGATGGCCCTCCGCCTGCTGAAGTTGCCAGTCCATCACTGCACCTCGCGCCTGAGCGTGACCTCCAGACTATCGGTGCGCGTTGGGCGCGGGTCAAGCCGCCGCCCAACATCGCGCCCTCACCGCCCCAGCACGTCCCGGCTGGCCAGCACCGCTCCGCCGACGATCAGCGCGCACGCCGCCCACACGGTCCACCCCGCCGCCGCCTGCCCGAACAGGATGAGCAGGAAGGTGGACAGGAGCGGCGTGGCGTAGCTCAGCGCGCCCAGCGCCCGGATGTCGCCGCGCTTGACGCCGTGGTCCCACACGAAGAAGGCCGCCCCCACCGGGCCGATGCCCAGCAGCAGCACCGCCAGCCACTCGCCGCCCGCCGGCATCACCGTCGCCTCGAACACCAGGTGGCACAGCGCCGCCAGCACCGCGGTGGCGAGGCAGAAGCCGCCCACCGCCTCCGTCGGCACGTTGCCGAAGCGGCGCGACAGCACCGAATAACCGCCCCAGGTGACCGCGCACGCCAGCGCCGACAGGTAGCCCGGCAAGTCCGCCGCGTCGACGCTCAGCCCCCGCCCCCGCCCGGTGATCAGCAGCGCCGTGCCGGCCAGCCCGGCCACCGCCCCCAGAACGTGCCCGCGCCGCAGCCGCTCCCCCGGCAGCAGGGCCGAGAACAGCACGATCAGCAGCGGCCACAGGTAGTTCAGCAGGTTGACCTCCACCGCCGCGTCGGGCGCCAGGCGGAAGGCCAGGAAGTAGAAGAAGTGGTAACCGAACAGCCCGCCGACCCCCAGCAGCCAGACCCGCGGCGGCTGGCGCAGCACCCCGACCACGTCGCGCCCGCGCGCCAGCCCGGCCAGCGTGCCCACCACGAAGGCCAGCGCGAACGCCATCGCCACCAGCTGGAACGGCGGGATGGAGCCCGACAGGGTGGTCAGCAGCGCCAGCGTCGACCACAAAACGATCGCCGTACCGCCGATCGCCGTGGCCCGGCGCACCTCGGCGCGCGATCCGGTTAGGACGTCGGCGGTCATGACGGAAGCTCCACAAGCCAAGGTTTCAAGCGACGAACGCCGCCCCTGCATAGCCGGGCGGCGCCCGAGACACAAGGTCACAGCCGATCGCCCCGCCCCCCTTACTTTCGGCTATCCCCCGCTTCCGGCTGGCGGTACCCTGAAGGGAGCGGCGCCCTTTTCAGGTCGCGCGAGACCGAACATGACGTTGACACCCTTCCCAGCCGCACCACTGGCCGCACCATCGAACAGGGCCGTGCCATGACCGCCTTCCCGCACAGCGGCAAGCGGTTGGCGCGTCGGCTGATCCTCGGCATCGTGCTGGGCAGCACGCTGATCACGCTCGTCATCACCACGCTGCAGCTCTACCAGGAATACCGGCGCGACATCGGCGAGATCGACAGCCGCTTCTCGCAGATCGAGGAAAGCTACCTCGGCAGCATCGTGCAGAACGTCTGGCTGGCCGACCGCGTCCGGCTGAAGACGCTGCTGGACGGCATCCGCCGCCTGCCCGACTTCGCCTACGCCGAGGTGCAGGTGGACGGCAAGCCCTTCGCGTCCAGCGGCGCCCCGCCGGAACGCGGCATGCTGACGCGCCACTGGCCGCTGACCATGCAGCACCGCGGCCAGACGCTGGACATCGGCACGCTGACCGTCACCGCCAGCCTGGACGGGGTGTATGCCCGCGCGCTGGAGCGCATCGGCTTCATCCTAGCCGCCAACACGGTCAAGACGTCGCTGATCGCGCTGCTGATCTTCCTTCTGGTCGACCGGCTGGTCACCCGGCACCTCTGGCGCATGGCCGACTACACCCGCCGGATCGGCGCCGGCGACCTGGACACGCCGCTGCACCTGGATCGCCGCGACCGCGACGAGATCTACGACCTCGCCCGCTCCATCGACGACATGCGCGAGGGCCTGCGCACCTACTCCGCCCGCCTGCAAGGCCTGAACGCCGAGCTGGAGCGCACCCTGGCCGAACGCACCGAGGCGCTGCGCCGCAGCCGGGAGAGCGAGGCGGCACTCCTGGAAAGCCGCGACCGGCTGGCGATGGCGGCCAGCGTCTTCTCGAACACGCAGGAGGGCATCGTCGTCACCGACGCCGACGGGCGCATCCTGTCGGTCAACAAGGCCTTCACCGTCATCACCGGCTACAGCGAAGCGGAAGCCGTGGGCCAAACCCAGGAGATGCTGCGCTCCGGCTACCAGGACGACGGCTTCTTCCAGGAGATGTGGAAGGAACTGCACGAAGCCGGCTTCTGGCAGGGCGAGGTGTGGAACCGCCGCCGCAACGGCGAGGCCTATTTGCAGTGGGAAAGCGTCACCACCATCCGCGGCGAGGACGGCCGGCCGAAGACGCACATCGTCATCTTCAGCGACATCACCGAGATGCGCCGCAAGGACGAGCGGCTGCGCTACCAGGCCTACCACGACGTGCTGACCGGGCTCGCCAACCGCACGCTGCTCCAGGACCGGCTGGAGCACGCGCTGAGCTTCGCGCGCCGCGCCGACAGCGCGGTGGCGCTGCTGTTCCTCGACCTCGACCGCTTCAAGCTGGTCAACGACAGCCTGGGGCACGAGCTGGGCGACCAGCTGCTGAAGACGGTGGCGACGCGCATCACCGGCTGCCTGGGCCGCGACGAGACGGTGGCGCGCACGGGCGGCGACGAGTTCGTCGTGGTGCTGACCGACTTCGCCTCCACGGCCGAGGTGGCGCACCTCGCCGACCGCATCATGGAGGCGCTGACCGCCCCCTTCACGCTCCGCGGCCACGACGTCCACGTGGGTGTCAGCATCGGGATCGGCATCTTCCCGCAGGACGGCGAGGACGTCGCCACGCTGATGAAGAACGCCGACACCGCCATGTTCAAGGCCAAGGAGGCGGGCCGCAACACCTTCCGCTTCTTCGACACCAGCATGAACAGCCGCGCGGTGGAGCGCCTGGACCTGGAGGCCGGCCTGCGCCGCGCGCTTCAGAACGGCGAGCTGGAGCTGCACTACCAGCCGCAGGTCGACCTTGCCGGCGGCGACCTGCGCGGCGTCGAGGCGCTGGTGCGCTGGCGCCATCCGGAACGCGGCATGATCCCGCCCGGCGACTTCATCCCACTGGCCGAGGAGACCGGCCTGATCGCGCCACTCGGCGAATGGGTGCTGCACGAGGCCAGCCGGCAGGCGCGGCGCTGGCACGACGCCGGCCTGCGCGTCGGCCGCATGGCGGTCAACGTCTCGGCCCGCCAGTTCGAGGATCCGGAGTTCGTCCGCCGCATCACCGGCATCCTGGCGACCACCGGCCTCGCCGCGAAGCACCTGGAGATCGAGCTGACCGAGTCCGTCCTGATGGCGCGCCCGGATCAGGCCATCCGCACCCTGCACACGCTGCGCGAGGCGGGCATCGCCATCTCGGTCGACGATTTCGGCACCGGCTATTCCAGCCTCGCCTACCTGAAGAAGCTGCCGATCAGCGCCCTGAAGATCGACCGCGCCTTCGTCAGCGACATCGGCGAGGACCGGCGCGACCAGGCGATCGTCGAGACGATCATCAAGCTCGGCCGCTCGCTCGACCTCGCCATCGTCGCCGAGGGGGTGGAGACGACGGAGCAGCTGGACTTCCTGGCGGCGCGCCGCTGCGACTGCGCCCAGGGCTTCTACTTCTCCCGCCCGCTGCCGGCCGGCGCCCTGGAACGCACGCTGACCAACGGCGCCCCCGCCTTCCCCCTCCCCGCCGTCGCCGCGGCGGAGGCCTGACGCCGTTGGGTTTTGCGGCTGCCGCCTCAACCCAACCTACGACGCCACGACGCGCCTGTAGGTTGGGTTGAGCGCAGCGAAAACCCAACGTCAAGCACGGTTCAGAACGACGACCCCGGCTGCTGCAGGAACTCAACCTCCTCCGGCGTGCTTTCGCGGCCGAGGATGACGTTGCGGTGGGGGAAGCGGCCGAAGCGCTCGATGACCGCCCGGTGGCGCTCGGCGTAGTCGATGAAGAGGTCTCCCCCCACCCGCTCGCGGAACAGGGCGCAGGACAGGGCCTGGCTCTCCGGGTCCTCGTGGTGCTCGAAGGGCAGGTAGAGGAAGATCCGCTCGTCCGGCGTGCACTCGTGGTCGAAGCCCTGCTCCAGCACGTGGCGGGCGACGGCGCGGGCCTTGCCGTCGGTGGCGAAGGCGCGCGGCGTGCCGCGGAACACGTTGCGCGGCACTTGGTCCAGCAGGACGCACAGCGCGATGCAGCCGTCCACGTCGTCCATCCAATGGTCCAGCGTCCCGGCCGCCGCCTTCTCGTACGTCTCCAGCAGCGTGTCGGCGACCAGCCGGTCGAAGCTGTCGGAGCGTTCGAACCAGTACGCCTTGCTGCTCTCGTCGAACCAGAAGTCGATCACCTCGTCGATCAGCTTGTCGGCCATGCCGCTCTCCCGCAATCCGGTTTCCCACAAACAACCCACAAACAAACAGGGCGCCCGAAGGCGCCCTGTCCAGTCTCACGCACTCACGAAACCGCCGGTCAGTGGATCTTCGACCACAGCTGGCGCTTCGAGGCGTACATCAGGCCCGCGAAGACGAGCAGGAAGAGGATGACCTTCACACCCATCTGCTTGCGCGCGTCCAGGTGCGGCTCGGCCACGAAGGTCAGGAACGTCGCGACGTCCTTGGCCTGCTGCTCCACCGTCGCCTTCGTGCCGTCGGCGTAGGTCACGCCCTCCGGCTGCAGGATGTTCGGCATGCCGACCTGATGGCCCGGGAAGTACTTGTTGTAGTTCATCCCCGGCATCAGGTTCATGTCGGCCGGCGGATCCTCGAAGCCGGTGAGGAACGCGTAGATGTAGTCCTCGAAGCCCTGGCGGGCCTTGGCGATCAGCGACAGGTCGGGCGGCAGCGCGCCGTTGTTGGCGGCCCGCGCGGCGTTGTCGTTGGCGAACGGCGACGGGAAACGGTCGGCCGGGATGCCCGGACGCATGAACATCTCGCCGTTGTCGTTCGGGCCGGCCTGGACCTCATAGCCGGCGGCCAGCGCCTTCAGCTCGTCTTCCTTGAAGCCGATGCCGGCCAGCGTGCGGATCGGCACCAGACGCATGGAATGGCAGGCCGCGCAGACTTCCTTGTAGATCTGGAAGCCACGCTGGGCCGACGCCTTGTCGATGGTGCCGAACACGCCGGCGTGCGGCCAGCTCTGCTCGGGGATCTTGACGCCTTCGGACGCCTGGGCCGCGCCGGCGATGCCCAGGGCGAGGGCCGCCGACAGGATTGCAGTCTTCAGAGCGCGCATTATGCCTTCTCCATCGGCTTGGCATGGGCGCCGGCGGCCACGCGGCCACCGCCCTTGAGAACGGGTTCGCTGATGCTGGCCGGAAGCGG